>Ga0335084_10002035_pt1 | contig 19276 bp, 17 predicted proteins | sample Lox_Sample_44_FD_206721 | JGI IMG/M metagenome (GOLD analysis project Ga0335084, IMG submission 206721) | Soil microbial communities from Loxahatchee National Wildlife Refuge, Florida, United States - Lox_Sample_4.4 | ecosystem: Environmental > Terrestrial > Soil > Wetlands | place: USA...
GCTCATCGAGCGCTTCGAGTCACGGCGATGACGAACCGAGCGCCGCAGAGACTTCCTCTACGCGCCATCGCCCGCCCGTTGGAATCAGCCGGCCGATGCCTTCGCGCCGTCGTGACGGACGAATCGCTTCTTGCGCCGGTACGGGAACACGTCCATCACGTCACCGGCCTTGATGGCCTTCTGCAGCGCCTGCCAGTAGTCCGGGTCGAACAACTCGCCGTGCATGTCGTTGAACATCCGCTTGATGTCCGGCCGACCGAACAAAAAGCGCCGGAACTCCTCCGGAAACACATCGCGCGGTCCGACGCTATACCAGGTCTCCGCCGAGAACTCTTCCTCCGACGTGTGCGGCTTCGGCATGGCGCGGAAGTTGACGTCGGTCAGGTAGCTGATTTCGTCGTAATCGTAGAACACGACGCGACCGTGGCGGGTGACGCCGAAGTTCTTCAGCAGCATGTCGCCGGGAAAGATGTTCGCCGCCGCGAGCTGTTTGATCGCGTTACCGTATTCGTCGAGCACCTCGCGAATCTGTTCGGCGGACGCCGTCTCGAGATAAAGGTTCAGCGGCGTCATCAGACGTTCGGTGTAGAGGTGGTCAATGATCACGAGATCGTCGGTGAGTCGTACCGATGATCCGGCGACACTGGTCAGTTCCTCGATGAGTTCGTGCGAGAAGCGGGCGCGCGGAAACGCGAAGCGCATGAACTCCTGCGTGTCGGCCATGCGGCCGACGCGGTCGTGTCGCTTCACGACGTCGTATTTCTCCTTGACCTGTTTGCGCGTGATGTCCTTCTGCGGCGGGAATTGGTCCTTGATAACTTTGAAGACGGTCTGATACGACGGCAGCGTGAACACCGTCATCACCATGCCCTTGATGCCGGGTGCGATGATGAATTGGTCTTTGCTGCGCGCCAGGTGCATCAGGAAGCCCCGGTAGAACTCGGTCTTGCCGTGCTTGTGCATGCCGATCGCCGCATAGATTTCCGACCGCTTCTTGCCGGGCAGCAACGCATTCAAGTAGTCGACGAGCGCGAACGGATGCGGCGCGTCGACCATGAAGTACGACCGTGTGTAACTGAACACGACCGACAACTCGTCCTCGTCGCAGATCAGCGTGTCGACGTACAACTTGCTGTCGACGTCGACCAGGATCGGCAGCACGACCGGCCACGTGGCGCCACCGTAGCGCAATGCGCCGACCAGGTAGGCGCCTTTGTTGCGGTAGAAGACCGATTTCAGGATTTCGACGTCGAGCCCGGCCGGCCTGCGAATTTCCGGACGCGCTTCGGCCAACGAGCGCAAGATGTTGCGCACGTCGCGGTCGATGTCCTGCCACGGCAAGTCGAAATCGACGTCGCGCAGCATTTGCGTGACAGTTGCAACCATGTCGCGGTTCATCGGATAGGTGCGGAAGATCGGCTCGCGCGGCGCGACCGGCGGCGCGTCGAATTCGCTCCAGACGAACGATTGCGTTTCGTCGACGCCCGGATCGGCGGCGATGCGCCGGTGGATGGAGTTGAAGTACGTCTCCGCCAGCTCGAAGTCGGGTTGTGTCGCGAGCAAGCCGATGTACGCGCCTTTGACGGAACGCGACAGCGACGGTTGCATCGTCGGTTCGCCGAGTCGATCGCGAATGTCTGCCGCGAGCGAGTTCATGAAGTCCTTGTAGATCTCGATGCGCAGCGCGCTCGCGCGCTGGCCGTCGAGCCAGGCACTCGCCTCGAAGCGCGTCTTCGCAGCGAGCGTGATTTCGCGAAAGCGGTGTCGATACGCGCGAAAGCTCGCGAGGACGAGTGCGGCGATGTCGGCCGCGGCGCCATGCCGCGTCGGCGCGTTCATTGGCTGAGCTGGGTGACCGAGCCCGCGAGCATCAGCATCATCACGATGAAGCCGATCACGACGACGTACGGCAACTGCGCGTTGACGCCGCCGCGCGCTTCGAGGGCACGCTCCTGTGCGTCGACCTGGCCGGGGAACTCGAGGCGCGCGCGGGCGATCTGCTCGCGCGACCAGCGGTAATAGAGACCGTTCGCATTCAGCGGCAGCCAGACGAATGCGAACGCGACGGCGCCGAGCCACGCGAGCGGCTTACCGGTGCCGGGCAACACCGTGTCGATGAGCGCCGCGACGATCGCCATCAGATACGGCGCGACGAAGACGATGACGGCGAAGCGATACTGCTTGCGGTAGAGAAGCCAGAAGAGGCCGATGACGAACACCGGCCAATGCCACGAAATCGGCGCGTATCCGCGACTATCCGCGCGTCGAAAGTAGCTTAAATAGAACTCCTGATTGGGTTCGCCGATGACCGCGCGGTAGAAGTTGTCCGACGGTGTGTCAGCCTGGGTCACGACCCTCTCGGAATCTCATTGAACGGCACGTTCTTGTCGACGCGGATGTCGGCCGGCAGCCCCAGCACGCGTTCCGCGATGATATTGCGCAAGATCTCGTCGGTGCCACCGGCGATGCGATAGCCGGGTGCGCCCATGAAATTTTGTTGGAACGCCAGGTCCGCCGGGACACGCGCCGGATCCATCATGATGCCGCCCATGTCCATCAGGTCCATGCCGAACGAACCGATGTCCTGTTGCTTCTTCGCGCTGACGACCTTCGTGATCGAGTTCTCGGGCCCCGGCGTCGCGCCGCGCGACAAGGCGCTGATCACGCGATAGTTCGTGAAGCGCAAGCCGCTCGACTGGCAATACCAATCAGCGAGCCTTTCTCGAACGGCTTGGTTGCGGATCGCCGGCGCACCATCGATCTTCACGTCGTTCGCGAGCGCGAGCGCCGCGTCGAAGTCGGCGCCGCCGGCGTTGCCGACCGCGAGTCGTTCGTTCATCAGCGTCGTGATCGACACTTGCCAGCCTTGGCCGACCGCGCCGAGCCGTTGCGCGTCGGGAATGCGGACGTCGGTGAAATAGACCTCGTTGAAATTCGAGTCGCCCGAGATCTGCTTGATCGGCTTCACCGTCACACCGGGAGAATGCATGTTCAGAAAGAAGAACGTGAGTCCTTTGTGCTTCGGCACAGTCGGATCGGAGCGTGTCACCAAGATGCCCCAATCGGAATAGTGTGCGCCGGACGTCCAAATCTTCTGCCCGTTGACGACCCACTCGTCGCCGCTGCGTTCGGCCTTCGTGCGCAGTGCCGCGAGGTCGGATCCGCCGGCCGGCTCGGAGAAGAGCTGACACCAGATGTGCTCGCCGGACGCCATCCGCGGCAGCATCTCTCGCTTCTGTTGCTCCGACGCGTACGCCATCATCGTGGGGCCGCACATGCCGAGGCCGATCGCGAACGGCGCGGTCGGCACGTCGTAGCGCGACTCTTCCTGGTTCCAAATGATCTGCTGCATCGGCGTTGCGTTGCGGCCGCCGTACTCCTTCGGCCAGCCGAGGCACGCCCAGCCGTTCTCGTACTTGAGCTTCTGCCACGCCTTTGCGCGGGCGAGATAGTCGGTCTCGCTTTCGTCGCGCGGCTCGGACTCGTTCTTGAATTGCGCGTGCGCGTTCAGGAAATCGCGGGCCTCGGCGCGGAAAAGGCTTTCTTCGTGCGTGTCGTTGAAGTCCATCGTGTGCTCCGTCGCTCGCTCAGGCCGCCGCTTCGATCGCGCTGATCAGGCGATCCTTCCACCGCGGCAGGCTGCCGAGGTTCACCGACAGCAATTTTGCGCGGCGATAGTAGAGGTGGCAGTCGAACTCCCACGTGAAGCCCATGCCGCCGTGGGTTTGGATGTTTTCCTTCGACGACTCGTGGAACGCTTCGGTTGCGCTGACGCGTGCCGTCGCAGCGGCGATCGGCAGTTCCTCCGCGTCGGTCGAGAGCGCCCATGCGCCGTAGTAGCAGTTCGAATGCGCGAGCGTGTTCGCGATGTACATGTCGGCGAGCTTGTGTTTGATCGCTTGGAACGACGCGATCGGACGCCCGAACGCGAACCGACCGAGTGCGTAGTTCTTCGCCATGTCGAGCGCTGCTTGCGCGCCGCCGACCTGCTCGAACGAGTAGAGAACCGCGGCGCGGTCGAACAACCGCTCCGTTTGTGGCCAGCCTTTGCCGGTTTTGCCGAGCAGTTCACCCGGTGCGTCGGAGAATTTGATCGAAGCGTGCGAGCGCGTCGGGTCGAGCGTCGGCACGACCTCGCGCTTCACGCCGGCGCCGTTCAAATCGACGATGTACATCGACGCGTGCTTCTTGTCTTCGTTCGCGAGCACGATCGCGAAGTCGGCGATGTCGCCGTCCGCTACCGGTACTTTGGTGCCTTTGATCGAGCCCTTCTTCGCGCGGGTCTTCAGGCTGCGCGCCGGTTCGCCGGCCCCTTCGGCGATCGCGAACGTTCCGATCCACTCGCCGGACGCCAGCTTCGGCAGATACCGGGCCCGTTGCTTGGCGTTGCCGAACTGCATCAGCGCTTCGCTCGCGAGGTACACGCTCGACGAAAACGGCGTGGGGGCGAGGCTGCGGCCGAGCTCTTCGGCGAGCACACAGAGTTCCAAGTATCCGAGCCCGAGCCCGCCGTACTCTTCCGGAATCGCGGTCGCGGTCCAGCCGAGGTCGATCATGCCGCGCCACAGCGGCGCGTCGTACGACTCGGCGCCGTCGAGCACGCGGCGCACGGCGGTCAGTGGACACTTGTCCGCGAGGAAGGACTGCGCCTGTTCGCGCAACAAATTCTGCTCGTCCGAAAACTCGAAATTCATGCTCGGATCCTATGGCTTGGCGGGCGTTGTGCGTTCGAAAGGGCAGTGATTCAAGCGTATTAGGCACGGCCTGGCAAGGCGCGGACCCGCGCGGCCGTTAGGTCAAAACGCCGAGCGCGCCGCCGTCGATGCGGATGTTCTGACCGTGGATCGCCGCGGCGCGCGGACTCGCGAGGAACGCGACGAGATCGCCGACTTCCTCGCGCCGCACGATGCGCCCGATCGGGATGTCTTTCGCGACGTGCGGTTCGACCTCTGCCCACGTGTCGCCCCACCCTTCACGACGGCCCTGCGCGAGGTAGGCCGCTTCGACCTCGGTGGTGTGGATCAGCCCCGGCGACACGAGATTCACCGTGATGCCGGTGCCGGCGACTTCCTTCGCAAGGCTCATCGTCAGCGTCGCGAGCGCCCCCTTCGCCGCATAGTAGTGCGGCATCCGCGCAGCGGGTCGCGTCGACCCGACCGTGCCGAGATTGACGATGCGCCCCCAACCGCGCGCGCGCATCGACGGCAGGACGAAGCGGATTAAACGCTGTGCCGATAGGACGTTGCGTTGGTACATGTCGAGCCAGGCGAACTCGTCGGTGTCGTCCCAGCGACCAGGCCCCGCCGTCCCGTAGTTGTTGACGAGGATGTCGATCGGATGCGTACGGCAGTGCTCGATCAGCGTCGCGGCGCCGGCTTCCGTCGCGATGTCGCCATGAACCGCGATGCCGCCGCGTAAGCCTTCGCAGGCGCGCTTCGCGTCGTCGGGCGTGAAGCCGTGAACCAATACCGTTGCGCGCTCGGCGATCAGGCACTGCGCGATCACGGTGCCGGTGCCGCGATGGCTGCCGGTCACGAGCGCGGTCTTGCCGTACAGTCCCAAGTCCATCAGTTGCGCACGCGGTACAGTTTCGCCATCTGACCGAACAGCTTCGCGACGTCGTTCGGCGTGGTGTCGCCGGCAAACTCCTTGTAGAGCGTCGCGACGTTGACGACGATGCGTTCGCCGTCACCCCACGAGTCGTAGTCGGTCATCGCGATATCGCAGGCCGCGGCGTAAGCGTCCATGCCGGCGTCGTAACGTTTCTTGGCTTCGTCGCGAACGTAGACCAAGTAATCGCGCACGGCCCGGACGCCGCGCTTGTCGGTGACCGGCCCGTGCCCGGGTACGACTAGATCGACGTCGAGCGACGCGATGTGGTTGCACGCATCGATCCAGTTGCCGACCGGACCGGCCCAGATGATCGGATGCCCTTCGATGAACAGGATGTCGCCGGTGAACACGACGCGATCGGCCGGCACGTGCACGATCGTGTCGCCGCGCGTGTGCGCGGGTCCCACTTGTTTCAGCTGCACTTGCTTGTCGCCGACCCGGACGTCCAACGCGCCTTCGAAGGTGCGCGTCGGCAACGTCTGTTCGACCTCTTCGAAGTGGAATGCGCCGAAGCAGTAGAGGAAGAACGCGCCCAGCTCGCCCATCTGCGGCGCCTGCTTCATCAGCGAGGTCATCATCCGCGGCGATTCGTGCGCGAGTTCGTCGGCGGTCGCCTTCGACGCGATGATCTGCGCGCCTTTGACGAGTTGGTTGCCGTTGCAGTGGTCGCCGTTGGAATGCGTGTTGACGAGTTGCTCGATGCGCGCGTTCGGTGCCGCGCGGTGCATCGCGTCGAGCATCTCCTTCGTCAGGCGCACGTCGAAGAGCGTGTCGACCAACAGCGCATGTTCGCGATCGGTCACGAGGCCGGCGTTGCTCCAACCCCAACCGCCGTCGGGTTGCAGCCAGGCATAACCGCCGTGTCCCAAATCGAGCAGACCTTTTTCGTACGGCCGGACTCCCAAAGATGCCATCGCTGTGCTCCCCACACGGTCGAGCGACAGATGTTAGATGAACGGGCCACTTTTGTGTGGCGGAGGATTTGGCTAGCCTGCACCGCACCGTGCGCGACCTCAGGCCTGCCTTCAAGATGCGTTCGAATCCCAAGTGAGCGACTTCGAGGAGATCAGGCCCTATCGGGACGACGAAGTCGCGGCGGTGCTCCGTCGCTTGGCCCGGGACCCCACGCTGCAGCGCGACCTCGCACGTTACGCCGCACCATCGCTGAGTCGGTGGGTACCCCGACTCGCGCGTTGGCTCGTTGGTCGCAAACTGCGGGCGGCGTTCCAGAAGATCGATTCGGTCGACGCGTTCCAACAGGAACTCGCCGCGCTGTTCGAACGCATGATTCGCGACACCACCGACGGCTTCACGGTGACGGGCATCGAGCGGCTCGAACCGGACCTCGCGCACTTGTTCATTTCGAACCATCGCGATATCACGCTCGACTCGGGCTTCATGAACTTGGCGCTCTTTCGCGCGGGGCATCCGACGACGCGAATGGCGATCGGCGACAACCTGCTGCGCACCGGTTACGCGGCCGACGTGATGCGACTCAACAAGGGCTTTGTCGTCCATCGCGGCAAGATGGGCGCGAAGATGGCGTTCGCGGCGATGTCGCAGACGTCGCGATATATCCGTCATTCGCTCGAAACAGGTCAGTCGGTGTGGATCGCGCAGCGCGAAGGGCGTGCGAAGGACGGTCGCGACCTGACCGATCCCGCGCTCATCAAGATGCTGTCGCTCGCTTACCGCAAGGACGTTCCCGACATCACGAAGATGACCGAACGGCTGTCGATCGTACCGGTCGCGGTGTCGTACGAGCTCGATCCGTGCGACGAATTGAAGGCGCACGAGCTCGCAACGGTCGCGGCGACGGGCAGCTATAAGAAGGCGCCGGGCGAAGACCTGCGCAGCATCATCACCGGCGTTACCGGTCGCAAAGGTCGCGTGCATCTGAGCATCTTGCCGCCGTTCAAAGGGCAGTTCGCCGACGCCGACGCGGTCGCGGCCGAGATCGATCGTCAGATCGCACGGGGCTTCAGGCTGTTTCCGACGCACTTTCTGGCGGCGCGCCTCGCGGGACTGCCGTGTCCGGCGCCGGAGAACGACGGCAAGTGTCTCGACGAATTCGAACGCCGGCTCGCGTCGCTCGACTCGGCGTTGCGCAATCAGATCATTGCGCAGTACGCGAATCCCGTCGCACGCGCGCTCGAACTCGGCGTGATGATCTAGCGCTAGTACATCGAACCTCGAGCGCTGCCGACCACCGGCAAGCGCCGGCCGAGCGTCGCCAGCTCGCGCGACATCGCTCGTGTCGTTACGGCGCGAGGGGCGGGTCGTCGAGTGCGGCGAGTTGTTCGCGCAAATGCAGAACGTGCTCGGACCAATAGCGTACGCTGCCGAATGCGGGGAAGCCTTGCTGGAAGGCGGGATCGTTGCAGCGCCGGGCGATCCACGCGGCGTGATGCATGATGCGCAGCGTGCGCAGCGCCTCGACGAGTTCGAGTTCCCGTGCGTCGAACGTGAGAAACGTCTCGTACCCTTCGAGCAGTTTGCCGAGCGAGCGCGTGCGTTCGTCGCGTTCGCCGGACACTAGCATCCACAGATCTTGGACGGCGGGTCCCATCACGGTGTCGTCGAAATCGACGAAATACGGTGTGTCGTCGCGCAACAACACGTTGCCGGGGTGGCAGTCGCCGTGAATGCGGCCCGACGCCGGAATCGCGAGCGGTTCGATGCGCGCGAGCAGATGGGCGGTGACCGACGTGTACGCATCGACCAACTCGTCCGGCACGAAGCCGTTGGCCAAGACGAAATCGCGCGACTCGGTCCCGAGCCGCTCGACGTTGAACGGCGGGCGAGCGCGGTAGCGTTTCGTGCGGCCGACCCGATGCAGGCGCGACAACGTACGACCGAGCGTGCGCAGCGCGTCCTCGGATTCGAGGTTCGGCGCGTGACCGCCCTGCCGAGGGAACAACGCGAAGCGGTAGCCGTCATGCTCGAACAGGGTGCGTCCCGATTCGTCCTCGAGCGGTGCGATGCACGGCAACTCCGCATCGACGAGATCGGCCAGGAAGGCGTGTTCCTCGAGGATCGCCCCATCGCTCAGTCGTTGGGGGCGGTAAAACTTGGCGATGATTTTGCGACCGTCTTCGAGCCCGATTTGATAGACGCGGTTCTCGTAACTGTTCAGCGCGAGCAGATGGCCGTCGCAGCGATAGCCGTGTGCGTCGATCGCGTCGAGAATCGAATCGGGCGACAGCCGCGCGTATGGCGTCTCGTCGCCGGCGTGGCTCAATGGACGGTCGCCAACACGGCATAACCGTCGGCGGAGACGATCGCGTGGCCCGCTTCGGAAGCGACGAACGTGAGGAAGTCCTGGGCGCGCGACGAATCCGGGCCGTCGAGTACGACCGCTTCCTGCACGATCGGTTCGTACATGTTCTGTGGGACCGTCCAGGTGTCGTCGGTCGGCGGCTTCCCCTTGTAGTAGGCGAGGAGTTGTCCGAACGGCACGAACCCACCCTGCACCGATTTCGATTCGATCGCCTGCATCGCGTCGTCGTCGCCGTTGGCGATCACGATGCGCGGTTGCACCGCGTCCCAGAGCTTCATCGACGTCAGCGCTTGTTTCGCAGCGAGACCGTACGCGGAATTGCCAGGGTCGGCGATCGCGATTCGATGCGACGAGTTCGCAAGCCACGCCGTCGGCGGCGGTGCCCCGGCGCCGGGCGTCCACAACGCCAACCGGCCGATCGCGTAGACGAAGCGGCTCGTCGCTTTCGCGCGACCTTCGCCGACGAGCTTCTCGGTGCGCACGGAGTCCGCCGCGAAGAGCGCTGCGAACGGCGTACCGGAGACGATCTGCAAGTACAGCGCGTTCGTCGACGCGTAGGTCGGATCGACTCGAATCGGCGATTGCGTCGCGTAGGCTGCGCGCAACGATTCGAACGTGCTCTCGAAACTCGATGCGACGGCGATGCGCAGCGGCTCCGCCGCATCGCACGTGCCGGCAACAGTCAGCAGCAACATCGACAGATATCGGAGCATCGACGGAAATCGAGACATGGCGTACCCCTCGATCAGTGGCGGCATTCTAGCAGCCGCGCTCGGGCGTCCCGGCCGGTCGCGCGTCGATGTGCGGCACCGTTCGCGCCGCGCACCAGACGTCGATCGACTCGGCCGCCGCGCCGCGCAGCGTTCTCGCGACTTCGGCGACGGTGCTGCCGGTGGTCAACACGTCGTCGACGATCGCGACGCGGCGAGCGGCGAACGATCGGTCGACCGCGAAGGCACCGGCGAGATTGCGCAGGCGGGCGGCGCGGCTCGAGCCCGTTTGCGGCGGTGTCTCGCGAGTGCGCGTGCATGATCGGTAGTCGACTGGGATCTCGAGTTCGTGGCCGACCCACCGGGCGAGCAGCGCCGCCTGGTTGTGCCCGCGTCGCAAGAGGCGCGCGCTCCCGAGCGGAACCGGTACGATCACGTCGGGCAGCGATCGGGCCGCGTCGCGAATGCGCCGCGCGAGCAACCCGCCGAGGACGCGCGCGTCGACGTGACTGCCGTGGAACTTGAGGCGGTGGACGATGGCGATCGTCGGCTCCGCATAGCGCAACGGTGCGATGGCGCCGTCGAACGGCGACGGGTGCCCACGACATTCGGCGCAAAGGGACGCGCTGCACGGCAGCGCGCAATGTTCGCACGCGGCATCGATCCACGGCATCGCGCGATCGCAGGCTGCGCACAGATCGGCCCGTACGCCGCTCGGTTGATCGCACAGCACACAGTGTCCCGGCAACAACGCCCATGACAGGTCGTTCAAGCGGCGACGGATCCAACGCAAGCGAGGGTGCATTGCGGAGTGATAACGCGGCGCAGGTCGAACGCGCAGTGTGAGACGGCTCACAGGCGCGTGCGAGACGACCGCGGCGGAGTGCTGCTGTCGGGTAAGCTCTGCGGCGATCTCGACGACACCGAGTCGACCATGGCCGTGAATCCGATACTGCAATCGGGATTGAACGGCATTCAGAACGGTCTCAAAGGAATGAATCGAGCGGCGCAGGACATCGCCGACCTGAATCTGGATGACCGCTCGAAATCCCCATCCGACAACGACGTCATTCGACGCAATACGCCGACCGACCGATTGACCGACGCGGCCGAAGCGATCGTCGGTCTCGAGGTGCACGAGCGGCAGGTGCAGGCGTCGGCGAAGGTCGTCGAAACGGCCGACGAAATCCTCGGTTTCCTGCTCGACGTGCGCGCATAGCGCAAAATACGCGCGCGCTTTGACACCTTCGAGTTCGCAACGCTAAGGTGCCTCCGGAACGCGGTTGCATACGCAAACCGAGCGAAAACCTGACGGGGCACGACTCTAGATGGCGGATTTCCGCACGCCTTTGCGCGACATGCGCTTCCTGTTGTACGACGTGTTCGACTTCGAGGCCCACTACGCGCGGTTGATCGATCGAGAGCGCGTCACGCGCGATTTGCTCGATCCGATCCTGGACGAGTCGGCGCGCTTCGCCGAGACCGAGTTGCATCCGATCAATCGCGTCGGCGACCGAGACGGCTGTCGTTTCGCCGACGGCGTCGTGACGACGCCGAAGGGCTTCAAGGAAGCGTATCGAACGTACGTCACGAACGGTTGGACCGGCATGACCGGCGACACCGCATACGGCGGCCAGGCGCTGCCGCACAGCATGAGCCTGGTCGTCGAAGAGCCGATGACGATCGCGAACATGGCTTGGACGATGTACCCCGATCTGTCGCACAGCGCGATGAACGCGCTCGATCGTCACGGCACGCCGGAGCAGAAGCAGACGTTCTTGACGCTGCTGCTGTCGGGCGCGTGCACCGGCACGATGTGCTTGACCGAACCGCAAGCCGGTTCCGACGTCGGCATTTTGCGCACCAAGGCGGTGCCGAACGCCGACGGCACGTACGCGATCACCGGCACGAAGATCTTCATCTCCGCCGGCGAACACGATTTCGTCGACAACATCCTCCATCTGGTGCTCGCGCGGATTCCGAACGCGCCGCCCGGTACGAAAGGTATTTCGCTCTTCATCGTTCCCAAGCGCTTGCTGCGGGACGACGGTACACCGGGCGCACACAACGGCGTGAAATGCACCGGCATCGAAGAAAAGATGGGCATCCACGGCAACGCCACATGCGTGCTGAGCTTCGACGCCGCGACCGGCTATCGCGTCGGCGCCGAGAACGAAGGCATGCGCTGCATGTTCACGATGATGAACGCCGCGCGCCTCGGCGTCGGCATGCAGGGCGTCGGCGTCGCCGAAGCGGCGTTCCAAGCATCGCTCGCGTATGCGCGCGAGCGTCTCCAGATGCGGGCCATGACCGGGCCTGAGAATCCCGATGGGCCGGCCGATCCGATCATCGTGCACCCCGACGTGCGGCGGATGCTGCTGACTCAGAAAGCGTTCGTCGAAGGCGGTCGCGCGCTCGCGTACTACACCGCGCAACAAGCGGACTTGGCGGAATTCGGTCCGCTCGAGCAGCGCGCTGCGGCCGAGACGATGCTGAGCTTCCTGACGCCGATCGTGAAAGCGTTCTTGACCGAGACGGGTTTCGAGAGCGTCAACCACGCGGTGCAGATCTTCGGCGGCCACGGCTTCATTCAGGAGACCGGCATCGAGCAATACGTACGCGACGCGCGCATCACGCTGATCTATGAAGGCACGACGCAGATCCAGGCGCTCGACCTGCTCGGCCGCAAGGTGATGATGACGCAGGGCAAGGCCCTACTCGCGTTCGTCGACGAGATGCAACAGTTCGCGAAGCTCTGCAACGGACCGATGGCCGACATCGGCGCGACGTTGGAGCGCATCGCGAGCGAGTGGCCGACGCTCAGCATGGCGACCGGCGGACGCGCGGCGGGCGATTTGAACGAACTCGGCGCCGCGTCGGTGGACTATCTGATGTACAGCGGTTATGCGGCGCTGACGTATTGCTGGGCGCGCATGGCCTACACCGCGTCGAAGGCGCTCAACAAGGACGCGTCGAGCGCGAACGATCCCTATCTCGCCGGCAAGATCGCGACGGCCCGCTTCTTCATCGGCAAATTGCTGCCGCGCGCCGAAGCGCACAAGCGCGCGATCGAAGCGGGCGCCGCCGTGGTGATGCAAATCGACGCCGCGGCGTTCGACCACGTGTGACGCGGCATAACGAATTCGTTAGGCGATAGAGGACGTCATGCCGGACTACGTTGCCCCGACCCGCGACATGGAATTCGTACTGTTCGATCTGCTCGACGCGGAGTCGACGTGGCGGCGCATTCCGGCGCTCGCCGAGGTGTCGCGCGATCTCGTCGCGGCGGTGCTCGAAGAGGGAGGCCGTATCGCGTCGGAGCGCCTCGCGCCGATCAACGCGAGCGGCGACCGTGCCGGCTCGACGTGGCATGCGGACGGCGTCGTGACGCCGGCGGGCTTCAAAGACGCGTTCCGCGCGCTCGCCGACGGCGGTTGGCTGGGAGTCGCCGGCAGCCCGGACTACGGCGGCCAAGGCCTGCCGAAGATGCTCACCGTTGCGCTCGAGGAAATGTTCTACGCGGCGAATACGGGGCTGTATCTGTGCGGCACGTTGACCGTTGGTGCGGCCACGTGTATCGCGACGCACGGCAGCGACGCGCAGAAGGCAACGTATCTGCCGAGGCTCTATTCGGGACAATGGGCCGGCGCCATGGCATTGACCGAAGCGCACGCGGGCACCGACCTCGGCATCATGCGCACGCGCGCCGAGCCCGCCGCCGACGGTAGCTACCGGATCACGGGCACCAAGATCTTCATTACGTACGGCGACCACGACCTCACCGAAAACAGCATTCATCTCGTGCTCGCCAAGGTGCCGGACGCGCCGGCAGGCACGCGCGGTATCTCGCTCTTCATCGTGCCGAAAGTGCTCGTAGGCCCTGACGGTTCTCTCGGGGCGCGCAACTCGTTCGCGAGCGGGTCGATCGAACACAAGATGGGCGTCAAGGGCAGCCCGACCTGCGTGATGAATTACGACGCCGCGACCGGCTATCTGATCGGCGAGCCGAACCAGGGCCTCGCCGCGATGTTCACGATGATGAACTACGAACGCCTGTCGGTCGGCATCCAAGGCCTCGGTACCGGCGACGCGGCGTATCAAGCCGCGAGCCGCTATGCGGCGGAGCGTTTGCAGGGGCGGGCGCCGAGCGGGCCGCAGAATCCGAGCGGGGCCGCCGATCCGATCCTCGTGCATCCGGACGTACGACGCATGCTGTTGACCGCGCGGGCGTACAACGAAGGCGGCCGCGCCTTTGCGGCGTTGGTAGGACGCGAGCTGGATCTTGCGAAGTACGCCCCCGATGCGACCGAACGCGCGCGCGCCGAACGGATGGTCGGGCTGCTCACGCCAATCGCGAAGGCCCACCTCACCGACCGCGGCTTCGAAGCGTGCGTGATGGCGCAACAGGTGTTCGGCGGGCACGGCTACATCGCCGAGTGGGGTGTCGAGCAGTTCGTGCGCGACGCCCGCATCGCGCAGATTTACGAAGGCACCAACGGCGTGCAGGCGCTCGATCTGCTCGGCCGGAAGGTGCTGCGCGACGGCGGCGCGACGGCAAACGAGTTCATCGCATCGATGCGGGCCGACGTCAACGCGGTCGATGCGGCGTATCGCAACGCGCTCGAGACGGCGCTCGATCGGTTGGCGGACGTGACGCGGCGCTTGATCGAGCGTTCGAAGCGCGATCCGGCGCTCGCCGGCGCTGCGTCGGTCGACTATCTCGATCTCTTCGCGCTGACCGCGTATGCGTGGCTCTGGGCGCGCATGGCGACGGTCGCGCCGCGCGATGCGTTCGGCGATGCGAAGCGGCATACCGCCGCGTTCTTCTTCGCGCGGTTGCTGCCGCGGGCGCTCTCGCTCGCCGCGACGATCGCCAGCGATTCGTCGACCGTCACCGCGATGCCTGCCGGGTCATTCTGATTTCGCGGTCTGCGGGGAATCGGTGATCGCGGTTTGCGGTTCGCTCACTGCGTTCTGCGCGTCGCCCGGGCAGGGGTGGCGTTCGTTGGACGGGTCGCACACGCCGATGGCGTGTAGGTACGCCGACCACTCGGCGACGGCCTTCTTCACGGCAATGTCGGCGTCCTTCGCGTCCGGATCGATCGGCGGCACGCGACGCGCGCGGGTGATCACGTAGAAATGCGCGTCACCGCGAATCGTCTTCACCATCGTCAACTGGCCTTTGCCGGTCAGCGGGTTCTTGAAGCAAACGAATAGCCGGACCGATGTCGGGTAGTCGTTCTCGACACCCGAGAACGTATCGTGGTCGGAGAACACCTGACAGGTCTTGCGCTGATCGTCCGCGATCGACTTCAGCATTTGGATCGGGTCCGGCAGCGGCGGATCGCTGAACGATTCGAACGACAACTTGTCGACCCAATCCTTCGGATCGTCGCCCGGCGGCACGTATTCGACCATGCGGATGCCGGGACCTTCGGTGTGGAACGTCTGCAACCAACCGTCCGGCTGTTGCGCCAGCAAATGTTCCGACGACGCATCCGGCGGCGGGGTCGGCCGAGCGGGTACAGCCGCCGGCGCCGGCGACGCGTCGTGTTTCTCGGCGCCGCACGCGACGAGCGCGAGCGCTGTCAGCAGCGTTGCGCACCTTTTCAGCATCGTTGGTTCACCCTTTCAGTGCCGCCGCAAGCTTGCGATGAAGACCGCCGAACGATCCGTTGCTCATGATCACGATGTGGCGGCGGTGCTTCGGCGGCGGCAGCGCGGCCAGCGTGCGCGCCAGGTGCTCGAGATCGTCGTCCATCGCCGCCTTCACGACGCTCGCGTGGACGACTTCGGTCAGATCCCACTTGATGTTCTCGCCGCGGAACCAGTAGACGCCGTCGGCCGCGGCGCAGCAGGTCGACAACTCGTCGCGCAACGTGCCGAGCGACATCGTATGCGAGCGCGGTTCGATCACCGCCACGATCTCGTCGCCGGGGAAGCGGTTGCGCAAGCCCTGCAGCGTGGTGCGGATCGCGGTCGGGTGGTGCGCGAAATCGTCGTAGACACGGACCGGCCCGACTTCGGCGATCAGTTCGAGCCGGCGAGTGACGCCTTGGAACGACCGTAGCGCTTCGATCGCGATCGCCGGCGCGACGCCGGCGTGACGCGCGGCGGCGATCGCGTTCAGGCCGTTCGCCACGTTGTGCAAGCCGAGCTGCGTCCAACTCACCTCGCCGAGCACGGTGTCGTTCAACTGCGGCAAGAACTTCGATCCGTCGGCAGACACCTGCTTCGCGCGCCACAGTTCGCCATTGTCCATCGCAACCTTCGCGACTTTGCGCGCCCGTTGGCTGCCGCGGACGCGCGCCACCGGCGTCCAACAACCCATGCGCAAGACGTGGTCGACGGCTTCGTCGTGCTCCGGCGCCACGATCAAGCCGCCGGCCGGCACGGTGCGTAGTAGATGGTGGAACTGCGTCTGGATCGCCGCGAGATCGGGAAAGATGTCGGCGTGGTCGTATTCGAGGTTGTTGATGATCAGCGTGCGCGGCCGATAGTGTACGAACTTCGAGCGCCGGTCGAAATACGACGTGTCGTATTCGTCGGCTTCGACGACGAAGAACGGCGTGCTGCCGAGGCGAGCCGAAATGCCGAAATCTTTCGGCACGCCGCCGATCAGAAAGCCCGGATCGAGACCGGCGCGATCGAGGATGTGCGCCAACATGCTCGCAGTGGTGGTCTTGCCGTGTGTTCCCGATACCGCGAGCACCCACCGGCCGTTCAAGATCTGACGACCCAACCATTCCGCACCGGAGGTGTACGGCAGACCCTTTTCCAACACGTACTCGACACCCGGATGGCCGCGCGGCAGTTGTGCGTTGCCGATCACCACGAGGTCGGGCGTCGGTTCGAGCTGGGCGGGATCGAAACCTTCGTACACGGTGATGTCGGCGGCGGCGAGCTGATCGCTCATCGGCGGATACATCGCCTTGTCGGAGCCGCTGACGCGCGAACCGGACTCGCGGGCGAGCAACGCGAGGCTGCCCATCAGCGTGCCGCCGATGCCCAGAAAGTAGATGTGTTGGGTCACGTCATTCCCTAACGGCCGGCGGCCGCGGTCGATAGGACGTAAGCGAGCGTCGCCATGCAGAACGCGAGAAAGATGCCGACGAACACCGTCACGTTCATCGCGCGATGCAAGATGAAGCCGTTGACTGCGATCGACCAGATGCCGATCAGCGCCGCGATGCCCATCGTGATCGGACTCGTCACGCCGCCGGCGAGCGGCACTGCGATCGCGACCAACAGCGTGAACAAAAGATCGCACCCGAAGAGTGCGGTGATCGTAGCCGGATAGCGGCCGATCACGCCGCGCGCGGTCAACGCGACCCATGTCGCGGCCGCGAGCGTCGCCATTGTCACCAGCGTCGACGTCGCGACCTGAATCGGCGTCACCGCGTTGCCGTAGCGAATGCCGACGAAAAAGCTGAGCAACACGTCGGCGATCAAGACTGAGCCCACGAACAACGGATGCGTGGGCACGAGCTCCGGTCCGCGCCGCAACAGGCAGATGTTCACGAAGACCGCGAAGATGGGTTTCATGTCGGGTGAGTGGCAGCGAGCGCGAATTGTCGCATAAAAGCCGATACCATGGCCGCCGCTTTGCGACCCCGTGTGAGGAAATCGATGCCCAAACGCAATGCGCTCTATGCCCAATCCGGCGGTGTGACGGCCGTCATCAACGCGAGCGCATGCGGCGTGATAGAGACCGCGCGCAAGCATCGCGACGTGATTGGCAAGGTGTACGCGGGACGCAACGGCATCATCGGCGCGTTACGGGAAGAGTTGATCGATACGAACAAGGAGTCGGCGCGCGCGATCGCGGGGCTGCGCAGCACGCCGTCGGGCGCATTCGGTTCGTGCCGGCACAAATTGAAGTCGTACGACTCCGATCCGCGCGAGTACGAACGGCTGATCGACGTCTTCAAGGCGCACGACATCGGCTACTTCTTCTACAACGGCGGCGGCGATTCGCAGGACACCGCCAACAAGGTCGCGCAGCTGTCGCAACGCCTCGACTATCCGATCACCTGCATCGGCATTCCAAAGACGGTCGACAACGATCTGCCGTTCACCGACACGTGCCCCGGCTTCGGCTCGGTCGCGAAATACGTCGCCGTGTCGATCCGCGAAGCGGCGCTCGACGTCGCGAGCATGTGCGAGACATCGACCAAGGTCTTCGTGATGGAAGTCATGGGTCGGCACGCCGGCTGGATCGCGGCGGCCGCAGGCCTCGCGCAAGCGCACGACGACGACGCGCCGCACGTCATCGTGTTTCCGGAAGTGCCGTTCGACACCGAGGCATTCGTCGCGACGGTCGACGCGACGGTGAGACGCGTCGGTTACTGCGCGATCGTCGTATCGGAGGGGGCGCACTACGCGGACGGCACGTTCCTCGCCGAAGCCGGCACGAAGGACGCATTCGGCCACGCACAGCTCGGCGGCGTCGCGCCGATGATCGCCGACCTCGTGCGGGCGCGACTCGGGCTCAAATTCCACTGGGCCGTATCGGACTATCTGCAGCGCGCGGCGCGCCACATTGCATCGAAGACCGACGTCGAACAGGCGTATGCGGTCGGTCGGGCGGCCGTCGAATTCGCAATCGAGGGCAAGAACGCGGTGATGCCGATCATCGTGCGCAAATCGTCGAAGCCGTATCGCTGGTCGATCGGCGAGGCGCCGCTTGCGAAGGTCGCGAACGTCGAGCGCAAGATGCCGCGCGACTTCATCACGGACGACGGCTTCGGCATCACCGCGAAAGCGCGCGCATATCTGGCGCCGCTGATCGCCGGCGAGGACTACCCGACGTACAAGGCCGGCCTGCCGAATTACGTGACGTTGAAGAACCAGTTGGTGCCGAAGCGCCTGCCGCCGTTCTGAGGAATGGTGCCAGGCATTGACTTGTTGCGAGACGCGCACCACTGACCGCGATGAAGGTCGACGCGCAAACAAGTCAATGCCTGGCACCAGTTCCAAAACAAGTCCATGCCTGGCACCAGTTCCAAATGAAAAACCCCGGGAGTCCGGGGTTTTCGTCTCGCGCCCTGAGCGAATCTGTCAAAGGTGCGGGACCATCAGCAGCGCGACGATGTTGATGATCTTGATCAGCGGGTTGACGGCCGGGCCGGCGGTGTCCTTGTAGGGATCGCCGACGGTGTCGCCCGTGACGGCGGCCTTGTGCGCGTCGGAGCCTTTGCCGCCGTAGTTGCCGTCCTCGATGTACTTCTTCGCGTTGTCCCACGCGCCGCCGCCCGTCGTCATCGAGATCGCGACGAAGAGGCCGGTCACGATCGTGCCGATCAGCAGGCCGCCGAGCGCCTTGATGCCGGATGCCGTGCCCATCGCGAACGCGATGACGAGCACCAGTACGATCGGCACGAGGATCGGCAGCAAGCTCGGCACGATCATTTCCTTGATCGCGGCGCGCGTCAGCATGTCGACCGCCTTCGAGTAATCCGGCTTCGCGGTACCTTCCATGATGCCTTTGATCTCGCGGAACTGGCGGCGCACTTCATTGACGACCGAGCCAGCTGCGCGGCCGACTGCCTCCAGCGCCATCGCGCCGAAGAGATATGGCACGAGGCCGCCGATGAAGAGGCCGATGATGACGGCGGGATCGGACAGACTGAAGTCGACGAGTTTGCCGGACGCCTCCAGGTTGTGCGTGTAG
>Ga0335084_10002036_pt1 | contig 19275 bp, 11 predicted proteins | sample Lox_Sample_44_FD_206721 | JGI IMG/M metagenome (GOLD analysis project Ga0335084, IMG submission 206721) | Soil microbial communities from Loxahatchee National Wildlife Refuge, Florida, United States - Lox_Sample_4.4 | ecosystem: Environmental > Terrestrial > Soil > Wetlands | place: USA...
GCCTTGCCTTCGGTTTCGGTGCACTGATGCTGTTGCTGATTGTGATCGCAACCACGGCCTATCTGGGTATGCAATCCTTGTCCGTCAAGACCGAAGCGATGCTGCACGGAGATGCAAAAATTGCGGAACATGCGGCCCGGGCGCGCGCCAATACCCTGGGATTGCGGCGATTTGAAAAAGACATCTTCTTGAACATGGGGGCAAAGGCGAAACAGGAAGATTATTTAAAAAAATGGAATGAGCAGAGGGAGAACCTGCTGAGCCGATTGAACGATATCGAGAAGACAGCAACACTTGATCAGGACAAAAATCTTGTCGACGGGATGAGGAAGCAGCTGGCTGTCTATGAAGCCGGCATGAAAAAAACGTATGAAAAGATTCTGGCGGAAGAGATCAAGACCCCCCAGGAAGGCAATGCAGAGATCGACAAATACAAGGCTGCGGTCCATCATGTGGAGAACACGGCAAAGGATTTTGCCGAGGAGGCCAACAAGAGACTGGCCGCAACGGAAAGCACACTGAAAGGCACTTTCACTAGGGCAGGATGGATCATCGGGATTCTTTCTGCGGTCACGATTCTTTTCGGCATCATCTGCAGCATCATCATTTCCGGGGGAATTACACGCCCCCTGAAGAGGGCCGCAGGTGAACTGACCGAAGGATCCGGCCAGGTTGACGCGGCTGCGGGTAAAGTTTCCACAGCGAGCCAGTCGCTGGCCGATGGTGCCTCCGAGCAGGCCGCCTCTGTCGAGGAGACATCCTCCTCCCTCGAGGAGATGTCCTCCATGACTCGGCAGAATGCGGACAACTCGGCGATGGCCGACAAGCTCATGAAAGAGTCCAGGCAGATGGTGGAGAGAGCCAACGGCTCCATGAGAGAGCTCACCGTATCCATGGATGACATCACAAGGGCCAGTGAAGAGACCTCCAAGATCATCAAGACGATCGACGAAATCGCATTCCAGACCAATCTCCTGGCCCTCAACGCCGCTGTTGAGGCGGCCCGGGCGGGCGAAGCCGGTGCGGGGTTTGCCGTTGTGGCCAACGAGGTGCGAAACCTGGCCATGCGGGCAGCCGATGCCGCCCGGAACACATCCAGCCTCATTGAGAGCACGGTGAACAAGGTGAAAGGCGGCTCCGAGCTGGTGCAGCGGACAAACGAGGCATTTTCGGAGGTCTCGAAAAGTGCCGCCAAGGTGGCCGATCTTGTATCCGAGATCGCAGCAGCCTCCAGCGAGCAGGCCCAGGGCATCGACCAGGTCAACAAGGCCGTCACCGAGATGGACAACGTGATCCAGCAGAACGCGGCCAGCGCCGAAGAGAGCGCTTCGGCTGCCGAAGAGTTGAGCGCCCAGGCCGGGCAGATGAAGAAGATAGCCGTTGATCTGCGAAGTCTCGTCGGGGGAGGGGCGAACAGTGATTCAGGCGGGGAATCGACAGCGGAGACGAAACAGCCGAAGGACCTTCTCACGAAAGTCTTGTCACTCAAGTCCTACACGGGGCGGGGAAGTGCCGGCAGCGCGACAGGTACGGCCAAGGGCGCACGGCCGAAAGATGTGATTCCTCTCGATGAGGGGGATTTCAAGAATTTCTGATGGAACGGCTGCGGGGCCGCAAACGGCCCCACTTTTTATTTCAAAATGGTTTTCGCTTCACCTCAGGATAGGAGGACAGCTCAGCCCCGTCAGACGTTCATCGTTACCTCGAACCCCGCATAGCTGCTGACTTCCTCTCCGAGAGAAGTTTCGACCCACCGACGAAATCCTCGATACTCCCTTGACCGTGCGGACCTCCCGGAACATGACAAAATTGTAATTCATGTAGCACTTTTATTGTCACGGATTAATGCTATGATGCACGCCATGAAGGTTCTACTGATCGAGGATGACCGAAAGATTTTGTCATTCATCAAGAAGGGTCTGAAAGAGCGGGGCTTTGTTGTCGAAGCCTGAGAGAACGGAGACGACGGGTACGCTCTCGCATCGGGGCAGGCATACGATGTGCTTGTCCTGGACATCATGCTGCCCGGCCGCGACGGGCTCAGCCAGATCCTCATCAACATCCTGGACAACGCCGTCAAGTTCACTCCCGAAGGGGGAAAGGTCGCTGTGTCGGCCGCCCCGGCTTCCGATCAGGAAGTGCTCGTGCGGATTGCCGACACGGGGATCGGTGTCCCGAGAGATGAGGTCTCGAGGCTGGGTGAGCGGTTTTACCGCGTCGACAAGGGGCGGTCCCGCGAACTGGGCGGCACCGGCCTCGGGCTCTCGATCGTCAAGCACCTCGTCTCGGTCCACAAGGGCCGAATGGAAATTGATAGCCAGCTCGGGCGCGGTACAACCGTTTCCCTGTATTTTCCGATTTACAGAGAAAACGCTGCACGATAAAGAACGATGTCGATCGGGTGAATGCGCCGGTCAGATAAAACCCCGGAAGCCGCACAAGGGCTGATGGTCAATGGTTCCTGTCCCCATCGCCCGCTTCGTTTTTATATCCCTATTTCTCAGTTCGGATCTCGACCGGCATCTTTGCCGCAAGCATGGAGGGCTCTCACCGATGACATCCATGCAGGTAAAGAGAGGCCGCCGTGGCTCGACTGTCTTGGAGGGGTGAATGACGCGGTCTGCGATCCCCCTGGCTGTCGCCATGTCGGGGAAGATGGTCTCGACCACGGGTTACAGCATCGTAACCCTCTCCGGAAGCGTGAGTGTCCTTTCGGCCCGAGCGGCGCCGCTTTCTGCTCGCCCCGCCTGGAAAAAGGAGCTTGACACACTTTGGCATTGCCCTTATCTAGGACTATCTTGGGTCATGTTTTCATTATCTATTAACAATGCGTGACCGAACCCCTGCAGGGGATCTTCCCATGCGGGCATAAACGGAGCCGACTTGAGGTGGTGCCTATGCGAATCAATATCCGAATCCGTCTTTTCATCTGGTTTCTCGTGGTCTCCGTGATTCCCCTGGCCGTCATGGGCGGATTCAGCTACTACCTGATCTTCGAGCGGATCTCGAAACACAGCGAAGAGGCACTCACGAACATCAACAATGACATCTACAACATGGTGGACATCCAGCAGAAGACGGTGTCCAACTGGCTGGAAAGCAGCGCTGCCTTCGTCAGCCAGGAGCTGTCCGAGCTCGGCCAGAGCCGGATCGACCCAAAGCAGATGACAACGGTCGGCCCGTACGAGCTTCCCGCCTGGTACATCGGAAACCAGAAGATCACCAACGACTTCACAATCGTGGACAAGCTGGTCCAGGACAACAGCCTCGGAGCGACCTTCTTCCAGCTCCAGGACAGGAAATTTATCCGAGTGAGCACCAATGTGCGCAACGCAAGCGGGGCCCGAATCCAGGGGACGCTCCTGGATCCCGAGGGGCCGATTTACAAGAAAGTTCTCAACGGCCAGAAATTCCTCGGCCGCGCAAACGTGGAGGGGGTCTGGTGGGCGACACTGTACATTCCCCTGCGGGACGCCTCCGGAACGATGATCGGCGCCTTTGTCCTTGGCCGTCCCGAGCAGGGCTACGAGCTGATGAGGGCCATCAAGGACATTGTCATCGAAAAAACGGGGTATGTCTTCGTTCTCGATTCCTTCGGGAACTTTGTCATCCACCCCACAATGCAGGGAAAGAATTTCGCATCGGAGCCCTGGGTGCAGGAGATCATCCGCAACAAAAAGGGATCGATCGCCTACACTTATGAGGGGCGTGAAAAGTTAGGGTATTACGTCTATTACGAGCCATGGGACTGGTACATTGTCACGGGGGGCTATGTATCCGACATCTACAGCGCCGTGACCACGCTGAAACTGGTCATGGTGATCATGGTCCTCTTCACCATTCTTCTGTCGTCTTTCATCGCCTACGTTCTGTCGGATACCTTCGGTACGCCGATCCGCGAGCTGATGGTAGTCATGCGGCAGGCCCAGAGCGGGAACCTGGTGGCCCGGATCAGTTCGAAATTCCGCGACGAGTTCTTCATCCTGAGCAACGCCCTCCAGGCGATGCTCGGGAACATCGCGATCATGATCGGCCGGATCAAATCCAATTCGGCGGAGCTGAAGGAGTCCTCGAAACGGCTCATCGTCGATTTGAACGATTCGAAGAAATCGCTCCAGGACATCGAGAACGGCGTCACCAGCCTGCAAGACGTGCGCGGCGGGGACGGGCCTGCTGTACAGCCGAACGGGACGGAGTTGAGTAACCTGAAGGTAGAAGTGGCCACAATGAAACTTCTCCTGAAGAACATTACGGCCTCTGCTTCTAGCCTCGACGACATCGCCTCGTCCCTGGACAGGCACGTCAAGATATTCCACATCGACGGAGAGGGCACTGAAAAGGAATCCGAAACGCGGGAAGAAGAGGTGGAGTCTGCAGAGCAGAGAGCACAACCCGCGCAGCAGCCAAAGGAGTAAGGGTTGAAAGTCAGGGACATCATGGATTGCTATTTCTGCGTCTGCGCCGAAGACGACACCGTTGTGTCCGTGGCGCAGCAGCTCACCTGCAAGGACCAGTCCTACGTGATTGTCCTGGACCGCAGCCATCGATACCGGGGGGTCGTCACATCGAACGTCCTCCTGAAGCAGATCAGCCTGCAAAACGGGAAAAAGATCATTTCCGACCTGGTGCAAGACGCGGAACCTGTCCTTGAAAGTACGCCTGTCTCGGAGCTTCGCAAGGCGGATCTGGAGATCATTCCCGTAATCGATCCCAAATCGAATGTCCTGGGGGTCGTCAGCCTGCGCAGCCTCCTCGAATACCTGCCGGCTCTCGAAGACAAGTCGGCTCGATCCGGCGGCAAGGACCGAAAGAACACGGCAAAGTATTCTATTAACGATATCATCGGCCACAGCGAGACAACGGTGCGCCTCAAGGAGCAGATCATCCTTGCGGCAAAAACGAAATCCACGGTCCTGATCTCCGGCGAGACCGGCACGGGAAAGGAACTGGCGGCCCATTCGATTCACAAGCTCAGCAATCGCAGGCATCAGCCCTTTGTCCGGATCAACTGCGCTGCGATTCCGGAAAACCTGCTAGAATCGGAGCTTTTTGGGTATGAGGCGGGTGCCTTCACGGGTGCCGTCAAGAGCGGGCACCCCGGGAAATTCGAGATGGCCAACGGCGGGACGCTGTTCCTCGATGAAGTGGGCGATATGCCCCTTTCGCTTCAACCGAAAATCCTTAGATTCCTGCAGGAAAAGGAAATTGAAAAGATCGGCGGCCGCTCCCCCGTCCAGCTCGATGTACGCGTCATCGCCGCAACGCACTGCAACCTGCGGGAATTCGTGCGTGCCGGGAAATTCCGGGAAGATCTTTTCTACCGGCTCTTCGTCATCCCCATCAACATGGCGCCCCTGCGGGAACACCGCGAGGATATCCCGCTGCTCATCGAGCATTTCCTGAAGCGGATCACGGAGGACTTGGAGCGTTCCAAGCCCCGGATCACCGACGAGTTCCTGGATCATCTCATGCAATACGACTGGCCGGGCAACGTCCGGGAACTCGGCAATGTGCTGGAGGTTGCCGTCGGTCTCTCGGATGCGGTGATCGATGCGGGGCACGTCAAGGACTGCATCCACCTGTCCATGAGCCTGCCCTCCTGCGACGAAGAGGACAAGGGGTCGCTGAAGTTTCTTGCCGAGGAAGCGCAGCGTGATGCGATCGTCAAGGCGATCGAGATGTTCCGGGGCAACATTCAGAAAGCCGCCGAGCACCTTGGAATTTCGAAAAGCAGCATTTACAGCAAGATAAAAAAATACGGCATCGATTTCTTCAGCGTCTCTTCCGTCAGATAACCTGGCGCCAGCCTCCTTGCGTCCATTCCAACCCTAAGCATCGCCAGTCCCTATTGCTGGACAATTTTCCAGATCTCTGGAGACTTCACCGGGGCCGCGTTTTTGAATGCGTAATCATTTCAATGAGTTGTAATCTGGCACAGTCTCTGTAACGGGGTAGGTGGCGGCGGATAGAAAGCGTCAGTCCTGATCTGTCGTCACATCAACGAAAGGAGGGACCTTAGATGACCGAAGTGATGAAAGATTATGTAAAGAAGAAGTATTCAAAACCCGCCCCCCTGAAAGGACTTCGGGTCCTCGAGGTATGTACGCTTCTCTTCGGACCGGCAGGGCCGTCGTTTCTCGCGTCCATGGGTGCAGAAGTGATCAAGATCGAACTGCCCCCGGTAGGGGACGTCACCCGCTCCCTGAACCCCTTTGGCTGGTTCTACAAGGAGCAAAGCCCCATCTTCATGCACATCAACCCGTCCAAGCATTACATGGCCCTGGACCTTCACATTGACGAGGCCCAGAACATCTTCAAGGAACTCTGTGCCAAGTCGGACATTGTTGAGTTCAACCTTCGGCCAGGCGTCACGAGGCGATGGAATATCGATTACGAAACGATCCGCAAAGTCAATCCCGGCATCATCTACATCGAGAAAAACGGCTTCGGCCAGTGGGGGACCTATGCGGAACAGGATCGCCCCTCGAACGACGGGGCAGCCCAGGCACTCTCGGGTTACGCCTGGCTATCGAGCTTCGCCGGCCGGCCGCCTTTGAAGCAGAGCATCTGGGTTTGCGACGTCTACGGCGCCCTCATGGGGGAAGTGGCGGTTCTTGCTGCTCTCTATCACCGGAAGAAAACGGGGAAAGGGCAGTACATTGAAATGTCCCAGAGCGAAAATATCATGCGCGCCCTCGGTTGGGTATGGCCTTATCAGCAGATGGCCGGAAAAGGGGCCGAACCATCGGGCAACCGCGACCAATGCATTTGTCCGGCCGATACCTTCCTGACGAAAGACAATTTCTTCGCCGCCATCGCAGCGCCTGCACCCGAAGAATTCGCGGGCCTGTGCAAGGCCATGGGTCAGCCGGCCCTCGCGAGCGACGAACGGTTCAAAGACCACGCGATCCGTCTCAAGACGGAAAACGCACTGGCCATCCTCAAGATCATCGCGAAGTGGGCCCGGACCCGGACAGCCGCCGAGATTGAGAATCTCGGCATACAACACGGTTTTGCCGCCACCCGCCTTCACAATTCCAAAGACATGAATGAAGACCCTCACAGGCGGGAACGGGGATTCGTGAAGGAGATCGACGATCCCATGTACGGCAAGTACGTGGACCACGAGTTCCCCGTCATGATGTCCGAGACACCGCCCAGGCACCGCTGGAGCGTTCGCCCTGTCGGATTCGACAACGAGTACATCATGACGAGCATCCTGGGGCGAAGCCAGTCTCAGATCCAGCAGTGCTATCTTAACGGTGTTCTCGGCAACTGGAAGGATCAGCAGGGACGCCGGCCGCCCCCCGACTGGGATAAATCATCCGGAATGATTCTGAGGAGGTAAGGGACAATGACAGCAGATCACAAGAGACCGAAATGGGCGGACTGGGCGGATCACATCCGGGCACTGGATGATCCGGTTCTGAACTTTGAGAAACCGGAAGCACTTGCCGGACTGATCGTGCTGGACGTGAGTTCCCGCAGCATGGCCGGCTGCTACTGCTCCTCGATGCTGGCCGAACTGGGAGCTGAAACGATACGGATCGAACCGCCTGAGGGGGACCTGGTGAGGACCTACTCGCCGGACGGAATCATGCATCACGGCACGGGGCTTGCCTATCTCCAGGAGGGCCGGAACAAGTATCACGTGACGCTTGACATGGAGAAGGAAGAGGGCCGTGAAATCTTCAAATCCCTTGTGGGGCAGGCGGACATCCTCATCGAAACCTTCCCCGCGGGAACGATGGAAAAGTGGAAGATCGGTTACGATGAACTTCGAGAATTGAACCCGAGACTGATTCATTGCGCGATCACGGCCTTCGGCCAGTTCGGGCCGGAGAGCGGCAGGAACCAGTATGACTACGACAACATCTCCCAGGCCCGCTCCGGGATTCAGTATGGGACAGGGGAAATCCTTCCCGAAGGGAAAACATACGATGAGATGCCCTACGCCTCTCCCACCAAGGCCGGTCCCTGGATCGCCTGGGCGACTTCGGGCACGTTTGCGGCCGTCGGGATTCTTGCAGCTCTTTACTACCGCGAGATCGCGGGCATCGGGCAGTTCATCGATGTGGCTACCCCCGAAGCTTATGAAAGGCTGCACGACTACGCTTTGCACTGGTATGCCGATCAGAAGGTGCTCAATGAGCGCTTCGGCAACCTGGACACGGCCCTTTGGCTCTACGGGTTCTTCCCGACAAAAGACGGCGGGGTCTTCCTCGGCGGCCTGCGCCTGGAGATGTGGAAGGCCTTCGTCGACATGATGGGCGAATACGAGGAGTGGGGGGCCGAAGAGTGGCCCACACTCGCCCCGTTCATGAAGAAGGACTGGCAGCTCAAGTACCAGGCCATGATCAACCCGCTGACCCAGCTGTTCACGAGCCAGGAGCTGACCGAGAAATCCATCGAGTATGCAAAAAGCGGCAGGCTCGCCCCGATCACGCCGGTTGTGGCCGAAATCTGTTCTCCCTGGAAAACCATGCACGACGAGAACTGGCGCGACCGCGGGATGTTTACGCCCGTGCAGGACCCTGTCTACGGCTCTGTTGTCTGCGCTCAATCCCAGTGGAAAGCCACCGAGACACCCCCGAGAACGAAATGGGTCTGCCGTCCCGTGGGTTATGACAATGCGTTTATTTACCTGAAGTACATGGGGTACGGCCCCGCCAAGCTCGATGCGCTCAAGGCAGGCAAGGTCATCTGATTGCGGGGGCTCTCCGCATGATGAACATCGTCTTGATTGGTTTGACCTTGTACTGAAGGAACCCGTTCCTGGCTCAATTGCGGGCGACTGCCTGACGAACGTGGCATTCACCCTCTCTCCTTTCGGTGAGGTCCCGGCCCCCTGACGCCGGGACCTCACCGATTTTCTACAAATCGCATCCTCATCGTTGATCTCGACGGGATCGACCACGCGAACGTATACAGCATCCTCTGATCCAGGTAAACGCAGACCCGGAGCCTTTCCGTGTTGGATACGGTCACGACGGGAAGGGCCGTCGTCTGCGAGCTGACGGCACTTTGCATCAGGGCCCCCGGGTCGGCGAAGCGGGCGGTGACGGTGCCCGCGAAAGGTGCGCGGAGGAGTACCTCTTTTTCTATTACATAATGTCTCCCTGATCGGAGATGATCCGGAATCAGCGATACCCTGAATCGCACCAGTTTAATCCCCTCGCTTGATTGTGACAATGACTGGCTGAACCCCCGGACGTTGGCGCCGCAGGGATAAGAAAACGCTGCAAGGGAGGCAAGGGAACCATAATTTTCTTGAACTTATGTTTCGCTTTGCTGATAATTTTGAATCGCGGAATTGATCTTCGCATTGCTGAGCGCCACAGGAAATGGAAAATCGCAGATGGACAAACGTTTTTTTCGTCTTCTCAGCGCGGTGGTTCTGCTGGTTGGCTTGAGCAGTGCCGTCCTGATCTATCAAAAAGCCGACAGGGATGAGCGTGCCGTGTTGGGCTACGAGGCGGCAGACGGGTCCGTGTATCCGATCATGCCTGAAGATTCGAAACGGTATGTACACGACCTGGAACAGGTTGGCGGAATGGCGAACGTTCTGGCAGACGAGTTCAGGCGCTGGTTTGTCGGGCTGTGGCAGGGAAAATCGCTGGCATTCACGATTGCCTGTATTTCAATCGTCCTTTCCCTTGCGGTTTTGTACGCCGCCGATCATCGTCCATCCCATGCAAAATCCGATCGGGATGAAGAATAGCATATTCCCGGCCCGCTCTCCCGGAAAGAGCCCGTGACGAGGGTCCTTCCGCCGACAGCCCCGGCTTTCAGTTGCCGGAAGGCGGGGCAGACACGTCCCATCCGCCGCCGATCGCCTTGATCAGGAGGACACCGGCAACCATCCTGCGGCCGCTGATGTCCACGGCGACTCGCTCATTGGCAAGCAGAATCGCCTGGACGACGACGACGTCGAGGTAACTGATCGTACCGGCCTTGTACTGGTTCCTGCTCACTTCCACGGATTTGCGGGCGGCATTGACCGCTTCGCCCTGCACACGCGACTCCTCTTCCAGGATCCGGAGCGCAGCCAGGTTGTCTTCCACCTCCTGGAACCCGGTGAGCACGGTCTGGCGATAGGACGCCACGGTCGTGTCGTAGGAGGCCCGCGCCTGATCGGTTTGCGCGCTCCGCAACCCGGCATCGAACAACGTCTGCGACAGGGACAGCCCCACCGACCACAGGCGGCTGGGCCAGGAGAGCCAGTTGGTGATGTCCGACGATTCAAAGCCGCCGGTGGCGCCCAGCATGATGCTCGGGTAATAGGCGGCCTCGGCAACCCCGATCTGGGCATTTGCCGATGCAACACGCCGCTCTGCAGCGGCGATGTCCGGCCTTCTTTCCAGCAGCTCGGACGGGATGCCGACGGGTATGGCCGGGGGGCTCGCCGTCAGCGGAGTGACAGGAATGGAGAAAAGGGATGCAGGCTTGCCGATGAGGACGGCAATGGCATGTTCCAGCTGCGCACGCTGGACGCCCAGGTCAATGGCCTGCGCCTGGGTGGATTTCAGCTGCGTTTCCGCCTGCAGGACTTCGGCCCTCGACGCCACGCCGTTTGCGTAGCGGTTCCTTGTCAGCTGCAGGGATTTCTCATAGGCCGCCGCGGTTTCGTCCAGCAGCTTCTTTTGCGCGTCAAGGGCGCTGAGCTGGAAATAGTTCTGCGCCAGCAGCGCCTGGGTGCTGAGGCGGATCGATTCGAGGTCGGCGGCACTGGCCTGGGCGCCCGCCTGGTTCGATTCCACCGTCCGGCGCACCTTGCCCCAGATATCCGGTTCCCACGAGGCGGTCCCCGTCAGCAGGTAGTCGGACGCATCCGAGGTCACGACAGCAACGCTGCTCGCATTTGCGGACCGAAGGGACCGCGTTGCCTGGGCCCCCGCCGTCACCGTCGGGAAATAGCCGGCACGGCCGGCCCTCACGACGGCAAGAGCCAGCCGGTATTGCGCCTCGGCCGCTGCGACCGTCTGGTTCGAGATGTCGACCTGTTCTTCGAGTGCGTCGAGCTGCGGATCCTTGAATACCTTCCACCAGGCCCCGCGGACAACGGTTTCCTGCGGCTGCGCAACTTTCCAGTCCACGTTTTCCTTGTAAGCCGCCGGCGCCTGCACTTCCGGTTTCCGGTAATCCGGCCCCACCGCGCAGCCTGAAAGAACCGCAAACGCCCCCGCGAGTGCCGCCGCCGTGCAGCGAAACCCCGACCGTCTTCGATGATCATCTCCTGTATGAATCATGCGCAAATCCTCAGCAGGGCCTTTCATCCCTTGAAAAAACGAAAGCAAACGGATCGTAGCGACACACCGTCGCGTCTCACGGGGCATCCGGCGCTCCCGCAACGGCGCCGCGGACCGCGTGCCGCCGGGCGGCCTTCCTTTGTTCCATCCGGAGCCTGAACCGCTCGAGATAGAGATAGACCACCGGCGTTGTGTAAAGCGTCAGCATCTGGCTGAAAATCAGACCGCCGACGATCGCGATGCCGAGGGGCCGCCGGATCTCCGAGCCGACACCGACCCCGAGGGCGATGGGAAGAGCGCCCAGCAGGGCCGCCATGGTCGTCATCATGATCGGCCGGAACCGCAGCAGGCAGGCCTGATAGATCGCCTCTTCCGGGCGCTTGCCTTCCCTGCGCTCGGCCTCGATGGCGAAATCCACCATCAGGATCCCGTTCTTCTTCACGATGCCGATGAGCAGGATGATCCCGATCAGGGCGATGAGGGAGAGATCGGCCCGCGCGATCAGAAGCGCAAGCAGCGCCCCGACGCCGGCGGACGGCAGGGTGGAGAGAATCGTGAGCGGGTGGATGTAACTTTCATACAGGATGCCCAGGACGATGTACACCGCTGCCAGCGCGGCAAGGATCAAAAGAGGCTGGTTGGCAAGCGAGGCCTGGAACACCTGGGCCGTCCCCTGGAAGCTGCCCCGCACCCCCGCCGGCAATCCCATCTTATGCGTCTCGGACTCGATCCGGCTCACGGCATCGCCCAGCGCCAGGCCCGGCGCAAGATTAAACGACAGCGTCACGGCCGGGAATTGCCCCTGGTGACTCACGGCGAGTGCGGTCCGGGTCATCTCGTAGCGCGCAAATGCGCTGAGCGGAACGAGCCCCCCATTGGATGACGGAACATAGATGTGGCGCAGCGTGTCCGGGCGCTGCCAGAACGAGGGCTCCACCTCCATGACGACGTGATACTGATTCAACTGGGTGTACATGATGGACACCTGCCTCTGGCCGAAGGCGCTGTACAGGGTGTCGTCGATCGCCTGAGGGCTGACGCCCAGGCGCGAGGCCGTACTGCGGTCGATCGTCAGCATGGCCTGCAGCCCCTGGTCCTGCTGATCGCTGCTGACGTCGACGATGCCCGGAATCCCGCGCAGGCGCTCTTCGATGCGAGGCGCCCAGATCATGAGATCCGAAAGGCTTTCCCCCTGGAGGGTGTACTGGTATTGCCCGCCGCCCATCCGTCCCCCTACGCGCAGGTCCTGAACGGGCTGCAGATACGCAGGCGCCCCGGGGACGCTGCTGATATTCTTGCGCAGCCTCGCGATGACCTGGTCGGCGCTCAGCTTTCTCTCCGCGAGGGGTTTCAGGGTGATGAACATCCGTCCCGTGTTCGTCGTGGCGCGTCCCCCGGAGCTCCCCGTGAATGCGACAACCGTGTCCACGGCCGGGTCTTTCATGATGATGTCCACGATGGCCGCCATCTTGTCTTTCATGGACTGGAAGGAGATGTCCTGGGCGGCCAGGATGGTGCCCATCAGGCGGCCCGTATCCTGCTGCGGGAAGAACCCCTTCGGGATCACGACGAACAGCGCGATGCTCACGACGATGGTGGAGAGCATCAGGGCGAGCATCGAGCGCTGGTGCCTCAAGGCCCAGGAGAGGCTCCGTTCATACGTCTGAAGCACCCGCTCATACAGGCGCTCGCTCGCCTGGAACAGCCGTCCCCGGGTCCGCTCGCTTTCCCGTCTCAACAGGTAGGCGCACATCATCGGGGTCGTCGTCAGCGAAACCAAAAGCGAGATCATGACTGCCGCGGAGAGTGTGACGGCAAACTCGCGGAACAGCCGCCCGATCATCCCGCCCATGAAGAGGATGGGGATGAACACCGCCACGAGGGAGACACTGATGGAGAGGACCGTGAAGCCGATCTCCCGCGCCCCGGTCAAGGCTGCCCGGTAGGGCGACATCCCCTTCTCGATGTAGCGGGTGATGTTTTCGAGCACGACAATGGCATCGTCCACAACGAAGCCCGTGGCGATCGTGAGGGCCATCAGCGAGAGGTTGTCGAGGCTGTAGCCGCACAGGTACATGATGCCGAACGTCGAGATGAGGGAAACCAGCACGGCAACGCTCGGGATGACGGCGCTCCGGACATGCCGCAGGAACACGAAGACGACCAGGATCACGAGGATCCCGGAGACGACCAGGGTGCGCTCCACGTCTTTCAGGGATTGGCGGATCGATTGCGTCCGGTCCATGACGACGGAGAGGTTGATCGCCTTGGGGATGGAGGCTTCGAGCTGCGGGAGCAGTTCGACGACCCGGTCGACGGTCTCGATGATGTTCGCCCCCGGTTTGCGGCTCACGATGACCATGACGGAGGGTTTCCCGTTGACGAGCCCCGCGTTGCGGATATTTTCCACCGAGTCCTGCACGTCGGCGATGTCGGAGAGTTTCACCGGGGCGCCGGCCCGGTACGAAACGACCAGCGGGCGGTACTCTTCGGCCTTGAAGAGCTGGTCGTTCGTCCGGATCTCCCATGTCCTGTCGCTGCTCGACAGCTGCCCCTTGGGCCGGTTCACGTTGGTTGCGCCCAGCGCGGAGCGCACGTCGGCAAGGCTGATCCCGTACTTGCTCAGCGCCAGGGGGTTGAGCTCCACGCGGACCGAGGGCAGCGAGCTGCCGCCGACGATCACCTGGCCCACGCCGTCCACCTGGGAGAGTTTCTGCTGGAGGACGGTCGAGGCCGCGTCGTACATCTCTTCCCGGGTCACCGTGTCCGAGGTGAGGGCCAGGATGAGGATCGGCGCCTCGGCGGGGTTGGCCTTGCGGTATTGCGGGTTTGAGGGAAGCGCCGCGGGCAGATCGGTCCGCGCGGCATTGATCGCGGCCTGGACGTCGCGGGCCGCGCCGTCGATGTCGCGGTTCAGGTCGAATTGCAGGACGACGGACGTCGAGCCGAGATTGCTGGTGGAGGTCATCTCGGTCACGCCGGCAATGCGCGTGAACTGCCGCTCCAGCGGCGCCGCGACGGCCGTCGCCATGGTCTCGGGGCTTGCGCCCGGCAGGGACGCGGAAACCATGATCGTCGGGAAGTCCACCTGCGGCAGCGCCGACAGCGGGAGCAGACGCACGGCGATCAGGCCGGCAAGCACCATCCCCAGTGTCAGCAGGGTGGTTGCCACCGGCCTCCGGATGAACAGGGACGAGAAATTGGGTCCGATCATGACCCCCCGCTCTCCTTCGTCTCGTTATCGATTCCGTTTGCGCCCTTTCGGCCGGCCAGCCGGTCGAACCAGAGGTAGATGACCGGGGTCGTGTAGAGTGTCAGCACCTGGCTGAAGATGAGCCCCCCGATGATGGAGATGCCCATGGGGCGGCGGAGCTCGGCGCCCACGCCTCCGCTCACCGCCAGCGGCAGCGCGGCCAGAAGGGCCGACAGGGTCGTCATCATGATCGGGCGGAACCGCAGCAGGGAGGCCTGGTAGATGGCCTCGACGGGGCTCTTGTCCTCCTTTCGCTGGGCATCCAGCGCGAAGTCCACGATCATGATGCCGTTTTTCTTCACGATGCCGATGAGCAGGATGATCCCGATCAGCGCGATGACGCTGAACTCGGTGCGGCACAGGATCAGTGCCAGCAGCGCGCCCACCCCCGCCGACGGCAGGGTGGACAGGATCGTGACGGGGTGGATGTAGCTTTCATACAACACGCCCAGGACGATGTAGACCGTCACCAGGGCCGCCAGGATCAGAAGCGGCTCGTTGGCCAGCGAGGACTGGAAGGCCTGGGCTGTTCCCTGGAAGCTCCCCCGGATGCTTGCCGGCATGCCGAGCTCTCTCATGGCCGAATCGATGGCCTTCACGGCATCCCCCAGCGACGCGTCCGGCGCCAGGTTGAAGGAGACGGTCGTGGCCGGGAACTGTCCCTGGTGGCTGATGACAAGAGGGCCCTTTGTCTCCTGGACCCGGGAGATGGCCCCCAGGGGCACCTGTCCGCCTGCCGCGCTCCGGACATAGAGCGAGCCCAGGTCCTCGGGGTGGTCCTTGAATTCCGGCTTGGTCTCCAGGATGACGCGGTACTGGTTGAGCTGCGTGAACATCGTGGAGATGAGCCTCTGGCCGTAGGCATCGTAGAGCGTGTCGTCGATCATCTGGGGTGTGATCCCGAGACGCGATGCCGTCGCGCGGTCGATGGTGACCAGCGTCTGCAGGCCCTCGTTCTGCTGGTCGCTGCTCACGTCGCGGAGCTCCGGCAGCTGCCGCAGCGCGTCGACGAACTTCGGGGCCCAGATGCCCAGCTCCCCGGCATTGGGGTCTTCGAGGCTGAACTGGTACTGCGTGCGGCTCACCCGGCTCTCCACCGTGAGATCCTGCACGGGCTGCATGTAGAGCGTGATCCCCTCGAGGCCGGCCAGTCCCGGCTGCAGGCGGCGGATGATCTCCGTGGCGCTCGCGCTGCGTTCCGAGAGCGGCTTGAGGTTGATCAGGACCCGCCCGCTGTTCAATGTGGGATTGGTCCCGTCCACCCCGATAAAAGTGGTCAGGCTCTGGACGGCCGGGTCGCGAAGGATCACGCGCGCGAGGGCCTGCTGGTCCCTGGACATCGCCGAGAAGGACGTCCACTGCGGCCCTTCGGAGAGCCCGAGGATCAGCCCCGTGTCCTGGACGGGGAAAAAGCCCTTGGGGATGACGACATACAGGATGACCGTGAAGACAAGCGTTGCCACCGCCACGATGAGCGTTTCGCGCTGATGCCGCAGCACCCATTGCAGGGACCTTCCGTAGGCGGCGATCGTCCGGTCGAAGATCTTCTGCGATGCCCGGTAGAGTTTCTTCTGCTTCTCCTCGGGTTCGTGCTTGAGCAATTTTGCGCACATCATCGGCGTCAGGGTGAGCGACACGACCGCGGAGATCAGGATCGTGACGCCGAGGGTGATGGCAAACTCGCGGAAAAGCCGTCCCACGACATCGCTCATGAAGAGCAGCGGGATCAGAACGGCGACGAGGGAGACGGTGAGGGACAGAATGGTGAAGGCGATCTGCTCGGATCCTTTGAGTGCGGCCTGAAGGGGCGATTCGCCCTGTTCGATGTACCGGGCAATGTTTTCGATCATGACGATGGCGTCATCGACGACGAAACCCGTAGCGATCGTAAGGGCCATGAGCGTCAGGTTGTTCAGGCTGAATCCCAGCAGGTACATGACCCCGAACGTCCCGACGAGTGAGACCGGCACGGCAACACTCGGGATGGACGTCGCGGACAGGGTGCGCAGAAACAGGAAGATCACCATGACGACCAGCGCCACGGCGAGCATCAGCTCGAACTGCACGTCCGTCACCGAGGCCCGGATCGTGGTCGTGCGGTCCGTCACGATGGAGACCTTCACCGCCGAGGGAAGCGAGCCCTGCAGCTGCGGCAGGAGGTTCTTGATCCGGTTGACGACCTCGATGACGTTCGAACCCGGCTGCCGCTGGATGTTGACGATCACCGCGGGGGTGTCATTCAACCAGGCCGCCAGTTTCACGTTCTCCGCGTCGTCGACGGCATCGGCGACATCGGAAAGGAGCACCGGCGCATTTTTCCGGTAGGCGACGACCAGGGGTTTGTATTCTTTGCTCGACAGGAGCTGATCGTTGGCGCCGATGATGGAGGACTGACGCGGCCCGTCAAAGCTCCCCTTTGCCTGGTTGACGTTGGCTGCGGCGACGGCCGTGCGCAGGTCTTCCAGCGTCAGGCCGTAGGCGGCAAGCGCCGTGGGGTTTGCCTGGATCCGGACGGCCGGCCGCTGACCGCCGGCGATGCTGACGAGGCCCACGCCCGAGAGCTGTGAAATTTTCTGGGCCAGGCGAGTTTCCGCCAGGTCCTCCACCTGGGGCAGCGGGAGCGTCTCGGAAGTCAGCGCCAGCGTCAGGACCGGCGCGTCGGCCGGGTTGGTCTTGCTGTAGACGGGCGGGTTCGGCAGATCCCTCGGGAGGAAGGTGCCCGAGGCATTGATGGAGGCCTGCACTTCCTGTTCGGCAACGTCGAGGCTGAGCTCGAGGCTGAACTGCAGCACGATGACCGAGCTGCCGCCGGAACTCGTGGAGGTCATCTGCCGAAGCCCCGGCATCTGCCCGAACTGGCGCTCCAGGGGAGCCGTGATGGATGAGGCGATGACCTCGGGGCTTGCCCCGGGATAAAACGTCAGCACCTGGATCGTCGGGTAATCGACCTGGGGCAGGGCCGAGACGGGCAGCAGCCGGTAAGCGACGAGGCCCGCGAGCACAATGGCGACCATCAGCAGCGTGGTTGCCACGGGACGGAGGATGAAAATGCGAGAGGGGTTCATCGTTTGCCTTTGCCGGAGGGTGCGGCGCCCTGTCCCTGTCCCTGTTTCTGACCCTGCGGCTGCCCTTGTCCCTGCACCTCGACCTTGCTGCCGTCCCTGAGCCTGTCCGCCCCCTCGACCACGACCATCTCGTCCGGGGAGAGCCCCTCGTCGATGGAGACGAGATCGCCTTCCGTCGGGCCGTTTCTGACCGGGCGCACCGCCGCGGTGAGCTCCGGCGTCACCACGTAGACATAGGGCCCCCGGGTGCTGCGCTGCAACGCGGACGTGGGCACCACGATGGTCCCGCTCTTGACGTCGAGAAGCAGCCGGGCGTTGACGAACTGGTTGGGAAACAGCTCGTTGCTTTTGTTGGGGAACGAGGCCTTGAGCCGGACCGTGCCCGTCGTCGGGTCGATCTGGTTGTCAACGGTCAAGAGGGTTCCTTCGGCTATTTTTGTTGATTGATCCCGGTTGAGGGCGAGCACCGGTATGGGTTTTCCGGTCTTGAGCATGGCCAGCACCGGCGGGAGATTGTCTTCGGGAATCGAAAAGATGACCGTGATGGGCTGCAGCTGCGTGATGACGGCCAGACCGTTGGCATCGCTTGCGTGGACGATGTTGCCCGGATCGACGAGACGAAGCCCGATCCTTCCGCCGATGGGCGCCGTAATGCGCGAGTAAACCAATTGAAGCTTGGCATTGTCGATCTGGGCCTGATCGACCTTGACGGTCCCTTCCAATTGCGAAACGAGGGACTTCTGCGTATCGACCTGCTGCTTTGCGATGGAATCATCGGCGAGCAGGGCCTCGTAGCGCTGGAGGTCCAGCCGGGCATTGGCGAGAAGGGCCTGGTCGCGGGCCATCTGCCCCTGCGCCTGATCGAGTTGCGCTTCGAACGGGCGCGGGTCGATGACGGCCAGGAGCTGGCCGCTCTCGACAATCTGTCCCTCCTGGAACTGGACCTGCATCAATTGCCCGTCCACACGGCTTCGTACGGTCACGGTATTCAGAGGGGTGACGGCGCCCAGGCCGTTCAGATAGACATGGATGTCGCCCTTTTTTGCAGCCGCGGTGACAACGGGGACGGCCCGCGCCTGCTGATCGGCCCCTTGCCGGTTTGCGCGTGACGAGGCGCCTCCCCAGATGCCGAAGTAGGCATAGGCCCCGATCGCAAGCAGACACGCCAGAAGAATCCAGATCTTCTTGTGCGCAGAAACTACCGTGAAAATCTTTTTGAATGCGGCCATCTTTTCCGGTTCCTTCTCGGGCATCAATGGATAACCTCGTCGGATTCGCCAACTTTGGCGATGCCGGTTCTCGATTTCATCAGTGACACCGCCACAATTTGTTATTCTATCACGACTAAAACTTTAATACATCTTTTGGATATTGCCCGAATGCAGTTTTTATTTCCCGCCTGGGAAAAATCACTACCCTGATCTCCCTCTCCCGAAGGAGATCGTTACCTTACAGGTGCCCTCTCCCTTGAGGGGAGAGGGTCAGGGTGAGGGTGACAAATCCCTTTCCTCTTACAGGAGAGGGTTGGGGTGAGGGGGAATTATTCCGTTCCTCAAGCATTCAGGGTGCGCAATCATGTCTAGTTCTTTCCTTGCCGGGAAGCTCCGCGCTGAGTGCGGGGAGCTTCACTTCCCGCACATGTCGATTGATCCCGCGAAGCACAGCCGAGGTGTAGCAAAAATCGGACCGTCCGGAAAAGACTGGCCAT
>Ga0335084_10002037_pt1 | contig 19274 bp, 17 predicted proteins | sample Lox_Sample_44_FD_206721 | JGI IMG/M metagenome (GOLD analysis project Ga0335084, IMG submission 206721) | Soil microbial communities from Loxahatchee National Wildlife Refuge, Florida, United States - Lox_Sample_4.4 | ecosystem: Environmental > Terrestrial > Soil > Wetlands | place: USA...
TCAAAGAGGCCAGCAGCTACTATCCCCGGGTGCGGGCCGCGGCCGAGGGCATGCAGGTCGAAATCTTGAACGCCCGCTCAGCGGTGAAATAAGTCACCGCCAAACGCCGCTCGACTCACCGTCTTTTCCTGTGGTTTTGAAATCCTGGATTACAATGAGTTTAGTTTTCAGGCTCTGCGGAATCAGGAGAGAGGAACTAAGTTTGACGCAGTTTTCAATATCGTGGCCACACGTGTCGGTGATCTCGGCCATCGATATTCTGCTGGTGGCCATCATCATTTACGAGTTGCTGGCGCTCATTAAGGGCACACGTGCGTCGCTCATGCTTGTCGGTGTCGCGACGCTGGCGCTGGTCTTCTATTTGTCCCGGCTGGGCGAGCTTACCACCCTCAATTGGCTGATGAGCACACTTCTTCCCTACACGGTATTCGCGCTGATCGTGGTGTTCGCTGCGGAAATCCGGCAGGCTTTGACGCGGCTTGGGCGCACACTCGCGTTCAGCCGCACGTCTGCTTCGGAAGCCGACGCTTACGACGACATCGTGCTGGCCGCGAACCTGTTTTGCCAGAACCAGACCGGCGCGTTGATGGTGATTGAACGAGAGATCGGTTTGCGGACTTACATTGAAAGCGGTGTTCCGCTGGATGCGCAACTCTCCTACGACCTGCTGGCCACGATTTTCCGCCCCAGCGCCCCCCTGCACGATGGCGCTGTCATTATTCAGAGGGACCGCATTGTGGCCGCGGCTTGCTTCCTGCCACTGTCGATGAATCCGGTGCTCTCCACCCAGTTGGGCACACGGCATCGCGCGGGGATAGGTGTGACAGAAGAAACCGACGCCATTGCCGTCATTGTTTCTGAGGAAACCGGCAGCATCAGTCTGGCGGTGGGCGGAAAGATCGAGCGTGACCTGTCAGTCGAACAACTGCGCGCCCGTCTTGGGGAACTGCTGCGCCGCTACGTGCCCCCATCCACCTTACCCACTCCTATCACAAACGGTGGTGCGATGCTGGAAAGTGAGGGACCCGAGGATTCTCGTTCGCCGCAAGCGGCCGACGCGCGCGTCAACCAGGGAACGGACAGCTGACCCATGAGAGATTTCTTTCGCCATTACGTGTTGCATAACCTCGGGCTTAAGCTGATCTCGTTCGCCCTGGCTGTCGGTCTGTGGCTGGCGGTAGCACGCGAGCCCGTGGCAGAGGTGGCCGTGGATGTGCCCATCGAATTTCGTAACATTCCGGAGAATCTGGAGATCAGCTCGGAGAACATTCCCAGGGCCCAGATCCGGTTGCGCGGTCCGGAGCGAATTGTGCACCGGGTGCGCGCTGCTGATGTTTATGCCACGGTCAATCTCAGCGGGGTGAAACCCGGGGCGCGCACCTTTGACCTGGCCGCGCAGCAAATCCATCAGCCGACCGGACTGGAGGTCGTACAGGTAGTTCCCGGCGAGATTCGCGTAGCCTTTGACATCCGCCTTACCAGGCAGGTACCGGTTCAGCCCAGGGTGATCGGGGCCTTCGCGGAGGGCTATCAGATCGGGCAGATTGTGGTGGATCCTTCCACCGTCGCGATCAGCGGCCCGAAGAGGCGGGTGGAGGCGGTCGAAGCCGCCACCACCGACCCCATTGACGTGAGTGGGACGATGGGTCGCACAACCTTCGTTAGGCACGCCTACGTCTCCGACCCGCTGGTTCAGGTCACACGCGCCGATCCCGTGCGGATCACGGTTATCATGGACAAGGTCGGTGCGGCGGGCGGGCGCTAGCGGCGGCCGGTCATAACAACCATGACTTCTCAGGCACGACAACTGTTCGGCACCGACGGTATTCGGGGTGTGGCCGGCGAATTTCCGCTCACCTCGGAAAGCACATATCTCATTGGACGCGCCTTGGGCCATGATCTGGTCCATGCGAATCCACAGCCCTGCGTCGTGATCGGCCAGGACACACGACAATCCAGTTCATGGATCGCCGACCGCGTCGCGTTGGGGCTGGCCTCCTGCGGTTGCGACGTGCACAGTGCAGGCATCCTCACCACCCCGGGGGTGGCCTATCTGGCGCGTTCGCGCCGCTATGACGCGGGTGTCGTGATCTCAGCCTCGCACAATCCCTGGACGGACAACGGCATCAAGGTTTTCTCGGGCGATGGATACAAGTTGCCGGATGCCCATGAGCTCGCTATCGAGAAGGAAATCTTCACGTTGTTGCAGAACCCGGAGCAGGTGTCTGCTCCGTCCCTCAAGGTTTTGCCTAGCCTTCCCGGCGAGGCCGCGCTCCGGCGCGCCTACGTCGAGTGGTTGTCGGGAAACGTGCAAACGGACCTGCGCCGGCTGAAGGCGCTGGTGGATTGCGCCAACGGCGCTGCAACCGCTGAAGCTCCAGAATTGTTCCGGGATTGCGGGATTCAGGCTGCTTTCCTTAACGCGTCGCCAGACGGAAAGAATATCAATGAAAACTGCGGCGCTCTGCACCCGGAAGCCGCAGCCAGGATCGTGGCTGAGAAAGGTGGGCAGTTCGACCTGGGCATCACATTTGATGGAGACGCAGACCGCGCGTTGTTCAGCGATGCGAACGGCCGGGTCGTCAACGGGGACGCCGTTCTGCTTCTGGTTGCCCGTGACATGCAATCGCGCGGCGTTCTCGCTGGGTCCACGATTGTCGCTACCACCATGTCGAACATGGGCCTGGAAATCGCGCTGCGCAAGTCGGGCATTCGCATGTTGCGCGCCAATGTTGGGGACAAGTATGTGCTGGAAGAGATGCTCAAGACGGGTGCGATCCTTGGCGGGGAGCAGTCGGGGCACATCATCTTCCGCGACGGCGAAGCTACTACCGGCGATGGGCTGCTCACGGCCTTGCGAGTCATGGAAATTCTGGCGCGCACGGGCAAGCCCCTGTCCGACTTGATCGCCGACCTCAAGGTTTTCCCCCAAACCATCCAGAGCATACGGGTGCGCGAGAAGATTCCCTTTGCACAAGTGCCGGAAATTCAGCACGCCATTGACGCCGCCCAACGCGAACTCGATGGCAATGGCCGCGTGGTGGTTCGTTACTCGGGCACGGAGGCGTTGGCGCGGGTGATGGTGGAAGCCGAATCGGAAGAGAAGATGCGAACACTGACCCAAGGCATTGCCGGCGCGATCAAGAGCGCCCTAGGTGCGTGATCGGCGAGAACCCATGACGACACTTTTGTCCAACGCTGCCGCCCTCTGGAACCTACTCCTGTTGCTGCTGGCGATTGCGGTCCTGACGTGGTTTTTCTACTGGTTTGGATTGCGGCGGCTGATCCGCGCGAGACGGATTGCGGGAGCCCGGGACCGAAGAATGTTGCGCGAGGCCGCCGAACGGGAGTCGGGTTGTGACCGGACCATTTGATCAGCGCAAATCAGCGTAAATCAGCGGCGAAAAAGACTACTCCAGATCCCGCCAGTTCGGCCCTACCCCAATTTCCACCAGCAGCGGTACGGTTAGCGGGTGGACCCTTTCCATCTGTTCCCTCACCAGAGTTCGCATCTCGTTGATCTCGGCTTGGGGAACCTCGAAGACCAACTCATCGTGCACCTGCAGGGTCATTCTTGACTTCAGGCCGCGTTGCAACAGAGCCGTATCGATGCGGATCATGGCAATCTTGATCAGGTCCGCGGCGGTTCCCTGCAATGGTGTGTTGACCGCAGTGCGCTCGGCAAAGCCTCGCAGGTTGGTGTTCTTGCTGTTGATATCCGGGATCGGTCGCACCCGTCCGAAGAGTGTCTTCACTCTCCCGTCGCGACGAGCTTCCTCCAAGGTTCTGTCGATGAATGCGCGCACCCCCTTGTACTTTTCAAAGTACGCGGCAATGAATTGTTTCGCTTCCGCCGGCTCAATGCCCAAGTTCTGCGACAACCCAAATGCTGACAGTCCGTACACGATGCCGAAATTGACGACCTTGGCCTGGCGGCGATGGTCCGGGGTGACCATGAGCGGAGGCACACCGAACACCTGGGAGGCGGTCAGAGTGTGAATGTCATCGCCGCGACGGTAGGCCTCGACGAGCAGGGGGTCCTGCGAGAAGTGCGCCAGGAGGCGCAGTTCAATCTGCGAATAATCCGCCGCCAACAGCAGGTGTCCGGGTTCGGCGGTAAAGGCGGCGCGAATCTCGCGTCCCAGTTCGGTGCGGATGGGAATGTTCTGTAGATTCGGATTGGCGGAGGACAATCTGCCCGTGGCAGTTCCCGTCTGATCGAACGTCGTGTGCAGACGCCCGGTCCCGGGATTCAGCAGCGCGGGAAGCGCATCCACGTAGGTCGACTTGAGCTTGGTCAACTGCCGGTATTCCAGCACCAGGCGGGGCACATCGTGATTCTCGGCCAGCCCCTCCAGCACGTCCACCGCAGTCGAAATCGTCTTGCCCTTGCCATACTTTACCGGCTTGGGCAGGTTCAGCTTGTTGAAGAGCACATCGCCGAGCTGTTTGGGCGAGCTGATATTGAATTCGCAGCCCGAGCGGGAGTAGATTTCTTTGGCCTTAGCGTCGATCTCTCCTTCCAGCCGGGTGGACATCTCCGCCAACGCATTGCGGTCAATCTTGACTCCGGCCTGCTCCATGCGCGCCAGAACCGGCACCAGGGGCAGGTCAATTTCTTCATACAGCTTGAGTAAGCCGGCCTCTTCCACGTCGCGGCGAAGTGTGGTGGCGAGTCGGCCGGTCATGTCAGCAGCTTCGGGCAGCGTTCCACTCAGCTTGAGGTTGAAGCGTCGAAGCGCCACATCGACCAAACGGTGCGAAGAATAAGTGGGATCGAGCAGGTAGGAATACAGCTTGGGATCGTGCTGCACCCCATGAAGCGTGATCCCTTGCGGCTCGAGAACATGGGTCGCTGCCTTCCAGTCATGCATGCCCTTAGGCAAGGCCGCATCGGCGAGAGCGGACTTAAGCCTGGAGGCGGCTGCCGGGGTCTCCCCGGAGATTGTCACCGCCACACCGGGGGTGGAAGATATTGCAATGTCGCGTGGCCGGACCGACTCCACAACCTCATCCGTGAGTGGCAACATCGCCTCCTCGGACTCATCTTCCTCTTGGTCGCCGACCACTTCTGGTTCCGTTGCGACCGCCACCGCAAGCGTGCGGCCGGGGGAAACTGCCTTCAACACCGCTTCAACGTCTGCCGCAGATTTGGCCTCGGTGTATTGCGCGTCGCTTACCTCAGCGACCGGAAGAACTTCCTTCAACAAAGAAGTGAATTCCAGTTCGGTAAAGAGGGCCCGCAGCGTCTCGATGTCTGGTTCACCGGCCTCCATCGCGTTCACGTCCAGCTCGATGGGCACGTTGCGATCAATGGTCGCCAGCTGCTTGCTCAACAGGATGTTCTCGCGATTGTTCTGCAGCGATTCGCGATAGGTCTTTTTCTCCACCTCGGCGGCACGGTCCAGGGCCGCTTCGACCGTACCGAATCTTTGGATGAGATCGACCGAGCCCTTGTCTCCGATACCCGGGGCGCCGGGAATATTGTCAACCGCGTCGCCGCGCAGGGCCATGACATCGACGACGCGCTCCGGGGGAACACCGAGAAGTTCCTCTACTTTGTTTCGATCGCAGATCAGATTGTCTTTGGGTGGATTGAGAACGTGTACCCGCTCGTCGACCAGTTGCAGCATGTCTTTATCGTTGGAAACGACGTACACCATGCGGGATTGCTCACCCGCCTTGCGGGCCAGGGTGCCGATGACATCGTCGGCCTCGTAGCCGGGCAGTTCGAGAATGGGAATGCGATAGGCCTCTAGCGCCCGGCGGATGTAGGGCAACTGCTGCGCCAGATCGCCGGGCATCTCGGCCCGGTTGGCTTTGTAGCCGCCGTACTGGACTTCCTGAAAAGTCTGGGTCTTAAGATCGAACTTGCGCACGCTGGTGATGGCCTCGGCCTGCTGGTCGCGGAAAGTGGGCGCGGCCACGTCGAAAACCGCCGCCAGATAATGAGGCGAGAAATCGTCACGCAGTTTGCGCAGCATGTTGACAAAGACGTAGGTCGCCGCGGTTGGAATGCCTGTCTTGGTGGACATGCCTCGCGTCCGCGCCATGGCATGGTAGGCGCGGAAGATGAACGACATGGCATCGATCAGGAAGATGCGACTGGAGTCGCTCGAGCTTTGCTTGGGCTTCGGGGTGGCAACCGACAGCTGGGAAGGGGCCAGAGTCGTGCCCGCAGCAACAGTCGACGATTTCTTCTTAGGGGGCAAGCCATAAGTCTAGCAGGGGAGTGAGCGGGGACTAGATGGAGTGTCCTTGGGATGCGGATATGGAAGCCGCCATGCGGCCCGCAACTTCGCCGACAAAGGCACCCTGAAGGGCACAGTCCGTGTCACTGTGGGCCTCGGGGAACCTTGGATCGCCAAGGCAGCCGGGCGCGGTGCCTGAACAGACCAGCGGCCCCACTCAATTACTCAAACGCAACCGTGAAGTCGGCATCGACCAATCTGGCAGGGCCATCCTCCTCTGGGTTGCGAAATAAGAGGTGATACCTCCGCGGCTGGCGAGAAGTGGCGGCTAACGCCCAATCGATCGCCAGGCTGCTCGAAGGGCCAGATATTTTGCTCGCCGTCCCGTGTTGCCCGTGGAGGAAGGCGGACAATTCCTCTTCAGTCAGCAGCAAGAGCTCGACAGGCGCCGGTTGGCGGACCTTCTGATCAGCGCCACCCGACCCCAGCCGTGAGTGGAAACGGCCGTGGAGTCTGGGGTTCTTGGCATATACGGGAACGAGAAACTCAAACTTCACGTAGCCTTTTAGAGGGAACGTCCCATGGAGAACGCTTTCCGGAGGCCGAGCCGAGCTGACAGTAACATGGTGGTCAGGTTGCGCTGCCGAAGTCACGCCCACCTCCGGCTTGCCCTCCTTGGTCAACTCGGTCAGCGGGGAAACAACAGTGGCTATTGGGCCAGGATCTTCAGGTGTCGCCGCTTTGATCTCCGGCTTCGGTTCTTCCTCTCGAGCCTGTGCAGCCGGAACCTTTTCTACGCGGGGTTGATGAATGCTCTGGAGGGTGCGCTGTTGCAAGTACAAGCTCATCAGGAGCAGAAAGCCGCCGACCAGCAACCAGGACAACCGTCGGTTCATCGCGACTTCACTTCTCCATACTCGGTGTTGTAGTGCAGCTTGATCTCTCCGCAGGTACCTTGTTCCGGCGAATACACAACACAAGCGTCAAATGGCCGGGAATAGACATGCAGGCTGACGGCCCGCTGGTTGAACTCGCGCGGATTGTATACGCGGTGCACCGGCTCCAGAGGGTCCACTGCACAAGGATGGGTAGAATTCATCTCTAACGTGTCCGCCGGTTCCAGTTGGCACGTGCCCTCGTCCAGGTTCTGTGAGACCACGCGGTAATTTTCGACCAGCAATCTTCCGATTGGTACCGCCATCCAGCAGTTCTGGTCGCGATGGTTGTGCACCGAGCTCACTTGGCCGATCTCCCAGCAGATGGCGATCAGTTCGTAAAGTGGTGTCTTATCGATCAGATTGCGGGTGTAGTGCTGCCGGTCCCAGCTCAGGTAAGGCGTCAGCGAATCGGGAGCAACCGGCGTGCGCTGCAGAAAGCCGACAATCTGATCGATGCCGCCGTATGCCGGTTCCGGGAATGTCCGCAGCTCGGAAACGAAATCTCGGATCGAAACTTCTCTAGACAGCGCCTGTGCACCCATGTGTCACCCCACGAGAGGCACAGTATATCGCCTCGGGCCGGCTCACTCCACCAGCATACTGTCACCGTAAGAGTAGAACCGGTACTTCTGCTCTACCGCATGCCGGTATGCCGTTAGTACTCGCTCTTTTCCTCCAAACGCGCATACCAGCATGAGGAGCGTGGACTGCGGCAGGTGGAAGTTCGTCAGCAGTGCTCCGACCACGCGGAATTCATGTCCTGGGTAGATAAAGATATCTGCTTCGCCGCTACCGGCTTGCACGGCGCGTTTCTCAGAATGGCCGGCCGAATGCTCCAAGGTGCGGACCGTGGTGGTTCCAACAGCGACCACTCTCCGGCCCCCATTCAGTGCGCGATTGATCTTGTCCGCAGCTTCACTCGAAATCCGGTATGACTCGCGATGCAGCTTGTGGTCCTCCACCCGGTCCACATGGATCGGCTGAAACGTCCCCAGGCCGACGTGGAGAGTGATCTCAGCCGTCTCGATCCCACGGTCGTGCAAGCCGTCGAGGATTTCGGAAGTGAAGTGCAGTCCAGCAGTAGGTGCTGCCACGGAACCGCGTTCGCGAGCGTAAACCGTTTGATAGCGCTCGCGATCATCGGGGCTGTCCTCCCGATCGATGTACGGGGGCAGCGGCACATGTCCGAACCGCTCGACCAAGGCAAAGAAGTCAGTTGTAGGGCTGAAACGGATTCGCCGCTCCCCGAAGTCGCCCCGGCCAATGACCTCCGCCTGTAACTGGTCCTCGGGGCCGAAAAGCAAGCGCTCTCCCACGCCGATCTTTCGACCGGGGCGGACCAGGCACTCCCATTCGTTCGGTTCCGGGGAGATCTGTCTCGTCAGCAGAATTTCGACCCGGCCCTTAAGGAACTCTCGCGCTGCCGGGTTCCGTGAACTCACTGGCAACGCCTTGGAGCCGCTTCTCTTGCCGTAGAGTCGCGCGGGGAAGACTCGTGTGTTGTTAAAGATGACCAGATCATCGGCCCGGAGAAGGCCGGGAAGATCACGGAAAAGGAGATCCTGGAGCTTTCCCGAATGGCGGTCCAGGTGAAGCAAGCGAGACGCCGCCCGGTCGGGAAGCGGTTCCTGGGCAATCAATTCTGCTGGAAGATGGTAGCCAAAGTCAGAAACCAGCACGGCTGTCGATTATAGAGGGGACCGGCGGGCCCCAAAAAACGCATCGTGCACAAACGGGATTGTTTTTCGCAGCGTGCCTGCGTTACCATACGCGAGCCACCCCCCAGTTGCTTCCGTATGACCAGAGAACGCCAACATCGCCGCGAGATTGCCCTGTTCGGCAAGATGCTGTACCAGCGCGGCTATGTCGCCGCCATGGACGGTAACCTCTCCGTGCGTTTGGACGAAGAACGCATTTTGGCCACCCCCACCGCCATGAGCAAGGGGTTCCTGCGCCCCTCGGACATGGTGATCGTGGACCCCGAGGGCCGACTTCTGGCTGGCCGCCACCACGTCTCCAGCGAGATCGCGATGCACTTGTTGATCTACAGGTTGCGGCCGGATGTACAGGGGATCGTGCACGCTCATCCGCCGACTGCCACTGGTTTTGCCGCCGCCGGAATCCCCCTCAACAAGCCTTTGGTCTGTGAGGTAGTCATCGGCCTGGGCTCCATCCCTTTGGCTCGGTACGGAACCCCGGGTACGCCCGAACTGGGTGAGACGCTCGAACCGTTGATACCGCAGTACGATGCCATCCTCATGTCCAACCATGGCGTGGTGGCTTATGCCGACACGCTCCACCACGCTTACATGAAAATGGAGACGGTCGAACACTTTGCCAAGGTCGCGCTGGTGACCCACCTTCTGGGGCAGCAGCAGCCGTTGCAGGGGCAGGATTTGGAAAAGTTGCTCCTGGCCCGCAGCCGGTACGAAGGTAGCCATTCGGCGGCACCCCTGCCGCTGGCGTCCCCCTCTGGGACCGCTGCCGGAAACCATGGCGGGCAACAGGGAGACTCTGCCGACTCTGGGCCGAGAAGCTCCTCGAGGTCCCCTGCCGGGGTTTTCCGCAATCGTGCTCGAGTGAAGGCCTAGTAACGTTCGCCCATCTTCGGCAACCTGGGACCCGTCACCGGGAAGATTTTTGCCCGGCGGTGAATGTGGTCCACGGGCCTGCCTTCATGTCGCGGAGCGCAGAGCTCTCCCAGGCATACTCGTGGTGTTGATCGAGGAAGTCCTTCGCCAGAAAATCTGCACCGCAGGGATGGCCGGCACGGGCGCGCAGGCTCATCTTGCCCGCGAGGCTGCTGTCTGTGGCCTTGCCTTGCACCGCTCCCCCCGGGTAATGAAGGGCCCAACCCCATTGCGGCACTCCTTGGGAACCTGCTTCTACATGCCCGCAAAGGGAGCGTTCGTTGGCTTGTTCTTTTTTCTCGTAGGCGTCGAAGTGGTCGGCTAAGAAACTCTGTGCCATCTCAACATCGATGCGGCCTTTATTCTGCTGCATCAGTTCCCCCCAGCGGACGCGGCGCGCGTTTGGTGATGAGGACTTGTCTTGAGGATCGAAGGCAGTCTCTTCCGCCAGAACCTTCGGATCCTGCGCAAAGTTGGAGCTGACAAAATAGCCATCCTTGGTGCGCCACAGCGGAGTGTTCTTTAGTCCCAGCTCGAGGTACGCGATCTCACCGGTCTTACGGTCTCCGATGAGCCAGTCGTTGGCATAGCCCCCGTTGTTGCCGTCCTTGATGATGCGCACGTAGTCGTCAATGGAATTGGCATATTGCAGGGCCTTTCGGGAGCGCATGAATTCAGGCTTGCCGTCGGGATTCCAGCCTTCAAACTGGGTGATGGTGGTCTCGGCGATCATGATGCCGGCGGAATTCACGCCGAAATCGTCGTCGCTGGTGATGACGCCGGGGAATCCGTCCATCAGGATGCGGTTGCCGCCCGCCGGAACGATGTCGAACATTACTACCCAGCGGGAACCTGCAAGGTAGCTGGTCCAGTTGTTGTGGGCGATGACAATCTGCCCGTCTTTGGTCATGCTGCCGGTGGCGATGAAGGCACTGCAGTTGCCGGGCGGAAGGAGAACGGGCGCGTTCTGGGCACGCTCCCGCTTGTTGAGCCAGGGAACGTAGTAGTCGGGGAGTTCCTCAAAAGCGTTGAGAGCCACGATGTCGTACAGGTCGAGGCTTACCCCGTGTGCCTTCAGGCCTTCCACGATGCCCTGCAGTTCCTGCTGATACTCGGCGTCAACGTGCGGCCAGAGCATCTCGCGGGCCGCTTTCCGGAAGAACTCCCAGTCGCGGTGAGTGCTGTGCGTGTCATACAGGCGGATGGCCTGGAACGCATCCTGGATTTCAGCGGCGAGTAGATAGCCATGCTGGAACCCGATCTCCGAGGGGGACCCCTCAAGATGGACATAAGTCCAGCCGTCCTGCTGGAAGCGATAGGCGTTCCGCAGGCGTGAATCAGCGGAGTGCTCCTGGGCAGAGCGTGCAGGTAGCGGTAGGACAACGACGGCCAGCAGAATTATGGCTGAAACCAGCGTGCGGACAGTGTGCCTGGCCCCACGCCGGAAACGGAGTATCGTGGACATACGTCCCCCTGAAGTTTTGAATCTAGACCGCCGGAATTGTACACCGCCGTCGATTCCGCCTCAGTCCCCTCCGATCCGAAACCTCATTCCCGCCCTGACATTCGCACCCAGGGCCGGATAGCCCACAACTTCGTTGTAACTCCGGTCAAGAACATTCTCGATATTCACATAGCCCGTCATGCGTGAATTCAGGGCGTACCATCCGCCGGCGTCCAAGCGTACGTACCCTGCGGCATGGGTGATGCCAAATCCAAAGAAATCCGAGTCGGCCCGGCGGCCAACGAAGCTTCCCCCGAGATTCGCACCCCAGCGGCGCCCCAGATAGGTCAGCCGGGCGGTCGCGGAGTGCTTGGGACGGCGGATCAGGGGCTGGCCCGACGCCAGCAGGGGATCACAGAAGTTTGCCGGGGTGCAGAGCGGGGCTTCCAGGATCTGCGTTGACGTGTAGGTATAGCCGGCATTCAGGGACAGCCTGCTCCTGAGCCTGGCTTGCAACTCGACTTCTGCGCCGTGAGAGAGAGATTCATTCACATTTTCGTATTGGCCCACGAAGGTGGCGGGATCACTGGCAAACTCGATCTGGTCTCGAAAAAGGTTGTGATAATAAGTTGCTGTCAGAATGTAGTTGCCGCCGAAAAGTCTTTGCTGAAACCCCGCTTCGAAGGCACGGTTCTTCTCCGGCTTGAGGTTTGGGTTCGGCACGGTGAACGGCCCGCTGGCGAAAGACTCCTCGAGCAGCGGTTCTTTGATCCCGGTCGCATAAGAGAAGCGAAGGCGTGTGCCGGAGAAAACCGCGCCGCCACGCAATGCTTGCAAGCTCAGCGCCACCCGTGGAACCGCCGTATTGCCGAAGCTGCCATTGTGCAGGAAGCGCACGCCGGCGATAGCCGACAGCCGTCCCGACGTGAGTTGCTGCTGAACGTAGGCCTCGTGGTTGAGCCGCAGACCGTGGTCCATGGGAGGTGCTGTGGGGTCTCCCACGAACCCGTTTTCATCTTCGAAGCGATACCCCATCGTGGTCTGGGCCCAACTGCGCTCGATGTAGTCCCCCTGGTATTCGAACCCCGCGCGATTCATGTTGGCCAAGACGTGGAAGGGGAAGTCGATGTCGCCAAAAATGGGCGAGACCCGTCCGGGGTCGTCCACCGCGTCCACGTTGGTCCGCTTCAGATTGAACTCAAATGCAGTCACGCGATGCTGCCATCGTGACGGCCCCCCGATGCTGAGCTCAAGACTGGCCAGGGAATTGTTCAGGCGGGCGAACTGGTCCAGGTCGGGCTGCATGAGGGGCTGGCCATTGAAGTTCCACTCATTCTGCACACCGGCGCGACTGTTGGAGTGCCGGGCCCGCAGCCGCAGGGACACTCGGTCGCTCAGGGCCACCCCCACATTGCCGCCTTGCAGCGAGTTGGAATAATCGTCGTTGGGGCCACTACCGGTGGTATTGAACTGGTCCCCGAACAGGTTGTAGTCGTAGCGCCCGCGCGCGCCGGCGAACGACAGGTAACCGTTCGCTGTGTCGAAGTTTCCGCCATCGGCGCCGAATCGCAGTTCGGGAGTGGCGGTGCTCCCCGTGCGGGTCCATACCTGGACGACGCTGGTCATAGCGTCCGACCCGTAGAGAGTGCTCTGGGCCCCGCGTGCGAATTCGAGGCGGTCGGCTTCGGTCAGGGGAACCGTCCCGAAGTCGAACCGTCCGCCGGGCTCGTTAACGGTTACGCCATCCACGATCACCTTGTTGTAGCGGGACTCGCCCCCACGAACGAATAGCGAACTGAGTCCGCCCCGTTGCCCGCCGGTGGCCACGATGGCCCCGGGCAAGAAACGCAAGGCATCGTTGCTGGCTACGGGATGCAAGACCTCAAGCTCGCTCCGGCTGAGGGTGGAGACGTCGCTCCCCGATATCTCGGTTGGAACCGGGTTGCGAGTGGCGGTTACGACGACAGTTTCAGCCGCGGGCACCAGGTGCAGCTTTACGTCCAGCGCTTCTGTGGACGGAGAAACGTCGACGGTCTGTGCGGCGAAGCCTGGGGCCAGGATCTGCGCACGATAGGTCCCGCCTGCAAGGTCACGAAATACGGCCAGGCCTTCTGCGGAGGTGATCTCTACCGCCAGCGGGACCGCGCTGTCCGCGCCCATGAGTTCGACCTGCGCACCACAAACCACCGCAGATTGTGGATCGACGACTTTGATCTTGAGTTCGGCGGCTGAAGCTGCCACCACGAGGGCAAAAGCACTGGCGAAGACACCGAAGAACCGCATGCACTCCTCCTTTGACACGCGAAAGGGGTTGCGTGGACGGTTCGCGCCAGTCTCCTGGCTTGGCGAGTCAGGACAGTTCTCCCTGTCCAGGCTTCCGCAACCAGCCTTCCCGGGAATCCCAGTGACTGGTTGCCTGTTTCCTCGCTTACAGTTGCGCGGCAGCGCGGGTTTCTCACCCGCTTCCCCCTCGTCCGTGCGGACGAGGTTGCGCGAACCAAGGGATTGCGAAAGAACAAAACTAACTCGCATGGCAATCTACTCGTCCAGCGGTGTGAAAGTCAATTGCCGGTGACCAGTTTCTGGGTGGGGCATTTCCGGGGACTCTGCGGGTATTCTCAGCGATTCAAGACTTAGGGTCGTCGAGCCTCCGCAAGACTTTAAACGCAGCGAGCGCCCGAGAACTGCGGCAGAGTACGCTGAGGAGTTTCGAGTCTGCTGAAATTGAGACACCACCCGGACAAGATCTGCGCTCCGTGCCAGAGCAAGCGTAGAATGGCAGCTATGATTCCCAAGAACCTGCTCGAAATCCTGGTCTGCCCGGCGTGCAAGAAGCCCCTCGTGCTCAAAGACAACGGTGAGAGCTTAAAGTGCGGCGCCTGTCACCGGGTCTATCCGGTGCGGGATAACATCCCCATATTGTTAGTGGATGAAGCCGTGACGGATCCCTCCTAGGTCGATCGGCGGGCGTGTAGTCTCAACCGAATTTGGAGCATCGCCCCCTTTCTCGTCCCACAACGACACAAAGTGTCAACCCTGAGACTCCCTTTTGGCTAGGGCGGGTCCCGAAAGGCCGTGTTGTGGATACTTTGGCAACCGCAACTCATCACAATATAAGGGGTTTAATACGGCAGGCAGTTTTCTCCCAGGGCGAGGGACGCTGGGGTGCCGTGCGGCAATCAAATTGCATGCAACGAACATGGCACCTGCGGAGTCTAACTGGGTAACTGGAGTCAGGTTCGGAGGTGAGGTGAGATGAGAGACAGATTTTCGGTGACGGAGTTGGCGGCTTTGCGAAACGATTTGCTGCAGGGCGGCTTGATCGATTCGCGAGAGGCAGCGGAGCTCTTGCAGGTGTTCCTAATGGGCCGGGGTTACGGAGTCTCGCCCCAGGCGGCGATGGATGCCGCGGGGCGGGTAGAAATGTCCGGTTGTGCGATCCCGGTCTTGCAGCAGGAACTGGAGAGTTTGGCGCTGGTGATGTAAGCGGTGACTACAAGATCTACAGGGACTTCGCAACCAAGTTGACCCCCTGAAGGTGAGTTGAGTGGAACAGCCGGGCGAACCAGCCCGGCTTTCGCTTTTGGCCTCCGGCTTTTGGCTGTTAGCTATTGGCTCTTAGCTCGAACCAGAACTCGGCTTTCCTGATCCGCATTCTGAGGATCCCTTACCCCATTTGACGCGCTTTGTACACGAGTGGTTTAGGCTAAGAGCCGATAGCCAAAAGCCAAGAGCTTACTCGTACCTCAAACTCTCCACCGGATCCAATTTGGCGGCGCGCGTGGCCGGAACGGTCCCGAACAGGATCCCGACCAGCGACGACACCACGATGGCAATGATGGCGGAGAGGCCGGAAATGGGTATTCGGTACTCGGTAAGGAAGCGGACCGAAAATGGCAAGGCCAGACCAATCACAACCCCGGTCAGCCCTCCGATCAAGGAAATCAGGATGGCTTCCGACAGAAACTGGTAGCGAATCGAGCGGTTAGTCGCGCCCATGGCTTTGCGGATGCCGATCTCGCGGATGCGCGAACTGACCGTCGCCAGCATGATGTTCATGATCCCGATGCCGCTCACCAGCAAGGTGACGGTCGCGATCAGCAATAACACCATGGTCAGCGCACTGGCCGTGCGATCGGCCACGGCGACCAGTTCGGTAAGGTTTTGCACCATGTAGACCGACTCCGGCCGATGGCGGGATTGGATGACCTTACGCACCTGGTCCGTCACCGGAATCACCATGGACGGCTCAGCAGCCGAGAAGTAGATCTGTTTCACGGATGGCGTATCGGTGAAGTAGCGGGCCACGGTGTAGGGAATCAGCATGGAATTGTCAGTCACCTCCGACTGCCCGAAGGTGTCCACGCGCTCGCGGAAGGTGCCAATGATGGTAAACGGCAGCCCTCCGACCTTCACGACCTTGCCGATTGCATTATCCACGGACCCATAGATTTGCTGGGCAAGCTTTTGCTGCATTACTCCCACTTTGTTCCGCGCCAATTCGTCCTGGTCATCGAAGAACCTTCCCGAGAGCACCACCAGGTTGCGCACGTTGGTGTAGGAGGGAAAAACGCCCAGGGTGCGAAGATCGCGCTCCTTGCCACCGCCAATTGAAATACGGTCATCGAGCGGAACCACGGGAGAAGCGGCCACGATGCCGGGCACCTGTTGCAGCACTGCTCGCAGATCGTCAATAGTCAGCAGGTCTGGGGTGGCGTTGCGCTGCGCCCCGCCCTGATATTCGGCATCGATCAGGTTGGCCCCGATGGCCTGAATCTGGTTCAGGACATACTGCCGGCCCGTCATGCCGATGGTGACAACCAGGATGAGCGAAGCGGTACCGATGACCATGCCCAGGGCGGTAAGGGCGAAGCGGACCTTGTTGCTGCAGAAGGTATCGTAGGCGAAGCTGATGATCTCGCCCAGGACCAGTTTGGGTGGCTTGCGCGCGGCCTCGGTGGCGACCGTTGGCATGTTAGTTAGATGCTACGCGGGGCGGCGGGGAGGCGCAAACTGGCTGACATCGCGCCCGACCATGTTCCAGGAGGCTAGAGAGCGTGCTGTGCGCCTCCGTGGCCTCTGTGGTTAAAGCTCACCCCTTCGAGTCCGCCGCTGCTCCCCGCGCGTAGTACGCGGCGTGGCCGGGATCGAGCCGCCGTCCCTTCGTGCTGAAAATCCGGAAATGCATCAGCCCCAGCTTCTGCAAGGCAAATTGCAGGGTGGTGGCCAGCACTCCCAAACCGTACTTCACGCTGCGGCTGAAGTTGATGGAGGAAGCTTCCTCGAAATACTTGGTCGGACACGAGACTTCCCCGATACGAAATCCGAAATGCACGCACTGCGCCAGCATCTGGTTGTCGAAGACGAAGTCGTCTGAATTTTCGAGCAGGGGCAATTTGAGAAGAACGTCGCGGCTGAAGGCGCGATACCCGGTGTGGTACTCCGACAGCTTGACGTGCAGGAAGAAATTCTCAAAGGCGGTGAGAAAGCGGTTGGCGATGTATTTCCACAGCGGCATGCCTCCGCGCAGCGCGGTGCCGCCGATGATGCGCGATCCCAGCACCACGTCATAGACGTCGTAAGCCACCATGCTGGCCATAGCGGTGACCAGCCGCGGGGTGTACTGGTAATCGGGATGCACCATGATGACGACGTCGGCGCCTCCGGTCAGGGCCTCGCGGTAGCAGGTTTGCTGATTGCGGCCGTAGCCGTAGTTCTGATCGTGCACGAAGCACTGCAAACCCAGTTGCTTGGCGACTTCGAGGGTGCGGTCGGAACTGTGGTCGTCCACCAAAATGCAGGTGTCCACCAGGTCGGGCAGCTCGCCGACGGTTGCCGGTAAGGTCTTCTCCGCGTTGTAAGCGGGCATCACCACGGCGATGCGTTTGCCGTTGATCATCCAAGCAATCATACCTTGTGATGGCGGGTTTGCCGACGCCCCAAACGGCCACGTACCGGCGACTTTGTTGGTACACTCTCCGCAGGAAATGACAACACAATAGGGACGGCAGGGTTACATGGCGCGCACACTACTCGACAAGGTCTGGGACGAGCATGTGGTGTGTCTTCCGTCTGGGCAACAGCCGCTGCTCTACATTGACCTGCACCTGGTCCACGAGGTCACCTCGCCGCAAGCCTTCGACGGGTTGCGGGCGGCCGGGCGTCGCGTGCGCCAGCCACAGTTGACCGTGGCCACGGTCGATCACAACGTGCCTACAGAGCCGCGGGGCACACCCATCACCGACCCGATCGCAGCTCGGCAGATTGAGGCCTTGCAGAAGAACTGCAAGGAATTCGGCGTCCGCCTGTTCGACATGGACTCGCCCGAACAGGGCATCGTTCACGTGATTGCGCCGGAACTTGGGCTCACCCGACCGGGCATGACGGTGGTCTGCGGCGACAGCCACACCAGTACCCACGGGGCATTCGGGGCGCTGGCTTTCGGCATCGGGACGTCGGAAGTCGAGCATGTGCTGGCCACTCAGTGCCTGCCCCAGCGCAAGCCCAAAAGCATGATGATTCACGTCCGCGGCTCGCTCCCGGAGGGCGTGACCGCGAAAGATTTGGCGCTCGGGGTCATCGGGCAGATTGGAACTGACGGTGCGACTGGCCATGTGATCGAATACGCCGGCGAGGCAGTGCGCGGGCTCTCCATGGAGGGCCGGATGACGCTCTGCAACATGAGCATTGAGGCCGGCGCGCGCGCGGCCATGGTGGCTCCCGACGAAACCACCGTCGCCTACATCAAGGGACGCCGGTTTGCCCCCAAAGGAGAAGAGTGGGAGAAGTCGGTTGCGCGCTGGCAAGCCCTGAAATCCGATCCCGGAGCACAGTTCGACGCTACCGTGGACGTGGACGCCTCCGGGCTCGCTCCCTTTGTGACCTGGGGAACGAACCCGGGAATGGTGGTGCCAGTCAGCGGGCGTGTGCCTGAACTCGGCGACTGCCATAACGAAGCCGAGCGGGATGCCATCGGGCGCATGCTGGAATACATGGGTCTGCAGGGAGGAACGCCAATCGAGAAGATTTCCGTGGACCGGGTCTTCATCGGGTCGTGCACCAATTCGCGCTTCGAAGACTTGCGCGCGGCGGCGCGAGTGGCGAAGGGCTACCGCGTGAATCCGAGAGTAAGGGCCATGGTGGTGCCCGGTTCTCAGGCGGTGAAGCGCGCGGCCGAGCAGGAGGGCCTGCACCGGATTTTTCAGGAAGCAGGTTTCGAATGGCGGGAATCCGGGTGCTCCATGTGCCTGGGCATGAACCCCGACATCCTGAAGCCCGGCGAACGCTGCGCCTCCACCAGCAATCGCAACTTTGAAGGGCGGCAAGGCCGCGGGGGACGCACTCACCTGGTCAGCCCGATGATGGCTGCCGCAGCCGCTGTGGCTGGGCATTTCACCGACATCCGCAACTGGCGTTTTCACTGAGGCTTGTATGCAACCGTTTCGCGTACACCAAGGCAAAGTCGCTCCTCTGCTGCGGGCCAACATCGACACCGATCAGATCATCCCCAAACAGTTCTTGAAGCGCATCGAAAGAACGGGCTTTGGGGAATTCCTGTTTTACGACTGGCGCCGCACACGGGGTGGGGACCTGGACCCGGGATTTGCCCTCAACCGGCCGCGTTTCGCCGGAGCCAGCGTGCTGCTGGCGGGGAAAAATTTCGGCTGCGGTTCGTCGCGCGAACACGCAGTCTGGGCGCTGGCGGACTTCGGCTTCCGTGCCGTCATTGCCCCGTCGTTTGCCGACATCTTCGCTAACAATAGCGCCAAGAACGGCCTGCTTACCGTGAAACTCCCTGATGCGGACGTCAATGAGATCGCGCGGCGGGCGGAAGGACAGCCCGGCTATCAGATCACTGTCGACTTGGAACAGCGCCAAGTGTTCGACCAGCGCGGCTTCTCCGCGGGATTCGAGATCGACGACTTTATCAGGCATTGCCTGCTCGAAGGCCTGGACGAAATCGGGCTCACGCTGCAACACGAGGCAGAGATTGCAGCTTACGAAGAGCGCCATGCACTTACTCCAAAATAGAAACGCCGCCCGATTGCAGGCGGCGTTGGTATTGGAAGCA
>Ga0335084_10002039_pt1 | contig 19271 bp, 22 predicted proteins | sample Lox_Sample_44_FD_206721 | JGI IMG/M metagenome (GOLD analysis project Ga0335084, IMG submission 206721) | Soil microbial communities from Loxahatchee National Wildlife Refuge, Florida, United States - Lox_Sample_4.4 | ecosystem: Environmental > Terrestrial > Soil > Wetlands | place: USA...
ATTTGGGGATTGGTTCTTTATTTGGCTGAAATAATCTTGGGCTATTGGTGCGTCGACTTGTTAGATTTGCTTGTAGTTGTAATCATACTTGGCGTACTAATAGTCTGTTTGTATCGTGGATTTATGTACGTTACGCAAGGGCGCTATAAGTCGGCTGTGTCCTTGATACTGGCCATTGTTCTATTATATTTTCCGATGAGACACATGGGTGACGTAGCTTACAACATCAGAATTAGTCTGAATCAAAAGCAATATCTTGAGGAAATTAATTCGACGAAACCGGATAACAAAGGATTTCGGCATGACAAGTTTCTTTGGAGTGGTCGCTGGGGAGAAGGTACAGAGTTGGTATATGACGAAAGCGATGAGTTGCCATTATTAGAAGAACGTCAAAGCGATGATTTAGCCTGCCCATTTATGGTAAAAAAAAATTAAGTCGCATTTTTACGTTGTTACTTACCATTGTGGTTGATTTCGTTCTTTGCATAAGTTCAATAATTACAATTTTAAAGGAACACTAGGGGTCATAGTGAATTGTTTTTTGTCTGATGATTTTTGCGGAACGCGATGCCACATAAAATGACAGAGGCCGCAAATATTTTGCTGTCACGCCAATCATGAGTTCAAATCTGATTGATTTTTGCCTATGTAGTCCGCCATGCCTGAACTCCCCGAAGTAGAGATCACGCGGCGCGGGCTTGCCGCGCATCTTACCGGACTCACGATCGAGGATGCTGTCATCCGCAACGGCAGCCTGCGCTGGCCGATCCCGAAAAACCTGCCCAAACTGTTGCGCGGACAAAAAATACGTTCGCTCAAGCGCCGCGCCAAATACCTGCTGATGGATTGCGGCAGCGGGCATGGCATAGTTGCCACCCCGGATAATGAAAATCTTCATGCCCGCTTCCCTCTCCCCAACCCTCTCCCGCGCGCGGGCGAGGGGGCAAACGAATCGCTGCGCGACTTTCACGTTAATGGCACGTTGATCCTGCACTTGGGCATGTCGGGCAGCTTGCGCATCCTGCCCGCGAACACTCCACCGGATAAGCATGACCATTTCGATCTGGTGTTGAGCAACGGGACGCTGATGCGTTTGCGCGACCCGCGCCGCTTCGGCGCGGTGCTGTGGCATGGCGGCGATCCGGCTACCCACCCGCTGCTGGCAGACCTCGGGCCTGAACCGTTAGAAAAAGATTTCGACGCGCGCTATTTCTACGAGGCCACGCGCGGGCGCAGCGCCAGCATCAAGCAATGCATCATGGATAGCCGCATTGTGGCCGGTGTAGGCAACATCTACGCCAACGAAGCGCTGTTCCGCGCCGGCATCAAACCGCAACTCGCCGCAGGGAAAATCGGCCTGCCACGCTGCGAACAACTGGTAGTGGCGATCCGTGAAACGCTCAATGAGGCGATCAGGCAGGGCGGCAGCAGCCTGCGCGACTTCGTCGATTCTTCGGGCCAGCCCGGCTATTTCCAGCAGCATTACTGGGTGTACGGCAGGGTAGGGGAACCTTGCCGGCGTTGCGGCTCGCCCATCAGGCAAATCAGGCAGGGGCAGCGTTCCAGCTTCTATTGCAGGAATTGCCAGAAGTAATTGTCGTTGTGCTAAAGTAGTGCGCCTCGTCTGAAACCTATGACCGGCGCGCCCCGCACCGAAAGCTGGATTGCCGATACGGTGCTGCATATTGCATTCGCATCCCTGTAACCGGAGGAAACATGAAATATTTGTTGCTCTTCGTTGTGTTGCTTCTCAATGCGTGTGACAACTCGTCCACAGCGCCTAAAATTGCGGCGCCTCAACGCGATGCGTTGGAAAAGGCCAAGGCGGTCGATCAAACCGTGCAGAAGTCGACCGACGAAACGAAACAGAAAATCGAGGATGCCGACAAGTAACCATACGTGCTGCAAGCCGTTCAGGAGCAATGAGTTCGATCTCTCTCCGCGAACAGCCTGCCGGTAATGCAATCGTACCTGCCATGAAGATCATTCCTCGCCACTTGATCGCCTTCGCCATGATCGCTGCTGGAGTATTTGCTCCGGCTTACGCCGCGCTGTTGCCGCGCCCCGATCATGTCGTGGTGGTGATCGAGGAAAACCGCGGATACGAGCAAATCATGGATGAACTCAATATCAATTCCTATATCCATGCGCTGGCGATGCGCGGTGTGTTGTTCACCCATGCTTACGGCATAACCCATCCGAGCCAGCCCAATTATCTGGCGCTGTTTTCCGGCGATACGCAGGGCATTGCCAATAATTCCTGCCCCAACAGTTTCGACGCAGATAACCTTGCCACCCGGTTGCTTGATAAAGGATTGACCTTTGCCAGTTTTGCCGAATCGTTGCCCAATGTGGGTGATGTGACCTGCAGTTCCGGCGCATATCACCGCAAGCACAATCCCGTGTCCAACTGGCAAGGCACGCGGGTCGCCCCGGAATCGAACATACGTTTTGCCGATTTTCCGCAGGACTTTACCAAGTTGCCAACCGTTTCTTTTGTCATCCCTGACCAGAATAACGACATGCACGACGGCAGTTTTGAAACCGCGGACGATTGGCTGAAAATACACATCGCTCCCTATGAGGACTGGGCGATGGAACACAACAGCCTGTTGATACTCACATGGGATGAAGACAATTACCAGGCGGACAATCACATCGTGACGATACTGGCGGGGCCCATGGTGAAGCCGGGCAAGAGCGTGCAGCACATCAACCACTACAGCGTGTTGAGGACATTGCTCGACTTTTATGGTCTGCCGGCTTTAGGGAAAAGCCGCGACGTGGAGGCGATCAAGGATGTCTGGCAGCTGCAGTAATCGGTTTGCTGCAGACCGCGAGTCTGCCTGATCGCGGCTAAGCGTACTCGTGCAGTCGGGGCAAGGCTATTTGCCCTTTGCGGCCATCAGCTTCTCGTACTTGGCTTGCAGCTGCTCTTTGCTTTCCTTGTACTCGGGGTTGATCGGGATGCAATCCACCGGGCACACTTCGACGCACTGCGGCGTGTCATAGTGGCCCACGCATTCGGTGCATTTGTCGGGATCGATGACATATACGGTATCGCCTTGCGAGATCGCGTCGTTCGGACACTCCGGCTCGCACACGTCGCAGTTGATACATTCATCGGTGATCATAAGTGCCATGCTTTTTTCCTCTATCTAGAAGGTTCCGGGTAATTCAATTCCGGAATGGTTTGTTTTTCAGCTGCAATTTTTCCATTACATAAGGCGATACGAATTTGCTGACGTCCCCGCCGAAGCGCGCAACTTCGCGCACCATGGTCGCGGAAATGAAAGTGTACTGTTCAGCGGGCGTCAGGAACAGCGTCTCGACCTCGGGATACAAATTGCGGTTCATGCCCGCTAGCTGGAATTCGTATTCGAAATCCGACACTGCGCGCAATCCGCGCAATACCACGCGCGCATCATGCACCTGCACGAAATTCATCAGCAATCCGTTAAAACCCTCCACGCGCACATTGGCGAAATCGGCGAACACTTCCTGTGCGATTTCCACGCGCTCATCCAGCGTGAACAGGGTCTGCTCGCGGCTTTCCGCCACGGCTACGATGACCTCGCCGAACAGACCGGCGGCGCGGCGCACCACATCTTCGTGGCCGCGGGTGATGGGATCGAAGGTACCTGGGTATACAACTTTTATCATGTTAAATTCAATTGGCGGGCAGACCGCGGTGTCGCGTGCTCGCTCATTCCTCGTCTATCCATCTCGATATGCTTCGTCATTCGCTGCGCGGCTCCTTGCGTTTTATCCCGCTAATTGAATTTAGGCAACTTGCAGTAACTGATAATGCACCTGTCCCGCCTTGCCGGATTTGGTCGTTTGCCAGGGCGGCGGCACATCGATCGCCGCGCCCGACTCGACGTACGCCACGCCATTTTCATTCAATCGCTCTGGCAGGATTTCCAGCAACTTGGGCAGATATTCGCTTTGAAAAGGCGGGTCCAGAAAGATCACGTCATATTTGCGGGCATCGCGAAATGCGAATTCTAGCCCATCCTGCCCTTGAATGAGCACATTTGCCAAGCCCAGTTTCTTGACGTTTTCGCGCAATGACTGGAGCACTACGGGGTTGTATTCGACCATCACCACCTGCCCGGCTCCGCGCGAAGCGGCCTCGAAACCCAATGCGCCGCTGCCGGCGAACAGATCCAGACAGCTGCGCCCGTGCAATGTCTGTCCCAGCCAGTTGAACAGCGTCTCGCGCACCCGATCGGGGGTGGGGCGCAGCCCCGATACATCCGGGAAGCTGACCATGCGGCTGCGCAGTTCGCCGCCGATGATCCGGACCTTGTTTGTTCTATGGCTCGCTATTTCGCTGACCCTTCTTCAGGCGCTCCGACGATCACCGTCGCCATCGCCTGCGGATCGATGTGCCGCTTGAACGCATCGCGGATCTGTGCCACTGTCACCTTGTCGATGTTATGGGTGAAATCGTCCAGATAAGTCAAAGGCAGATCATAAAAGCCGATGACGCTCAGATACTCGAGTATCTTGCGGTTGCTGTCGATGCGCAGCGGAAAACCGCCGATGATGTTCTGTTTGGCAGCCTGCAGTTCCTTTTCGGACGGGCCTTTGGAGATGAAGTCCGCAAGCGTGCTGCGCACCAGTTTGAGCGCTTCATCCGCCTGGTCCTTCTTGGTTTGCAGGCCGATCTGGAACTCGCCGGGTTGCTTGAGCGGCAGGAAATAGCTGTAGACGCTATAGGCCAGTCCTTTCTTTTCGCGCACCTCGTTCATCAATCGAGAAGCAAAACCGCCGCCACCGAGCGTGTAGTTGCCGACATACAACGGGAAATAATCCGGGTCGCCGCGCGCGATGCCCGGTGCCCCGATCAGGATATGACTTTGCGTTGCGGGATGAGGTATGCGCTGTTCGCTCGCGGCGATCTTCGTCACGACTTTGGGCAAGCCTGGAGGCGGAGGGGAAACCGGAAGCTGTGCGGTGAGTTTTTGCGCGATCGCTTCCGCCTGGGGGCGCGTCGCATCCCCCATGATGGCGACCACTGCATTCGCGGCCTGGTAATGCGTATGATAGAAATCACGCAGGTCCTGCGCGGTGATCTTTTCCACGCTGGCGACCTCGCCCGATCCGCGCAATGCATAAGGATGCGAGCCGAATACCGCTTTTTGAAATGCTCTTTCGGCGATGTTCTCCGGCTTCGTGTCCGCTTCTTTCAGGTCGGCGATGAGCCGCACTTTTTCCCGCGCCAGGATCGCTTCGGGAAACAGCGGATGCTGCAGCACGTGCGCCATGATGTCCAGAGCCTTGTCGCGTTCAGCCGCGCTGCTTAATGTGCGCAAAGAAACGCTGGCGCGATCCTGGTCGAAACCTCCGCCAAACTGCGCGCCGACGTCCGCCATGCCGCGAGAAATCTCGTCTTCGCTCAGCCCCTCGGAGCCGGTGTCCAGCAACCGATGGGTCAGGCCCGCCACGCCGGATTTTTCGGCGGTGTCAAAGCTGCTGCCCGCCTGGAGGTTCACGGCGACATCCAGCATCGGGATGTCATGATCTTCCACGAACAGTACCTTTGCACCGCTGGCGCTTTGCCAGTGCTGAATATTGGGGGTGGCGATTGCAAGGGTCGAAATACAGCATAAAGCTGTAACTCCAACGATCTTGATCAATGTGGTTTTAGCGCACATAGGTTGACCCCCCTTCAGGCTGAGGTTTCGGCTTGCCGGATAGCGGCTGCGGATCGAGCACCGCGACCGTCAGGTTGTCGTCCTGCAGAAATTCCTTGGCGACTTGCCGGACTTGTTCCGCCGTCACCGCCTGCAGCTTCTCCAGCATCACGGGGATCGCCTGATAGCGCAGGCCGATACTCTCCAGTTGGCCGATCTGCATCGCCTGATAGAACACCGAATCGCGTTTGTAGACTTCTCCTGCCATGACTTGCGCCTTGACGCGCTTCAATTCGTCCTCGGCTACGCCGTCCTTCACCAGCAAAGCGATTTGTTCGCGCAAAGCAGCCTCGACGTCCTGCACGGTCTTGCCGGTGCTCGGTGTGGCATCCAGTTCAAAAAGGCTGGGGCCGCGCGAAGTGGAGTCATAACCCGCTCCCGCCGCACTGGCGACCTGCTGCTCGCGCACCAGATGCTGGTTGAGGCGTGCCGATCCGTTGCCGTCCAGCACACCCGCCAGCATGTCCAGCGCGTACGGTTTCCAATCCTGCTTGGGATCTCTGATCACGGGAGTGTGGTAGGCCATCACCAGTTGCGGCAATTCGGCGGGCGCTTTCACGACAATGCGCTTGATGCCGATCTGTTTCGGCTCGGAATAGTTGCGTCGTACCGGCAGGACGTGTTTGGGGATGGCGCCGTAATAGCGCTGCGCCAGCGCGAACACTTCGTCGGGTTTGACGTCGCCGACGATGACCAGCGTGGCATTGTTGGGGACATACCATCGGTTGTACCAGACCTTGGCATCATATACCGTGAGCCTCTGCAGGTCGCTCATCCAGCCGATCACGGGGTTGTGATAAGGGTGTTCCTCGTAGATCGTCGCCATCATGATCTCGTTCATCAATGACTGCGGCTCATCGTCGGTGCGCATGCGGCGTTCTTCCATGACCACTTTGATCTCCTTGCCGAATTCCTTCGCGGTCAGATTCAGGTTCTGCATCCGGTCGGATTCCAGTTTCATCGCCAGCGGCAATTTGGATTTGTCCAGTTGCTGGAAATAGGCGGTGTAATCGGTGCTGGTAAAGGCGTTCTCGCGCCCCCCCGCCGCCGCGATGCGCTTGGAGAATTCACCCGCCGGAACCGTCTTGGTGCCCTTGAACATCATGTGCTCCAGCGCATGCGCGATGCCGGTGGTTCCGGTGCTCTCGTCCATGCTGCCGGCCTTGTACCAGACTTGCTGCACGACCACCGGCGCGCGGTGATCCTCCTTGACGATGACTTTCAGGCCGTTTGTCAGCGTGCGTTCGAAAATTTCCGCGTGCGCTGCATCCTGTGGCCAGCCCAATAACAATAGAATATAAAACAGGACAGATCTCATCATCTCTTAAAACCCTTCCACGTATAAATCAGAATCCTTCATTTGATAATCGGCATAAAATGCGCGCGCATTATGAGGCATTTCGGCGCCTGCCGACCATGTGGACGTGACGATAACCACATGAATGACACAGGCATCCTGCCAGCAAAGCTTCCTGCACACCCTTCCGATGGCCGGGATCAGACCCGGCAGTCCCTTCGTATACTTTATAATCCAAAAATGTTCAGCTTCCTGAAAAAGAAACCATCCGGGCCTGGGAACGATCAGACCAATACAGACAAATCCGGCTCAAGTTGGTTCGCGCAACTGAAGTCCGGCCTGGCGCGCACCGGCGGACAGTTGAACGACCTGTTCGGCCGCGGCGGCAAGATCGACGACGACCTGTACGAGGAACTGGAAACCATACTGATCACCTCTGATGTCGGCATGGACGCGACACGGTCATTACTGGCTGATTTGCGCCACCGCGTCAAGGAACATCGCCTGATCGAGGCTTCGCAACTCAGGGAAGCGCTGGCGCATAGCCTGCTCAAACTGCTGGAGCCGCTGGCGCAGCCGTTGCAGGCTCCTGAACGGGCAAAGGTTCATAAACCCCTTGTCGTCATGATGGTGGGTGTGAATGGCGCGGGCAAGACCACCTCGATCGGCAAGCTCGCGAAGTATTTGCAGGGCCAGGGTCTGACCGTGTTGCTCGCGGCGGGAGACACTTTTCGCGCAGCGGCGCGCGAACAGTTGATGACCTGGGGAGAGCGCAACGATGTGACGGTCATCGCGCAGCTGGGGGGAGATCCCGCCGCGGTGATCTACGACGCCGTGCAGGCGGCACAGGCGCGCAAGATTGACGTGGTGCTTGCCGATACGGCCGGGCGCCTTACTACGCAGGCGCATCTGATGGAAGAGATCAAGAAGATCAAGCGCGTCATTGCCAAGGTGATCCCAGACGCCCCGCATGAAGTGTTGCTGGTGCTGGATGCCAACACCGGCCAAAATGCGCTGAGTCAGGTCAAGGCTTTCGACGAAGCGCTGGGCGTGACCGGACTGATACTGACCAAATTGGATGGCACGGCCAAGGGCGGCGTGATCGCCGCGATTGCCAAAGCGCATCCGATTCCGGTACGATTCATCGGAGTGGGCGAGGGTTTGGACGATTTGCGCCCTTTCGTCGCGGAGGATTTTGTCGCCGCTCTGCTGGGGCTGGATGAATGAAAAAAGCCTGCACCCGCGAAACGGTTCTCGCAGGGAAATCGCCTTGCGGGAATAACTCGCATACATGCCAGCACACGAAATTATCTGCTACGCATTATTCGTGCATTTCGTGCATCCGGTTTTGCAATTGAAATGATCAAATTCAACCAAGTCCACAAACGTTACCCGGGCGGCTTTCAGGCATTGAAGAACGTATCTTTCGAGATCGCCGGGGGTGAGATGGTGTTCCTGACCGGACACTCCGGCGCCGGCAAGAGCACCCTGCTCAAGCTCATCGCCGGGATCGAGCGGCCCAATCTTGGCAGCGTGCTGGTCAACCATCAGAATGTCGGCGTGCTCAAGAGCCGCGCACTGCCTTTCCTGCGCCGCAATTTAGGCATCATCTTTCAGGATCACAAGCTGCTGTTCGACCGCAATGTGTTCGACAATGTCCTGTTGCCGCTGCAGATCTGCGGCTTCGAGTACCGCGAAAGCCACAAACGGGTGCGCGCCGCACTGGACAAAGTGGGTTTGCTCAAACGGGAGAGATCCAACCCGATCGCCTTGTCCGGCGGGGAGCAACAGCGCCTGTGCATCGCGCGCGCCATCGTGAATCGCCCGTCGATACTGCTTGCCGACGAACCGACCGGCAATCTGGACGCGGAATACGCGCAAGAGATCATGGCGATCTTCAACGCGTTCCATCAGGTCGGTGCGACCCTGCTGATTTCCACACATGACGAAAGCATCCTGCAAAATGCCGGTCAGCGCGTGCTTGCACTCAAGCATGGGGAACTGCAGACATGAGGCACGCACTCGCTCAAAACATTGGCATCTTCCGGCGCATGTTTGCCTCGCCGATTGCAGGAACCCTCAATATCCTGGTCATCGGAATCGCGCTCAGTCTGCCTGCCGGCATGTATTTGCTGCTGCAGAACGCTCAAGGCCTGGTGGCCAGACTATCCGACACGCCGCAGATCAGCCTGTTCATGGACACGGATACGAAAGCGGACGATGTGGACAAGCTGCGCAGGCAACTGGAACAACATCCGGCGATCGACCGTGTCGAATTCATCCCGCGCGCGCAAGCACTGGAGCAACTCAAAAAAAGCACCGGACTTGCCGATGTGATCGGAGGACTGCAGAAGAACCCGCTGCCGGATGCTTTCACCGTCTACCCCAAACCGCGCACGGCACAATCGCTGGATGATCTGCGCGCCGAGCTGGCGAAATTGCCGAAAGTCGAACTGGCGCAGCTCGACTCGGAGTGGGCCTACAAGCTCGAAGCGCTGCTTAAATTCGGGCGGATGCTTGTACTGATACTCGCCAGTCTGCTCAGCCTCGCGCTGGTTGCCATCACCTTCAATACGATCCGCCTGCAAATCCTCATGCAGCGCGAAGAAATCGAAGTATCCAAACTGATCGGGGCGACCAACGGATTCATCCGCCGTCCGTTCCTGTATTTCGGCGCGACGCAGGGGCTGCTCGGCGGCATCACGGCCTGGCTCATCATCACCCTCAGCTTGCTGCTGCTTAACTATCAGCTCGGCGCTCTTGCGCATCTCTACGCCAGCCGATTCAGCCTGCATCCGCTCTCGCTGGGAGACAGCCTGACACTGCTGCTGTTTTCGATGTATCTCGGCTGGCTGGGGGCGTGGTTATCCGTGGCGCGGCATCTGTCGCAGATCGAACCGCGTTAAAACGGCGCGAAGCAGGAATTGAGCCGAACAGGGTCCAGAATCGAGGCCGTAAAGTCCTGCTTCATGCACATGTGGTATTGTTGTTACCTGGATGCTCTCGGGATTAGAATCCCGCACTTGGCGCAGCAGGGTTGTGAATGACTATTTTCCCGGATTGAAATTGTCCTCACCATGCATGGCAAACACGATCATGATCCACAGTGACAACCTTTCCACCGAACCGCGCCTGATCTCGGCTGCGCCCGCCTCGGCCCACGAGGAGGCACTGGAACGCGCACTGCGCCCCAGACAGCTCGACGAATATGTTGGCCAGGAAAAGATCCGCGGGCAGCTGCAGATCTTCATCGAAGCGGCCAAGCGGCGCAAGGAGGCGCTCGATCACGTGCTGTTGTTCGGTCCGCCCGGCCTGGGCAAGACCACGCTGGCACAGATCATCGCGCGCGAGATGGGCGTGAATCTGCGTCACACTTCCGGCCCGGTGCTGGAACGCGCCGGGGATCTGGCCGCATTGCTGACCAATCTGGAACCGAATGATGTGCTGTTCATCGACGAGATCCATCGTCTGTCCCCGGTGGTGGAAGAGATACTTTATCCTGCATTGGAGGATTACCAGATCGATATCATGATCGGAGAAGGTCCCGCGGCGCGATCGGTGAAACTCGATCTGCCGCTGTTCACGCTGGTGGGCGCGACCACCCGCGCGGGCATGCTGACCAATCCGTTGCGCGACCGCTTCGGCATCGTGGCGCGGCTGGAGTTCTACACGCCGGAAGAATTGCAGCGCATCGTGATGCGTTCGTCGAATTTGCTGAAGATGAATCTGACGCAGGATGGCGCGCTGGAGATCGCCAGGCGCTCGCGCGGCACGCCGCGCATCGCCAACCGTTTGCTGCGGCGTGTGCGCGATTTTGCCGATGTGAAAGCGTCCGGAGATGCGACCCGCGAAGTGGCCGATGCGGCCTTGACCATGCTGGATGTGGATGCGCGCGGGCTGGATGTGATGGACAGAAAATTGCTGCTTGCGGTCATCGAAAAATATCTCGGCGGTCCGGTCGGTCTGGACAATCTTGCCGCCGCGATCGGCGAAGAGAGCGATACCATCGAGGATGTTCTGGAACCGTATCTGATCCAACAGGGCTACCTGCAACGCACCCCGCGCGGCCGTATGGCCACGGCGATGGCCTATCGCCATTTCGGTTTGGCAGTCGCGAATACTCCGGTCAGCCCGGAACTGGTCAATGGGGAACTTCCATTGGGCAACGACCGATAAAGATGACCAGAAGCAAGACCTTTTCATTGCCGGTGCGCGTGTATTTCCAGGATACCGATGCAGGCGGCGTGGTCTATCACGCCAATTATTTGAATTTTATGGAACGTGCGCGGACTGAGTGGTTGCGCGCGCACGGGTACAGCAACGCCGGATTGATGAAAGAATTCGGCATGGTGTTCGTGGTGCGTTCGATCAAGCTGGATTATCTCAGGCCCGCGATGCTGGATGATGCTCTTGATGTGACGGCACAGATCAAGGACATCGGCCGCAGCCGCATCAGCCTGGCGCAAAGCATACTGCGCGGCACCGAAGCGCTGACCGAGGCCGAGGTACATCTGGTATGTGTTTCGGTGGCCACTTTCAAGCCGGCGTCGGTTCCGGAAGTATTGCGCGCGCAGTTGGAAAAGTGAACATGAAAGGATCGCGATGGAAGTGACGCAGGATTTGTCGTTCGTGCATCTCGTCAGCCATGCCAGCGTGCTGGTGCAACTGGTGATGGGCTTGTTGCTGGTGGTGTCGTTGATGTCGTGGTGGTATATCTTTCTCAAGATGTTTGCCATACGCAGCGAGGTCAGACTGACCGAAGAATTTGAAGACGCCTTCTGGCACAACCAGAACCTGAATGAACTCTACCGGTACGCCAGCAGCAGTTCGTTGCGCGATCAAGGCGCGCTCGAGCGCATATTCGCAGCAGGATTCGTCGAGTTTGTGAAGCTGAAAAAGCAGCACGGAGTGGATGCCAGTGCGGTGATGGACGGCACCCGCCGCGCGATGCGCGCAACCTATCAGCGCGAGATGGACAGGCTGGAATCGCATCTTGCGTTTCTCGCCTCGGTTGGATCGGTCAGCCCCTATGTAGGGTTATTCGGAACGGTATGGGGGATCATGAACGCGTTTCGCAGCCTGGCGAACGTCGGGCAGGCAACCCTGGCCCATGTCGCGCCGGGTATCGCCGAAGCACTGGTGGCGACCGCGATGGGATTGTTTGCGGCGATTCCGGCGGTGGTTGCTTACAATCGCTACGCGCACGCAATTAATCGCCTGGCCACGCGTTTCGACAGTTTCACCGAAGAATTCTCCAACGTGTTGCAGCGGCAGCCATGACACGGTGCACCGGCCCTCTATCCAACTTTCCCCCAAAGGGGGAAAGAACAATCTTCTCCTCTCCCGCATGCGGGAGAGGATTGAGGAGAGGGGTTGCGACGGATGCGGGAATGGCCGCATCGCACCTCCTCCCGCGAACGGCTGGCTTCGCCAGTAACGTGTCGGAGGTGCGCCCATGAGCGCCTATCGCCGCAAAAACCACCGTCTGCTAAACGAGATCAACGTCGTTCCGTATATCGACGTGATGCTGGTTCTGCTGGCGATCTTCATGGTGACCGCGCCATTGATGAATCCGGGACAGATCGATCTGCCCAGCGTGGCCAAGTCGCTTGCCCCGCCGATTGCCCCACTGGAAGTCATCATTAAAAAGGACAATACGCTCGCGTTGCGCGACCACTCCACGGGCGGTGGCGTGGAAAGTCGGGTGACACGCGATGAACTGATCGCGATCTTGAAAGCCAGACAAGGAAAGCAGGCACAGCAGGCGGTGGTGATTTCCGCGGACAAGAATGTGCGCTATGAGGAGGTCATCAACGTGATGGACGTGCTGCAACAGCAACACATCCAGAAAGTCGGGCTGTTGACCCAGACGAGGCAATGAGCACTGCAATCTACTACGAACCCCATAAGATTCCCTCCGGCATACTGGCCCTGCTGGTTCACACCCTGTTCTTTGCGCTGCTGTATTTCGGATTCAACTGGAACAGGCAGGCCTATGTTCCTGAGACGATGACCGTATCGTTGTGGTCGAATCTGCCCCAGGAGACCGCGAAGACTCCGGTAAGTGGCAAAACCGAGGAAGTCGTTCCGCCGCCACAGCCCCAACCGGACGAAATTGCCAAACCTGACATAGCGATACCGGAGAAAAAGAAGGTTGAAACCAAGCCTGCCGAAACCAAATCGGAGAAACAGGAAATATTGCGGCGTGCCGCTGAAGAAGCCAGGAAAAAGGCCGAGGCGCAAAAAGCAGCCGAGCAGAAACTCGAAGCCCAGCGCATCGCAGATGAGCAAGCCGCACAGAAACTGGCCGAACTGGCCAAACAACAGGAGCAGGCTGCGGCGCTGAGCAAGTTGATCGATGAATACAAGGCCAAAATTCAGAGCAAGATACGCCGCAATGTCGTGCAGCCGCCCAATGTGAGCGAGGATGCGCGCGCCGAATTTCTGGTGACATTGCTGCCGGGAGGTGACGTGCTGACGGCAAAACTGATGAAGTCCAGCGGCAACAAGGCATACGATGACGCGGTGGAACGTGCGATTCTGAAATCCTCCCCATTGCCTTTGCCTCCTGATGTCCAATTGTTCAACCGGTTTCGCGAACTGGATCTGACCTTCAAACCAGATAAGCCTGCTGAATAGGGAGGATATTTATGGCATTGCGCGTACTGCGGAGCATATTCGGACTGCTGTTGTTGGCGCAGGCATCGGTTTCGAACGCGGCGATGGAAATCGAGATCATCGGGGCGGGGGAACACCAGATCCCTGTGGCAATCGTGCCGTTCGGCGGGGATGACAAGCTGGCGCAAACCATCAACTCGGTGGTGACCGGCGATTTGCTGCGCAGCGGTTTGTTCCGGCTGATTGACCCTGCGGGCAAATCGCCCCACGAGTTGGCCGAGGTCGCTTACCCGGATTGGCAGGCACGCGGTGCGGACGCGCTGGTGATCGGCAACGTTGCGATGCAGGGCACCCGCATCGAGGCGCGCTTTCGCCTGCTGGACGCGGTCAAGCAGGCTGAATTGGTCGGGCAATCAGTATCGGCGAACAGCGACCAGGTGCGTGCTGTCGGGCATCGCATCTCTGATTTGATCTATGAGAAATTGACCGGCGACAAGGGCGTGTTCAGCACCCGCATCGCTTATGTAAAACGTCAGGGAAAGAAATTCAGCCTGATCGTGGCGGATAGCGACGGTTATAACGAACAAATCGTGCTGGCGCAGAACGAACCGATCATGTCGCCGGCGTGGTCGCCGGACGGCAGTCACCTCGTCTACGTGAGCTTCGAAACTGGGCATGCGACCGTTTACGTGCAATCTCTGTACACCAACAAGCGCTTCATGCTGGCAGATTTTCGCGGCAGCAACAGTGCACCGGCCTGGTCGCCGGACGGCAAGCAAATGGCGATTGTATTGACGCGTGACGGCAGCTCCGAGATCTATCTGATACGGCCCGACGGAAGCGGAATCCACCGCATCACTTACAACGGTTCGATTTCAACGGAGCCGATATTTTCTCCCGACGGCCAAACCTTGCTGTTCACCTCGGATCAAGGCGGAAGCCCGCAAATTTACAGTATGCCGGTTGCGGGCGGCCCCCAGCAGCGCCTGACCTTTGGTGAGGGCAACAACTTTTCTCCGCGTTACAGTCCCGATGGCAAGAGCTTTGTCTACACGCATTTCATCAACGGCAAGTTTTATATCGCCACCCAGGATTTTCAGACCGGGCAGGTGGAAACCCTTACCGCTGGCGGATGGGAGAAAAAACCCAGCTATGCTCCCAACGGGAAGCTTATCCTGTTTGCCAGCGAGGCGCGCGGTCGTGGTATATTAGCAACTGTGTCGAGCGATGGTCGTGTGCAGCAACATATGTTCACAGATAACGGCGATGCCCGTGAACCGGTGTGGGGGCCACATCAATGATTAACCTAACATTAAGGAGTAACAACATGAAAAAACTCTTTGCCAGTATTGTGTTGGTGAATTTGCTCGTTGCATGTGCCAGCGAAAAACCGAAAGAACCGGAAGCTGCCGCTCCTGCTCCGGCTCCTGCAATGGAAGCGCCGGCTCCTGCGCCCGCACCCGAACCGGTCGTTGAGGTCGATCCGTTGAACGACCCGAACAGCATACTGGCCAACCGCAGCGCCTATTTCCCGTTCGATGTTTCCGCCGTTCAGGATGCCGATAAGCCGATGATCGAAGCCCATGGGAAATACTTGGGCGAGCACCCGGATCGCAGGGTTCGCGTGGAGGGAAATTGCGACGAACGCGGCAGTAAGGAGTACAACCTGGGCCTCGGCCAGCGTCGTGCAGACAGCGTGAAGCAGATGTTGATCCTGAGCGGAGCGAAAGCCAGCCAGATCGAGACGGTCAGCTACGGCGAAGAAAAGCCGCGCTGCACGGATCACAACGAGGCGTGCTGGAAGCAGAATCGCCGGAGCGATATCAAGTACCAGTAATTCTTGTAGCGGCAACCATGCAGAAGCTATGCGCGCTCATCTTGCTCGGTTTATGTTTCGTCATTCCCGCACAAGCGGGACTGCTGGAGGACGACGAGGCACGTAAGCAAATCCAGCAACTTGAGACGCACTTGCAAAAGTTGGAGGATTCCCTCAAGCAGCAGACCAAATCCATGCTCGACCTGCAAAGCCAGATCGACGCCCTGAATGCAGAGATCCGCAAGTTGCGCGGCCAGAACGAAGAGATTTCGCATGGTCTGCAGGATGCCGAAAAGCGTCAAAAGGATTTCTATGTGGACCTGGATACGCGCTTGCGTCATTTTGAGTCGGCTGAAGCGGCCGCCAAGGAGGCAGCGGCAAAAGAGGCAGCAGCTAAAGAGGCTGCTGCCGCCAAGGAAGCCGCAGCACCTGCGGATCCTTTTGACCCGGTGGCCGAGGATCGGGCCTATGAGGCCAGTTATGCCTTGTTTAAGTCCGGCGACTATGCAGATGCGGTCAAGTCGTTTCAGGGCTTCCTCAAGAATTATCCTGATTCGGTTCGTGTTCCCAATGCGAAATATTGGCTTGGCAGCGCTCAACTGGCGATGAAAGACTACAAGGCCGCACTGGAAACGTTTGAAGGGTATCTCAAAGAATTTCCCGAAACGCGCAGATCGGCCGAAGTGATGTACGGGATCGCTCGCTGCGAATACGGATTGAAGAAACCCGCAACTGCGCGCAAAACGCTCAAGAGACTCATCGCCAAATATCCTTCCAGCGAAGCCGCCGCAAAAGCCAAGAAACTGCTCGCTGCCCCCAAGTAATCTATGTCGTGCGCGGATATGGATGCGCAGCTGCGCATCACCGAAATCTTTCATTCACTGCAGGGCGAAACTACCCGCACTGGTTTGCCGACGGTATTCATCCGGCTGACCGGCTGTCCGTTGCGGTGCACATACTGTGACACGGCTTACGCATTTACCGGGGGGAAGAATATGAGGCTGTCGGATATTCTCGGGAGGGTTGCCGAATACACTCCGCGTTATGTGACGGTTACCGGCGGTGAGCCGTTGGCGCAAAAAAATTGTGTGGCTCTGCTGCAAGCATTGTGCGATGCCGGCTATCAGGTCTCTTTGGAAACCGGCGGGGCGCTTGATATCAGTGAAGTCGATGCGCGTGTCATGCGTGTGGTCGACATAAAAACTCCGGCGTCCGGAGAATCGGCAAAGAATCGCTGGGAAAATCTGGCGCTGTTGAACCGGCACGACGAAATAAAATTCGTTCTGTGCGATGAAAGCGATTACCAATGGGCAAGGCAGCTCATGCAGCAGCATCAACTGGCCGAGAAATGCACGGTTCTGTTTTCTCCGGCGCACGGCACGCTGAATGCCACGCAATTGGCCGAATGGATGTTGCGCGATCGCCTGCAGGCCAGGATGCAGGTTCAGCTGCACAAGATCCTGTGGAATAACGAGCCTGGACATTGAAAATGAAAAAAGCCGTCGTGCTCTTATCCGGCGGGATGGATTCCGCAACCGTGCTGGCGATGGCACGTTCGAAGGGCTATGCCTGTTATGCGTTGAGTGTGGATTACGGCCAGCGGCATCACGCCGAGTTGCCCGCTGCGCATCGCGTTGCGCTAACTCTGGGGGCGCATGAACACAGAGTGGTCAGGGTCGATCTCACCGGTTTTGGCGGCTCGGCCCTGACGGATAAAAATATCGCGGTGTCGCAACAACCGTCCGAGGGGATTCCACTGACCTACGTACCCGCGCGCAATACCATCATGCTGTCACTGGCATTAGCCTGGGCCGAGGTGCTAGAGTCGCAAGACATATTCATTGGTGTGAACGCGGTCGATTATTCCGGTTATCCCGATTGCCGCCCTGCTTACATCGAGGCTTTCGAGCGTATGGCAAACCTCGCGACCAAAGCTGCAGTGGAGGGTCATCCACTTACAATACATGCCCCGCTATTGCATTTGTCCAAGGCGGAAATCATTCGTCACGGGCATGTACTGGACGTGGATTTTGCGCAGACGGTTTCATGTTATCAGGCTGACGAATCAGGGCGCGCCTGTGGCGTATGCGATGCATGTCGTTTGCGCCGTGCCGGATTTTCCGCTGCGGGAATAAATGACCCGACAATCTACGCATAACATAGGCGCGCAAACTTGATGCAAGGGATTTTGCGTTGACAGGGTAGGCTATATCCGTATAATTCGCGCTCCTTTGCGCAGGGTCGTTAGCTCAGCCGGTAGAGCAGCGGACTTTTAATCCGTTGGTCGCGTGTTCGAATCACGCACGACCCACCATCATGCAATTGAGCTCGTATTTTTCATAAATTGCCGCTTTAGCTCAGTTGGTAGAGCAACCGCCTTGTAAGCGGTAGGTCGTCAGTTCGAATCCGACAAGCGGCACCAACGCGCTGTATTGCAACGTCCAATGAATGCCGCATCAGTGTCCGGATACAAAGATTCCGGGCTGCTGCGAGAATATAAAAAATAAATTTCGCATACTCAAAATAATATACGGGGAGCGGCAGCGCATTCTCGCATGTTTAGTCGGCGCGAACGCAGATACAGGCATGTCGTATATCGTATAGGTCAGGAGAATCTTGATTCACGATTATCGCAGTCCGATTATACTAGTGATGTCCAATCGATATATTCTGCTTCAATGGTTGTAAATTATGGACAATCTTAAATCTCTCGCTTTGGCTTTGGTATTGGTTGGTTGCGCTGCACAAGTTGTAAGCGAGGGCGAAAGGACTGTAGTGATCAAGACACGGAGCAATGATATCGCCAGCGCTCAAACACTTGCGGAAGCCAAGTGCAACAAACGCGGCCTCCACGCCCGGCTTTCGATCAAAGTATCCCCGGTCAAGTATGTTTTTGATTGTGTGGAATAACATCATCTTGCCGTACCCGTCTAGTTGGCATTGCCTCCGCATGATCCGGGCGGCACATTTCCTTGTTCCCGCATTATCATTATCCACGCGATATCCAGCCTGCCGCACCGACACCAACCAAGAAGTATTTCATTTCAGCGTTGGACTGCAACCACAAAGCTTGCGACAATGCGTCATTGGCGGGCGGATGGCCCGAGTGCAGGTGCCGGTCGGGAAATCAATACCTGATATGCAGTAATTGCTGATCGTAAAATTCGGGGGAATGATGAAGAGAATTATTGTCGCGGTATTTGTACTCGTTCTGGGTGCATGTTCGTACATGCCTCAGCGCTACAGCGTTTCCGAGGAAAACACCGAAGCGCTAAAAAAGCTCGGCGTCGGCAATATCAATGTCGCACCATTTACGAAATCTGCAGTATTCGACAATAGTTGCCAGGTTGTTTCCGGGAAAGTCGCGCAACCCGACAGTACGGGTTTTGAGGGTTATATTCAGCAGGCACTTGTCGCAGAACTGAAGCAGGCTGGCATGTTTGATGATAAAACACCAAAAATAACCCTCACAGGGGATGTTGAACAATTATCACTATCCACGTGGCGCACTGTTTATCTCAGCAATTGGGACATCGGGGTGCGCCTCAAATCGTCGAACGGGAGGTCGTTTTCCATTACCCAGCATTATGATTTCAATGCCGGACCGGGGTGGCTGGCAGACTGCCAACAAATTGCAGATCACTATATGTATGCGGTCCAAAAGACTCTTTATAAACTGATCGACGCTCCAGAATTTGAGTCCCTGGTAACACCGTAGAAGACATAACGGAAGTTTGAGCTTTCGTTGCGTACTGCAGGACTTCCGGTGGGCATATGAAAGGGTTCACGACGGTGCACTGAGTGTATCGACCAGATAGTTTTCTGATGTGGATTAATT
>Ga0335084_10002041_pt1 | contig 19267 bp, 20 predicted proteins | sample Lox_Sample_44_FD_206721 | JGI IMG/M metagenome (GOLD analysis project Ga0335084, IMG submission 206721) | Soil microbial communities from Loxahatchee National Wildlife Refuge, Florida, United States - Lox_Sample_4.4 | ecosystem: Environmental > Terrestrial > Soil > Wetlands | place: USA...
CGAGTCCTCGTGTGCCCTTCACGTGGACCATTAACCCGATGAGGGGTTGCGAGTTCGGTTGTAGATACTGCTATGCCAGATACACACACGAGTTCATGGGCATGCCGAAGTGGGAAGACTTTGAAGAGAGGATTTATGTGAAGCGGGATGCTGGGCGAGTGCTATTGCGCGAACTGGACCCGACGAAATTGCGCGGTCAGCATATTGCTATCGGAACGGCCACGGATCCTTATCAACCTGCCGAGCGCCGCTTCAAAGTGACCCGGAGCATCCTTCAGGTTCTCGCCCTAGCGAGGGATTTGAGGCTATCGATCACCACGAAAGGGGATCTCATCACGCGGGATCTCGACTTGCTGAAGCGTATCGCGGCCCGGAGCGCGATCTCGGTCAATTTCACGATCACAACGCTGGATCGGCGGCTTGCCCGCATCCTGGAATTTCGCGCGCCCATCCCCGAGTTGCGGTTGAAAGCCCTGCAGGCCACTCGTCAAGCCGGCATTCGCGCGGGCGTGAGCATGGCGCCGATCCTACCCGACATCACGGACAACCCGGACAGCCTCGAAGCGGTGATCGGCGCCGCGCGGGACCACGGCGCGACCCACGTCTTCTGGAACGTGCTTTTTCTCAAACCGTCGGCTCAGCAAGCCTTTTTTCCGTTCCTAGAGCAGCATTTCCCACACCTGGCCAAGAAGTATGCCGCGCGCTTTGCCCGCTCGGCATTCCTGAGCCGCGCGTACAAGGACCGGACCGCCCGCCTGATCGGAGAACTGAAACAGAAATACGGCTTCCCCGATCATGCGGATCTCGAGACGCCGGCACACGTACATGAGACGGAGGCAGAGCAGTTGCCGCTCTTCCAGATCGAAAACCGCGCACCCAGCGCAGCCTGTCCACCATCGCCGGTGGAGCGCCGCTCACCGGACCCAACGGGATAGAAGGCGACTGCTGCACATTTGAGGGTCGTGGAGTATAGTAGGCTGTGCGCTACACAATGCCCACATCCTCCATCCTTTGCCGTATGGCCCCCAGTGGTGGCGCGGCCACGACGGCTGATCCCGACCGTGTCAGCGAGGCGGGTGCGACCGTCGTGCGAGTCTCTCTCCCTCCGCGACGCAGCCGAAACGGTGCGCCCGCGCCGGTAACCCCGCAGACGTGGAGCCGCTCCGGGCCTCTACCCCGGCGCGTCGTCCCGATCGCGGGCAGACTGTGAGATGCGTGTACCCTGGTCCTCTGTGACGGCCGCAATCTTCTATCGGGCCCTGTCCCGCGTTCCTCGCTCCTTGCGCGCGCGGCTTCTCTTGGGCATGGCAGTCATGCTGCTGCCTCTGGTCGTGCTGGCCGCGATCACGTTCGTCTCACTCCGGGGCGTGACCGACGCCATCGACGACGTCGTGCAGGAGGCGACGCAGGAGATGGCGACAGTCCTGCGGCTTCAAATCCTGATCCAACAGGCCATGATCGTCGCCCACGACGGCGCCGCGCTGGGCCTTGACGAGCCGGGAACCCGGGAGCGGATCTCGCAGGCGGACCAGAGAGTCCGCCAGGCCTTTGACGAGACCGGTACAGGACCCTTTGCCCTGGCCGAAGAGCGCGCCCTCATTGCCTCGGCCCAAGAGGAATGGCGGAAGGGCCACCAGCTCAGCCAAGCGCTGTTGGCCGAGCCGGGTCAGCCAGACGGCAAGCCGCTCGTGCGGGAGCTGGAGCGGGCGCATGCCCACCATGAGCGGGCGTTGGCGAGGCTCGAGGAGGTGCGTTCCTTTTCGCAGGCGGAGATGCAAGCCCAACTTGGGCACGCCGCTTCGCTCAGGCGAAACGTGCTGCTCGCGATTGCCTCCGTCTTCGTCGTCGGGCTGGGGGTTGCCATTGTGATCGGCACGCGTTTGGGCCGCTCCATTCTGACACCGCTTCGCGCGCTCGAGAGCGCCGCAGACCGTTTCGGCGCGGGCGATCTGTCCTTTCGCGTACCCCTGACCGGCCAGGATGAGATGGCGCAGTTGGGCCAGACGCTCAATTCCATGGCGGACAAGCTCGCGCAGAGCCAGGCCACGCTCAGAGAGCTATCCACCCACGACCCGCTTACCGGGCTGATCAACTATCGGGAATTTCACCGCCAGCTCACCGAAGAGGTCGAGCGATTCCGACGCTACGGGCGCCCCTTCTCGCTTCTCATGCTGGACGTGGACCATTTCAAGGGAATCAACGACGCATACGGCCACCTGGCCGGCGACGAGGCCTTGCGGGCAATCGCTACCCTGCTCCAGGGGGAAGTTCGCCCGACGGATCTGGTTGCCCGATACGGTGGAGAGGAATTCGTCATGGTCCTGCCCGAGACGGACGGCCCGGCCGCCGTGATATTGGCAGACCGACTTCGCAGTCGGGTCGCCGGCCAAGCCATCCCACTCGCCACAGCGCAGACCATATCCCTCACCGTGAGCATCGGGCTGGCGGCCTGTCCCGAGAATGCGGATTCGCTGCAGAAACTCATCGGCGCTGCGGACCAAGCCCTGTATGTCGCCAAGGCAAACGGACGAAACCGGGTGTGGCGATCGGGCACCCCGTGATCCTGATGCGGTTGGGAGGGGCAACGTACGAAGGCAAGTTCAACAACGGCGCGGGACAGCCCGTCCGTGATATCGTGGGGGGGGACGACGCGGTGGGGTTTTATTCAGAGTTTGCGCAATACTACGAAGCCATCTTTCCCTACCGGGACGAGGTCTATGCCTTCCTGAAGAGCCACCTTCCCGCCGGCACCCGCCGCATCCTCGACGCGGGTTGCGGGACGGGGCACTACTGTGGCCGTTTGGCCGCGGACGGTTTCGACGTCGTTGGCATCGACCTCGACCCGCGGATGATCGAGGTGGCGCACGAGAAGTACCCGGGGGCGACCTTCTGTTGCCTGAATCTGTTGAACGTCGGAACGCTTTCGCCACCGTTCGAATTCGTGTTCTGCATCGGAAACGTCGCCCCGCATCTCACGCAGGACGAATTCTCGCGCTTCGTCGAAGACGTCGCCGGGATCCTGCATCCGGAAGGCGTCTGGGTCTTCCAGGTGGTCAACTGGGATTACGTCCTCTCGCACGGCTCCTATCCCTTTCGTCCCAGAACACTGGCCGGTGGCGAGGCGGTCTTTTTGCGCGAGTACCGGGAACTTTCGGACACCCATGTGCGTTTTCTCACGCGCCTCGTGGCCCAAGAACGCGCCCTCTTCGAGGGAGAGGTGTCGTTGTATCCGCTACGGACAGACGCATACCTGCGACTCCACCGCAACTCTGGGTTCACACTCGTGGAACACTTCGCCGACTTCCAACGGACTCCGTATGCGGCGACATCGGACGTGGGGAGCGTGTTCGTGTTCCGGAAAGGGTAACGCGGCGCACCGCGTGTCGAAGGACGCCCATGATACACGCACGGCACTCCACCACGATCCTGGACAAGCTGGAGGGGGGCGACCGGCGGTCGCTCGGTCGCTCGGCACTGATCGTGCGAGAGGATTGATGTGCGCCTGAAGGACGAGCCGGAACGGCTCCTCATTCGGAACTCGTCCCGGATCCGATTGGTCCTGGGCGTGTTTCTCGTCGCGGCCGCCGGGTTCCTCGGGCTGGCGGCGGCGCACCTGTGGGGCAACGGAACGCTTCGCGGGTGGTGGGTTCAGGTCGGCTTTGGCGTGTTCGGCGTTCTCGCCGCGGCGGCAGGTGTCTGGGTATTCCGGCGCGCGACAGGCTTCACCCTGGTCTTGGACCGGGTCCGCGACACGGTCACGCTGAGGCGGCGCGATTTTTTCCGCAGCACCGTGGAGCAGTATCCGGCGAAAGCCATCGTGGAGGTGAGGGTGACAAAGGAACGGGAGGGCAAGGCGGACCCGGTGTATCGGGTGGAGTTGGTGCTCGACGCTGGGAGTGTGGTCCCGCTGCCCCCGTGCGACGCCCATGATCGCGAAGTCTGCATGCACGCCGCAGACCGCCTCTGGGCCGCCTTGGGGTTGCCGCGGGCCTGAATGCCCACAGGCCCTGATCCGCGTCCCGCACCGGCATGGCATGATGTCTGGAAGACCGCTGTCCACTGCACCTGCTGAACGTGCGCCGGCGGTAGACACCGGGTGCAGAGAGAGGAGCAGACACATGGCCGATGAGCTTCGTGTCGTGAAGGTGGCGGTGGTCCAGGCGGCTCCGGCACTGTTCGACTGCAAGGCCACGGTGGAGAAGGCCTGCCGGCTCACTGCGGAGGCGGCGGCCCAGGGGGCCCACCTGATCCTGTTCCCCGAGGCCTTCATCCCCGCCTACCCCCGTGGGCTGAGTTTCGGTACTGTGGTGGGAAGCCGTAGCCGCGACGGCCGACAGACCTGGCAGACCTACTGGGCCAACGCGGTGGACGTTCCCGGCCCGGTCACCCGGGCGCTGGGAGCGGCGGCCCGCGACGCCAACGCCTACCTGGCCATCGGCGTCATCGAACGCGACAGCTCCTTCAGCCGCGGCACGCTCTACTGCACGCTGCTCTATTTCGGCCCCAGCGGGCAATTGCTGGGTCTCCATCGCAAACTCAAGCCCACCGCCGCAGAGCGGCTCATCTGGGGTGAAGGCGATGGCAGCACCTTGACCGCCGTAGAGACGGACTTCGGGAAGGTTGGGGGGTTGATCTGCTGGGAGAATTACATGCCCTTGGCGCGCATGGCAATGTATGGCAAGGGGGTGGAGATCTATTTGGCGCCCACCGCGGACGCCCGCGAGACCTGGCAGGCCACGCTGCGCCACATCGCCTGCGAGGGGCGCTGTTTCGTCCTGGGGTGTAATCAGTTTGTCACAAAATCCATGTACCCTGGAGACCTGATCGGAGTCGGAGACCTGGAAAGCGAGCCCGAGATGATCTGTCGCGGTGGAAGCGCCATCATCTCTCCGCTGGGCGCCGTCCTCGCCGGCCCGTTGTACGATCGCGAGGGCATCCTGGCCGCCGAACTGGACCTGGACGAGATCCCGCGCAGCCGATTCGATTTGGACGTGACCGGTCACTACGCCCGTCCGGACGTCTTCCAGCTCACCGTGAACGAAAAACCCGCGCCATCGGTCCTCTTCACCTTCGAGCCCTGATGCCGATCGACGCCCATGCCCATCTCGACCAGTACCCGGACGTCATGTTAGCATCCGTCCTCGCCGAGATCGCGGCCCACGCTATTGTCACCATCAGCACCTCCATGGACCCCGCGTCCTTCGAACGGGCGCAGATTATCGCCGCCCAGAGCCCGCTGGTGCTAGCGACATTCGGTATCCACCCGTGGAATGCCCCCGCCTACGAGCACCGCCTGCCGGACCTGGATCCGGTCCTGGCGCGAAGCCCGATGTTTGGCGAGATTGGCCTGGACCACCGGTACGTTGAGGACGCGTCCGAATACCCCGCTCAGCAGAGAGTCTTCGAGTATTTCCTCAGTGCGGCACGGGATCAGAAGAAGATCGTCAATCTCCACACCTCCGGGGCTGAAACCGAGGTCCTCGCCGGGCTGGCCCGTCACGGGATTCGCCGGGCCATCATCCATTGGTACGACGGCCCCCTGGGCCTCATCCCGGCCCTGGCGGACCAGGGAGCCTATTTCACAGTCGGCGTCGAGGTGCTATTCTCACCGCACATTGAAGCCGTCGCGCGCGAGATTCCGGCCGACCGCCTCCTGACCGAGACCGACAACCCCGACGGGCTTGCGTGGCTGACGGGCACCTTGGGAATGCCGTGCCGGCTGCAAGAGGTGATCGGGAAATTAGCCGAAGTGCGCCGCACCACCGCGGATGCCCTGACTCGGACCGTTGACGTGAATTTCACGAGTCTGATCCAGGATGACGTGCGGCTCGTTTCCTGGAGGAACGTCTGCGAATGACCCGGGTCGAGCTGAAACCCTTTGAGCGGTCCCATTTCGACCGGCTCATCGGCTGGGTCCCCTCGCCGGCGTTTCTCCTCCAGTGGGCAGGCCCCCTCTTCACCTACCCGCTGGACGCTCCCCAGTTGGAGCGCTACCTTGCCGACTCGCGAGGCGAGGCACCAACCCGGCTGATCTTCACGGCGATGGAAGTTGAGACGGGCACTGCCCTCGGCCACATCGAGTTGAGCAAGATCGACCGGCGCAATCATTCGGCATCCCTCTCCCGTGTGCTCATCGGCGATGCCTCCAAGCGCGGGAAGGGGACCGGCGTGGAGATGGTCCGGCGGGCCCTGGAGGTGGGATTCGACCGGCTGAGCCTCCATCGGATCGACCTGGTCGTCTTCGATTTCAACGCGGCGGCGATTGCGTGCTATGAACGAGCCGGCTTCGTGAAGGAGGGCCGCCTGCGCGAAGCCCGCCGCTTTGGCGATGCCTACTGGACGCTAATCCAAATGAGCATCCTCGCGCCGGAGTGGCGCGCCGGGAGTGATAGCGGAGGCCAAACGCATACCGGAGGAGCCTGACCATGCGAATCGAAACTCTGGCGGTCCACGCCGGCCACGGCGTGGATGCCGCCACCGGCGCCGTGACGCCGCCCATCCATCTTTCCAGCACCTTCGAGCGTGCCGCCGACGGCGCGCTCAAGGACTACTTCTATGCGCGGCACGGAAACCCGAACCGGGCAGCCCTTGAGACCTGTCTGGCCGCGCTGGAAGGCGGCGCGGCGGCCGCGGCATTCGGGTCCGGCGCGGCGGCCACCATGAGTATCCTGCAGGCCTTGCGACCCGGCGACCACGTCGTCGCGCCCAGCGACGCTTATCATGGGACGACGATTCTGCTCAGGGATATTTTGGGTCCGTGGGGGCTCGCGGCGGCCTTCGTCGACATGGCCGACCCCGCGTGCGTGGAGCGGGCCATCCGGGCGGAGACCAAACTGGTGTGGGTCGAGACCCCCTCCAATCCGCTGTTGCGGGTGAGCGACATCGGACGCATCGCCGCCATGGCCCATGCGGCCCGGGCGCTCTGCGTCGTGGATAACACGTGGGCCTCCCCCATCCTCCAGCGGCCGTTCGAGCTGGGGGCCGACCTCATTCTCCATTCGACGACGAAATATCTCGGGGGTCATTGCGACGTACTAAGCGGGGCGGTGGTCGCCAAGGAGGATGGAGAGTTCTTCCAGCGTATCCGGAACGTCCAGATTCAGGGAGGCGCCGTCGCGCCCGCTTTTGACTGCTGGTTGGTCATGCGCGGCATCCGTACCCTCCCCTATCGCGTCCGGGCACATTGTCAGAACGCCCGGGCAGTCGCGGACTCCCTGGTGCGGCATCCGCACGTGGAGGCCGTACATTTCCCCGGCCTCCCTTCGCACCCGGGTCACGCGATTGCAGCCAAACAGATGAAGGATTTTGGCGGGATGATGTCCTTCCAGGTGCAGGGCGGCAGGGCCGAGGCGCTGGCGGTCGCGGCCCGCCTCCGCATCATTACACGAGCCACCAGCCTGGGTGGACCCGACAGCCTCATCGAACACCGAGCCTCCATCGAGCCGCCGGACAAGGGTACGCCGGAGAACCTCCTGCGCCTGTCCGTCGGTCTGGAGCACCCCGACGACCTGATCGAGGACCTCGCGCAGGCGCTGCGGTAGCCAGAACTGCGGTATCCCGTTTCAGAGGAGACACCACGCCCATGAAGCACAAACAGCTCACGATGCAGAAGAAGAAGCGGATCGCCCTGGTCGCCCACGACAACATGAAGGGGGACCTCCTCGAGTGGGCGACATACAATAAGGAACTCCTCGAGCAGCACGAATTGTTCGCGACGGGCACCACCGGTACGTTGTTGGAGCAAGCCCTGAGCTGTCCGATCGCCAAGCTGCAGAGTGGTCCGCTCGGCGGTGACCAGCAGATCGGGGCCAAGATCGCCGATGAGGATCTCGACTGCCTGATCTTCTTCTGGGATCCGTTGGAGCCCCAGCCACACGACCCGGATGTGAAGGCCCTGCTGCGCATCGCCGTGGTGTGGAACATTCCCATTGCGTGTAATCGGGCGTCGGCGGACTTCATCATCTCCTCACCACTCATGGCCGGCGAATACGAGCGCCTCATCGTCGATTACGAGCTGTACCGGAAGCGCTTGGAGAGTCGTTCCGCTTCCCTCGAGGAGGGGGCGCACGCATGACTACAACCAGCGCGGCTCGTAACCATCAGCCGACGGAGGACGTCGTGACCCCACCCAAGCTGCTGGCGTTGGATTTTGATGGCGTGATCTGCGACACCGCGCACGAGGCGTGCCGGTCCGCCTGGCAGGTGTGCCGGCAGATCCTGCCCCTGAACGGCGACGCGCCTCCGCCGGAGCTGGCGGCAGCTTTCGTTCGTCTGCGGCCGGTCGTCGAATACGGGTGGGAGTTTCCCGTCTTGGCGCTTGCCATCCTGGACGGCATGCCCGAGGCGACCATCTGGGACGCGTTCCAGACCACGTGCCGCCAGCGCATCCTGGAGAAGTACGGTTTGAGCCCGCGGCAGTTCGCCGCACGCTTCGACGCCGTGCGTGACGACGCCATCGCCCGAAGCCTCGACGACTGGTTGGCGGGCCAGGGGCTCTACCCAGGCATGGCCGACCGGCTGCGTACGATCCTGGCAGAGGGGATCACGGTGTACATCCTCACGACCAAGGAAGGGCGCTTTGCCCACAAGCTGCTGGCAACCCAGGGCGTCAGCATGCCGGCGGATCGGGTATGGGGAAAGGAGCAGGCCCGCCCGAAGCCTGAACTCCTGCGAGCTCTCGCCAAGGAGCATGGGCTGGCCCATAGAGACATCCGGTTCGTCGAGGATCGCTTGAAGACGCTCCAGGCGGTGGAACGCGAGGCCGATCTGACGAACGTTGGGCTCCATCTGGCCCTGTGGGGATACCTCATGCCGACGGACCGGGACGCCGCCGCCCGCGATCCGCGCATCGTCCCACTCACGCTGGACCGGTTCTGTCGGGACTTCTCCCAATGGACCCGGTGAGCCCCACAGGGGACAAGAAGGGCACGAGCCGCCTCGTTGAGCATTGGGACGGCCACGATTACGAGCGACACTCCTCGCACCAGCGCAAGTGGGGTACACACATCATCCAAGAGCTCGCGCTGCGCGGGGACGAGCGCATCCTGGACCTGGGCTGCGGCGACGGCACACTGACCTGCGAGCTGGCTGGCCTGGTGCCGCGTGGGTCCGTCGTGGGCGTCGACGCCGCCCCCGAGATGTTGGAAGCCGCCCGCGCCAAGTGCGGCACCAACATGGAGGTGGCGGTGCTCGACATCAACACCCTCGACTTCCGGGATGCGTTCGACGTGGTCTTCTCCAACGCTGCGCTCCACTGGATCCACGACCATGCCGCCGTACTCCGCAACGTGCACCGGGCACTCCGCCCCGGCGGGATCCTCCGCGCGCAGTTCGGGGGCGCCGGAAACTGTCCCAATCTCCTCGGGTGCGTACAAAGGCAAATGGCCGCCTCGCCGTTCCTCGAGGCCTTCACCCGTTTCCACTGGCCGTGGTACTTTCCGAGTCTCACCGACTACGAGCAGCTGCTGTCGGTCTCGCCCTTCACGGAGTGGCGCGCCTGGCTCGAACCCAAGGACCAGCACTTCCCCAGTGCGGAGGCTCTTGTGGGTTGGATCGACAATCCGTGCCTGATTCCGTTTCTTCAGCCGCTTCCCGCAGGTCTCCGCTCCCCCTTCCGGGACGCCGTCGTGGCCGACATGCTCGCCCGAACCCGTCAACCCAACGGGGCATACCTCGAGCCCTTTCGCCGGATGAACCTCTGGGCCCGAAAGATGGCATGACATCCCGGGTGCGCCCTGTTCGACCGAAAACACCGTCGGGGCCGCTCCCTGTTGCGCTGAATGTGCTTGATTTGGGTTGTGAAAGCACCCTAAGATTCGGGTGCAGCCTGCGGGCATCGGCTTCCCGCGCGGATCGTCCGGGCAGGAGCCACAGCGTGTTGTTCTTCCGGTCGTCCCTCCCGGCCCCTATAAGCGAGGGTTTTCCGCCATGAAGATCGCACCTTGCAGATCCTATCACGCGCAAACCATCGGCCGGAGCCTGCTTCGCATGCCGGACGGACAATCCGCGTTCAAGGTGTACTACGTCTCCGTCATCGGGCGGGACGACCCCGGCCGGTACGAGTGGAAGTCCTGTCCCCGCTCGCAGAGGGACTTCGAGCGATCGTTCCTCGCGGGAGAGCATCACGGCGTCGGGTTTGTCATCGCGTTCCCCCACGTCACGAAGGTCTACCGATTCTCACCCGAGCAGGAGACCCTCCTGGACGTCCGCGAATTCAACACCGACGGCATGACCGCTCGGGACTGTTCGCGGAGCGGCGGCTACCACGAGCTCGCGTGCTATGCCGAGGCCATCATCGCCGCCGACGAGTATCGCGCCTGGGCCCAAGCCAAGACCGTGGCCGAGTATCTCGCCGTCCGCTCGGACGCCGCGGACTTCCCCGTTGTCCGCAACGCCAAGCTGGCCGCCTACTGGAACGGACAGTAGCGCCGTCTTCATCGGAGGAGGGGATCGTGGTACATAGACCCTTGGGCCGTACTGACCTTCGAGTGTCCGATCTGGGATTCGGCTGCGGCATGGTCGGCGGACTCCTCACGCGCGGTGAATACCCGGTCATGCGTCGCGCGGTGTCCCGCGCCATCGAGGCGGGAATCAATTACTTCGACACGGCGCCACTGTACGGGGACGGTCAGTCGGAGGTCAATCTGGGCGCGATCCTGCGCGAGCTTCGAGCCGATGTGGTGGTGGGAACCAAAGTCCGCCTCGCCCCGAGCGACCTGGATCGCATCCCGGCGGCCATACCTGCGTCGCTGGAAGCGAGCCTGCGGCGCCTCGGCCGAGACTCCGTGGACCTCTACCAGCTCCACAATCCGATCACCGCTCGCCGCAGACCCGATCAGGTTTCCCTGACTCCGGACGACGTGTCGGTCGTGCTCCGCGCCTTTGAGGCCTTGCAGCGCCAGGGGAAGATACGATTCTGGGGCATCACCGCGCTCGGGGAAACCGACGCGCTCCATCAGGTCGTCTCCGCCGGAGGATTGCACACCATCCAGACGGTGTATAACCTCCTCAACCCCAGCGGCGGACGACTGGTGGAGCCCGGCTTTCCATACCAGGATTATCGCCGGCTCATCGATCTGGCTGCCGCACAGCGGATCGGCGTGATCGCCATCCGTGTGCTCGCGGGCGGCGCCCTGTCGGGGACGACCGACCGACACCCGATCGCCATGCGGGGCGTCGCCCCCATTTCCACGGGTCGCGACTACGCCGAGGACGCGGCTCGCGCGCGGCAATTCGACTTCCTGGTCACCGAGCGCGTGGCGGAAAGCCTGGTCGAGGCGGCCATTCGCTTCGCCATCAGCCACCCTGGGATCTCCACCGCCATGGTCGGGACCTCCAGCCTGGAGCAACTCGATCACGCCGTGACCGCCGCCAACCGCGGGCCGCTCCCTGCAGAAGCGCTGGGCCGCGTGCACACCGCGCTTTCGCGTACGACCTAATATGCCACCCATGCTCGGCTTCACGATCCTCATGCTGCTCGCCAGCACCTACAGCGTGGCGACCATCGCCTGGTCGGCCGCTCTCCTGTATTTGTTCAAGACCATGGCGCACCGGAAACCCGGCGTCCGGCTGTGGAACAGGCAGCTAGGGTACTTTCCCTGCAATCTCATTTTTCATCCCGAATTGCTGACAGAGCTTGGGCAAACCTGTCGGCGGCGTTTTGGTATGTGCTTGCTCATCTTCATCGGCGCCGTCGGGATGGGCCTGGCCATCGGAGCGCTCGCGCATATCGTGTCCTGACGATGCCAGCGCTTGTCGCGGAAGGACGACGTTTCTCTGGGGAGGCGTGTCATGGTGAGTCGTGTGTGGCATGGGTGGACCTCGCAGCAGAACGCCGACGCCTACGAGGCGCTCCTGCGGCACGAGATCTTCGTCGGGATCAATGACCGCCGGATCGCCGGGTACCGGGGCATCCATCTGCTCCGCCGTGACACCGGAGCCGAGGTGGAGTTCGTCACGATCATGTGGTTCGATTCGCTGGGCGCCGTGCGGATCTTCGCAGGAGATGATTACGAAGCGGCCGTGGTGCCGCCCAAGGCGCGCCAACTCCTCTCCCGCTTCGACGCGCGGTCGACCCACTACCAGGTGGTCGAAGGGTTCAGGTAGCCTGCACGAGGCGCACGGATCGGAGCATGTGCCATGCGAACCATCGGCTGGGGCATCATCGGGTGCGGGGACGTGACGGAGATCAAGAGCGGGCCGGGGTTCCAGAAGGCGAACCACTCACGGCTCGTGGCCGTGATGCGAAGGAGCGGAGACCTGGCGAAGGACTATGCGCGCCGCCATGGCGTCCCGAAGTGGTATGACAGGGCCGAGGCCCTCATCGCCGACCCCGACGTGGACGCGATCTACATCGCCACGCCGCCCTACGCCCACAAGGATTACACCCTGATGGCGGCGCGGGCCGGCAAGCCGGTGTACGTCGAGAAGCCGATGGCCATGCGCTTTGCCGAGTGCCAGGCGATGTTCGAGGCGTGTCGTGGCGCCGGGGTTCCGCTCTTTGTGGCGTACTACCGGCGCGCGCTTCCGCGCTTCCTGAAGGTGAAAGAGATCGTCGAGGGAGGCCTGATCGGCCCGCCGCGGGCCGTCACGGTCGCCCTGTACCGCCCGCACATGCCGCCGGCCGCCGGGACCTCGGACTGGCGCGTGGATCCCGCCCTTGCCGGTGGGGGGCGCTTCGTCGACATGGGGTCCCACACCCTGGACTTCCTGGACTACGTGCTCGGCCCCATCCGCACGGCCCACGGCGCGGCCGTGAATCAGACACACTCCTACCCGGCTGAGGATGCCGTGGCGGCCGCCTTTGAGTTCGACTCGGGCGTCCCAGGCACGGGTCTGTGGTGGTTCGCCAGCCCCATCGCAGTGGATCGCACCGAGATCCTCGGAGCGCACGGCCGGGTCACCTTCGCGAGCTTCGACAACCTTCCCGTCCTGCTGGAAACAGGCGACGGGACGACGGAGTTCGCCATCCCCCACCCTGCGCACGTCCAGCAACCCCTCATTCAGACCGTGGTGGACCACCTCAACGGCGCCGGCCCATGCCCGAGCACGGGGGAGTCCGCGGCGCGCACCACCCGGGTGATGGATCAGATCCTCGCGGCGTACTACGGCCGGTAGTCGGTCCAACCAGTGGACGCGGGCGACAGGGACAGGGACAGGGGGGAGACCGGCCGCTGTCGCTGTCGGATATCGCTGTCGATCGCTTCGGTCCGGGTCTCTACTCCTCCCCTGTCGCTATCGCTGTCCCTGTCGGCTTCTCCCCTGTCGCTTAACCCGGCTCCGTCAGCCGCCGCGGGTCCAGGAGTTCGCTGACGTCCGCCGGCGTCAGGATTCCCTGGTCCGTCACGACATCGCGCACCGATCGGCCGCTGCTCCAGACCTCCTTGGCCAGCGCGGCGGCTCGGTCGTATCCGATGCGTGGACTGAGGGCCGTGACCAGGGCGATCGTCTCTTCCGCGTAACGGCGGCACCGCTCCACATCGGCTTGCATTCCTGCCACGCAACGGCTCGTGAATACCGCGATGGCGTGTGCCAGGATATCCAAGGATTGGAGCAATGCGTGGGCCAGAATGGGCATCATGACGTTCAGCTCCAATTGCCCGGCCTGTGCGGCCATGGCCACCGCCGCGTCATTCCCGATTACCTGAAAGCAGACCATCGTCAGCATCTCCGCCATCACCGGGTTCACCTTCCCCGGCATGATGGAGGACCCGGCCTGCACCGCGGGGAGAGAGATCTCGGCGAGGCCCGTCCGAGGTCCCGACGCCAACAACCGAAGGTCGTTGCAGATCCGGATCAGGTCCAGGCAGAGCGTCCGTAGCGCCCCCGAGACGGCGGCGAAGGGCCGCATGCTCTGCATGGCGTCGAACGGGTCGGGTGCGGCGACCAGCGACTCGCCGGTCAGCTCCGCCAGGCCCGCGATCACGAGTCGCCGGTAATCCGGATGAGTGTTCATTCCGGTGCCGACGGCCGTCCCGCCCAGGCCCAGCGATCGTAACGCTTGGCGAGTGTCGCCGATCATCGTCAGATTGGCCGCAATGGCGGTTGCATACCCGCCGATCTCTTGCCCCAGACGAATCGGCACCGCATCTTGAAGATGCGTCCGGCCGGCCTTGACCACACCATCAAAGTGGCGGGCGCGCTCCCTCAATGCATTCTCCAATCCGTCCAGCGCCTGCAGCAGAGAGTGCATGCGGGCCAGGGTGGCAATCCGCATGGCTGTGGGAAACACGTCGTTGGTGGATTGCCCCATGTTTACGTGATCGTTTGGGTGCACCACGGCGTACCGGCCGCGTGGCTCTCCCAGATGCTCCAGGGCGCGGTTGGCCAGCACCTCGTTGGCGTTCATGTTGTGCGAGGTTCCCGCGCCGGCCTGGTACACGTCCACGACAAACTGATCGTGCCAGCGGCCGCCGGCGACCTCCCTGGCCGCCGACACGATGGCGTTTCCCACGGTCGAGCTCAGCCGGCCCAGCGCCACGTTTGCCCGCGCGGCCGCTAGCTTCACCTGCGCCGTGGCGACGATCAAGGCCGGGTGAGGGCGGAGCCCGCTGATCGGAAAGTTCTCCATGGCCCGCACCGTATGAATGCCGAAGTACGCCTCCGCGGGCACCGTGCGTTCGCCCAGGGCGTCCCGTTCCGATCGCGTTGCCATCCTCGCCTCCGTGCGCTGCCGCCTCCAAAGACAAGGGGGGAAACCTGACCCAGGTTTCCCCCCTTTCTCGAGATCGGCAGCCGCGCCAAGCCGTTTACTGAATCGGCTGGACCATCACGGGCTCGCCCCACCACGAACACTTCTGATTCGGTAGGCACTGGTCTGCCTTGGACACCTCGACGTCTCGCTTCGTGGTCGACTCCGCGGTGCCTCGGGCAACCGAGTAGCCCATGTGATTCCAGGTCGCGAAGTGCGCGCCGTTCTTCTTGGTCTCTTCCATGGCCAGTTGCGTTCGTGCAGAGCACGCCGAAAGGAACGCAAAGAGGCCGACCGCGAGAAACGCCATCCGCAAACCCTTCCGCATTCGAGTACCCTCCTTTCTGGAATCGGTAGTGAGGAACTATCTTGGCGAGAAGAATATCGCTAAGAGCATCCTATCCCGGTAACTCGTTGGGTGTCAAGGATAGCCTGTGCGGCGCGCCGGCAGAGGCGCTCAGCCGTTCTCGTAAACGCGAGTACCGGCGGCGGATCGTATCGTTCTTCGTGGCAATCGCGATTGCCTTCTTGGTCCCGACCACGACGAGCAGCTTCTTGGCGCGGGTGATGGCGGTGTAGAGGAGGTTGCGCTGCAACATGGGATAGTGGGTCGTATGCATGGGGAGAATGACGCACAGATACTCACTCCCCTGGCTCTTGTGCACCGTCATGGCGTAGGCGAGGGTCAGCTCGTCGAGATCGCTGAAATCGTAGGGCACCTCCCGGTCGTCCATCTGCACGACGACGGCCTGCTCGGCAGCGTCGATCTTCGTGATCTGTCCCAGGTCTCCGTTGTAGACCTCCTTGTCGTAGTCGTTGCGGAGCTGAAGCACGCGGTCGCCGACGCGGAAGATCCGACCGCCACGCAAGAGCTCCGTCGCGCCGCTGCGTGGAGGATTGAGGGCAGCTTGGAGTGACGCGTTGAGCTGTGCGGCCCCGGTGGGCCCGCGATGCATGGGGGTGAGCACCTGGATGTCGGCCAGGGGATCCAGCCCGTACCGCGTTGGCAGTCGTCGGTTGGCCAAGTCCACGATGAGCTGTTGAAGCTTTTCGGGCTCCTCCTCGGGCAGATAGTAGAAATCCTGCGCCTGACCAGGGCCAGCAACCGAGAGGTCGGGGAACTCGCCCCGGTTCACCCGGTGGGCGTTTGAGACGATCCGGCTCTGGGCGGCCTGGCGAAAGATCGTCGTGAGATGGATCGACGGGATGCTGGGGATGGCCAGCAGGTCTTGTAGGACGGTCCCCGGGCCGACGGAGGGCAACTGATCCGCGTCGCCCACCAGGAGGAGCGACGCGGTGAGGGGGATCGCCTGAGCGAGATGGTGCGCGAGCACGAGATCAATCATGGAGACCTCGTCCACGACCACAATGTCCGTCTCCAGCGGATTCCGAGCGTTCCGCTGGAACCCGCCTTCGCGCGGATTCCACTCCAGTAGCCGGTGCAGCGTGCTGGCCTCGCGTCCGGTGACCTCGGCCAGCCGCTTGGCCGCCCGTCCCGTGGGGGATGCGAGGTGCATGCGGAGCTTCCTCGCCTCGAGGAGGCGGATGACGCACTGGAGGATCGTCGTCTTCCCCGTGCCTGGGCCGCCGGTGATGATGAGGAGCTTCTCCTGGAGCGCCAACTGCACCGCTTGGCGCTGCTCTTCGGTTAAGCCAAGACCGGTCTTCTGCTCGACCCACGGCAGCGCCTGTGCCAGATCGATCGGCGGGAACACTTGCGGCGCCTGGAGGAGGTTGGCGAGACGCCGGGCAAGGTCGACTTCTGACACGTGGAGCGGCGCGAGGTAGACAGCGCTGGTCGCCGGCAGCGGCTCCACGATGACGGCTTCGTCACCGGCAAGCGTGGCTAGCGCATCGGGAAGGAGAGCCGCGGGAATCCCCAGGCTCTCTGCCGTGGCCCTCAGCAGCTCCTCGTCAGGCACGTAGACGTGCCCCTCATCGGTGAACTCGTTCAGCGTGTGCAGGATGCCGGCTGCCGCGCGGAGGGGCGAATCCAGGGGGATGCCCAATTCCCGGGCGATCTTGTCTGCCGTCTTGAACCCGATCCCGCGGATGTCCCGGGCTAGCCGGTAGGGGTTCTCCTGGACGGTCCGGGTCGCTTCCTGGCCGTAGGTCTTGGAGATCTTCACCGCATAGGCCGGCGAGACGCCGTGCCCTTGCAGAAACAGCATGACCTCGCGGATCTCCCGCTGCTCGGCCCACGCCGCCGCGATCCGCTGCTGCCGCTTCGGACCGATGCCTTCCACCTCCGCAAGACGGGCGGGCGCGGTCTCGATGACCTGGAGGGTTTCCGCCCCGAACGCCTCGACCAATCGCTTGGCAAAGACGGGCCCGATCCCCTTGATCATGCCGGAGCCAAGGTACTTCTGGATGCCAATGATCGTGGCGGGAACGATGGACTCATACCGGTCCACACGAAACTGCTCGCCATATCTCGGATGGCGAGACCAACGGCCGTGAACACGCAGCGTTTCCCCGGGCGTGAGACTCGGCACCGTGCCGACGATGGTAACCGGCTCGGGTCTGCCCGCCACATCCAGACGAGCCACCACGTACTCGGATTCCTCGCTCACATACGTGATGCGGGCAACCGTTCCTTCGACTGTGGTATAGGTCTCGGCTCGTAGCGGCAGGCGTCCGCTGCTAGCGTTATCTGTGCTGACATGACGCGATGCCATTCGTTTCGGCCCTGGACTCGGTTTGGGCGGGCTGCAGGACCACTACGGGACGATTCTATCCCGGGATACTTCGCTAATGAAGAGATTTGTAGCTGGCAGGGGTCTTCGCCTGTTTCCTCTTGCCTGGTCATTGGCCACGCGTGGCCTGGGCTTCCCTCGATCACGCGCAGCAGCGCGCGCCGGCGAGACGTTGCGCGAGGTCGGGATCGCCTATTGGGCCATGAGATGTAGCACTTCGCGCCGCCGAGTGCTGGATGCTGGTCTCGTGTCCGGCGGCACGAAGGAGCGCCGACTATTTCCCGGAATTGGGGTCGAGCGAGCGCACGATATTGCGCCCATCCTGCGCCACGTAGTATGTGACGATAACCTTCTGTCCAGCCGCTGGCGGAGTAGCCATCGCGGACCAATCGGGAATGTCGAACTCCTGCCCGTCGTCCAGCGTGATGCTCCTCCCGAAGAAGCCAACGGACTCGATCTGGCCCGTGGTGCTCTTCAGCCCAGAGTGAAACACGTCTGGTGGCGGCGGAGGTTGGGATACGGTGCCGGCGGGAATCCAGGCCCAGTAGTAGGGGCTGCTCGCCGTTCCATCGCCGCGGAGCTCGTATCGCCCGTTGGGGTAGTCGTAGAACCGCTGAGCCACCCGGACGTTGGGTGGGGGTGGCGGAGGGCCCGCCACCGACTCTGCGCCGGCGGGAATCCAGGCCCAGTAGTAGGGGCTGCTCGCCGTTCCATCGCCGCGGAGCTCGTATCGCCCGTTGGGGTACGTATACGCCGACTGGCCCGGATAGACAACCGCGACGCGCGGGGTTTGCGCTTCGCTATGGCCTACCGGTGCGCTTGTGCTCGCAAAGAGCACCAACGCCGCGAGAACCATTGGACCTCTCAACGTCTTCATCGTGTTATCCTCTCTCTTATGGTCGCGTATTCTCATGTGGTGTTGTTTAGGAGGGCACGCAGGCAGCGCTCTTGATTTATGATCGTCCCCTGCCTAGCGCCATGCCATCCAGCTCACGCGCTCGGTGGTCGTCCCTGCCACGTGCTTGCCCCTCGAACCCCGGCAGGATCTCTCTCAGAAAGGCATTCTTCAGGAATCCTCCCAGCGCCGCCCAGGTGCTGAACTGTGGGCGGTCAAACGGGCCCGAGAGATCGATCTTTGTCGCAGCCTCACCCCGGTCCCGATTCTTGAGCATCCATGCAGCGGCCCCGAACAGCCGCTCCTTCATCTTCTGGAGGAACGTCTTATTGCGATCTTGATTCGTATCGTAGAGCTCTACGTTCTTGAAAAGCGGCTTGACGTAGCCGCTGATGTTCCCCTGCCGAACGCTGACTTCGGAATAGAGCGAAAGCTGGCCTGCGACCGCATCGACGCCGGCATACGCCCGCAACAGGCCGTTCATCGCCGGCAGCTCAGTTCCGTCAACGCGAAGCGTGAGATCAAAGTCCGGCCGTGTCACATCGGGTAGAATGGCGAGGTCGATCGCGGCATCGCCGCCCACGATTTTACCCTGTAGTTTGCCTCTCACCTTCCCCTGAGCGCGCTGATTACTGACGTTGGCCAACTGGATCTGCGCATCGGCCACCGTGATCCGATACGGCGCGTCCGCGGCGCTATTTCGAAAACTGAAGGTGCTACGGCGGATATCCACTTCGTCCGCGCTCAGCAGGATTTCGGGATTGTTGCTTACTTGCCTTGCGGTCTGTTGGATTTCTTGTGCAGTCTTTTGCTCGGCTTCCGCCGTTTCAGTCTTATGCACGTATTCGATGTCGGCGCCTTGGACGGACACGGCCTGGAGGTGGACAGTCTTCGCCGTCGGCGTGTATTCCAGGTCGCCAGAAGAAGAAAACACCCCTCCTCGCACCGCCACGTTGTAACGGTCCGTGATCGGCTTGAAGTAATCCA
>Ga0335084_10002042_pt1 | contig 19262 bp, 17 predicted proteins | sample Lox_Sample_44_FD_206721 | JGI IMG/M metagenome (GOLD analysis project Ga0335084, IMG submission 206721) | Soil microbial communities from Loxahatchee National Wildlife Refuge, Florida, United States - Lox_Sample_4.4 | ecosystem: Environmental > Terrestrial > Soil > Wetlands | place: USA...
CACCGGAAGATGGTGGAAGGCCGCCTCGACCGGCTCGGTGAGCTCCTCGAGCGGAGGAGAGCGAAGGGAAGGGAACCATGACCACGGAGACGAAGCGCTCACCGGCGGCGAAGATCAGCACACCCGGCGATCGGGAGATCCGCATCGAACGCGTCTTCCACGCGCCTCGCGAGCAGGTCTGGCGGGCGATGACCGAACCCGAGCTGGTCACCCAGTGGTGGGGGCGCGGGAACCGGCTGGTCATCGAGCGCCTCGAGGTCCGCCGCGGCGGACACTGGCGGTTCGTCGAGCACAGCCCCGACGGCGTTCACGGCTTCGAGGGCCGCTACCGCGAGGTGACCCCGCCCGAACGCATGGTGCACACCTTCGAGTGGGACGGCATGCCAGGCCACGTGGTCGTGGAGACGGTCATCCTCGAGGACCTCGGCGACGGCCGGACGAAGGTCGTCAACCTGTCGCTGTTCCACACCACCGACGAGCGCGACGGCATGCTGAGCTCCGGGATGGAGCAGGGGCTCAACCAGAGCTACGCCGCGCTGGATCGGCTCCTGGAACTGCTCGGGAGGGGCGGATGAGCGCCAGCGGAGGACGTGCGGCCCAGGGCGAGGCTTCCCGCGAGGGGAGCGAGCGGAGCAGACCCATGTTCAAGGCCGAAGGCGTCGGGGTAGGGACTTGCCCGCCGGGGCGCCGCCGTCCCAACCCGGAAACCCTGTCCGGGAGGTGGTAGCCCGGGGCCACTCAGCCCCCGGGCGGGGGATTGCCCTCCGGGCGTTCCACGCCCACCACCCGGACGAGCCCGCCGTCCTCGGCGAGGTGGAGGCGCAGGGGACCCTGTCCGGGCCGGCCGGTGGCGAGGTCGACGATCCGGTATCCGGCTTGCCCCCTGGGGAGCACCACGCACAGCCTGGCCGGCTCCGGACGGCCGACCTCGAGCCCCAGCGCGGTCGTCTGCGAGTACCAGAGTCGAGCGCCCGGGGCGGGACCGGCGCCCAGGCCGGCCTCCTCCGCCCGGTCGCGCACGCACAGCGTGACGCCGTCCTGGCCCAGCTCGGGATCGGTCAGCGACGAGACCCGGGTGAGGTAGCGCTGAAGGATGCGCAGCCGGCGCCCCTTCAGGATCCGCTTCAGCTCCGAGCTGGCGATGGGCGCGGTGAGCCGGGCCTGGTCCACCACCAGATCGATGGCGGCGTCGTCGATGCGGGCGATGATCCGCGCCATCCATGCGGCGTCCTGCTCCTGCATCGCGGAGAAGGCGACGTTGGGGTAGCCGACGTGCCAGTCCTCGGGCACGAAGTCGGTGTCGGTGAAGTAGCCGAAGATCTGCCCGGCCGGACCGTACTTCGCGCGCTCCCAGGGGCGCTGGGGGATGCCGAAGGTGATGAAGTCGGCCCCCATCTGCCCGAAGTCGATGTAGTAGGTGTAGCCGACCCGCCGGGCGAACTCGTCGCCGTACGACAGACCTCCCAGCGTGTCGCCCCAGTCCACCACGTAGTGGTCCAGGTACCCCTTCCCCTCGCTGGTGGTGATCCAGGTGTTGAGGGTGTTCTGCGAACGGGCATCGTGGTGGTTGATCCACGCGCCCAGCACCCGTGAACCGCGAAGCTCCCGCCGGTCCTGATGGTCGATCCGATCGTTGGGGTCGTCGCCGCGGCGGTCGCTGTAGTTCCAGGGTCCGTTCGGCTTGCCGGGAATGAACTCGCTGGCCAGCGCCCGGTAGGTCCCGTCACCCTCCTGCCGGGCCAGCTTGAGCATCTCGTCGATCTTCTCGCGGGTGATGACCTTCGTGGCATCCTTGGGCGGCTGGTCGGAGACCACCAGGTGGTTCGCCTGGAGGTACACCACCCGGTTGCAGGGCACCTGGAAGCCGGCGGCGTAGTAGAGCCGGCTCCCCACCACGTCCCCGGCGGAAGCCCGCTCGAACTGCTGGGGGTCATCGAACTTGAGCACGTAGGTCACCCCGGCGGCGGTCCGGATCCGGAACCCCGGATTGGCTCCATCCAGCTTCGCCCCCACCACCGTCCACGGCAGCTCCGCCTCGGGCGGCGCGCGGTGACAGGCGCCCCGGGCGATCTCCTCCGGGGACATGGGCCGGCGGCTGATCCGGTTGACGTACCAGCTCGAGTCGGGGACCTCGTCGAGGGCGTTGACGTTGACCGCCGGGGACGACTGCTCGAGCAGGAAGGCGTGGCTCAGCGGACGAAAGAAAATGTGGTCCGCGGCGTCCCATCCCAGCGGGGAGTACGACTCCTCGACCGGCCCGGGGAACGGGCGGCGATCGTCGTCCTTCAGGACCACCGGTCGGGTGGAGAACTGCCGGATCCCCGGGGCGCACCCCGCCATGCATTCCAGGAGCGCCAGTGCCGCCCAGCACGCTATCCAGGGAACGTGGACGCCCCGGATTCTCCGGCCGCGGATGGTGGCCGTCTCCTGGATTCTCTGAGTCGGCTGCTGAGCCGGCACCGGCGGCGAATCCTCGAGCTGTTCTTCGGGGTGCTGGCCCCGTTCTGTTTCTTCGCCATCCTGGCGCGGGAGGTCGTTCACCAGCAGCCACCGCCCTGGGACTTGGCGGTGCTCGGCTGGCTCCACGCCCATTCCTCCCCCCTGGCCGACCGGCTGATGCTGGGAGCCTCGCGGGTCGGCACGTGGTACGGGGTGGTTCCCTGCTCCATCCTCCTGGCCCTGTGGCTGCTCGCCCGGCGCGAGGTGGCGCGGTTCTCCTTCTTCGGACTCTCCATGCTCGGGTCGTGGCTGCTGAGCGACGCGACCAAGAGGCTCTTCGGGCGCGAACGGCCCCTCCTCTGGCCCTCTCCCGCTCCGGAGATGAGCTTCAGCTTCCCCAGCGGCCACGCCATGGGCTCGATGGCGCTCGCGGTGGCGGTGGCGGTGCTCGCCTGGCGCACGCGCTACCGATGGGCGGCCATCCTCGGTGGAGCCGCCTTCACCGGGGTGGTCAGCGGCTCGCGGCTCTACCTGGGGGTGCACTACCCCACCGATGTCCTCGGCGCCTGGCTCGCCTCGCTGGCCTGGGTGCTCGGGCTTGGTCAGATCCTGCTCTCTAGAGCCCATAGGTGACCCCGAAGGAGAAGCGGAAGGTCGTCAGGGCGAAGCCCTGGCGGAAGGTCTTCGAGCCGACCCCGATGATGAGCTGAAACGAGCTGGTGCCGGACCCGCGGGTCCGGATACCGAGCTCGGCCGACATCCGGAGCAGGTCGACGTCGAAGTTGCGCAGATGCGCGTCGAAGACGTTCCCGAAGGAAACCGCGGCCACACCGTCGAGGTAGACGAAGACCGGCCAGTAGTACGAGAGCTGCAGCGCCACCGCGCTCCGATCGCGCAGAGAACCGGTGACGAACCCGGCGAACGGGTCGGCGCCTCCGAGGGTCACGAAGTTGGTGAACGGGACCTCTTGACTCCCTAGCGGGTCGACGAAGGCGGCCCAGGCGCCGAGCCCGAGCACCCGTCCGGTTCCGGTCATGTCCCAGAAGCCCTGCGCCGTCGCTCCGTAGAGCAACCAGGATCGATCGAACCCGCGGGTCACGTCCACCGCTGGGGCGAGCTCGAGTCCGGCGCGGACTCCGCTCCGGTGGGTCGGCCCCGGAGGACGCGTGTCGAGGATCACCCGGAATGGAATGGAAGCGGCGGTGGTGTTCTGCTGGAAGCCAGGAGGGGCGGGGAGCTCGCCGGCGGCCACCCGCTGGGCCAGCGTCGGATCGCTGCAGCAGCTGTACTCCCGGAAGACGGTGCGGTCCAGGCGCGCGGCGACCTTGAACTCCAGGCCGCGCTGGGAATGGACGTACTCGATGCCTCCGGACACCACGTCGGTGCCGTAGCGGGTGCGCAGGTCGGTGTCGATCTCCGGGCCGATGCCGTAATAGAGGTTGTCCGGCCGCCGGGCCCAGCGGGCGGCGATGGCGATCGAGTTCCTGTCGTTGAACGTGTACCGGTCCCCCACCGCGGTGGTGATCCAGTTCGAGCCGCCCCACGAGGCATCGGCGGTGATCTTGTTGTTCTTGACGAAGGTGTCGTTCCACCAGAAGTGCAGGCCGATGCTCGGACGGAGCCCGAAGTCGAAGAAGAAGGTGGGGAAGATCCCGCCCCGGTGATCGGGTCCGAAGGCGAAGAAGTTGAACAGCCACTGCGGCCAGTCGTTCTTCTCCGCCGTGGTGGACAATGCCCCCACTGGAACCCGGACGATGTACTCGGTGACCAGGTAGGCGGGGAGGAGGATGATCCGGGGAACCCAGATCAGCACGTCCCCGGTGGTGGGCGGCGGATCGGCCTGGCCCCGAAAATCGGCGCGCTCGCGTCGGGGAGCGTCGGCGGAGGAGGTGCCACCATCGGCCAGGTCCGTGGTGGCCAGCGGTCCGGTGCTCCCGCCGTCCGGCGTCGGAGCCTCCGCTGCGGCCGCGCCTCCGTCCGGTGCCGCGGCGACCCCTGGTGACACCGGGGTCCCTCCGTCGGTGCCCTCGGCGGCACGGGCCACCTCGGCCAACAACAGGCCCAGCAGGAGGCCCAGGCCCACCCAGCCGTTCGAGCCGTCGCGGCGACGCGAAGGGTGCGCTCTCACGGGCCCGGGTCTCCTTGCCGCAGGCTCGCCTCCTCCGGGCTGTGCTTCATCCTCTCGATCGCTGGGTCAGCCTCGGGGTTCGGCATGGGCTCGCTCCTCCGTGGTGGCCCCGGGACCCGCCCGGAGACGTGCTCTGCGCTTCATCCTGCCGACGTCGTGCCCCTGCCGGACGGGGCAAGCCTGTCCCGGCCCATCATCCGGCCGCCGCCGCGACGACGGGGGCAATCGGTGTCCCTCTCGCCGCCTCGGCGACGACCACCGTCCAGATCTGAGCAGCGAAGCTGCGAATGAGCTCGAAGCACAGCGGATCGTCGTCGTCGATGGCCTCGGTCAGCTCGGGGTGGCTGAGGACGACCGCGGTCGTCTCCTTCATCGCGACCGCCTGCTCCTCCATGGGAAGCGCGGCCACCGACTCCACCAGGCCCAGGACCTCACCCGGCTCCGCCCGGCGCTCAGGGCCCCCGTTCCGGTGGATCCGGAGGTTGCCCTCGACGACGATCACCAGATCGGCGACCTGGTCCGGCGTCCAGAGCGCCGCCCCCGGGGAGAAGCGGCGGGCGTGGACCACCCGGGCCAGGCGTGCCACCACCGCCATCCCGTCCGCGCCGAGACCCAGGGCCTCCCGGAGGAGCAACATCCGCGAGACCAGGTCGAGGCGCTCGCTCACCCCGGCGGGGGGAGGGCTCCGCCGGGGGGGCATCGTCCGCCGGACACTCTGGAGCTTGGAGGCCAGCAGCCGGAGCACGGTCCGGCTCAGCCGGCCGTGTTCCTCCAGCGCCGTGAGCAGGGCGTCCTGATCGAGCACCAGGAGCACCGTGCCGGGCTCGGCCACCAGGTCGGCGGGAAGGACGCGCCTGCCGAGGACCGACAGCGCTCCCAGCCCCGAGAGAAGCTGGGGCCAGCTGATCTCCCGCCCGTCCGACACCAGCCGCAGCCGCCCGGCCAGCGGGATGTAGTGGGCCGGCGAGCGCTCTCCGGCATGCACCAGGACCGTGCGGCTGGGGAAGGCCTGCTCCCGGGCCACCGCGGCGAGCAGTGCCAGCTGATCGGCGCTCATCAGATCGAACGGCGCGGAGCGGCTCAGCCGGAGGACGCGCTCCGCCAGGGTGGGTGGATCGAGCTCAGGCACGGCGCGGCTCCGCCCGTTGTTCCAGCTGCTGGATTGCCTGGTCGGCGAGGGCTGCGGCTTCCGTATCGCCGCAGCGCGGACCGGCGCGGAGTCTGGGCACCGTGCTCACCCAGCCCTCGGCTTGGGCCAGGCAGGGGGTCAGCAGCCGCACCACCTCGCTGCTCTGGGCGAGGAGCGCGGTGACGAAGCTCTCGGTCGTCGGCTCGGCTCCGAGAAGCCGCTGGACCGTTGCGGGATCGGCCTGGTCCGGCTCCAGGACCATCAGGACCCGTTCCCGCCACGGCGCGTGGAGCAGCTCGACCAGCACCTCCCGGGCTGCCTCGCGCCGCCGCGGGCTCTCCGATCGCGCCCCGAGATAGACCTGCTCCATCCGGCCTCCGGGGAAGAGCAACGCGAGCACGCGGAAGACGCGCTCGACGGCGCGGCGTTCCTTGTCCTGCAGGAGCTCGAGCAGCAGCATCCCCGCCGGGTTCTCGTGTTCGGTGGCGATGCGCAGCCGCACTCCGGTCAATCGGAGCGCCCGGTTCTTGAGGACGGAGCCCAGCTCCAGCTCCAGGGCCGAGGCGAGCGCGGCCCGGTCCAGCGGCAGCCGGGGGTTGTCGCGCCGGAGCTGGTTCAAGGCGCGGAGGGACCGGAACCGGGCCAACCCACCGCGTGGCTGGACCAGCCGCCGGAGCAGTGCGCCGGCGGCCGACTCCGGAGGAAATCGGACCAGCGTCGCCGGCAGCTCTCGGTCGAGCGCGAAGGGCGTGCCCGGAGAGAGGAGGAGGGTCTCCAGCTGCTCTCGCGCCGGCGCGCCGACCGAGACCAGCGCATCCCTGGCTCCCGACCGCAGGGCCGGCTCGGCGAGGAGGGAGACCAACCTGGAGACGAACTCCGGCGGCGGGGTGGGCAACCCACGGGCGGCGCGGAGCAGCTCGCGGCGAGTTTCGGTGTCTCCCCGGAGGAAGAGGCCTTGCACCATCGGGAGCAGGTCTGGGCGGGGAGCGTTGGCGATCGCCCAGGCCAGCGCACGCAGCGCCTCCGGCCGGCCGTCGCTGACGATGCGGGCCATCGCCTCGCGTGCGTCCCGGCCCGAGTCGATGGACGAGAGCGCGACCAGCGCCGCGGCGCGGACCCGGGGGCTGGAGTCCTCGAGCGCCGGGCGCAGCCCCTCCGGCCCCTTTCCAGCCTGGAGCCACCGCTCCGCCGCAGCGGCACGGACCTGCTCGTCGGAGTGGCGAACGAGGAATGGCAAGAGCGCATCGACGTCCGTTCGAGGAGATCCCGCGAAGCGTGCAAGCGCGGTGCGCACCACGACCGGCTCGGGGTGGTAGAGGACGAGCGCCGGGACCAGCCCCAGCCGTCCCGAGCGGGCGAGCACGTCGAGGGCGGTCAGCACCTCCCGGCTGTTGGACGAGCCGAGCGCGCGCACCAGGATCTCCGCCGAGGCGAGGTCCAGGGTCCCCACGCCCTCCACCTGGACCCGCCCGGCCCCGAGCTGCTCCTGGAAGCGATTCAGGTAGTGGCGCCGGAGCACGCGCGCCGCCCCGACCCAGACGACTCCCACCGCCGCCAGGAGGATGGTCACCGCGCCCATCCGTGCCCCCTCGGGTAGCCGGGGGACGGCCAGCAGCAGCACGGAGACGATCGCCTGGCCACCGCGCTGCCCGAGGGTGTCGATGGAGGGCTTGATCACCCTCCGCTCCGCCGCGCCGATGGGCAGGAAGAGCAGCTCGGTTCCGACCCGGTAGAGAGAGGGCCGGAGCCCGCCGTCGAGGATCTTCAATGCCAGCAGGACGGCCAGGCCGCCTCCCACCGCGTACCCCGAGGCGCCTCCCAGGACGACCAGAGGGAGCAGGACGAGGCTGCGGGTCACGCCCGTGGTCTGCAGCACGCTCCTCACCACCACCAGCTCGACCAGCAGCGCGAGCGTGCTCTGCCCCAGGTACACGTTGGCGACCATCCGGGGGATGCGGTCCGGCGGCACCCCGCTCGCCACCGCGGCCTTGAACAGATAGTCGATCAGCGTGGCGCTGGCGGCGGTCAGCAGGGCCAGGAGCGCCAGCGAGCGCAGGTAGGGATCCTTCCGCATGTAGCCGGGGACGGCGCTGGTCACCGTCATCTCCGGTGTCATCACCGGTCCGTCGTGGCAGCGGCGGCCCACGACGTAGCCCAGCCCCGCGGCGCCGAAGGTCAGGGCCACCGAGATCAGCAGCAGCACCCGCGGATCGGCGTAGTCGAGCACCACCCTGGCCACGGCGCTTCCCGAGACGGCGCCCACCAGACCGCCGGCGGCGATGAATCCGAAGGTCTGCTTGGCCTCGGCCACGCCGAAGGCCTCGTCCGCCGCGAGCCAGAACTGGACGAAGACCAGCGAGGAGAACAGCGCCGTCCAGACGTAGAACGCCAGCACCGCACCGTGCGAACGCGTCCCCACCCAGAAAGCCAGGGTCACCGCACCGGCGGCGATCAAGGTGACGGGCAGGGCCGCGCGGTTCTGGGCGCTCCAGAGCCGGCGCTGCAGCGGCGTCAGGGCAAGGACGCCCGCGGTGACCGCGAGGTACAGCCAGGGGAGGCGAGTCACTGGCTGCTCGGTCAGGAAAAGCCCGTCGCGTGCCGTCTCCAGCACCCCGTGCGCGGCCACCAGGAGGAAGAGCAGCACCGCGAAGGGAAGAGCCCGGGCCATGGGGAGCGCGGGGGCCTGGGATCGCTCGCTCATGCCGAGGGCACCGCTGACGCGCCGGGGATCGCGGTGGACTCGATCGCTCCGCTCCGGACCCGGTTCAAGGCCCGGATCTGCCAGGCGACGAAGAGCCAGACCGCGGTCAAGAGGACGTTGATCGCAGCGAACCCATACGTCCGGATGCCGAGATGGGTGCCGATCCAGATGGACGCGGCGGCGCAGACATCCCCGGCGCGGACCAGGAAGGTGTCGATCACCGCCTTGGCCTTGTACTTCTCGTCGCGAGAGACCACGAGGTACAGGGCGTTCACCGCGGTGGTCTCCAGCGAGTACTCGACACCCTTCTCCGCGACCTTCGCCGTCCGGATGAGGGCCAGGACGGGGAAGAGGACGATGGTGGTGGCCCCGGCCATCGCCACCAGCGGGAGCACCAGCAACGCTCCCCCCACCCCCAGGTACTTCATCACCCGCGACACCAGGAAGAACTGGCCCACCACCGCGAGCACGTTGACCCACCAGAAGTACTGGGCCTTGAACTGACCCACGAAGCGCCCGGCGTCCGCCACGCTCAGAGCTCCGGAGCGCGCGACCTCGATCAGGGTCTTGTCCAGCACGTACTCCCCCGAGTTGGTCACCCAGTTGACCAGCACGGTCAGCAGGCCGATCAGCAGCAGGTAGCGGTCCTGGAGTAGCGCCTGGAATCCGCCGGCTCCGGTCAGCGGCTCGTCCCGGTGCGCCTCGCGGCCGCGGTCCTTGGGGCAGCAGAGCTGCTGGCGGTTGACCCAGGCGAAGGGGATGAGGGCCGCGGCGAGGAGCGCGGCCGAGGCCAGCATCAGGTGCAAGGGAGAGAGGTGGCGGAGGAGGTAGGCGGCCAGCGCGGCGCCGGCCAGTGCCCCGACGGAGCTGCCGACGCCCACGATGGCGAACAGCCGCTTGCCCTGCTCGGGCGTGTAGACGTCGTTGGCGAAGCTCCAGAACGTCGCCACCAGCAGGTAATTGAACGTGCCCACCCAGAGGTAGAAGGGCAGCCCGATGGGGACGGAGGCGCGGAGGAGGACGGCGAAGACCACCAGGTTGGAGGCGACGAACAGCAGGATGATGGCGATGAGAGTGAGTCGCCCCACCCGACGGGCGATGGCGCCGTGGGCGCGGAGGACGGGGATGAGCAGCAGGGCCTGTCCCGCCGCGGCGTACGCCTTCACCTCGGCCCCTCCTCCGAGGAGGATGAGGGGTTCGCGGATGACCTTCAGGAGGTAGTACGACGTCAGGAGCAGGAAGATGGTCGCGGCGAGGATCAGCGCGGTGACCGCCTCACCGGCCCGCACGTCGGCGAAGGGCCGGAGCAGGCGATCCGGCCAGGGCAGAGCCTGTGCACCACGGGTCGTACCAGGGGTGAAGTCTGGTCTCCGGGAGCGATCGCCGGGCACGGACGTTCGACCTTTCCACCCCCTGCGGGGCGTGCCGTTGTCAGTGCGTGTCTAGTCGCGAGTGTGACGGCGTGCCAGCCGTCTGTGGGGAGCCGAGCGTCTCCGTCTTCCGGGAGCGGTTGTTGGCGCCGGGGCGGGTACTCCATCGGCTCGCCCGCGCCCTCGGTCACCGAGAGGATCCTCACCCTGCTCCTCAGGTGGTGGAGCACCCCTTCGCCCCATCCGGCGAACTGATCCGCGCTACCCTTTGCTCATGGCTGGCACCGACTGGAAGCCGACGGCGTGCATCCTCTGCGAGTGCAACTGCGGTCTGGAGGTCGAGCTCGGCGGCGAGGGCGGGCGTCATCTGGTCAGGATCCGCGGAGACAGGCGGCATCCGGCGTCGCGGGGGTACGCGTGCGAGAAGCCACACCGGCTGGACCACTACCAGAACGGGCGAGATCGGCTGACCCGTCCGCTCCGGCGGCGCGCCGACGGGACGTTCGAGGCGATCGACTGGGAGACCGCGATCCGCGAGGTGGCATCACGGCTGGCGAAGGTGCGCGACACCTGGGGCGGAGACACCATCTTCTATTACGGCGGCGGCGGGCAGGGGAACCACCTCCCCGGAGCCTACGCGACGGCGACGCGGCGTGCGCTCGGCTCGCGGTGGCGCTCGAGCGCGCTGGCGCAGGAGAAGACCGGCGAGTTCTGGGTGGGCGACCGGATGATGGGGGTGGCGACGACGCGGGCCGACTTCGAGCACTGCGACGTGGCGCTCTTCATCGGGAAGAACCCCTGGCATTCCCACTCCATCCCCCGCGCACGGGTGACGCTGAAGGAGATCTCCCAGGACCCCGGGCGGACCCTGATCGTCATCGATCCACGCCGGACCGAGACGGCGGAGCTGGCCGACGTCCACCTCCAGGTCCGGCCGGGCGGAGACGCGTGGCTGCTCAGCGCGCTCCTCGCCGTGCTGGTGCAGGAGGAGCTGGTGAACCAGTCCTTCGTGGCGGCGCACACCCGCGGGGCGGACGAGGTGCTGTCGGTGCTGCGGGGCGTGCGGGTGGCGGAGTGCTCGACGCGTGCCAGGGTGGACGAGGCGCTGGTGCGGAAGGCGGCGCGGGCGATCGGCAAGGCGCGGGCGCTCTCCAGCTTCGAGGATCTCGGGGTGCAGATGAACCACCACTCCACGCTGGTGAGCTATCTGCATCGGCTGCTGGTCTTCCTGACCGGGAGCATCGGCAAACCGGGCACCCACTACATCCCGACGACCATGATTCCCTTCGCCACCGGAGCGTCGAAGCAGGTGAGCCCGGTGGTTGGCGCGCCGATCATCAGCGGACTGGTGCCGTGCAACCGGATCGCCGAGGAGATCCTCAGCGACCACCCGAAGCGCTACCGGGCGATGCTGGTGGAAGCAGCGAACCCGGCGCACTCGCTGGCCGACTCCCGGCGGATGCGGGAGGCGCTAGGCGCGCTGGACACCCTGGTGGTGATCGACGTGGCGATGAGCGAGACCGCGCGCCTGGCCCACTACGTCCTGCCGGCCAGCACCCAGTTCGAGAAGGCGGAGGCGACCTTCTTCAACTTCGACTTTCCGAAGAACGCCTTCCACCTGCGGCCGCGGCTCCTGGAGCCGATCCCGGGGCCGCTCCCCGAGGCGGAGATCCACTCCCGGCTGTGCGAGGCGCTGGGCGCGGTGACCGAGGCTGACCTGGCTCCGCTGCGCAAGGCGGCGGAGGGGGGGCCCGAGGCGTACGGCCAGGCAGTGGCCGCGGCGGTGCTGGGCGATCCGCGGCTGGGAGGACAGGCGCCCGTGCTGCTCTACCGGACGATGAAGCTGCCGGAGACGCTTCGCGAGGGCGCGGTGATGCTCGGCCTGGCGCTGCGACTGGCGATGAAGGAAGGCCCGTCACTGGCCCGGGCGGGCTTCTCGGGAGACGACCCGCTGGCGGTGGCGAGGGGCCTCTTCGAGGCGATCGTCGGGTCTCCGTCGGGCGTGGTGTTCGCGGTCGACGAGTGGTCCGAGGTGATGAGCCGGATCGCGACGCCGGACGGGAAGATCCAGCTGGCGCTGACGGATCTGCTCGAGGCCTGGCGAACGCTGCTGAGCGGAGGTGAGGATGCTCGCGATGCCGCGTTTCCGTACGTCCTCTCGGCGGGCGAGCGGCGGTCGTTCACCGCCAACACCATCATCCGCGACCCGAGCTGGCGGAAGAAGGATGCCGAGGGGGCGCTCCGGATCAACCCCGAGGACGCCAGCGGCCTCGGCGTCGGCCCGGGGGGGCAGGTGCGGCTCACGACGAAGCGCGGCTCGGCGGTGGTGCCGGTGGAGCTCTGCAATTCGATGCAGCGGGGGCACGTTTCGCTGCCGAACGGGCTTGGGCTCAGCTATCCGACCCAGGCCGGCGAGAGGGCGACCGGCGTGGCGCCGAACGAGCTCACCTCCGTCGAGGACCGCGATCCGTTCGTCGGCACGCCCTGGCACAAGCACGTCGCGGCGCGGCTCGAGCGGGTGGGCTGATCGCACGGAGTGCGAGCGAGTTCCGGTGGCGGAGTTCGCCGGGCGCTGGTCGTGGATGACAGCGAGCGAGAGCCTCGTGCGCCGTCATCAAGTGGATTGGCGGAGAGATTTGAAGGTTGCGCGCATCTCCGAGACGAAGATCGCCGGCTGCTCCCAGGCGGCAAAATGAGTGCCTTTGGGGAGCTTGTTGTAGTGGATGAGCTTCACATACGCCTTCTCCGCCCAGCTCCTCGGCGCCTGGTAGATCTCCTCCGCGAACGCACTCACGCCGACCGGAAGCTTGACGCCCCTCACGTCGAAGAAGCCGCCTGCCGGCAAATTATGCCGGGTGTCCCAGTAGAGACGCGCAGAAGAGATCGCGGTGTTGGTCAACCAGTAGAGCGTGACATTGTCGAGCACATCATCCCGGGTCAGCCCTTCCGGCTTGCCGTCGAAGACGCGGGCAATCATCTGGTAGCTGCGAATGTCGTGATCGATCATCCACGCTGCGAGGCCGACCGGTGAATCGACGATCCCGTACAGCGACTGCGGGCGGTTGTTCATCTCGATCGCGTAGCCCAGCCCATTCTTGTAGAAGTCATCGAGCTGATCCCAGGCGTGCTTCTCCTCGGGCGAGAGGCCAGCGGGCGGCGGGCCCCCCGTCGCCAGGGCCCTGGAAACATCGGGCGGAACCGTCGCCGCCATGTTGGTGTGAATGCCGAGCAATCCTGGCGGCTGTTGCAGGGCCATCACCTCCGAAATGGCGTTACCCCAGTCCCCACCCTGCGCCACGTATTTCGTGTATCCGAGACGCTGCATGAGCGTCGCCCACGCCTTGGCGATGCTGACGGGATTCCACCCCGGCTTGGACGGCTTGCCCGAGAAGCCGTAGCCCGGGAGCGATGGAATCACCAGATGAAAGGCATCTGCCGCAGTCCCGCCATGCGCGGTGGGGTTGGTCAGCGGCTCGATGATCTTCATCTGCTCGATGATCGACCCAGGCCAGCCGTGGGTGACGATCATCGGCAGCGCGTTCTCATGCTTGGATCGAACATGAATGAAATGAATATCGAGTCCGTCAATCTCGGTGAGGAAGTTCGGCAGCGCGTTGATCTTCGCCTCGCACTTGCGCCAATCGTGCTCTGTCGCCCAGTACTGCGCGAGCTTCCGCGTCGTCGCGAGCTGCACCCCTTGCGATGCATCGGAGACCTGTTCGGGCTCGGGCCACTTGGTTGCGGTGATGCGCCGGCGAAGATCGGTGAGCTCGTCCTTCGAGGCTTCGAAACGAAACGGGCGAATAGCGGTCTTGTCGGCCATGGTGTTCTCCTTTGGAGATGGTGATTGCGTTGCGGTGAGCGCCGGACTCGGCAGGAGCGACGCCATGAGGCTCGCTGCGCTGAGCTTGAGACCTTCGCGGCGGCTGATTTGAGCTCGCGATATCCCCAGTGGGGCATCTGCTTTTGCTTTCATGTTCTCGCCTCTTTCTTTTGCGGAACTCTTCGATGGCTTGCCGGACGAGACATCGAGCGCCCGGCCATCCAGTGCGGGGCGGGGAACGGTGTCAACACCTCCAGGAGCTTGTGGTCCAAGGTAGAACAGACCGGGTCTTCGCAGCGCAGACCGAGGGCCGCTGGGTCGAAGAAAGCGGGACCGGGGACGTGAGGGCGCCTGGGAGCGCGACAAGCCGCCGCTAAGCCCTGCCGAGGACTATGGTGATTCCTAGTAGATCCCGGTGACGTAGAACACGCCGATGGCCACTGCCACGGCGGCGGTCTTGAGCAGGGTGATCGCGAAGATGTCGCGGTAGGCAACCCTGTGCGTCAGGCCGGTCACGGCCAGCAGGGTGATCACCGCGCCATTGTGCGGCAGCGTGTCCATGCCCCCGCTCGCCATGGCCGCAACCCGGTGGAGGACCTGGAGGGGGATGCCGGCAGAATGCGCGGCGGCGACGAACCTGTCGGCCATCGTGGCGAGCGCGATGCTCATTCCGCCGGAGGCCGATCCGGTGATGCCGGCGAGCGTGGTCACGGCGACTGCCTCGTTCAACAGCACCCCGGGGATCGCCTTCAGCCCGCCGGCGAGCACCAGGAAGCCCGGCAGCGCCCCGATCACCGCGCCGAAGCCATACTCCGACGCGGTATTGACCGCCGCGAGCAGCGCCCCGGCGACCGCGGCCTTGCTTCCCTCGGCGAACCGTTCCTTGAGCAGGCCGAAGGCGAACACGACCACCGTCAGGATGCCGAGGAGGAGCGCCCCTTCCACCGCCCAGATCGCGGCCACCGAGGAAACCTGGGTGACCACCGGCTTCGCCAGGCCGGGCAGCGATGTCGAAAGGCTCGCGCCGTAGACACGCGGGATGAGGAGGGTGAACACCTTGTTCATCACCCCGACCACGACCAGCGGCGCGATGGCGAGCCAGGGGTTCGGGAGATTCTCCGCGGAGAAGGCCTCGGGCTCGTTGACGAGCTTCGTACCGTAGCCTTCGCCGGCTGCAGCGGCTTGCCGGCGGCGCCAGTCGAGGTAGGCGAGGCCGCCAATCAGGATGAAGATCGCGCTGATGACGCCCAGCCACGGCGCTGCCCAGGTGTCGGTCTTGAAGAAGGTGGTGGGGATGATGTTCTGGATCTGCGGCGTGCCGGGCAGCGCGTCCATGGTGAAGGTGAACGCGCCCAGCGCGATGGTCGCGGGGATGAGTCGCTTGGGGATGCCGCCCTGCCGGAACATCTCGGCGGCGAACGGGTAGACCGCGAACACGACCACGAACAGCGACACCCCGCCGTAGGTGAGGAGCGCGCAGACCAGCACGATCGACAGAGTCGCGCGAGTGCGCCCCACCAGGCCAATCACCGCCGTGACGATCGACCGCGCGAAACCCGACAGCTCGATCACCTTGCCAAACACCGCGCCGAGCAGGAACACCGGCAGGTAGGACCTGATGAAGACCACCATCTTGTCCATGAACACGCCGCTGAAGACCGCCGGCACGTGCGCCGGGTCGGTGAGCAGCACGGCGAGCAGCGCGCAGATCGGCGCAAAGAGGATGACGCTGAAGCCCCGGTAGGCGACGAACATCAGGAGCGCGAGCGCGAGCAAGACGATGACGATGCTCATGGGCGCATGCTCGATGGCTGCTCGGGTAGGGGAAGAGCAGCGTCGCGCGCTCGTTGAGCGAGCCCGTCAGGTCGCGAGCCGAGAGCACGCCGCGGCCGGCGCTTGCGGGCGATCAGCTCGCCTGCCGTGGCGGCCGGCATGAGCTGCTCGAGCGTGCACAGCCGGGTTCGCACTAGACGGCCATCGTGGAAAGGTGCTCGGAAACCGCGAGCTCGGCTTCGGTGGCTTCACGCACCTGGCCCACGGTCACTCCCGGCGCGGTCTCGAGCAACGTTGCTCGCCCACCAGGAAAGCCGATCACTGCGAGCTCGGTGACCACGAGATCCACCACGCGCGCCGACGTGAGCGGAAGCGAGCATTGCTTGACGATCTTCGGCTGGCCCTTTGCCGTGTGCTGCATGGCGACGATGACGCGCTTTGCTCCGGTGACGAGGTCCATGGCGCCGCCCATGCCCGGCACCATCTTGCCCGGGATCATCCAGTTGGCGAGATGGCCCGCGGCATCGACCTGCAGTGCGCCGAGCACCGTCATGTCGAGATGCCCGCCGCGGATCAGTCCAAAGGACATCGCGCTGTCGAACGTGGACGCGCCGGGCAGCGCGCTCACTGGCTTTCCGCCGGCGTCGGTGAGCAGGGGATGGTGCATGCCTTCCGCCGGCGGGGCACCGGTGCCGATCAGGCCGTTCTCCGACTGGAAGTAAACGTTCATGCCGGCCGGGACGAACTTCGAGACCAGGGTCGGGATGCCGATGCCGAGGTTGACGAGCATGCCGTCGCTCAGCTCCTGCGCGATTCGTTTGGCGATGATTGTCTGGGCGTCCATGGGGGTCAGGCGTGCGAGATGATGTAGTCGACGACCGGCGCGGGGGTGATCACGTTGTCGGGGGCGATCACGCCGACGGGCACGATGTTCTCGGCTTCGACGATCACCGTGTTGGCCGCCATGGCGATCACCGGGTTGAAGTTGCGCGCGGTCAGCGCGTAGTAGAGGTTGCCGAGGTAGTCCGCGAGGAACGCGTCCACGAGTGCGAAGTCTGCCCGCAGCGCGGTCTCGAGCAGGTAGGGCTTGCCAGCGACCTCGATGCGTTGCTTGCCGGTCTCTACGACGGTGCCGACGCCGGTGGGGGTGAGCACTCCGCCGAGGCCGAAGCCGCCGGCGCGGATGCGCTCGATCAGGGTGCCCTGGGGAACGAGTTCCACCTCGAGCTCTCCGGCCAGCATCTTCTTCTGCGTCTCGGGGTTGAGACCGATGTGGCTGGCGATCATCTTCTTCACTGCGCCGGCGCTGATGAGCTTTCCGATGCCGATGCCGGGGAGCGCAGTGTCGTTCGCGATCACCGTCAGGTTGCGTTTGCCCTGGCGCACCAGCTCACCCACCAGGCGCTCGGGCGTCCCCACGCCCATGAACCCGCCAATCACCACCGTCGCGCCGTCGGGGATCATCGCCACGGCGTCCGCCAGGAGAATTGTCTTCATTGGGCGGTCCAGCCTCCGTCGACGGGCAGCGCGATGCCGCGGATCTGCGCCGCGGCGGGCGAGCACAGGAAGAGTGCTGTGGCGCCAATCTCGTCCGGGGTCGCGAACTCGAGCGAGGGCTGCTTCTCGCCGAGCAGCTTCATCTTCGCCACCTCCGGAGAGAGATGTTCCCGCGCCGCGCGATCCTCGATCTGCTTCTGCACCAGCGGCGTCAGCACCCAACCGGGGCAGATCGCGTTGCAGGTGATGCCGGTGGTGGCGGTCTCGAGCGCGACGACCTTGGTGAGTCCAACAATGCCGTGCTTGGCCGCGACGTAGGCCGCCTTCTGCGCCGAGGCCACCAGGCCGTGGGTCGACGCGATGTTGATGACCCGGCCCCAGTTGCGGGCCTTCATGTGGGGCAGGGCGGCGCGGATGGCGTGGAACGCGGCCGAGAGGTTGATGGCGATCACGGCGTCCCACTTCTCGAATGGGAACTCGTCGACTGGGGCGACGTGCTGAATGCCCGCGTTGTTCACCAGGATGTCGACGCCGCCCAGCTCGCGTGCCGCCTGCGCGACCATCGCCGCGATCTCGGCGGGCTTCGACATGTCGGCCGCGCTGTAGGACGCCTTGACCTTGTATTTCGAGCCGAGCTCGACGACGAGGCCGTCGATCAGCTTCTGGTCGCCGAAGCCGTTCAGCATGACGTTCGCGCCCGCGCCGCCGAGGGCGCGCGCGATGCCGAGCCCGATGCCGCTGGTCGAGCCGGTCACCAGCGCGACTTTTCCGGACAGGCTCATGCGTGCTCCAGTGCGCCGTTGATTGGGTCGGTGTTCATGGAACCTCTCACTTGCTTAGGTTCGTTGACGATGCGGGCTCGAGTGTTTCATCGGGGAGGAGGTGGCCTGGTGGCCCGCGGTGGTCGCTCAGTCGTTCGACGCCCAGCGAGAGAAGCGCCAGGAGGTGACGAGTGCCAGGACCGACCGGGACGCGCCTCGGGTCGTGCGCAGAGGACGCGCGGATCGCCAGCGCGCAGGCTTGGAGCCGCTCGGGTCTGCCGACGGTGGCGGAGGCGGCCGAGCATCAGAGAGCCTGTTACCCGCGGAGGCGGCAAACGGTGCGGACTGTGCTGCGCTGGTGCTGCGCGGACTCCTGGACAGAGAAAAGCCGCCGGAGCCCACCGAGATTTCCTCAGCGACTCCGACGGCTTTCAGTGCGCGCGATACAGGATTCGAACCTGTGGGTTCGCTGGGCTTGCGCGTCCGGTCATCGCGGCCGGAAGCGCGGCGGGGACTCCCGGTCGGGGGGTGGTTCGCTTCGTGGTCGCGGGGCCGCCTGCGTGGGGCCTGCGCGCCTTCCGCGGGGTCGCCGTCAAGCGCGCCCCCCGCTGGTGGCCAGCGTGCCGAGGAGCGCGTCCAGCTGCCCGAACGTCTCGTTCATGTCCCCGCTGGTGCTCCCCGAGGCGATGGCCTCGTCGAGCGCTTCCTTCGAGGGATAGATGTCGCGCATGACGAGCAAGGTGTCGCCGCCGCTCGCCTCGAAGGTGACCGCGGTGACGTGGCCGTTCTCGCCGCCCTCCTCGTTGGTCCAGACGAGGCGCGAGGGTGGCGTGACCTCCTGGTACACGCCGAAGAACGCCACGGGCCCCGGCGCAGCAGGGTGCCTGAAGACCAGGCGGTACTTGCCCCCGACGCGGACGTCCATCTCGCAGGAGAGCAGGGTGATTCCGAGCGACTTCGGTACCCACCACCGCTGGAACAGCTCCGGTCGCGTCCAGGCCTCGAACACCAGCCGCGGTGGGAAGCGGAAGGTCCGCGTCACGACGAGCTCTCGCTCGGAGCTCCGCTCCGCCTCCGTGCGGCGCTCGGGCCGTGCCTGCTCAGTTCCCGCCGTGTCGGCCATGACCCTTCTCCTTGCGTGTGAGATCCTCGAGGACGTCGTCCAGGGCCTCGAAGCGTGAGGCCCAGAGCTGGCGGTACCGCTCGATCCACGCGGCCTCCTCGGCGAGGCGGCGGGGGCCGAGCCTGCACGTGCGGACCCGCCCGACCTTCTCCGTGGTGACCAGGCCAGCCTGCTCCAGGACGCCGACGTGCTTCTTCATGCCCGTGAGGGTCATGTGGAACTTCTCGGCCAGGGCCGAGATCGACGCCTCCGCTCGCCCGAGCTGGTCCAGGACCCCGCGCCGGGTCGCGTCCGAGAGCGCGGCGAAGGACGCATCGAGGACCCCGCTGGAACACTGAACCATCTGGTTCACTATGGCGCAGCGGCGGGCGCCACGCAAGGGGGCGCGCCCCGACCCGACGCAGCGGAGAGTTCTGCAGCGATGCGAGCCGGCGGCAGCCGCGTGGCAGTCTGGTGGAGTGTCAAGGAGCCGGACGGCCGAAGTCGAGGGGGACCTTGGTTGCATACGGGCCGAGGGT
>Ga0335084_10002043_pt1 | contig 19255 bp, 17 predicted proteins | sample Lox_Sample_44_FD_206721 | JGI IMG/M metagenome (GOLD analysis project Ga0335084, IMG submission 206721) | Soil microbial communities from Loxahatchee National Wildlife Refuge, Florida, United States - Lox_Sample_4.4 | ecosystem: Environmental > Terrestrial > Soil > Wetlands | place: USA...
CCTACGACCGCCTCGTTCTTGCCCCGGGCATCGACTTCATCTGGGCCCTGGTGCCATCGCTCGCGAGCGCGCAGGCGCAAGCAAAGGTGCTGCACGCGTGGAAGGCAGGACCGCAAACCATCGCGCTGCGCCGGCAGCTCGAGGCGATGCCCGACGGCGGCGTGTTCGTGCTGCACGTCCCGAAAGCGCCGTACCGCTGTGCGCCCGGTCCCTACGAACGCGCCTGCCAGGTAGCGTTCTACTTTTCGGCGCGCAAGCCGCGGTCGAAGGTGATCATTCTCGACGCGAACCCGGAGGTGCAGTCGAAGAAGGCGCTGTTTGCCGCGGCGTGGAGCGAGCGCTACAGGGGCATCGTGGAGTATCGCCCTGACAGCGAGCTCGTCGATGTCGACGTCGCGACCCTGACCGCGCGGCTCGACTTCGACGAAGTGAAGGCCGATGTTCTCAACGTCATCCCGCCACAGCGCGCCGGCGCGATCGCCAGGCAGCTCGGCATGGCCAACGCCAACGAGCGCTTCTGCCAAGTGGACTTCCTGACTTACGAATCGACGGCGCAAAAGAACATCCACGTGCTGGGTGATGCGATCCAGACCGCGCCCCTGATGCCGAAATCGGGACACATGGCAAACCAGCAGGCAAAGGTCTGCGCGGCGGCGATCGTCGCCCTGCTGACCGGGCAGGAGGTGAACGCCTCGCCGGTGATCGCCAACGCCTGCTACAGCTACATCGACGACCGCCGGGCGGCGCACGTCGCCTCCGTGCACGCGTACGACGCGCAGGCCAAGACGATGACCGTCGTTCCGGGCACGAGCGGCGTTTCCGACGTAGCGAGCCTGCAGGAAGGAGAATTCGCCGCGGCGTGGGCGCGAAACATTTGGGCGGATACGCTCGGCTGACGCACACGAGCGGCTCGATGGCGCCGCCGAATCGTCCCGGGAGCGAGCAACTTTGGAATCTCATTCCGGAAGCACCAGTGCCCTTTCAGTGCCAGCCACCGCCAGCGGTAAAATCTTTGTTGCTTGGAATCAGCTACTTGGAGCACTAGAAGCACGATGGCGGCGACGAGCCTCTCGTGCGTCGCAACAACAACTTATGGGTCCGTGGCCGAATTCTTTTCCGTTCTACGGAATCTCGTTCTAATAGCATGATTTTTATGTGCAAATTTTCTATTGCGCCGCCATATTTCCTATTGTCAGAGGCCCTCGTCTTTGTTAAGGTGAATCGATCCACCAGTCAGGCGCGGTGTAGCAGATCGGGGCGCCGACGTGATCACGATTTGCCTTCACACGGAGCGCGACGGGAGCGGCAATGAACTACGATCTGGAAGCGGCAAGACTTAGGAAGGACTGGGCGGAGAACCCGCGCTGGAAGGGCATCAAGCGCGCCTATGCCGCCGAGGATGTCGTGCGGCTGCGCGGCTCGCTGCACGTCGAGCACACGCTCGCGCGTCGCGGCGCCGAAAAACTCTGGAAGCTCGTCACCGAGGAGGCTTTCGTCAACTCTCTTGGAGCGATGACGGGCAACCAGGCGCTGCAGCAGGTCAAAGCCGGACTGAAGGCAATCTATCTGTCGGGTTGGCAGGTTGCCGCCGACGCCAACATTGCCGGCGAGATGTACCCCGATCAATCGCTCTATCCGGTCAATTCGGTGCCGGGCGTCGTCCGTCGCATCAACAACACCTTCATGCGCGCTGACCAGATCCAGCACATGGAGGGCACAGGCGACGTCGACTACTTTGCGCCGATTGTTGCCGACGCCGAGGCCGGCTTCGGCGGCGTTCTGAACGCTTTCGAGCTGATGAAGGCGATGATCGAGGCCGGGGCGGCAGGTGTGCACTTCGAGGACCAGCTCGCGTCGGTCAAGAAATGCGGCCACATGGGCGGGAAGGTGCTGGTGCCGACGCGTGAGGCGATCGAGAAACTCGTCGCGGCGCGGCTAGCGGCCGACATCATGGGCGTGCCTACCGTGATCCTGGCACGCACGGATGCCGAGGCGGCGGACCTGGTTACCTCCGACATCGACCCCAACGACAAAGCGTTCTGCACGGGGGAGCGCACCGTCGAGGGCTTCTTCAAGACCCGAAACGGCCTCGAGCAGGCGGTTTCGCGCGGGCTCGCCTACGCCCCCTACGCCGACCTGCTGTGGTGCGAGACGGGCAAGCCCGATCTGCAGTTCGCGCGGGTGTTTGCCGACGCGATTCACGCGCGATATCCGGGCAAGATGCTCGCCTACAACTGCTCGCCGTCGTTCAACTGGAAGAAGAACCTCGACGATGCAACGGTAGCGAAATTCCAGCGCGAGCTGGCGGCGATGGGCTACAAGTTCCAGTTCATCACGCTGGCGGGTTTCCACAGCTTGAACTACAGCATGTTCAACCTCGCCCACGGCTACGCCCACAACCAGATGACGGCGTTCGTCGAGCTGCAGGAAGCGGAGTTCGCCGCCGTCTCGAAGGGATTTACGGCCATCAAGCACCAGCGCGAGGTCGGCACGAGCTACTTCGACGCGGTCACCCAGACTGTCCAGGGCGGACAGTCGTCGACGACCGCGCTCAAGGGCTCGACCGAGGACGAGCAGTTCTTCGAAAAGCCGAAGGCGGAGCTCTCGGTCGCCAACGGCTGAGCTAGATCTCTGACGGCCGCCGAACGGCGCGGCGCCCGGAGGGGCCTCGCGCCGTTGCCTTATATTCGGGGCGATGGCCTCGGCTTCCGCACGGGTCTTCTTCGCCCTCTGGCCTGATGGGGCGCTGAGCACCGCGCTGGCCGAGCTCGCCCGCGAGGTCGCACAGGAGGCGCACGGCCGCGCCACGACGCAGGAGAATCTCCACCTTACCCTTGCCTTCCTGGGCGATCAGTCGGCCCGGCAGGTGCGGGCGTTGAAAGCCCTGGCGGGCGCCGTGGCCAGCCATCGCTTTCAGCTTGCGCTCGACGAGATCGGATCCTTCGCGCGGACCGGCATCGCGTGGCTGGGCGCGAGCGCCCCGCAACTCGAGCTCGTGGCGCTGCAAAGCCGCCTTGCGCTCGCACTCCGCGAGGCTGGATTCTCGCTCGACGAGCGTCCGTACGCGCCGCATCTGACGCTCGCGCGACGCGCGGGCGCCCCTGTACGCAGGGCGCTGGCGCGGCCGATCCTGTGGAACGTGAATTCGTTCGTCCTGGCGGCCTCAAACCTCGGCCGAGAGCGGCCGATCTACCGCGTTCTCGCCGAGTGGGCGCTGGACCCGGGCTAAGCGGGCGTCAGGCGCCCTTCAATCCGGCTTGGCGCTCAGCGCGCTTGCGCTCGGCGCGCTGACGCTGCACCTGCGCTTCGGTCAGCGACGTGATCGGCGCCGGAGCGCGCGGCTGCACGTCGTCGAATTCCGATGCCGTTGCGTCCGCTGCGCGAGGGAACGAGACGACCACTTCGGCCGCAGCTCCCCGCCGAGCGAGCTTGCTGCGCTCGCGAGCGAGCGCGATCAGCCTGGCGACGGCGAACAGGGCGAGACCGAGGGCGAAGCCGATGCCGACGAACTCGGCGATGGCGCGACCGAGGGTTGCGGCGCCGAGCATCCATTGCCCGGTTCCGATGGAATCGACCGAAGCGCTGCCCCCGAATGCGGCAACGACTGCGACGCCGATGAACGCGCCGATGGCGCCCGGTACCCAATTGACTGATGCTTGCCTCATGATCGCCTCTCTCATGCCGTGCTCGCGCCTTTCGCGTAGCTCTTTGATGCCGCGATAGGTCCGGATGGATTCACCCGCGCATCGGTAGCGGCAGACTACGGGAGGCGTGTTACCGGCTCAAGAAGCAAGCGACGAAGCCCACGAAGCGAAGGATGAAGCGCTGCGCAGGGGCAGGGAAGCGCGAACTCCGTCCCGACTCGGCCGCGGGCGTGGAACCCCGGCGACCGCTGGCCGGACCGGGCGTTCGAACGATCAACCGCGCGCGACCGGGCGACCCGGATCGGCAATCCACTCGCTCCAGGATCCCGGATAGAGGCGCGAGCCGGCAAGGCCCGCCACCTCCATGGCGAGCACGCTATGGCAGGCGGTCACGCCCGATCCGCACTGATGCACGACGCTCGATGGCGGGCGCGGGCCGAGCAGCGCCTCGAACTCCGAGCGCAGCAGCGCCGGCGACTTGAAAGTGCCCTCAGCAGCCAGGTTTTCTGAGTAGGGACGATTGCGCGCGCCGGGAATGTGCCCCGCGACGGGATCGATCGGTTCCAGATCGCCGCGATAACGCTCTGGCGCACGCGCATCGAGGACCAGCAGCTGCCCATCGCCGAGATGGCGCATGATCTCCTCGGCGCGGACCTGCGGCGCCAAGGGCGCGGGAACGAAGCGGGTGCGCGGCGGCGCCGGCTCGCGCTCGTCGACCGGCAGCTCCTCGGCAAGCCACTTGTCGAGACCTCCATCGAGCACGGCGACCGCGCGATGCCCGAGCCAGCGCAGCAGCCACCACAGGCGCGCGGCCCACATGCCGGTGTTCTGGTCATATGCCACCACCTGCTTCGAGCCATCGATCCCCGCGCGACCGAAGGTCTCTGCGAGCGCCGCCGGATCCGGCAGCGGATGACGACCATTGAGGCCGGTCTTCACGCCCGAGAGATCGCGATCGAGGTGCATGAAGCGCGCCCCAGGGATGTGCTCCTTGCGGTAGGCGCGCTCACCCGCGTCGACGTCGGCCAGATTGTGCCGGCAGTCGACGATGACGAACGACGGATCGCCGAGATGCGCGCGGAGATCCGCGGTGGAGATCAGGGTGCCGTACAAGCAGGAGGCCGCGCTATTGCGCCAACTCTCGTCGCAGGAGTTCGTGGAAGTGCTGCATGCCGTCTTCCATAGGCGACTGGTACGGTCCAGTCTCGCTCCGGCCCGACTTGTACAGGGCTCGCCGACCCTCGTCCATGCGCTCGGCGATCTCGTCGTCTTCGGCGGCGGTCTCCATGTACGCCGCCTGCTCGGCTTCCACGAACTCGCGCTCGAACAGAGCGATCTCTTCCGGGTAGTAAAACTCGACGACGTTGGTGGTCCGGTCGACGGCGCGGGGGATAAGAGTGCTCACGATCAGGACGTGCGCGTACCACTCGAGCATGATGTTCGGGTAGATCGTGACCCAGATCGCGCCGTGCTTCGGCGGTTCGCCGCGGTAGTAGTCTAAAACAGCCCTGTGCCAGCGCTCGTAGGTCTTGGTGCCGGGCTTGGCGAGCGCATTGTTGACGCCCACGGTCTGCACCGAGTACCGGTCGCTGAACTGCCAGCGCAAGTTATCGCAGGTCACAAACTGCCCGAGGCCCGGGTGGAAGGGCCCGACGTGGTAGTCCTCCAGGTAAACCTCGACGAAGCTCTTCCAGTTGTAGCCGCACTCGTGCGTTTCGATGCGATCGAGAACGTAACCCGAGAAGTCGAAGTCCCCGACGACACCCAGGCCGGCGAGGTCCTTTGTCACGTCGCGCGGCCCGTCGAACAGCAGGCCCTGCCAGCGCTTCAGCGGCGTGCTGGCGAGGCGCACGCAGGGCTGCTCGTCGAAATAGGGCGCTCCGAGAAGCTTGCCCTCGAGGTCATAGGTCCAGCGATGCAGGGGACAGACGATGTTCTGCGCACTGCCGCGGCCCTTGAGCATGACCGCCTGGCGATGTCGACAAATGTTGGACAGCAGTTCGACGCCGCGGGCGCTGCGCACGAGCGCCTGCGCGTTGTCGCGCCAGGAGAGCGCGCAGTAGTCTCCGGCGTTGGGCACCATCAACTCGTGCCCGACATAGCCGGGGCCAGGCGCGAAGAGCAGCCGCTGCTCGAGCTCCAGCTGCGCCGGATCGCAATACCATGAGGCGGGGAGCTGCGATGTGGCCGGTCGCAGCCGATCCGCAGTCGCGAGATTCGACATCAGCCTTCCTTTTCGTGAACCGCCAACCCAACAAACAATATAAGGGGCGAAACCTTACGCCCCCCAACCGCTTTGCTAAGTCAGCCCGTTACGAAAAGCTCGTACCGAGGCTGCGTCGTCAAATTGACGGGTGCGATTATAGCCGCCAATGGACCTCCGGTCCACGGCGGAGTTCCCCCGACCGTCGGCTCGAAGCGCCGTTGACCTCAGTCGGTCAATTAGGGTACTTTGCCCCATTTCGCAGGCGCGTGCTCACGTGCCATGCCGATCCCTGCTTCCCGGTTCGATGGCCAAGTCTCCCGACCCCCCGAAGAGTTTCGAAGCGGCGCTCGCCGAGCTCGAAACGATACTCGCTACGATGGAGGGCGGGCAGCTGCCTCTCGCGGAGACGCTCGCGGCGCACCGGCGTGGCGCCGAACTGCTCCAGTATTGCCAGGCAGCGCTGAAGGACGCGCAGCAACAGGTTCAGGTATTGGAGCGCGGCGTGCTCAAGGCATTCGCCGTCGACCGCGCAGACACGCAGAGCGCCGGGCAAAGCGATGGATCCTGACGTCGCCTTTGCCGTCTGGTCCGGCGAGCGGGCGCAGCGCGTCGAAGGCGTGCTCGAGCGCGTGCTCGCTCCGCCTGCCGGCGCGAGGGAATTGCGCGAGGCCATGCGCTATGCGGTGCTCGGGGGAGGCAAGCGCGCAAGAGCGCTGCTCGCCTACGCGGCCGGCGAGCTTTGCGATGCGGAACCGGACGCCGTCGATGCCGTTGCAGCATCCGTCGAGCTGATCCATGCGTATTCGCTGGTGCACGACGACCTTCCGTGCATGGACGACGACGTACTTCGCCGCGGCAATCCGACCTGTCACGTCGCATTCGGCGAGGCCACCGCGCTGCTCGCGGGCGACGCTTTGCAGAGCCTTGCGTTCGAGGCTCTCACGCAGGGTGCCCGCGCCTCGGTCGCGCAAGCGGCCCTGCTCGCGCATGCCGCGGGCGCCTCGGGCATGGCGGGCGGGCAGGCGATCGATCTTGCGAGCGCGGGCAAGCGTCTCGACCTCGCCGAACTCGAGCAGATGCATGCGCTCAAGACCGGCGCGCTGATCCGCGCGGCAGTGCGCCTCGGTGCGGAATGCGGCCGGGCGCTGGCGCGCGAAGAGACCGCAGCGCTGGATCGCTACGCGATCGCCACAGGGCTCGCCTTTCAGATCATCGATGACATTCTTGACGTCGAAGGCACCACGCAGAGTCTAGGCAAGACCGCCGGCAAGGATGCACGGCAGGGCAAGCCGACGTACGTCTCGCTCGCGGGGTTGGACGCAGCCCGGCGACGCGTCGAGGCGCTGCGCGGCGAGGCGCGCGACGCGCTGTCGCTATTCGGAGCGCGTGCGCGCCGCTTGCTCGAGGTTTCCGACTGGATCTCGCAGCGCCGACATTAGGATTCCTGCCCGCCGTGCGAGCACGAGGGTTGCGCGCACCCGGACAAGAGACATCGACTTCATCGCCATGGCCTCGCTGCTGGAACGCATCAACGATCCTGCCGACCTGAAACGGCTCGACGCAAGCGAGCTGCCCGAGCTTGCGCGCGAGCTGCGTGAATTCATACTGAAAGCGGTGAGCCAGACGGGGGGCCATCTGTCCTCCAACCTGGGAACGGTCGAGCTCGCGATCGCCCTGCACTACGTCTTCGACACGCCGCGCGACCGCCTCGTCTGGGACGTCGGCCACCAGACCTACGCACACAAGATTCTCACCGGCCGGCGCGAAGGCATGGCGAAGCTGCGCCAGTTCGGCGGAATCGCCGGTTTCCCCCGACGGACGGAGAGCGAATACGACAGCTTCGGTACCGCGCATTCCTCGACCTCCATTTCCGCGGCGCTGGGGATGGCGATCGCCGCGAAGAAGAAAGGGGAGAAGCGCTCCGTCGTGGCCGTCGTCGGCGACGGGGCGATGAGCGCGGGCATGGCCTTCGAGGCGATGAACAATGCGGGCGCCGCAGACGTCGACCTGCTGGTGATCCTCAACGACAACGATATGTCGATCTCCGAGCCGGTGGGCGCCTTCAACAACTACCTGGCGCGCCTGCTCTCTGGTCGGATCTACAACACCGTGCGCCGAGGCGGCAAGGAAGTGCTTTCGAAGCTGCCGCCGGTCAAGGAGCTCGCGAAGCGCTGGGAGGAACACATGAAGGGTATGGTCCTTCCAGGCACGCTGTTCGAGGAGTTCGGGTTCAACTATATCGGACCGATCGATGGACACGATCTCGACACGCTGGTGAAGACGCTGTCCAACGTGAAGCAGCTTCCCGGTCGCCAGCTGCTGCACGTGATGACGCGCAAGGGACACGGCTATCTGCGCGCCGAGGAAGATCCGATCCTGTATCACGGCGTGACCAAATTCGACCCGGCCGTCGGCTTCGCGCCAAAGCCTCCGAGCAAGCCCACCTACACGCAGGTGTTCGGTGAATGGCTCTGCGACATGGCGCGGCGCGACCTGCGCCTGATCGGAATCACACCTGCCATGCGCGAAGGGTCGGGCATGGTGCGCTTCTCGGAGGAGTATCGCGACCGCTACTTCGACGTCGGCATCGCCGAGCAGCATGCGCTCACCTTCGCGGCGGGGCTCGCTTGCGAGGGCATGAAGCCGGTCGTCGCGATCTACTCCACGTTCCTGCAGCGGGCGTACGACCAGCTGATCCACGACGTCGTGCTGCAGAACCTCCCGGTCGTGCTGGCGATCGACCGCGCGGGAATCGTTGGCGCGGACGGACCGACGCACGCCGGCAGTTTCGATCTCACCTATCTGCGCTGCCTGCCCAATACCACCGTCATGGCGCCGGCCGACGAGAACGAGTGCCGGCAGATGCTCTACACTGCGTTCACGCTCGACACGCCGAGCGCGGTACGCTATCCGCGAGGCGCCGGGCCGGGCGTTCCGGTCCAGCAGGAAATGCGGGCGCTCCCGGTGGGCAAGGGGGAGCTGCGCCGCGAAACGCGGCGGCGCGCGCAGCGCGGAGCAATCCTCGCTTTCGGCAGCATGCTGAACCCCGCGCTGGTTGCAGCAGAGGAGCTCGATGCGACGGTGGCCAACATGCGCTTCGTGAAGCCGATCGATGCCGAGCTAATCGCCTGGCTGGCCAGAACGCACGACTGGCTGGTGACCGTCGAGGAAAACGTGATCGCGGGCGGCGCCGGCAGCGCGGTCGCCGAGGTCCTGGCCGAGCAGGGCCTGCTCGTCCCGCTGTTGCAGCTCGGGTTGCCGGACGAATTCGTCGACCACGGCGACCCCGGCCTGCTCCTGGCGCGCTGTGGCCTCGACGCCAAGGGCATCGCGGCGTCGATCAACGCGCGCTTCGGATCCCGGCGCAGCGACGCGGTCGCTGCCTCGGTCACGCCGATCGCCAAGCCTGCCGCGTGATCGCCGCTACCCTTTACCAACCAACGAGCACATGAACCGACCCGAATCTCCCGCGATTCCCGACGTCCACTCGCACCGGGACGCGCGCGCGCTCGCCATCGATCGCGTCGGCATCCGCGGCCTGCGCTACCCGATCCGGTTCGCTGACGGCCGGGCACCCGCGCAGCCGACAATCGCCTCCTGCAACCTCTCGGTCGCCCTGCGCGCCGAGCAGAAGGGCACGCACATGTCGCGCTTGGTCGCCGCGATCGACGGGCTTCGCGACCCGCTGACGCTCGCGTCCCTCCCGGCGCTGCTCGACGAAGTGCTGTCGCGCCTCGAAGCGTCGAGCGCCCGCATCGAGATCGATTTCCCGTGGTTCCGCAGGAAGGCGGCACCGGTTTCGGGCGTAGAGAGCATGATGGACTACGAGGCGAAGCTCTTTGCCGAAGCGGTCGACGGAAAGCGCCGCCTCGACGTCAGCGTCGTCGTGCCGGTGATGAGTCTGTGCCCTAGCTCCAAGGCGATCGCAGACTACGGTGCGCACAACCAGCGCTCGCACCTGACGGTGAGCGTGGGTTTGCGCGATGCCGCATCGATCACGCTCGAGGAGCTCGTCACGATCGCCGAGGAAGAGGCTTCGTGCGAGCTCTACGGGATACTCAAGCGCGCCGACGAGAAGTACGTCACCGAGCGCGCGTACGAGCGCCCGCGGTTTGTCGAGGATCTGGTGCGCGGCATCGCCGCGAGGCTTGTTGACGATGCACGGTTCGAGGGCTTTCGCGTCGAAGCCGAGAACTTCGAGTCGATCCACAACCACTCCGCCTACGCCCGGATCGAGCGCGGGCGATGACCCCGGCCGTTCCATCCCGTCGCCATTCAGCCCGCAATCTCCGCAGCTCGTCGCCGCGGGGCTCGCGTAGCAGGACGAGAGCGCCGTAGAATCTCCGACGGAAGCCCCGCCGCGGGGTCGTTGCTCGAAATGCCGATCGCCGCAATCAAGCAGCGTTTTCAGGCGTACTCGCACCGCGTGCTCGACTCGCTCTCCGAGATCGAGCGGCGCGACGTGCAGGCTTTCGACCGCTGGTTCCACAAGCGCCACGGGTGGGCGACCCTGGTTCTGATCGTTGCGATCACTTTCGCGCTTGCCGGAGTCGCCGCGCAGCTGCCGTGGAACATGTCGTTCCTCGAGGCGGCGATCCTCATCAACGGCGTCGTCTTTCTGCTCCTCTGGGTGCTGCTCCTCGCCTGGTTCGGCTACCGGAAGTTCCACGGGCGGCTTCTGCGTTACGCGGTGGCGGCACCGGCGCTGGCCATCGGGCTGGCATTCCTCGTCGCGGGCGCCGCCGACCTCGTCGGCGGGCGCAACCCTTTTGGCTGGATGATCGACAATTCGCAGTTGCGCCACGTGGTCATTGCGGCGCTGGTGTTCGGCTTTCTCTACGCGCTGTTCACCGCGATCATCGCGCACCTTCGCAACCGCGAGTACGCCGCGCTCGCCGTGAAGCTCGAGCTCGAGCGCCGAGAGAGCGAGCTGTCGCGCCAGCTCGCCGAGTCGCGGCTGAAGATGCTGCAGCTGCAGGTCGAGCCGCATTTTCTGTTCAACACGCTCGGCAGCGCGCAGCAGCTGGCGGCCAACCGCGCGCCTGAAGCAGCACGGCTTCTCGGGGACCTGATCCGCTTCCTGCGCGCGGCGACGAGCTCGTTGCTGCAGGAGACGACCACGCTCGCAGAGGAGGGCGCGCTCGTCGGCGCATATCTCGCGGTGATGCAACTCAGGCTCGGAGCTCGGCTGCGGTTCAATGTGAGCGTTGCCCCGGCGCTGGAATCCTTCCGTCTCCCGCCGGGGATGCTGATAACGCTGGTCGAGAACGCAATCAAGCACGGAATCGAGCCGCATCCGCCCGGTGGCGAAATCCGCATCTCGGCGGCGCGCGAGGACGGGCATGTCGTGGTGAGCGTGGCGGACACCGGCAAAGGTATTGCCGCCACGCCGGGACAGGGAATCGGGCTCGCCAACATCCGCGAGCGCCTCGAGCTGCTCTGCGGGACCGGTGCCCGCCTGTCTTTGGGCGAGAACGAGCCACGGGGATTCGTCGCCCGCCTGGAGTTCCCCGACCCGGCCGGATGACGGAGCGGCGGCACGCTTCGCTACGAGCATGCGACCCACGGCGCTGATCGCGGAGGACGAGGAGCTGATGCGCGCGCGCCTGCGCGAAGCGCTGGCGGCCGCGTGGCCGGAGCTGGAGATCGTGGCCGAGGTTGCAGACGGCGACGCAGCGCTCGCTGCGCTGGAGGCGCATGCACCGGCGGTGGCCTTTCTCGACGTCCGCATGCCCGGAATGAACGGGCTAGATGTCGCGGCGGAGATCGGCTCGCGCTGCCACGTCGTGTTCATCACGGCCTACGACCACTACGCGCTGGCGGCCTTCGAGGCGGGCGCCGCCGACTATCTGCTCAAACCGGTCGAAGCCGAGCGCCTCGCGCTCACCGTCGAGCGGGTGAAGCGCAAGCTCGAAAGCGAGCCAGCCGACCTCTCGGGGTTGCTGGCGCAGATCAAGCAGGCCGTGAGCTCGTCGAGCATGCGGCTGAAATGGATCAAGGCGGCGGTAGGGCGCCAGGTGAAGCTGATCGCGGTCGAGGACGTCCTGTACTTTCAGTCCGACACGAAGTACACGCGCGTCGTGCTCGCCGGCTCGGAGGCGCTCATCCGCACGCCGCTGAAGGAGTTGCTCGCCGGCCTCGATCCGGAGCGTTTCTGGCAGGTGCATCGCGGTACAATCGTCAACGTCGACGCGGTGTCCGGCGTGCTGCGCGAGAACGCGGAGAAGCAGTTCGTCGTCCTCAAGGGCAGGGATGAGCGGCTGCCGATATCGCGGCAGTTCTTCCATCTCTTTCGCCAGATGTAGCGCGCCGCGGCGACAGCTATCGATGCGTCCTGTCGCCATCTTCCGCTTCACTCCAACCGAGGGCCCGGGGCATTTCGCCGAGTGGCTCGACGCGCGCGGCATTCCGCGCCGCGTGGTCGCGCTCGACGAGGGCGAGGCCGTACCGGGCAGTCCGGAAGCGTTCTCGGGCATCGCGCTGATGGGCGGGCCGATGAGCGCCAACGACCCGCTGCCGTGGAACCCGCCGCTGCTCGGTCTGTTGCGCTCGGCGGTGGCCGTGGACGTACCGGTGATCGGCCACTGTCTCGGCGGGCAACTCCTCGCGAGGGCGCTCGGCGCGGAGGTGACGCGCACGCCTCGCCCGGAAATCGGCTGGAGCGAGGTCACGACGACGGCCGCTCCCGACACGCGCCGCTGGTTCGGCGAGCGCGCGGGCTTCACGACCTTCCAGTGGCACTACGAGGTCTTCTCGCTGCCGCCTGGCGCGCGGCGCGTGCTCACCAACGAAGTCAACGCCGAGCAGGCGTACGCGCTCGGCAAGCACATCGGTTTGCAGAGCCACCCGGAGATGACGCGGGCCATGGTGGAGACATGGTGCCGGACCGGCGCAGCGGAGCTTCCCGTGCAGACCGCGGGCGCGGTGCAGAGCCGGGCCGACATCGTCGAGGATTTGGACGCGCGCCTGCGCGCTCTCGGATCGGTCGCCGACGCCCTGTATGCGCATTGGGCCAAGGGGCTGGCGCGCTAGCCTGCTATGACCGCGATCCGCCCGCTCCCGGACCACCTCATCAACCAGATCGCTGCCGGCGAAGTCGTCGAGCGCCCCGCCGCGGCGCTTAAAGAGCTTCTGGAGAACAGCCTCGATGCCGGGGCACGCACGATCGATATCGACCTCGCGGGCGGTGGCGTCAAGCTCATCCGCGTTGCCGATGACGGCGCGGGCATCGAGCGCGAGGACCTCGCGCTTGCGGTCGCGCGGCATGCGACCTCCAAGATCGCCGTGCCGAGCGATCTCGAAGCGATCGCCACGCTCGGCTTTCGCGGCGAGGCGCTGGCGTCGATCGCCGCAGTGTCGCGGTTGAGCGTTACCTCGCGCTCGCGCAACGCCGCGCACGCGTGGCGCATCGAGGTCGACGGCGGCGAGGTCGGCCTGCCCCAGCCCGCCGCGCTCGCGAAGGGCACCACCGTGGCTGTGCAGGAGCTCTACTTCAACACGCCGGCGCGCCGCAAGTTCTTGCGCACCGATGCGACCGAGTACGGCCACAGCGAAGAAGCGTTCCGCCGCATCGCGCTGTCGCACCCGGAGGCTGGATTCACGCTGAGTCACAACAACGCGATGCGCTACCGGCTGCTGGGCGAGGGTCGCCGAGCGCGCGTCGACGCGCTGCTCGGAGACGCCTTCGCCGCGCAGGCCGCCGTGGTCGAAGCCCCAGGTCCTGGCGTATCGCTCGCTGGATGGGCGGTGCGGCCCGCCTATGCGACGACCGGCCGCGAGGCGCAGTATCTCTTCGTCAACGGCCGCTACGTTCGCGATCGTGTGCTGAGCCATGCGCTGCGCGAGGCGTACCGCGACGTGCTGCACAACGACCGCCAGCCAGCCTATGCGCTCTGGCTGACGATCGAGCCGCGGATGGTTGACGTAAACGTCCATCCGACGAAGGTCGAAGTGAAATTCCGCGAGGCGGGTGCGCTGCATGAATTCGTCCGCCGCGCCGTGGAGAAGGCGCTCGCCGCGACGGCTGCCGAGCATCCTTCGGTTTCCGCGGCGGATCGCCTCGGCGCCGCCGCGGCGCTGACGCCACCGGTCGCCGTCGGGCCTCCGCGCGGCCCATCGGCGCAGGAAGCGCTCGCATTCGCTGCGCGCGAGCCGGCCGCGTTCTACGAGCGGCTGTTCGGACAGCGCGATGCGGCACCCGTTGCGACGCCGGATCTCCCGAACGAAGACGAACAGCCGCTCGGCTTCGCACTCGCCCAGCTGCACGGCATCTATGTACTGGCGCAGAACCGCGACGGGCTGGTGCTTGTCGACATGCACGCCGCGCACGAGCGCATCCTGTACGAGCGACTGAAAACCGCGCTCGACCGCGCCTCGCCGATGCAGCCGCTGCTCGTGCCGGTAACCTTCGCCGCGGATCCGCTTGAGGTCGCGACCGCCGAGGAAAACGTCGATACCTTCGCGGAGCTGGGCTTCTCCATCTCGCCGCTCGGCCCAGCCACGCTGGCGGTGCGCGCGATCCCGGCGCCGCTTGCCGACGCCGACGCCGCGGCGCTTGCGCATGCGCTGCTCGCCGACGTGCGGGAGTACGGCGGCAGCGGCGTGCTCACCGCACGGCGCGACGAGCTGCTTTCGACGATGGCTTGCCACGCCGCGGTGCGCGCGCATCGTGCGCTGACGGTACCGGAGATGAATGCGCTGCTACGGGAGATGGAGGCGACCGAGCGAGCCGGACAATGCAACCACGGACGACCGACGTGGTACCAGCTCACGTTGTCCGATCTCGACCGGCTGTTCATGCGTGGCCGATAGGACGCCGCCCGCGATCCTCCTGATGGGGCCTACGGCCACCGGCAAGAGCGCGCTCGCGGTGGCGCTTGCCGAGCGGCTCGATGCGGAGATCGTCAGCGTGGACTCGGCCCAGGTCTATCGGGAAATGGACATCGGCACCGCCAAGCCGGACGCGGCAACGCGCGCACGCGTAGCGCACCACCTGATCGACATCATAGACCCCACTGAATCGTATTCGGCCGCGCGCTTCTGCCGCGACGCGCTCGCGGCGATCGCCGAGATTCGTGCCCGCGGCCGATTGCCGATTCTTTGCGGCGGCACGATGCTCTATTTCAAGGCGCTGAGCGAGGGGCTGTCCGCGCTCCCGCCAGCGGACCCCGGCGTGCGCGCAGAGCTCGACGCCCGCGCGGCACGCGACGGCTGGCCCGCTCTGCATGCAGAGCTCGCTCGCGTTGATCCGGCGATGGCGGCGCAATTGCAGCCCAACGACGCGCAGCGCATCCAGCGCGCCCTCGAGGTCTGGCGCATCACCGGCTTGCCGCTGTCGGGCCTGCAGGGTCGGCGCGCAGGGCGCGACGCGCGCTTGGAGCCGATGCTGCGCATCGCGCTAATGCCTTCGGATCGCGAGAGCCTGCACCGGGCCATCGCGGCGCGCTTCGAGGCGATGCTCACGCGGGGCCTCGTCGACGAGTTGCAAATGCTCCGCCGCCGCTTCGCGCTGACGCCGGAGCTGCCGTCGATGCGCAGCGTTGGCTATCGCCAGGCGTGGGCGTACATCGAAGGCGAGATCGATGCCGGGCAGCTGCGCGCGCGCGGGATCGCCGCGACGCGACAGCTCGCGAAGCGGCAGTTCACCTGGCTGCGCACGATCGAAGCGGCCCGCCTGGAACCGCGCTCTCCCGACATTGTCGATAGGGTTATGGTGTTGATCGCTGCGCATTCCCGAGCGCCCCAGCCGGCTCCGGCCGCCGGCGCAGACGCCGCGCGTCGCGCACCGCCCGTCTGAGCGCTGCGCCTATTGCGTCGCGCTGCGTTTGAATGTAGCTTCGAAAATCCGACCGCCTCTCGCACGACCACGATGACCGCGCTGACGCTCTACGACAAGCTATGGGCGAGTCACGTCGTTCGCGTCGAGAGCGACGGCACGACGCTGCTCTACATCGATCGTCACCTGGTGCACGAGGTCACCAGCCCGCAGGCCTTCGACGGGCTCAAGCTCGCCGGGCGGCGGCCCTGGCGGACCGGCTCGATCATCGCCACCGCCGATCACAACACGCCGACCACGGACTGGGAGCAGGGGATCGCCGATCCGACTTCGCGCGTGCAGGTCGACGCGCTCGATCGCAACATGCGCGAATACGGCGCCAAGGCCTATTTTCCGTTCAGGGATCTGCGGCAGGGAATAGTCCATGTCATCGGACCGGAGAACGGGGCGACGCTGCCCGGGATGACGGTGGTTTGCGGCGATTCGCACACGAGCACGCACGGCGCGTTCGGTTGCCTCGCCTTCGGCATCGGCACTTCGGAGGTCGAGCACGTGCTCGCGACGCAATGCCTGCTCACGCGGCAGGCGAAGACGATGCACGTCACCGTCGACGGCAAGCTGCCCTTCGGCTGCACCGCGAAGGACATCGTGCTCGCGATCATCGGCAAGATCGGCATCGCCGGCGGAACCGGCTATGCCGTGGAATTCGGTGGAGCGGCGATTCGCGCCCTGTCGATGGAAGGGCGAATGACGGTGTGCAACATGGCGATCGAGGCGGGCGCGCGTGCCGGCATGATCGCGGTCGACCAAACCACCATCGCCTACCTGGAAGGCCGGCCGTTCGCTCCGCAGGGAGAGATGTGGCAGCGCGCGGTGGCCTACTGGCGCACGTTGAAGTCCGACCAGGACGCGCTGTTCGATCGTACCATCGCGCTGGATGCGGCGAGCGTCGCTCCGCAAGTGACCTGGGGCACGTCGCCGGAGATGGTGACGAGCATCGAGGGTCGGGTGCCGGACCCCGAGCGGGAGAAGGATCCGCTCCGACGCGAAGGAGTTGAGCGCGCGTTGATCTATATGGGGCTCAAGCCGAACACGGCGATGACCGACATACGCATCGACAAGGTGTTCATCGGCTCCTGCACCAATTCGCGCATCGAAGACCTGCGCGCTGCCGCGGCGATCGTGCGTGGGCGGCGCAAGTCCGACGGCGTCAAGCTGGCGCTCGTCGTGCCGGGCTCGGGGCTCGTCAAGCAGCAGGCCGAGCGCGAGGGCCTCGATCGCATCTTCACTGCGGCGGGATTCGAATGGCGCCAGCCGGGTTGCTCAATGTGCCTGGGGATGAACGAGGATCGCCTCGGGCCGGGCGAGCGGTGCGCTTCCACCTCCAACCGTAACTTCGAAGGCCGCCAGGGTCCCGGCGGACGCACGCACCTGGTGAGCCCGGCGATGGCCGCCGCTGCGGCGATCGCGGGGCACTTCGTGGACGTGCGGCGACTCGCCTGAAGGATCGCTCCATGGAACCGTTCCGAGTTCTCACCGGCCTTGTCGCTCCGCTCGACCGGGCGAACGTCGACACCGACGTCATCATCCCGAAGCAGTTCCTGAAGTCGATCAATCGTTCCGGGTTCGGGCCGAATCTGTTCGATGCCTGGCGTTATCTCGACCGAGGCGAGGCGGGCACGGATCCCGCCAAGCGACCGCTGAACCCGGATTTCGAACTCAACCAGCCGCGCTATCGGGGGGCGCAGATCCTCCTCGCGCGAGCGAACTTCGGCTGCGGCAGCTCGCGCGAGCACGCACCCTGGGCGCTTCTCGACTACGGCTTCCGCACGATCATCGCGCCGTCGTTCGCGGACATCTTTTTCAACAACTGCTTCAAGAACGGATTGCTCCCCGTGGTCCTGCCGACACACGAAGTCGACCGGCTGTTTCAGGAGACGCATGCGTTCCCGGGATTCCGGCTCACCATCGATCTCGAGCGGCAGACGGTCGCGAGCGTCGACGGTGCGCTCGTCTTCGGCTTCGAGGTAGAGCCGTTTCGCAAGCACTGCCTGCTCAATGGCCTCGACGAGATCGGGCTCACGCTCACGCACGCGGACGAAATCCGCGCCTTCGAGGCGAAGCACCTCGCCGAAAGACCTTGGCTCGCCTGAGTGGCAATCCCGCGGCGAAGAAGGCCGGACGTTCTGCAGTCGCGCCCACCGGGCATCCTGGCGATGAAGATTGCGCTGCTGCCGGGTGACGGCATCGGCCCGGAGATCGTCGCGCAGGCGGCCCTGCTGCTCGAGCGCCTGCGCGGCGAGGGCTTGCCGATCGAGACCGAGACCGCGCCGATCGGAGGCGCCGGCTACGACGCGGCCGGGGAGCCGCTGCCTTCGCGCACGCTCGACCTGGCTCGAACGGCGGACGCGGTTCTGCTCGGCGCCGTCGGCGGTCCTCGCTACGACGCGCTGCCGCGCGCACTGCGTCCTGAGCAGGGCATTCTCGGCATACGCAAGGCGCTCGGCTTGTTCGCGAACCTACGTCCGGTGCTGCTCTATCCGGAGCTCGCCGCGGCGTCCTCGCTCAAGCCGGAGGTCGTCGCCGGGCTCGATCTGCTGCTCGTGCGCGAGCTGACCGGCGACATCTACTTCGGCCAGCCGCGCGGTCGCCGCAACAACGCGGCCGGCGAAACCGAGGGCTTCGACACGATGCTGTACAGCGATTCAGAGATACGGCGCATCGCGCGCGTCGCGTTCGAGATCGCGCGCAAGCGCAGCCGCAGGCTCTGCTCGGTCGACAAGGCGAACGTGCTCGATACCTCGATCCTTTGGCGCGAGGTGGTGACGGCCACGAGTGCCGAGTACCCCGATGTCGAGCTCGCGCACATGTACGTCGACAACGCGGCGATGCAGCTCGTGCGCGATCCGAGGCAGTTCGATGTCATCGTCACCGGCAACATGTTCGGCGACATTCTCTCCGACGAGGCGGCGATGCTCGCAGGGTCGATCGGCATGCTGCCGTCGGCCTCGCTCGACGCGGCCGGCAAGGGCTTGTACGAGCCGATCCACGGCTCGGCACCCGACATCGCGGCACGCGACATCGCGAATCCTCTGGCCACCATCCTTTCGCTTGCGATGATGTTCCGCTACACGTTCTCGCGTCCCGAAATCGCGCAGCGGATCGAGGCGGCGGTGCGACGCGTGCTCGCGCACGGCGTTCGCACCGCGGACATCGCGAGGCCGGATGAGCGCGCAGTAGGAACCCGCGAGATGGGAGCCGCGGTCGTCGCGGCGCTCTGAACGACGCGCCGCGCGTACAGCTCGGGTTACGCGCGAGTTGCGACCTTCAGACCAGTCGTCCGAATACTGCAAATGCCGTATCCTTCGTCGGATCGACCATCGACGGAGCGGTGATGCGCGTTGCGATCGTGGGCTGGCGCGGCATGGTGGGCTCGGTGCTGCTGCAGCGGATGCTCGAGGAGAAGGACTTCCAGCTGATCGAGCCGACGTTCTTTACGACGTCGAACATCGGCGGCGCTGCGCCAGCGATCGGCAAGCCAGCCGGTGCGCTGCAGGACGCCAACGATCTTGCTGCACTCCGCGCGCAGGACGTTGTGCTGACCTGTCAGGGAAGCGAATACACGACGGC
>Ga0335084_10002045_pt1 | contig 19251 bp, 18 predicted proteins | sample Lox_Sample_44_FD_206721 | JGI IMG/M metagenome (GOLD analysis project Ga0335084, IMG submission 206721) | Soil microbial communities from Loxahatchee National Wildlife Refuge, Florida, United States - Lox_Sample_4.4 | ecosystem: Environmental > Terrestrial > Soil > Wetlands | place: USA...
ACCGGCAACCAGCGGGATGCCTTTGTAGGCAGGGCCGAACAGCATGTCGAATGGTACTTCGGAAGCCAGGATGGTCTGGGCATAAAATTGTGAAAGATTCCTCAATGCAGCGCCGTCGCTGAACAGGCCGGCATTGAAAAAATAGGGAGACAGGCGACCTGCCTTGGTTTGAAACTCGCCGAAACACAACACGTTTTGCTGGATCGCGAAGCGGATGAAATCCTGTCTGAAATTGGACATGGAGTTTGCAATGGGTAAGATGATGGTTGTTATTATAATGGCACGCCGGATTCCTCCCGAGATATTTGATGCGCATCATTTCAGTGAACTTGAACGGCATTCGATCCGCCGCCAGCAAAGGTTTCTACGATTGGCTAGCGCAACAAGACGCCGACGTCGTGTGCCTGCAGGAACTCAAGTGCCAAGCGCAGGACATGACCGGGGAAATGCTGATGCCCAAGGGATATCACGGCTATTTCCACTATGCGGAAAAGAAGGGTTATGGCGGCGTGGGGATGTATTGTCGCGTACAGCCGCAGCAGATTGTGGCCGGTTTGGGCAACAAAGAGTTTGATGCGGAAGGACGCTATCTGTGCGCGGATTTCGACGACTTCAGCGTGGTTTCGCTCTACCTGCCGTCAGGGTCCAGCGGGGAGGAGCGTCAGGCGGTGAAATTCAAATTCATGGAGGCATTCCTGCCGCATCTTCGCGACTTGCGCGCCAGCGGACGCGAAGTGGTGATATGCGGCGACTGGAACATCGCGCACAAGGAAATCGATCTGAAGAACTGGCGCGGGAACAGGAAGAATTCCGGATTCCTGCCGGAAGAACGCGCCTGGCTGACATTGCTGTTCGATGAAATCGGTTTTGTTGATGTGTTTCGCCGCCTGCACCCGGAGTTGGAGGCCTATACCTGGTGGTCGAACCGCGGCCAGGCGTGGGCCAAGAATGTCGGTTGGCGCATTGACTATCAGGTCGCCACACCCGGGATTGCCGCCAAGTCCCAATCGGCGAGCATCTACAAGGCACAGCGATTTTCCGATCATGCGCCGCTGATTATCGATTATCGGGATTAACTCTGTTCCCAAGGAAGTCCCGCAACACGCCAGCCCCCGATCGTGTTGCGGTGTTTGCTCGGGTCCGGATCGCCTTCAAAGCCTTCCAGCATGTTGTAGCAGTCACTGTAGCCGGCTCTTGTCGCCGCCGCTGCGGCGTGGTGCGATCGCACACCGCTACGGCAAAAGAAGATCACCAGCGCCTCCTTGTCGATTTGTTGTTCCAGCTGAACGATGAAATTCGGGTTGGTTTTCATTCCCGGGTAGCTTGCCCATTCGATCAGTGTGGCTCCGGGTATGCCACCGACCCAGTCCAGCTCCGCTCGACTGCGGACATCCACCAGTTTGGATCCGGGTGCGGACTGGCGGATTTCATAGGCTTCGGCCGGATACAGCGCGCCTTCATACGGCAGATTCAGATCTCTGGCGCGTTGTTGGGCGGCTTGCAGAATTTCGCGGATCTTTCCCATGACGACCCTTCTTCCATCACAAAGTTTAACGCGGTTGGTGCAAATTTTATGCTATATAGTATAGATGCATAACAATGCAGCCGATATGAAAAATCACAGCAAGCCCCATCTTTCCAAGACCGATATCGGGTCGTTCGATCCGGTCCATCCGGAGCGTTTTGCGGCTGCACAGAAGAGCACTTGGGTAAGCATCGGCATCAATGTCCTGCTGACGTCGCTTCAGATGGTAGGCGGCTTTTTTGCGCACTCGCAGGCATTGATGGCGGACGGATTGCATTCCATGTCCGATCTGCTTTCCGATGTGCTGGTGTTGTATGCGAACCGGCATGGCAACCGGCATGCCGACGCGGAACATCCCTACGGACATGCGCGTATCGAGACGGCAGCGACGCTGATTCTCGGGGCATTTCTCGCGGGACTCGGCGTGGTATTGCTGGTCGCCGCTGCCGTGCGTCTGCAGCATCCCGAGGCGGTGCGGGCAGTCAGCCCGCCGGCACTCGCAATCGCGATCCTAGCTTTGGTCGCCAAGGAGGGACTTTTCCGCTACATGCTGGCGGTCGCCAAGAAGGTGCGTTCGCAGATGCTGGTGGCCAACGCATGGCATGCGCGTTCCGACGCCGCGTCCTCGTTGGTGGTGATCGTCGGTGTAACCGGCAATCTGCTGGGTTACACCTTCCTCGATCTGGTTGCAGCCGCGGTGGTGGGCGTGATGATCGCGCACATGGGGGCGAAGCTGGCTCTGAAAGCGATGTCGGAACTCGTCGATACCGGGCTTGATGCAGAGGAAGTCGAGGCGATACGCCAGACGTTGCTGAATGTTCACGGGGTACGCGGCTTGCACGAACTTCGCACGCGCAAGATGGCGGACAATGCACTGGTCGATGCGCATATCATGGTGGATCCGAAGATCAGCGTATCGGAGGGGCATTACATCGCGGAATCGGCACGGCACGCCGTGCTAAAGAATCATCATGTGTTGGATGTCATGGTGCACATCGATCCGGAAGACGACATGCAAGCCAAACCCAATGCGCATTTGCCCAACCGCCCCGATCTGATGGCGCATCTTGCGAAAAGACTGGGAGCCCCGGATCTGCGGGATATGCGCGTGGTATTCCACTATCTGGATGGCAAGGTCGAAGCCGAGATCTATGTTGCCGGCCAGCAATCCGCGGGGACCGATACCCTGCAGGCGCGCTGCAATGACTTGGTGCGCGATGATGACATATTCCGCACCATACATGTACACCACAGGAGCGCACAGAAATAGTGCATGCACGGATAAACTGTGCCCGTTATGGGTGCAAATTGTTGGTGCGATAAATGTCGCGGTTATGGCACAATGGCGTTCTGCTATGCGGACTGAATTGGCACGCTTTCTGCATTATAGAGATCCGGGTTGTTTCCAATTAACGATTAATTTGATGTTTGGGAGAAAGTTATGTCGATGTCGGCAAATGACGTATTAAAGATGATCAAGGACCGCGAAGTCAAATTCGTAGATTTCCGTTTTACCGATACTCGCGGCAAAGAACAGCACGTGGGAGTTCCCGTCAAGTGCATGGGTATGGAGAAGTTTGAAGAGGGACATGCTTTCGACGGCTCTTCAATTGCCGGCTGGAAAGGGATTCAAGCTTCGGACATGTTGTTGATGCCGGATCCCGAGACGGCGTTTATCGATCCCTTCATGGATGAAAATACCCTGGTGATAACCTGCGATGTGGTCGAACCCTCCGACGGAAAAGGCTATGACCGTGATCCGCGGTCCATCGCGAAGCGTGCTGAGGCGTATCTGAAGTCCAGCGGGATAGGCGATACCGCCTACTTCGGTCCGGAACCTGAATTCTTCGTTTTTGATTCGGTGAATTGGCAGGTCGACATGTCCGGCAGCTTCTGCAAGGTGAATTCCGAAGAAGCCGCCTGGGCTTCCGCGGAAAAGTTCGATAGCGGCAATACCGGCCATCGTCCAACGGTCAAGGGAGGTTACTTCCCGGTTCCGCCGGTCGACAGTCTTAACGACATCCGCGCCGCGATGTGCCTGGCCCTGGAAGAAGTCGGTGTCGAAGTCGAAGTGCACCATCATGAAGTGGCGACCGCCGGCCAATGCGAGATCGGCACCAAGTTCAATTCGCTGGTGCGCCGCGCCGACTGGACCCAGGTTTTAAAATATGTAGTGCACAACGTCGCGCATCAGTATGGCAAGACAGCGACCTTCATGCCCAAGCCTATCGTGGGTGACAACGGTTCCGGTATGCACGTGCACCAGTCGCTCTGGAAAGGCGGCAAGAATCTGTTCGCCGGCAACGGATATGCCGGACTGTCCGAACTTGCGCTGTATTACATCGGCGGCGTCATCAAGCATGCACGTTCATTGAACGCGATCACCAATCCGCTGACGAATTCATACAAGCGCCTGGTACCCGGCTTTGAGGCGCCGGTGAAACTGGCTTACTCGGCCCGCAATCGCTCCGCCTCGATCCGCGTGCCCTACGTGCAATCCGACAAGGCGCGCCGCATCGAGGTGCGTTTCCCCGATCCCGGCACGAATCCCTATCTGGGCTTCACTGCGATGATGATGGCCGGGCTGGACGGCATCCAAAACAAGATCCATCCCGGTGATCCAGCCGACAAGAACCTGTACGATTTGCCGCCGGAAGAAGATGCAAAGATCCCGACCGTGTGCTCCAGCCTGGACCAGGCGCTGGATTACCTTGACAAGGATCGCGAGTTTCTGACACGCGGCGGTGTATTCTCCAACGACTTTATCGACGCGTATATCGCATTGAAGATGGATGAAGTCACACGCTTCCGCATGACTACGCACCCGGTCGAATACGATATGTATTACAGTATCTGATACAAGGGTAGACGCAGAACTGAAAACGGGGCTTCTTGCCCCGTTTTGTTTTGACCTGGAAATGTTTGTCTGCGCCCGACGCATGTCCTATACTTGCCGCATTATTTTCAGGAATACGAACATGAAGCTTGGGCTCTTGCTTGCCGTGCTGTGTGCCTGTCCTATGTTGGTGCATGCCGACATCTATAAAGGCGTCGATGAGAACGGGCATGTCACCTATTCCAGCGAGCCCATCAAGGGGGGCAAGAAGCTGAATTTGGTACCTCTGCCGACCATGGTGCCGCCTGCAAACGCGCAGTCTCCGGAAGGTTTTCCCAAGGTGGATAGCGAAACACAAAAGGGGCGGGATGACACCCGGCGCAGGATATTGCAGGACGAGCTGGACGCCGAGCAGAAGCTGCTTGATCAAGCCACGCAGAACCTGAAGGATGGTGAAGCGAACCCGGAAGTCTTCCAGGGACAAGACGGACGCACTTATCGCAACGTCGCAAAGTATGACGAGAAGATCAAAGCGCTGCAGGAACAGGTTGATCTGCACAAGAACAATGTTGATGCACTGAAGACCGAGCTGTCCAAGCTATCAGAATAATCCCTTAGATATCTGGCATGCTTTCTGCTCAGTAGCCCGTATGCCTGACGTTCCCTTCCTATCCCCTGAGCACCTGGCGACTGCGGTCATCCTGCTGGATGAAGAGTCGCGCATCGTCTATATCAATCCAGCGGCTGAGAACCTTTTCGAATTGAACGACAAAATCCTGCATGGGCTTCCGCTGCAGCAGGTATTCACCCACACCGAACATCTGGCCAAGGCGATGCAACAAGCGGTGCATAACAATGCCACTTACATCGAGCACGATTTGATGCTGGGAACGAATGGTCACGCCAAGTTGCATTTGCATTGTGCAGCCTCACCGCTGCAATTGGCCAGACGATATCTATTGCTTGAATTTCACGCGATGGACAGGCCGTTCAAGCTGGCGCGGGAAGAACAGATGCTGGATCAGACTCAGGCCAACCGCTTGTTGCTGCGTAACCTCGCACATGAGATCAAGAATCCACTGGGCGGGATCCGCGGCGCTGCGCAGTTGCTCGAACAGGAACTGGAAAAGCCCGCACTGCGTGAATACACGCAAGTGATCGTGCAGGAAGCGGATCGATTGCGTTCCCTGATGGAGAAATTGCTGGCCCCGCAAAATGCCTCGCATTACAGCGCGCTCAATATCCATGAAGTTCTGGAGCGCGTGCGCAGTGTGGTGCTGGCGGAAATGCCCGAAGGTCTGAAGATAAGACGCGACTATGATATCAGCCTGCCCGCGCTGGTCGGCGACAAAGAGCAGTTGATACAAGTCATGCTCAATATCGTGCGCAACGCAGCTCAGGCAATGAACGGGCAAGGGCTGATCGTGTTGCGCACCCGCGTCGCTCGCCAGGTGACGCTGATCAAGCACCGCCATCGCTTGGCGGTGATGGTGCAGATCATCGATAATGGGCCGGGGATTCCGCAGGAATTGAAGGACAAGATTTTCTATCCCCTGGTTTCGGGACATGCGGACGGGCATGGGTTGGGACTGACCATTGCCCAGGATTTCGTCAGCCAGCATCACGGCTCGATAGAATTTGACAGCGAACCCGGGCGCACCTGCTTTACTGTGCTGCTTCCGGTTCCATCACAAGATTATTAGGCGACCGTAATGATGAAACCTGTCTGGATTATTGACGATGACCGCTCGATACGCTGGGTACTCGAAAAATCGCTGACACGGGAGGACATCGAGTACAAAAGTTTCGCCACGGCCGATGACGCCATGCGGGCTTTGAACAATGACATTCCTCAAGTTGTCGTCAGTGATATTCGAATGCCGGGCAGTTCCGGGCTGGATTTCTTGCAGTCGTTGCACCAGCAATATCCTTTCGTTCCGGTAATCATCATGACGGCATATTCCGATCTGGAAAGTGCCGTATCGGCCTTTCAAGGCGGGGCGTTTGAATACCTGCCCAAACCTTTTGACATCAACCATGCAGTGGAGCTGATACGGCGCGCGCTTGAGCAAAGTCATCACAAGACGGAAGAAACGGAACCGGTTGAGGTGGCCGCCGACATCCTCGGCCAGGCTCCCGCCATGCAGGAAGTGTTTCGTGCCATCGGCAGGCTGTCGCAATCCCATGCGACTGTGTTGATCAATGGCGAATCGGGTACCGGCAAAGAGCTGGTTGCGAGGGCGCTGCACCGGCATAGCCCGCGTTTCGACAAACCTTTCATTGCCATCAACACCGCCGCGATCCCCAAGGATTTGCTCGAGTCGGAACTGTTTGGACATGAGCGGGGCGCGTTTACCGGCGCGGCTGCGAGCCGGCGCGGACGGTTTGAACAGGCGGAGGGCGGGACGCTGTTCCTTGATGAAATCGGGGATATGCCGGCCGATTTGCAAACCCGACTGCTGCGCGTGCTGTCCGACGGGAATTTTTATCGGGTCGGCGGACACCAGCCGATCAAGGCCAACGTGCGCATCATCACCGCAACCCATCAAAATCTGGACGAACGTGTCAAACAGGGCTTGTTCCGGGAAGACCTGTTTCACCGTTTGAACGTGATCAGGCTGCGTCTGCCGCCGTTGCGCGAACGGCGCGAAGACATCCCGCTGCTGGCAAAGTACTTTCTGCAAAAAAGCGCGCGGGACTTGGCCGTCGACCAGAAGCAATTCAGCGACGCGACGCTGCAACATCTCAGTGCGCAGGATTTTCCGGGCAACGTGCGTCAACTGGAAAATCTTTGCCACTGGTTGACCGTGATGACGCCCTCGCAGATCGTCGAGATCGCCGATCTGCCGCCGGAGTGGCGCGCGGGACATGACGAAAGCGAGGCGGGCGCGAGCGATTGGAGCACCGCATTGGCGCATCAGGCTGCGCTGGCCCTGCAGAGGGGCGACGAGCGCATCATGGACAAGCTTACGGCACAGTTTGAACGTACCCTGATCTCGCAAGCTTTGCAGCACACCAATGGGAGACGCATCGAAGCCGCCACCCTGCTTGGAATCGGCCGCAATACCCTGACTCGCAAAATCCAGGAGCTGGGTCTGGACGATGCGCCGGACTGATCTATTTCTTCAACAGATTGAGCAGCTTCTCGTGTATTCCGCCGAAGCCGCCGTTGCTCATCACCAGAATGTGGTCGCCGGCTCGCGCGGCGGACGCGATCTTGTCGATCAACGCGCCAAGATCTTTCTCGACAACCGCCTTGCTGCCCAACGGTGCCAGCGCACCGCGCGCGTCCCAATCCAGGTTGCCGGCATAGCAGAAAACCAGGTCGGCATCCTTCAGGCTGCCGGGTAGCGCTTCCTTCATCACGCCGAGCTTCATCGTGTTGGAGCGCGGTTCCAGCACGGCCAGTATCCGTGCGCCGTTGATCTTGTGGCGCAACCCCTCGACAGTCGTTGCGATGGCGGTGGGGTGATGCGCGAAATCATCATAAACGGTTATCCCGTTTATTACGCCACGCACTTCCATGCGCCTTTTGACATTCCTGAATTCACCAAGCGCTGCCAGGCCCTGGGCAACCGGGACGCCGGCATGGCGCGCGGCGGCCAGCGCGGCAAGCGCATTTTGGCGGTTGTGTTCGCCGAGCAGCTCCCAATTCAGCATGCCCTGCAAGTTACCGCCCCGCGATACGCGGTTGCCCGCATCGATACGCCACCCGTCTTCAGTGCCAAAGCGTTCCACAGGAGTCCAGCAACCGCGCTGCAATACCCGGTCTAGCGCGGGCTCGCGGCCATTGCTGACGATCAGGCCGTTGCCGGGTATGGTGCGCACCAGATGATGAAACTGTGTTTCGATCGCGGCGAGGTCGTCAAAAATATCGGCATGATCGAACTCGAGATTATTGAGTATTGCGGTGCGCGGGTGGTAGTGCACAAATTTGGAACGCTTGTCGAAAAATGCGGTGTCGTACTCATCCGCTTCGATGACAAAGAAAGGCGATTCGGTCAGGCGCGCGGATAGACCGAAATTCTGCGGCACGCCGCCGATCAGGAATCCGGGAGCGAGCCCTCCGTATTCAAGTATCCAAGCCAGCATCGCGCTGGTGGTGGTCTTGCCGTGTGTGCCTGCAACCCCCAACACCCATTTGTCGCGCAAGATGGTCTGCGCCAGCCACTGGGGACCGGAAATGTAGGGCAGGTTGCGGTTGAGGATTTCTTCCACCAGCGGATTGCCGCGTGAAACCACATTTCCTATCACGAATAAATCCGGCTTCAGATCGAGTTGTTCCACGCCGTAGCCCTCGATCAGTTCGATGCCCTGCGATTCGAGCTGCGAGCTCATCGGCGGATAAACGTTGGAATCGCATCCGCTGACACGATATCCCGCCTGCTGGGCGAGCACGGCAATGCCGCCCATGAACGTGCCGCATATCCCGAGAATGTGTATTGCCGGTAATCTTTCCGCATTCATATCGTTCAACTTTGACCGCGTATCCACCTGGAATGAAGGGTGGATCGCGAGTACCACAACAATGCGGCCGCTACCAGGGTGCCGACGACCAGCGTCACCCAGGGATATTCGCTCATGTCGTAGCCGATGAAGGGCAGGAACAAAAGCGGGATCCACATCATGATCCAGATCAGCGCGATCACCATCCCCACCCAGCCGACAAACACACCAACGGTCGTGCGCTCGCTTACCTTGAAGGCACCGCATTTTTCACAAACGGAGGCTTCGGATTCGAGCTCGGAAGAACAGAAGGGACATTGCATGATTTCTTTCTAGATTAGTTGTAGTGAAAGTATTTTTTAGGCACCGCGAAACATAAAGTACACCGCACCCGCAATGCACAACGCAGCATAAACATAATCCCACTTCAGCGGCTGGTTCATGTAGATCACCGCAAAGGGAACGAACACAGACAGCGTGATGATCTCCTGAAGAATCTTCAATTGCCCCAAACTGAGTTCGGTATAACCGATGCGGTTGGCGGGGACCTGGATCAGATACTCGAACAACGCGATACCCCAGCTGATCAGCGCGGCAACATACCAGGGCGACGATGACAGGTTCTTCAAATGCCCGTACCACGCGAATGTCATGAACAGGTTGGATACGGCTAGCATCAGCGCCGTGACCAGCAACGGGTGGGAGATCAGGTTCATCCGCGTTTCTTTCAGCCTGTCATTGCACAGCGCGTCGATAAGTCGGCAAGAACAAATACACTTGTGCTATTGGACACCTAGCAACTCTACATCAAACACGAGCGTCGCGTTGGGCGGTATTACTCCCCCGGCTCCACGGGCGCCATAACCAAGATTTGCCGGAATGACCAGCGTGCGTTGCCCGCCCACTTTCATGCCAGCAACGCCCTGATCCCAGCCGGCGATGACACGGCCTGCACCGAGCGGGAATACGAAAGGCTCGTTGCGATCCCGCGAACTGTCGAATTTCCTGCCGTGATGGTCGGGCGCCGCAGCGTCGTACAACCAGCCGGTATATTGAACCGTGACATTTTTCCCGGGTTCGGCCAAAGTACCCTGCCCCAGTTTTACATCGGTCTTGATCAGTTCTGTCATGTTGCCAGTCTCCGTTTTAGGCGCGCTCTGCTCCGAGCGCGCGGTGGTTGAAAAAATGCCGGTGGCCAGCAGCAGTGCCAGCGAAAAATAGGTCGTTCGTTTCATCCTGTCTATCTCCGTTCGATTAATATCCCAGTATCGGTGCAAGCCACCGTTCGGCTTCCTCCAGCGTCCAGTCTTTGCGCTTTGCATAGTCCTCGACCTGATCCTTGTCCACCTTGCCGGTCGCGAAGTACCGCGACTGCGGATGCGAAAGGTAGAAGCCGCTGACGGCCGCGGTCGGCAACATCGCATAGCTCTCGGTCAGCGTGATGCCCGCATTAGCTGGTGCCTGCAACAGTTCGAACAGCGGCTCCTTCTCGGTGTGCTCCGGGCAGGCAGGATAGCCGGGCGCCGGGCGGATGCCGCGATATTCTTCGGCGATCAGCGCATCGTTACCCAGCGCTTCGTCGGGCGCGTAGCCCCAGAACTCGCGGCGCACACGCAGGTGCAGGTGTTCGGCGAACGCTTCTGCCAGCCTGTCTGCGAGCGCTTTCAGCAGGATCGCATTATAGTCGTCGTGATGCCTTTCGAACTCCGCAACCCGCGCATCGATGCCGATACCGGCGGTGACTGCGAACGCACCGATGTAATCTTCGATGCCGCTTTCCTTCGGTGCGACGAAATCAGCCAGACAATAGTTCGGGATGTCGGCCGGCTTCTTCGTCTGCTGGCGCAGGTTGTGCCAGGTCATCGCCACACGCTTGCGTGACCCGTCGGCATAGATCTCGATGTCGTCGGAGTTGACACTGTTGGCCGGGAACAGTCCGAACACTGCGTTGGCGGTCAGCCATTTTTCTTTCACGATCATTTTCAGCATCGCCTGTGCGTCGGCGAACAGCTTGCGTGCTTCCTCGCCCACCACTTCGTCCTGCAAAATCTTCGGGTAGCGTCCGGACAATTCCCATGTCTGGAAGAACGGCGTCCAGTCGATGAAATCCACCAGGATATCGAGCGGGTAGTTTTCGAGTCTATGCACGCCGGGCAACCGGGGTTTGGGCGGAGTATATTTGTTCCAGTCGGTCTTCACGCCATGCGCGCGTGCATCTTGTAGCGACACATACACCGCCTTGACCTTTTTGCCTTCGTGCTGCTCACGCGCCGTCGCGTAGGCTGACTTGATCTCCGCCACATAATCGTCGCGCAGCGTGCTGCTCAACAGGTTGCTGCACACGCCGACCGCGCGCGAGGCATCGGCGACATACACCGTTGCACCGCTCGGGTAGTTGGGCTCGATCTTCACCGCGGTGTGCATGCGCGACGTGGTTGCGCCGCCGATCAGCAGCGGGATCTTGAAGCCCTGGCGCTCCATCTCCTTTGCCACATATGCCATCTCCTCCAGCGAGGGCGTGATCAGGCCGGACAGGCCGATGATGTCGGCGTTGTGTTGGAGCGCGGTGTCGAGGATCTGCTGGCACGGCACCATCACGCCCATGTTCACAACTTCGAAATTGTTGCATTGCAGCACCACGGCGACGATGTTCTTGCCGATGTCGTGCACGTCGCCTTTCACCGTGGCCATCACGATCTTGCCCTTCGGCTTTGCATCGCCGGAGCGGACTTTTTCCGCCTCGATGAAAGGTACCAGATGCGCCACGGCCTGTTTCATCACGCGCGCAGATTTCACCACTTGGGGCAGGAACATCTTGCCCGCGCCGAACAGGTCGCCGACCACGTTCATGCCGGCCATCAACGGTCCTTCGATCACCTCGACTGGAAATCCCGCCTGCAACCTTGCCTCCTCGGTATCCTCGACGATGAAAGTGGTGATGCCGCGCACCAGTGCGTGGGTCAGGCGTTCCTGCACCGTGCCTTCGCGCCACGCCAGATCTTCGACCTGCTGCTTGCCGCCGCCTTTGACCGTCTCGGCCATCTTGATCAGCTTCTCGCCCGCGCTTTCTTCCTGCCCATGGGGACTGCGGTTCAGCACCACGTCCTCCACCGCATCGCGCAGGTCTTTTGGGATTTCCTCGTACACGCCGAGCTGCCCGGCATTGACGATGCCCATCGTCAGCCCGGCCCGGATCGCGTGGTACAGGAACACGGTGTGGATCGCCTCGCGTACCGCGTCATTGCCGCGGAAGCTGAATGAGACATTCGACACGCCTCCGCTGACCTTGGCATGCGGCAGGTGCTGTTTGACCCAGCGGGTGGCCTCGATGTAGTCCACCGCGTAGTTGTTGTGTTCCTCGATACCGGTCGCGATCGCAAAGATATTGGGGTCGAAGATGATGTCTTCCGGCGGGAAACCGGCCTGATTCACCAGGATGTCATAGCTGCGCCGGCAGATATCGGTCTTGCGCTGGAAGGTATCAGCCTGCCCCTGCTCGTCGAACGCCATTACGACCGTTGCCGCGCCATAGCGCCGAACCCGTTTGGCATGTTCGATGAACGCGGCCTCGCCTTCCTTGAGACTGATGGAATTGACGATCGCTTTCCCCTGCACGCATTTCAGCCCGGCTTCGATCACCTCCCATTTGGACGAGTCGATCATCAGCGGCACGCGCGAGATGTCCGGCTCCGAGGCGAGCAGGTTAACGAACCGGGTCATCGCGGCCTGCGAATCCAGCATCGCTTCGTCCATGTTGATGTCGATGATCTGGGCGCCGTTCTCGACCTGCTGGCGCGCCACGCTGACCGCCTCGGCGTAATCGCCATTCAGGATCAGCCGCGCGAACATCTTCGAGCCGGTGACGTTGGTGCGTTCGCCCACGTTGACGAACAACGTGTCGTCGCCGATGTTGAACGGCTCCAACCCGGACAGCCGCAAGCGCTTTTCGATGGTTGGAACGATACGCGGCGGCGCATCCTTGATCGCTTCCGCGATCGCCTTGATATGCGCTGGCGTGGTACCGCAACAGCCGCCCGCGATATTGAGGAAGCCGCTGGTGGCGAACTCCTTAATCAGCCGGGCGGTCTTTTCCGGCTGTTCGTCATAACCCGTTTCGGACAATGGATTGGGCAAGCCCGCGTTGGGGTGCGCGCTGACAAAACACGTGGCCACGCGCGACAATTCCTCGATATAGGGCCGCATCAGTTCCGCGCCCAGCGCGCAGTTCAAGCCGACGGACAGCGGATTGGCGTGGCTTAGCGAATTCCAGAATGCCTCGGTGGTCTGTCCTGAAAGCGTTCTTCCGGATGCATCCGTTATCGTTCCCGAGATCATAATTGGGACGCTTACTGCGTGCGTTTCAAAATAATTATCGATCGCGAATAGCGCGGCCTTGGCGTTGAGCGTATCGAAGATGGTCTCGATCATCAGCAGGTCCGCGCCGCCGTCCAGCAGGCCGCGGGTCGCCTCGGTATAGCTCTCCACCAGTTCGTCAAAGGTCACGTTGCGCGCTCCGGGATCGTTCACGTCGGGAGAGATCGACGCGGTGCGCGTGGTCGGCCCCAGCACGCCGGCGACGAAGCGCGGCTTGTCCGGGGTGGAAAATTCGTCGCACAGGCCACGCGCCAGTTTCGCGCCCGCGACGTTCAGCTCGTATACCAGTTGCTGCATGCCGTAATCCGCCATCGAGACGGAATTGGAGTTAAAGGTGCACGTCTCGATGATGTCGGCGCCCGCTTCCAGATACTGGTGATGAATGCCGGCGATCACCTGCGGCTGGGTCAGCAGCAGCAGGTCATTGTTGCCTTTTACGTCAATCGGGTGATCGGCGAATGTTTTGCGCGCGCCGCTGTAGTCGCCAAACGAATCGACGCCGCGGTAATGCGCTTCCGTCAACTTGTAGCGCTGGATCATGGTGCCCATCGCGCCGTCCAGGATCAGGATGCGTTGCCGGATGAGCTGTTCGATCGGGTGTGGAGTGATGGTCATGGGGTGCCGCGAAAAAAATGAGCGCGGATTTTACCATGCATGCATTCAGCGGACGGACGAGTTTGCTGCTCAGAGATTCAGTCTCCGGTATTGCACCGCCTCGGCGATATGTTTGGTGCTGATGGCGGATTCGCCTTCCAGATCGGCGATGGTGCGCGCCACCTTGAGCACACGGTGATAGGCGCGTGCCGACAGGCTGAGGCGGCTGATCGCCTGTTGCAGCAGCGCAATGCCTTGTTCGTCCGGCGCGCATAGTTCATCGATCTCTGTCACCGAAAGCTGCGCGTTGGCCTTGTTTTGGCGGGCGATCTGGCGCTGCCGCGCGATCTCCACGCGCGCTTGCAATACGCCGCTGGCTTCACCCTCCGCCTTGTTGAGCAAGTCATCCTGCGGCACTGCAGGCACTTCGATCTGGATGTCGATGCGATCCAATAGCGGGCCGGAGATCTTGCTGCGGTAGCGTGAGATCTGGTCGGGCGTGCAGCGGCATTTTCCGTTGTAATGGCCGTGGTAACCGCATGGGCACGGGTTCATCGCCGCGATCAGCTGGAACCGGGCGGGGAAATCTGCTCTTCGTGCTGCGCGGGAAATGGTGATGCGCCCGGATTCCATCGGCTCGCGCAAAACCTCCAGCACGCTGCGATCGAATTCCGGCAACTCGTCGAGAAACAGCACGCCGTGCAACGCCATCGAGATTTCCCCTGGGCGCGGATTCCCCCCTCCTCCAACCAGCGCCACGCCCGATGCGGTGTGGTGCGGCGCCCGATAGGGTCGAGTCTTCCACTTCGCCACGTCGAAGCTGCCGTCCAGCGATTGCACTGCGGCGCTTTCTAATGCTTCGGCTTCCGACATCTGCGGAAGGATGCCGGGAAAACGCGCGGCCAGCATCGATTTTCCTGTACCCGGCGGCCCCATCATCAAAACGCTATGCCCGCCCGCGGCGGCTATTTCCAATGCACGCTTCGCCTGCGTTTGTCCCTTTACTTCGCGCATATCCGGGTAGAACGGCCTGACGGTTAGCGGTTTGCTTGCATAAGGTTCGATCGGTTCACGTCCCGCGAGATGCGCCGCCACATTCAACAACGACTGCGCGCCATACACGGTCGCATCCTCGACCAGTGCAGCTTCGGCGGCATTTTCCTGCGGCAGGATGAAGGCTCTTCCGCTGCCCGCGGCGCGGTAGGTCATCGCCAGCGCGCCGCGTATCCTGCGCAATTCACCGGTCAGCGCAAGTTCGCCGGCATATTCGTATTCGGCAAGCTTGTCCGAGGGAATTTGCCCGGTGGCCGCAAGTATGCCGAGCGCGATGGGCAGGTCGAACCGGCCGCTCTCCTTGGGTAAATCGGCGGGCGCGAGATTGACCGTGATGCGCCGCGCGGGAAAATCGAACCGGCAGTTTTGCAGTGCGGAGCGCACGCGGTCCTTGCTTTCCTTTACTTCGGTTTCGGGCAGGCCCACGATGGTGAAGTTGGGCAATCCGTTGGCGATATGCACCTCGACGGTGACCAGAGCCGCTTCCATTCCCGAAAGCGCGCGGCTGTATAGAACCGCGAGGCTCATCTTATGGATTGGTTTTGTTGCGTTGCGCTTCCAGTTCCGCGACCAGTTTTTCGAGTGCGGCCAGTTTTTCACGGGTGCGTGCCAGCACCTGGGTTTGCACGTCGAATTCCTCGCGCGTCACCAGGTCGAGTTTGGCAAAACCCTGAGTGAGCAAGGCGCGCATGTTCTTTTCGACATCCTTGGCTGGGCCGCTATTGGCCACGGCGCTTAACTTGCTTGAAATATCCTCGATGATCTTGGCGTTCAACATGGCGATACTCCTGAAGATTTGTAATGCCGGAATTTGGGATACCGGCCAGTGTAGCAAAATTCATTCAGCCCAGAGGCTTCAATGCGGTGACGACATCCCGCACCCTGGCGGTGCGCAAGTTTGCAGACATGCCTACAATTGGTGCGCATATTCTCTGTGTCAGCGGGTAACTATAGTTAATTATTTGTTTAATAAAGCCAAATGTTTTTGGCACGCATTCTGCTGTTAGTTGCGTGCGGAAATATTCATCCCCGCTTGTTAATTTAACCATAAAGGAAATCATCATGATGAAAAGCAAATTGTTGAACACAATGATCCTGGCTGCATTGGCAGTACCCGGGGTGGCAATGGCAGCGGATGCGCCGCCCGTCACCGGAAACGTCGCTTTGGTGACCGATTACCTGTACCGCGGCATTTCACAAACCGGCGGCAAGCCGGCCATCCAGGGCGGTTTCGATTACGCGCATCCGAGCGGCTTCTACATCGGCGCGTGGGGTTCCAACATAAGCTGGTTGCCGGCCAGCAGCGCCAGCCTGGAATTGGATACCTACCTGGGCTTCAAGAATTCTTTTGCCTCAGACTTCAACTACGACGTGGGCTTCCTGCGCTATAACTATCCTGGGTACTATGTTCCTGGAGCGACAAAGGGTGATACCAATGAGATCTACGGCTTGATCGGCTGGAAATGGGTAACGCTTAAATACTCCTACTCTTTGGGCGATACGTTCGGTATTGCTGCAGATAAAGGAAGCAGTTATGTCGACCTGAGCGCGAGCTACACCCTGGAAGGCTCGGGCGTCATACTGGGCGCGCACTATGGCAAGCAGACTTTTAAAGCTAAAGATAGCTCTAATTTGGTTACGTCGGGGTACGCCAGCGATGGCGCAGATTATTCAGACTACAACGTAAGTGTTGCCAAAGACTTCAGCGGCTTCGTGGTCGGGCTGAAATACAGCGATACTAACGCTAAAAAAGATGGATGGTACACCATCACCCAAGCAGACGGTTCTACTACCGATACGGGCAAGAGCACCGTTGTGTTGTCTGTGACTCACGCGATGTAATCAATTACCGGGCGGGAATCATCCCGCCCTTAACCAGGAGAATGCTATGAAGATGGTCGTCGCTATCATCAAGCCGTTCAAGCTCGACGAGGTGCGTGAGGCCCTTTCCGCGATAGGCGTGCAGGGCATCACCGTCACCGAGGTCAAGGGCTTCGGCCGGCAAAAGGGGCACACCGAGCTGTATCGGGGTGCCGAATATGTGGTGGATTTTCTGCCCAAAGTGAAACTGGAAGCTGCAATCAAGAGCGACATGCTCGATCGGGTGATCGAGACGATCGAAAAGGCGGCCAATACCGGCAAGATCGGCGACGGAAAGATATTTGTCTCCGACCTCGAACAAGTCATACGCATCCGCACCGGTGAATCCGGCGCGGAAGCGTTGTAAGGAGAAACACATGAAAAAATTAATAGCACTATTTGCCTTGATGGCGATGCTGTGTGGTTTGTCTGCTGCAAGTTATGCCGATGAGGCCGCCCCGCCAGCTGCTGCAACTGCTGCAACAGCTCCCGCTGCTGCACCGGCAGCTGCGCCGGCTGCGGATGCGCCGGCCGCGACGCCGAAATGCGGCGACAAGGGTTTTGACTGCAACAAGGGTGACGTTGCATGGATGATGACCTCAACCGCATTCGTGCTGCTGATGACCGTGCCCGGCCTGGCCCTGTTCTATGCAGGCATGGTGCGCAGAAAGAATGCGTTGTCTACCGTCATGCAGAGCTTCGCGATCTTCTGTGTAGTTGCAGTGCTCTGGGTGATCTACGGTTACAGCATGGCGTTCACTGCAGGTCACGAAGGCAGCGCTCTGGCACCGTTCATCGGGTCGCTCGACAAGTTGTTCATGTCTGGCGATGACCCGACCACCGCCGTGGCAGCCACGTTCAGCAAAGGCCAATACCTGCCTGATTTCGTGTACTGCATGTTCCAGCTGACTTTTGCGGCGATCACAGTCGCGCTGATCTCCGGCGGCTTTGCGGAGCGTTTCAAGTTCTCGGCGATGATCATCTTCAGCATCCTGTGGTTCACCTTCGCCTACCTCCCGATTTCGCACATGGTTTGGTACTGGGACGGTCCAGATGCATACACTACAGCCAAGGCGGCCGATATCGCTACCAGCCATGGCGGTTTCATATTCCAGAAAGGGGCGCTCGATTTTGCAGGTGGCACCGTGGTGCATATCAACTCCGGTATCGCGGCACTGGTTGCGGCTCTGATGCTGGGTCCACGCAAGGGCTACGGTAAAGTGCCGATGCCGCCGCACAGCCTGATGATGACCGCAATTGGTACGGGCATGCTGTGGATGGGCTGGTTCGGATTCAATGCGGGTTCTGCATTGGAAGCTTCTGGCTCAGCCGGCCTTGCATTCTTCAATACTTTGTTTGGTGTTGCTGTTGCCGGAGTTACATGGTCGATCGTCGAGTGGGTAGTCAAAGGTAAACCCAGCTTGCTGGGCATCTGTTCCGGCATCGTAGCAGGCTTGGTGGCTATCACTCCTGCTGCTGGTTTTGTCGGTGTGGGCGGGGCGATGGTCGTTTGTGCAGTGGCAGCCACGATCTGCTTCTTCGCTGTCACTGCGCTGAAGGCTTGGTTGAAATATGACGACTCGCTGGATACATTCGGTGTGCACTGTGTCGGTGGGATGATCGGTTCTCTCGGCACTGGCATATTCGTCAATCCGGCGCTTGGCGGCACTGGCGTCTGGGATTACGTTGCGGGCAAGGTTGGCGATTTTGACGCCAAGGCACAGATCATCTCTCAGCTATGGGATATCGGCATCACGCTGGTGTGGTCTGGTTTTGTAGCTTTCGTGATTCTATTGATCCTTAAACACACTATAGGTATCCGTGCAAGCGACGAAGCGCAGGAAACTGGTCTCGACCTGGCTGATCACGGCGAGAACGCTTACAACCTATAGAGCGGAACTCCTCGAAGCGCAATGCTTCAACTTAGGGCACCGTAAGGTGCCCATTTTTTTGCCCCTTGTATGTAGACAATAGGTTATTCATAAAAGTCAAACTTACGACTTCAATGCAATCGATAGATTATTCCGCGCTGAATACTTACAAAAACGACCGTCAATTATATGTAGCGACCGATGGTTTGCGAAAGGCGCGATGAAGATTTGGTTCTGGGATGTATCGTTGCAAATTACAAAAGGACGGGAATGTACTTTGCATCACTACGAACGCAGCGCTTGAGCCCGATATGGACAGATATGCACAACCAGGAAAGTCACAAACTACAGTATGTGAAAGCAGGCCAGTGACTGAACACCGGCCCGCCGATAGAGCAATTTATTTACCGGGGCGGTTCAGTGTGGCTTTCAATGAGGTGCCGGCTTTGAAAGCAGGAACCCTGGCAGGTTTGATCCTGATCGTTTCACCGGTTCTGGGATTGCGGCCGATACGTGCAGAACGCTCGCGAACTTCGAAGATACCAAACCCGTTCAAATTGATTTTGCCGCCTTCTTCCAGTGTTTTGCTGATGATCTCGATCAGCGCCAGGACCTGGCGATCCGCATCGGCTTTAGTGACGGATGTCTTGGCTGCCAATGCCGCAATAAGTTCTTTTCGGTTCATGTTCTAC
>Ga0335084_10002046_pt1 | contig 19250 bp, 11 predicted proteins | sample Lox_Sample_44_FD_206721 | JGI IMG/M metagenome (GOLD analysis project Ga0335084, IMG submission 206721) | Soil microbial communities from Loxahatchee National Wildlife Refuge, Florida, United States - Lox_Sample_4.4 | ecosystem: Environmental > Terrestrial > Soil > Wetlands | place: USA...
GGATCCTCCCGCGAATCAGCCAGGCGGCCAGCGCCGGCGTGAGCGTGATCGCGAGCAGCGCGGCGAAGGCCATCGAGTAGGTCTTGGTGAACGCCAGCGGCCGGAACAGCCGGCCCTCGGTGCCCGACAGGGAAAAGATCGGCAGGAAGGACACGGTGATCACCAGCAACGCGAAGAACACCGGCCGCCCGACTTCCTGGAGCGCGCGCACCAGGACCGCGTCGCGTTGCGCCCGCGGCGCGGCGGCGTCCAGCGACTCGAGCCGCTTGTGCACGTTCTCGACCATGATGATCGCGGCGTCCACCATCGCGCCGATCGCGACCGCGATGCCGCCCAGCGACATGAGATTGGCGTTCAGGCCCTGGCGCAGCATGGGAACGAATGCGAGCAGGACGGCCGCGGGGAGCGACAGGATCGGGATCAGGGCGCTGCGGAAGTGCGAGAGGAACAGCAGGATCACCAGGCTCACGATCACCATCTCTTCGATCAGCGTGCGGCGCAGGGTGTCGGTGGCGCGGCGGATCAGCTCCGATCGGTCGTAGGTGACCACGATCTGCAGGCCCGGGGGCAGCGAGCGCCGCACCTCGGCGAGCCGGCGTTTCACGCCCTCGGCGACCTTGAGCGCGTTCGCGCCCTGGCGCATCACCACCACGCCGCCCACCACCTCGCCGCGGCCATCCAGCTCGGCGATGCCGCGCCGCGGCTCGGGGCCGAGATGGACGTCGGCGACGTCGCCCACCGTCACCGCCACGCCATTCCCGCCGGTCTTGACCGGCGTCGCTTCGAGATCGGCGGCCGAGGTGACGTAGCCGTTGGCGCGCACCACGAACTCGTGCTCGGCGATCTCGAGCGCGCCCCCGCCGGTCGCGCCGCTCGCGCGTTTGAGCGCGTCGGCCACTTCCGAGAGCGTGACCCCGTAACTCAGGAGCCGCGTGGGATTCACCTCGACCTGAAACTGGCGCACGAAGCCACCCACCGCGGCGACCTCGGCGACGCCGTCGACGCTCTGCAGCCAGTAGCGCAGCGTCCAGTCCTGGAAGCTGCGCAGCTCCCCGAGATCGAGGCGGCCGGTGGTGTCGACCAGCGCGTACTCGAACACCCAGCCGACGCCGGTGGCGTCGGGGCCGAGGCGCGGAGTCACGCCCGGGGGCAATCGCCCACCGGCCGCGGCCAGCGCTTCGAGCACGCGGCTGCGCGCCCAGTAGAGATCGACACCGTCCTTGAACACCACGGTCACGTACGAATCCCCGAACATCGAGAGGCCGCGCACGTAGCGCGCGCCGGGTGTCGAGCGAAGCGCCGCGACCAGCGGATAGGTGACCTGGTCCTCGATCAGGTCGGGGCTTCGGCCCGGCCACTCGGTCTGGACGATCACCTGGGTGTCGGTCAGATCGGGAATCGCGTCGAGGGGCGTGCGGAGCAGCGAGTAGACGCCGAAGCCGGCGGCCACCACGACGCCCAACACCGTCGCGGCGCGATGGCGCGCGCACCAGGCGATGACGCGTTCGATCATGGGCGGCCTCGCTTCATCGCCTCACCACTTCTCGCCCGCCGAGCGCAGCCGCGCTTCGGACGAGATCAGAAAGTTGCCCGAGGTGACGACGCGCTCGCCGGCCTCGAGTCCGCCGAGCACTTCGTACCATTCGCCGGCGTGGACCCCGAGCCGTACGTCGCGCGGTGCCAGCCGCCCGTCGCCGAGATCCACGAACACCAGGCGTCGCTCGCCGGTCGGCAGCACCGCGCTCTCGGGCACCGCGAGCCGCTCGCCGAGCGGCTTCTCGATCACCGCGTCCACGAACATGCCGGGCTTGAGATCGCCGGCCGGGTTCGGCACCTCGATGCGCACCGCGGCAGTGCGCGTGTCGGCGGTCAGGGTGGGATCCACGAACGCCACGCGACCCTTGCGAGAGCCACCGTCGAGATAGGGATTCGAGAGGGTGACCGGCGTTCCGACCGTCACCAGCGGCAGGTCGACCTGATAGATCGCCGCCATCACCCAGACCGGGTCGATCGGCGCGATCCGGAACAGCACGTCGCCGGCCGCGAACGGACTGCCCGCCACCACCCGCTTCTCGGTGATCACTCCGGTCGCCGGCGCCAGCACCGGAATCTCGTCGCGCGCCCTGCCCTCGCGCGCGATGCCTTCGATCTGCGCCGGCGGCACGTCCCACAGCAGCAGCCGGCGCCGCGCTGCGTCGGCCAGCTCGCGTGCCGACGGATCGGTCGGCGCGGCGCGCAGCGCTTCGAGATACTCCTGTTGCGCCGAGAGCAGTTCCGGCGAATAGACCGTCAGCAGGGGCTCGCCGGCGTTGACGGTGCGTCCGGTGAAGTCGCCGGACAGCGTGCGCACGTAGCCCGAAAACTTGAGCGTCACGTCGTGGAGTCGGGTCTCGTCCCACGAGACGCGGCCCGCGGCGCGAACCGTGGCGGTCAGCGGGCGGCGCGCCACCCCCTCGGTGCGGATGCCGAGCGACTGCCGGCGCGCGGCGTCGAGCGTCACCGCCTGCGCCACGCCCAGCGATTCAGCGGGCGGGGCGCCGCCGGTGGCCGCTTCGCCGGTGAAGGTGGCCCCGGCGCGAAGCGTGCTCAGACGGTAGTCGGCGTGAAGCGGCGGGCCGGATTTCGGCGTCACGCGCAGCTCGACGGTCCAATCGCCGGCCATCGCGAGCCCGAAGCGCGCGCGATAGAAGCCGGGGGCGATCTCGCGAAACTCGCCGCGGCTCTCCATGCGCGGCATCGCGCCCATCGCTTCCATCACCACCCGCGCCTGGAGATCGGCGCCGCGCAGCGGCTGGCCGTCGCGATCGCGCACTGCCACCAGCATCTGGTTCTCGCCCGCGCGCGGCGGATCGGGCGCGGTCGCGAGCCCGACCGAGAGCTCGCCGATCTTCTGGTACGCCAGGTCGGCCGGGAGCCTCGGAGCGCCGAACGGTCGCACGAGCAGCAGCGCCGCAACCGCGAGGACCGCCAACCCCGCCAGCGCGATCCCGGGCACGCGCGCCCTCATGGCCGGACCTCGGCTTCCGAGCGATCCGCGACCACGGCCTGCTGCGCCGCCGCCCAGGCACGCGCCCGCCGCACCCGCGCGGCTTCCAGCTCGAGCCGCGTGCCGGCGGCCCGCCGCGCGATGTCGAGCAGCGCGAGAAAGCTGCCGCGCCCGCTCTCGAACGATGCGCGCGCCGCGGCCAGCGCGCGAGCGCTGGTCGGAACCATCTCGCGCTCGATCACTTCGACCTCGTGGCCCGCCTCCTCGAGCTCCGCGGTCGATTGCTGGACGTGCCGCGCCGCCTCGTCGGCCGCCGCCGCGCGCTCCGCCTCGGCGCGCGAGACCCCGAAACGCGCCTCGTCCTCGGCGTCGGCCAGCCGGCCGAACCACAGCGGCAGGTTGAGCGCGACGATGCCCATCGATCGCCATTGCGGCTCGGCCATGGCGCGGTCGTAGCTCCATCCCAGCTCGAGGCGCGGCAGCCGCTGCCGGCCCGCCAGCGCCAGCCGCGATTCGGCCGCGGCGACACGCGCATCGGCAGCGGCGACTCCGGGCCAGCCACCGCGCGTGGCGATCGAGTCGCGCGCGGTGTCGGCGGCGGCCGGGATCTCGAGCACGCGCGGCGCGGGCGGCAGGCTGGCCGCGGGGTCGCGATGCAGAAGCGCGTTGATGCGCCCGATGATGACCCGGCGCTCGCTCTCCAATTGCCGCTCGTGATGCTCCAGCTCGGCGATCTCGAGCTCGGCGGTCAGGGGATCCTGCTGCTCTCCGGTGCCGGCCGAGTAACGCGACAGCGCCACGCGCCGAAACTGATCCATCAGCGCCGACTGCTCGGCGTTGTTCTCGAGTGAGCGCGACACCAGGTAGTAGTCGAAGAACGCCTCGCGCGTCGCGCGTAGCAGATCGAGGCGCGCGCCCGCGGCGTCCTGCGACGCGGCGCCGGCGTCGGCCGCGGCGGCGCGGCGCTCGAGCCCGCGCTGGCCGAACGGCGTGAACCACTGCGTGACCTCGACGCGGTAGCCGGCATCGGGCGGACCCGAGCCGAAGCTCTGCGGCGCCGCCATCATGCGAACGCCGGGATCCTCGAGGGCCCCGCTCGTGCGCGCGCGGGCCGCGGCCTGCCCGGCGGCGGCTCGACTCGCGGCGAGGCCGGGATTGCGAGCCTCGACCTGGCGCTCGAGCCAGGCGAGCGACAGCGTGTCGGGCGGAGCCAGCTCCGCGGAAGCAGCGGGCGCGGCGGCGAGGAACGCCGCGACCACGAGAGTCAGAATCATGGAGCCATCCCACCGCGCGAACCGGAAACTCGCGCCACGAAACGAAGCCCTGAATCGCGCGTGCGCGATCCGCTGCCGGGAGTCCTCCCGGCGGGCGTTCTCACCCGCGGGCGAGAACGAGCCTCAGCGTGGGATCAGAGACGCGGCGGAGCGCGACCCGCGTCGGGGGTCGCGGCGCGTTCTGGAGGTCGAACGGCCTCGACCGAGACGGCCCGAGCGAAGTCAGCCGTCTCGGTCGGAACTGCGGGGAGCAGTGCGAGGAGCGTGATCGCGGCCGGGGCCATGGCGATCGTGGGAGACGCCGGCGCCACCACCGGCGCCATCGCAACGCAACACGGCGCGGTGGACTCGCGGCGGGTCTGATGCTCGCGCTGGGCGCGAGCGGCCGCCGCGACACAACAGGGGTGGAGCGGAGCGGACGGCCGAACCGAGGCGCCCGCCGGCGCCGCCGACAGCATCGGCGCGCCGGTCACCACGCAGAAGTTGTTCCCGAGCAGGAACAGCGCGAGCGCGGTGGACGCCCAGATTCGCCGCAGGTCGTGGGTACGAGCCATGACCCCAATAGTATCGGCAGGCGGAGACCGCCGGGGTGTCCCAGAAGGGTCAACTCTCGTGAACGTCGCGCTCGGGCGCGCCCGAATTGCGGCGCGCGATCTGGGGCAGCTGGCGCGATCATCGAGCGGGTTCGAGAAGGCGGTGCGCTCCGATGATGATCCGCCTGCCGAGTCACATGATCAAGTGCCTGTCGCAATTATGCTTGGCTCCGTCCTCCGACGGGTTCCGCAACCCGTCGGGGTCGATGAGGGAGCGGCCGCTCGACGGCTTGTGATTTGTGCGAGGCGCGTGGGTCCCAATCATGGGTCGGGAGAGCGCAAACCGTCCGTCGAGGACTTTCCTTCATGCGAGTTCGCCAGATGCTCGGAGTGTTGTCGCTTCCGCTCGTCGCGTTCGCGACTCCGGTCCGCGCACAGGTCCTGGTGGATTACAACGCGGCGCTCGGCGCTCTGCCGCAGGCGAGCGGCTGGCTCTTCGTCGATGACGCGGGCGCCGAGCCCGCGCCAGTCGTTTCCGGTGGCGCGCTGCTCCCGCATCTCACCAACAATCCCGAGACGCGCTGGTGGCAGCGAGCGGACGTGCCGTTCCAGTTCCGGCCGGGGTTCGAAATGGTCATCGTTCTCGCGGTGTCGAGCTCGAGCTACAACGGCAACGTGGGCGACGGAACGCAGCGCTCCGGTTTCTACTTCGACGCGGTGGATTCCACGGGCCGGCGACTCACGCTTGGAATCGCGACCCCGGGACTCACGGTGAATACCGATCTGCGGCTCGATCCCACGAACGGCATACCGCTCGTGCCGTCCGGCGGGGTGGGCTTTCACACCTATCGGCTTGCAGTGGTCGCCGATAGCGCGATTCTGCAGCTGGACGGCGCGCGGATCGGGGCGACGGTGCTGGGTCCGGCCATCCTCGGATCCAGTCCGGACAACGTCTACTTCGGCGACGGCACCGGGGCCGCGGGGAGCGAGGTGGCCATCCAGCGGGTTCGCTACGGCTATGACAACGGAACGGCGGCGGTCGAGCCGGTTGCGATGGCGGTTCCCGGCGGCCTGCGCCTCGAGGCGCGCCCTTCGCGGGACCACGGCGGCGTGGACTTCGCGCTCCGCTCCGACCGCGGTGGAAGCGCGCGCGTGCGCATCCTGGATCTCTCGGGCCGGCGGCTCGCGGATCTCGGCGAGCATGTCGCGAGCGCGGCGGGCACGACCCTCCACTGGCCGGGGACCGACGCCTCGGGCCGGAAGATCGCGTCCGGCGCCTACTTCGCGCTCGCCGAAGGCAGCGCCGGTCGCGCCAGCTGCCGCGCCATCGTGCTGCGCTGAGACCGGGCCAGCACCGGCTCGACGAATTCACCCCGCGGCGCGAGGCATCCCCACCGGCCCCGCGCGCGTGCTAGATTTCACGCCCGGAGGCCGCCATGTTCATCGGCCATTTCGCCGTCGGTTTCGCCTCGAAACGCGTGGCGCCACGCGCCTCGCTCGGCACGCTGATGATCGCGCCGCTGCTCGCCGATCTGCTGTGGCCGGTCTTTCTCTTGCTCGGGATCGAGCAGGTACGAATCGTCCGGAGCGCGAACCCCTTCACCACCCTCGAGTTCATCGCTTATCCCTGGTCGCACAGCCTGCTGATGCTGTGCGTGTGGGGCGGGCTGTTCGCGCTGCTCTACTTCTGGCGGACGCGCGACTCGGTCGCAGCCTGGGTGATCGCCGCCGGCGTCGTGAGCCACTGGGTGCTGGACTGGTTCGCGCATCAGCCCGACCTGCCCCTGATTCCGGGCGGCGGGCCCAAAGTCGGGCTCGGGCTGTGGAACTCGCCGGCCGCGACCATCATCGTCGAGGCGCTGATGTTCGTGGTCGGGCTCGCGATCTATCTCAGGACCACGCGCGCCAGGAATCTCGCCGGCCATCTCGGCATGTGGTCGTTCGTGGTCGTGCTGCTCGCCTTCTACGTCGCGAGCATCGCCGGTCCGCCGCCGCCCAACGATCGCGCCATCGCGATCATGGGCAACATCGGCTGGCTGCTCGCGATCTGGATCTTCTGGTTCGACGCGCAGCGCGAGCCGATCGGCGTGTCCCCGGGTTGAAACGCGCGCCTCAGCGCTTCGATTTCCACAGCCCCACGACGTTGCCCTCGGGGTCCGCCATCCACGCGAAGGTGCCGTTGGGAATCTCGATCGGCCCGACCAGCGTGCGCCCGCCGAGCCCGCCGGCCTTCTCGAGATAGGCGGCGACGTCGTTCACCTCGATGTAGAACGTGGTGTAGTTGTGCGGCTCGTGGCCGAGCGCGTTGATATGGCCGCCGATGCCGCTGGGGCTCGAATCCACGACGCCCATCGGATTGATGTTCCAGTCGAACAGCCGTCGATAGAAGGTCTCGATGCGCGCCCGATCGCGGCAGCCGATTTCGAAGTGAACCACGGGGCATCCCATGAGCGTTCTCCGGTGTGGGGAGCGGCCTGAACGCGAGTGGGGGCTCGCTGGGTCTCGTGACGCAGGGGCACGCTACTGCACCACGACCAGCCGGGTGGAGGCAAGCACGGATGCGCCGGCCTCGAGCCGCAGGAAATAGAGCCCCGGCCCCGGCACTGCCGGCTTCCACGCCAGCGTCGAGGGCGCGCCGGACGCGATCCAGCTCACGTCCGTGAAGTCCACGCGCCTCCCCGCGAGATCGTAGAGCGCGACGCGTGAGGGCGGCCTGAGAGTCGCCGCGAACGCCACGCGCAGCGCCTCGCCGGCACGCGCGGGGTTCGGCCAGGCGCGGACGCCCGAAGCGGGCGGCGCGGCCGGCGCCACCGGCAGATCGGCGCCGGCCGCGTCGTAGGCGGTGACGTCATCGACCGCCGCCTCGACGATGTCGTCGGGCGGCGTGTCGGCGGCGCTGAAGCGGACGCGCACGCGGTCGCTGGGCGCGACGAAATCGCGCACCGAGATCGAGACTTCCTTCCAGGCGTTCTCGAATCCCGCGTAAACCGTGTCGACCGGCACCCAGGTCGCGCCGTCGTCGTTGCTGAGTGCCACCGCAAACCAGTCGTCGCCGCGCCCGGTGGCGTACCACCAGCGCCAGTAGCCGATGGCCGGCTTCGCCATCCGCGAGAGATCGAGCCGCGGCGAGGTGAGCGACGTGTGCCCGTTGTCGATGTCGGCCTCGGTGAAGTTGGAAGGATCGCTGCCCTGGCCGGTCACGTAGCACTGGGTGCCCGCGCCGGGAGAGCGATCCGCGCCCGGCGCCACGTCACCGTCCGCGCCCGCGGCCACGATCGCCGACAACGCGGCGGCTCCGCCCAGCTCGGCGAGCGCGGCCTTCCGCGCCAGCGCCGGCGGGCACTGGCCGGTGCACGCGGGCAGGTTCTGGCAGCACGGCGGCACCGCGTCGCCGGCGGCGAGGAGCGGCACGATGCCGGTGCCGAGCGGTGTCACGCGCACCCACCGGCCGGTGGTCGCGTCGTCGCCGCTGCCGGGACCGCCGACGGTCCAGCCGCGATCGGTCTCGAAGTCGTCGTGGAACTCGGCCGGCTGGAGCGACAGCGTCTGTCCGGGATAGAGGCCGCCGGCCGGCATCGCGAGCGACAGCGGCACGTAGCCCGGCGCATGCACCGAGAGCCGATAGGCGTCCACCGGCACTTTGCCGAAGTCGAAGCGCCCGCCGGGATCGGTGCGGATCGTGGCCAGCGGCGTGTACTCGAGCCGCACCTCGGCGTCCTCGAGCGCCGCGCCGGTGCGCGCGTCGCGCACCAGTCCCGAGAACGGCGACCGCGCGCGCGGAATCATCGTCAGCAGCACCGTGTCGCGACTGCCGGTCGAGACCAGGCGCGTGGCGCTCGCGTCGTAGCAGCCGAACACGCGGGCGCGAACGGTATGGGCGCCGGGCGAGGGCGCGAACTGAACGATGCCGTCGCTCGGCGTCTCGAGCGAATCGCCCTGGGTGGTGAGCATCACCTGCGCGCGCGCGACCGGCGAGCCGTCGGCGTACGCGACGCGCGCACGGATCAGGCCGTAGTCGCGATCCGGCCGGTAGATGTAGAGCCCGGTCTCGCGGTCACTCGCGATCACGATGCCGGAGGGGAAGTAGGGGCACGCTTCCCACACGCCGTAGAAGCCGCCCGAAGGGCCGAAATACGAGTCGGCGCTCGCGAACTCGGCGGGATGCCGGGGATCGCTGATGTCGAGCGCGCGCACCCCCTCGGTGTAGTTGGCGAGATACAGCTCGTCTCCGAGCACGTGGGCGTTGTGGACGATCGCCTGCGGGTTCGAGGTGATGCCGTTGACGAGCTGGGGATGCGCGGGGTCCGACACGTCGAAGATCTTGAGCGGCTCGCCGTTCACTTCGTCGGTGACGTAGATCGTCTGGCCGTCCCGATCCGGCCAGATGTTGTGCGAGAACGCCCCGGGATAGGTCCAGGACTCGAGCATCGCCGGCGCCGCCGGATTGCTGAAGTCGAAGACCCGCGCGTAGCCGCCGTAGATCGAGGCGGCGTAGAGCAGGTTCCCGACCGGCACGCAGTCATGAACGTAGTCGGCCGCAGCAATCGGCACCGTGCCTCCCGGCCACCACGACAGCTCGACCGGCGCTTCGGGGTTCGCGATCGACAGCACGCGCATGCCGGTGCCCTGGCCCTGCGCGTTGGTGGTGCCGTTACAGATCAGGATCGCTCGCGTGGTGTCGATCGCCACGGTGTGCGAGCGGATGAAGTTGGTGGTGTAGGTGGCGGCGAGCACCGGATGCTCGGGATCGCTCATGCGCACGATCTGCAGACCCTGGCCGATTCCCGAGCCCTCGGTGGTGATGTAGACCCAGTTCCGGTACGACTTGGCCTCGCGCCAGGTCGAGACCGGTCCGGGAATGTAGGCGACGCGGTACGCGTGGACCGGATCGGTGACGTTGTAGATCGCGGTGCCGATCTGGAGCCCGAGGATCGCGTACTCGCGGCCGTCGCCGTGGACGTACGACCAGCACGCCGAGTAGCCGGTCTCGCCGGGCGGCGCCGGGAATTCGTCGAAGTGCGAGAGCAGCGTGAAATTGCGGGTGATCGCGAGCGGGCCGGCCGCGGTCGAGGCCGCCGTGGCGGGCGGCGAGCCGGCCAGCAGCAGGGCGGCGAGCGGCGCGAGGGCGGCGGTGAGATGAGGCAGGCGCAAGCGAACGATCTCCGGGCGCGGCGCAACGGGGTGTGGAAAGGATAGCCCAAGCCCGGGCACCGTGGGTGACCACGCCGTGGTCGAAACCAATTGCGACCGAGCGGAAAAAGCCTTTGAATAGCTGACGTGAATCTCGACTCGGCGAAGTGCTCAGAAGGGTGGCCCAAACGAGGCGGAACTTGCTGTGGACGGCCAAGACTGGCTGTCCAGTGCCTCGGCGTCTTGTCGTTCGCGCTGGCGCTCTGCGGCTGCGCTCCCAAGCCCACCGCGCCCGCGGTCACTCCACCTGTTCAGCGCCTGCCCTACAGTTCGGACTATCCCTTCGCATGGGCACCCGACGGTCGCACAATTGCGTTCCGCCGGATCATCCGCAGCAGCGCCGGACCGCCTGGAATCTACGTGGTCCAGCTCGGCGACCATCATCCCAGGTATCTCTTCCCCGCCAATCTCCTTTGGCCCATGAACGGATCCTTCTCGTCGGATGGCCGCCGGCTGCTGCTCTCGTATGCCCTGCGGATCTACATCATCGACGTGGCGTCGGGGAAGTGGATTGCTCCGTTCTACACGCCAAGCGGTGAGGATTTTCCGGTCTGGACGAACGGCGACAATTCAATCATGTACATCCGCGTCTATGGCGACGTGTCACTGCCTCCGGATTCGTTCGGGGTCCACGCTTACAGCCTATTGGACCACGTGGACCGAGCGGTTTCTTCGGCTGGAGAGGTGCTCAGGGCTTCGGACATCTGCTCGCTGCCCATCGATGGCCGCGTCGCGCTCGAAAACTTCGGGCCCCAGGGCCATAGAATTTTGCTCGCGCGCCCCGACGGCTCCGACCTCGCAACGCTCTTTCAGGCCGATCCTGGCCGACTCATTTCAGACCTCCAGCCGTTCCTCGACCCAGTCCGCGGACGCCGCGGAGTCGTGTTCGGCTACGGACCGTACCCCGCGGTCTTCAAGAGCTACTTTGCTGATGTTTCTGGATCCCCCGCTGATTCCTTGCCAAACGTTTCCAGCCATTTCGACCGCATCTCGCCCGACGGAACGCGTGTCCTGACTGCTGGCCTCGCGCCGGGCGACTCGGTGATTTCGCTGTTCATTCGGCCGTTGCTCGACCGGCTCTCCCGGCCACCCGTTCAGGTGACATGGTGGAGCCCGCCCCAACCTTAGCTAGCCGACGCCTACCGGAGCCGGACTGGCGCTCGGCAGCTGCTCAGGAGGTCGCAATGAAGGCGCCTTTGTTTCTTGCGGCGCTGGTGCTCGCGCTCCCCGCTGATGCGGCGGCACTCTCTTTGGCGTGGCAGAACGGATCCAAGGACATTCAATTGACGGCAGCTGCGGCGTGCACGCTCGAGGTGGTTACCGCAGCAGGTGAGATCGTCCTTCCGGCCTCTTGGCGGATGGTGTTCGCGTGCGACGACGGCCAAGGGAACGGACTTGTAATTTCGGGAATGACGGTTGCGGCGGACCCGAGCGGCGCGGCCTTCGCTGGGGAGGGCGCCGCCATCAGCAATGCTGATTCCATCGCCCACGTCACCTACGAGAACTTTTCCAGCGCTCCCGGGGTGCCATCCGCGACATCCGCCTACTACGTCGCCCGTTTGCCCGCCGCGGCAAGAGCGAAGATTGTCCTCATCGCGCCCGTCGGCGCCGGGCAGAACGAAGCTGCGGTTGATTCCGTGACGGTCAACTTAGGCATCGGCCTCCCTCCCGTCCCCATCATGACCTCGGCGCAATGCGCTTGGTTTGGTAATAGGCTCGCGCTTGCCGCCACCGGGATAGGCCTTAATAACGTCTCCTCCGCTTACCTGTCTTCCAGCGGGCGGGACTCGACTCCTGTGCAGATCCTTGGATCGGCGCTTGGGCAGGTCGCCCTAATGTCGGCGCCCATCGCCCCGGGGCAAGCGCTGCAGTCGGCCGCGCTAACGCTCGAGTCGTCTGGCGGCGTCAGGGCCGCTGCGCAGGTACCAGCGTCGATGTCTCCAGCAGCCGCAGCTAATAGCTCCCACATTGTGATCAGGTTCTTCCCTTACAGGGCATCCCAGACGCAACTGGTAGACGAAACGCTTTCGAGCTTCTCCTTCTCGTCCCCCTCGGCGCAGGACTACCTCGCCTCCGCCGGCGTCTCTGGCCTCATCAGGCTCATACCGGAGTTCGAACATGCAGACACTAACTCCGTCAACGAGCTGGGGGAGCCGGTCCACCTCGAGGACCTCGCCGACATCTACCGCGTGGAACTTCTGCCAGGAGCCGACGCAGCTGCCGCGGAGAGTCTCCTCAAGCTGGACCCCGACCTCATGTATGTCTCCAAGGACCTCTCTCTCTCGTCGCCGTCCTACTCGCCGGCGCCCAATGACACGCTCTTCCCAGTTCAGTGGGGTCTGCAGAATCTCGGCAGCGTCTACTGCGGCGGCGAGTTCGTCGGGGCGCCCGGCCTCGACATCAACGCGCTTGGCGCCTGGGACCTCACCACCGGGCCATCTGAGATCAAAGTGGGGATCATCGACACGGGCGTCGATATTCTACATCCCGATCTCGCAGGCCACGCTGAATATGGTGTCTGCGTCGCAGATGCCTGCAAGGACACCGCAGATGCCAGTGACTATGGCAACCACGGCACAGGCATCGCCAGCATCATTGGAGCGGCCACGAACAACGTTGCCGGGACGGCCGGAGTAGCCTGGAACTCGAGGCTCATCTCTATCCGGGCCGTTGACGACCAAGCTGAGGTCAGCCCGTCTTCCGTGGCCCGCGCCTATGCGTGGGCCGACGCTGCCGGCATCGGCGTTACAAACAACGCCATCGCATCAGCGATGCATCAAACACCTCCGTACGACCCAGACATCCAAGTTCTGTACGACGCGACCTTAAACTCGTTCAACCGCGGGCATTTGCTCGTCGCAGCAATGGGCAACGAGAACGACAATCTGCCGTCGTACCCAGCAGCACTTAAGGCGCAGGTATTTGGGGTCAGCGCGGTTCTCCCCAACGGCCGCCGCTGGGACGACACCCAGATAATGACGCCGTTTGTGTGCTCTATCCCGGAATTGTACCAATGCGGGGGCTCCGTTATCGGCCCATGGAATGACATCGCCGCGCCGGGGGGACACTTCATTGCTGCTGCCAGTTTCGACAACAACTCAAACCAGGAAGGCTGGCTGGTGCCCACGCCGGGCTGCCAGCTCCAGCCGCAATTCCCACCCCCCACTGGCCTCGGATTCGGCGGCACGTCCGCCGCGTCCGCCTTTGTCACCGGTGCAGCCGTCTTGCTGAAGGACTACTGCCCTCAGCTCACAGGAGAGGACATCGCCCAAATTCTTCAACGCACCGCCAAGCCGCTGCCTGAGACGGACACCACCCTGGTTGGCCGAGGCCTGGTCAATGCGCGCGCAGCTCTGGAATTCATTCGAAGGCCCAAGTTGCTGCTTCACCTGATCGCAGACGGTGTTGGTGACCATTCGACTCCGTTTGTCTGCGTTAACCCAAACGACCCCTCGATCCCGTTGCAATTTTATGACGTTCATGCTGCCTATCCACCTTGCCCTCCGCCCCCACCGGATCCGGACTTTTGTCCCCACGACGATTCCTACATTTGCTATGTGAGGAGAATGCAGACGACTGTTACATTTCCGATCGGGTTTGCTGGGACGCCCGCTGTGTGGGTCAGGTCATCAGGCAGCAGGGGGGCTGGTGACCCAAGTTACGATACAACTTGGGGGATAGTGGTTCCGCATTATTCCCTTCTCGAGACGTTGAATACGGGGAGAGTCGTCTCAGTCAGCCCATCTCAGGTGGTCCTCGAGACCAAGGTCTATGAAGTCCACAACGCGCACAATGGCGCGTTGATGTTCACATGGCCGACAGATTTTGGCCCGTTGCATCTCGCGTACACCGCCATTGGCCCCGGCAACTCGGTCGGCGTTGACGGCAAGCCTGCGCGACACCTAAAGGTAAGCGTCATGCCCAATCCAGTCAGAGGCCAGGCGAGGATCCTGCTGGAAATTCCCAGGCGCGGGAGTCTGAGGGCGGAGGTCTTTGATGTAGCAGGTAGGTCGGTAGCCCTCCCATTCAGCGGCGTCGTCGCCGATGGGCCGATGATGCTATCACTTGATCGTAACCGGATGGCTTGGCACGGGATGCCTGCGGGGGTCTATTTCCTATCAGTATTCTTTGACGGAGAGAAACAGGTCAGGAGATTTGTGACCCTTGCCCCAGCACACTGACAAGGAGAGCTGTACGACGGGACCGAAACGGCTTTGGCCGGCGGTTGTGGCGACTTCCGCATCGGTCCTCCTTTGGGCGAGTTGTGCTCTGAGCGGAGAGCGCGTGGTCCGGTTCGAAGTCGCTGCGGTCGCACGCTCGACCGATGCGATTAGGGTGACCGGCGCGGAGCCCGCCCGCATCGCCGTTCCAGGGGCTGAGGCCGAATTGACGGTCGCGGCCCCCAGGAGCGCCTTCGGACTTCTCGTTGGCGGAGGAGTCGGGGGCTCGTGGTATTTCGAGGAGGGAACCGGCTATCACGCGCGCACCTCTTACACCGAATGGCGCGGGCATGCCGGGATCGTAGCGGCACCCTTGCGCTCGAATGGCGTGGCGTTCGAGGTGGCGGCTCTCGCCGAGTACGGCGAACTGCGCTCGTGGCTCGAGAACGCCAACGTTAGCCAATCGGGGCCGCGTGGTTATTTCGTAGGTGGCGGCCTCAAGCTGAGGGCGGTCGGCAGGCCACTGTGGCAACTGAGACCGACGCTGGGACTCCAGGCCGACGTGTTCCGTGCCCATGCTGATGACCCCGAGTCGGCCGCGCGGTACGCTTGGATTGGCACCGGGGCCTCCATGTTCGTGGGCCTCCGATACTAGGGGCTGAGCCTCAACAGAACGCTAAGCCCGCGGCTGAGGCTGCGGCGTCAAGTTCTTCGACAGGCCCCGGGGTAGGGGCTAGACTCGGGACGCTCTCTACCCTGGCCGACCGGGCCCGCACGGAGACTGAATGCCGTTCCAACTCATTCCACCGCTTCGCGCCCGGCTCTCGCTTCTGGCCGGGCTCTCGCTGGCCGTCCTGTGCCCGTGGCTCGCCGGCTGTTCCAAGAGCAGCCCGGCCGCCCCCAAGGTTCCCGGGCCCACCAAGTTCATGGTGTTCTCGAGCGACCGGGGCCAGCCGGCCGGCAAGTACCGCAACTACTTCCTCACCCTCGATGGCGCGAGCTACGCGCAGTACCCGGCCTCGGACACCGTCATCGCGCTGAAGCCCAGCATCAACAGCGACAACACGACGCTGGCCTACGAGGAGGATCCGGCCACCGGCTATTCGTTCAACAAGCGGGTAGTGCTCTACAACACCGACTCGCACGCGCGCACCGTGGACGTGAACGTGAACATCCCGGGCGCGAACGCGACCGAACCCTACCTCTCGCTCGACGGCGCCAAGCTGTTGTTCGTGCGCGACACCCTCGGGGCGAAGCAGCTCCGGCTCTACGACGTCGTGAACCTGGCGTTCATTCCCCTGCCGGGGCTGGCGGGGCCGCCAGGCACCAACGACCACGCTCCGGCCTGCGACGCCCAGGCGCATCGCATTGTGTTCGTGAGCGATCGAAACGGGAACGACGACGTGTTCCTCTACCAGCTGCCGACCACGTCGTTCATCGACATCGCGGGAATGACCTCGCCGTCGGAGGATCGCGAGCCCTGCATCTCGGGCGACGGGCGAACGCTTGCCTGGTCCACCGATCGCAACGCCGGCGACGGCTTCGACATCATGCTCGCCGACGTCAACAGCCTGACGCTCGTGCCGTTCACCGGGAACACCACGTCGGACGAAATGCAGCCGTCTCTGAGCCATGACGGAACCAACTTGCTGATGGTGTCCGACCGGCCGACGGGAATGGGTGGACTCGACGTGTGGAGCTTCAATCTGATCACCAGCACCGCCACCGAGGTCACGAATCAAAGCAGCGCGGGCGCCGACATTCTGCCGGTGCTGGTGTGGCCGTGAGCGAGGCCGCGCACTGCTCCGCTCGCGCAACGATCTGATTCCGGGATCGCCACGCCAGCCCAAGCCCGCGAGGGACGGGGTTCGCGCCACCTCACCGCCGTTTCCCTCGCGTGAATCCAACGCTGCGCGCCCTCTGCCGTTCGAGAATCGAATCCCGCCCGCGAAAATCGAGGCGAAAAAATCCTCTTGCCGGAAGCGGCGCGGCGAGGGATAAAAGCGGTCACCGTCGGTAGTGATCGACCCTCGCGAACCGGCGGGCAGCGCTTTCCAAATCACGCGAACGACGAAGCACCGAGCAGCAGCAGTCGTAGCGGGTCAGCCCGCGCGGGCGTCGAGGTGTCTCTTGCCCTCCTCGCCACCGCGGTCTGGCTGAAGAGCAGGGGGCGCGGCAGCCACGCGTCGGTTCGGAATCGAGACACAGCAGGATGCGCCTGGCCGCGCGAGCGGCTCACGCGTCTCTGATCGGTTCACGAAGCGCCGATCGCCGCGAACTCCGCACGGGGAAGTCGCCGCATCCGCGAGGGACAGGGAGGTCCCATGACGCAGAGTTTGATTCACGACGTGCCCGCCACCGATTCGTCGAACGCTCCCACCACCGCCGGACTTCACGTTCCCCGCCGCTACACGAAGCGCGGCGTGAATCCGCTGGACGAGATTCTGTGGGAGAAACGCCGCACCGTCATTTCGAACACCGACGGCTCGGTGGTCTTCCAGATGGACGACGTCGAGGTGCCGAAGTCATGGTCGCAACTCGCCACCGACATCGTGGTGAGCAAGTACTTCCGCAAGGCCGGCCTGAAGGGCGCACCGGGCCACGAGACCAGCGTGCGCCAGGTCGTGCATCGCATCGCGCACACCATCCGCGTCACGGGCGAGCAGCAAGGCGGCTACTTTGCCAGCGCCGAAGACGCCGAGGCGTTCGAAGCCGAGCTCGCCTATCTGCTGGTGCACCAGATCGGCGCGTTCAATTCGCCGGTGTGGTTCAACTGCGGCCTGTGGCACGAATACGGGATCGAGGGCTCGGGCGGAAATTTCAGCTGGGATCCCGACGCCGCCGCCGTGCAGGTCACCAAGGACTCCTATTCGCGCCCGCAGGTGTCGGCGTGCTTCATCCAGTCGGTGGACGACGATCTTATGTCGATCTTCGAGCTGGCCAAGAATGAAGCGCGCGTCTTCAAGTTCGGCAGTGGCACGGGGAGTAATTTCTCGCGACTGCGCGGGCGCATGGAGAAGCTCTCGGGCGGCGGCACCTCGTCGGGGCTGATGAGCTTCCTCGAAGTGCTCGATCGCGGTGCCGGTGCCACCAAGTCGGGCGGCACCACGCGGCGGGCGGCCAAGATGGTGGTGCTCGACGCGGACCACCCCGAGATCGTCGACTTCGTCCAGTGGAAGGTGCGCGAGGAGCGCAAGGTCGGCGCGCTGATCGCCGCCGGCTACTCCTCGGACTTCAACGGCGACGCCTATCAGACGGTCTCCGGCCAGAACTCGAACAACTCGGTGCGCGCCAACGACGCGTTCATGAACGCGGTGGTGACGGACGGCGCCTGGCAGACCACCTTCCGCACCACCGGCCAGGTGCACGAGACGCACAAGGCGCGCGAGCTGTGGCGGAAGATCGCCGAGGCCGCGTGGCAGTGCGCCGATCCGGGCGTCCAGTTCGACGACACGATCCAGCGCTGGCACACCTGCAAGGGCACCGATCGCATCAACGCGACGAATCCGTGCTCCGAATATGTGTTCTTGGACGACACCGCCTGCAATCTGGCCAGCGTCAATCTCATGAAGTTCCTGGGCGACGACGGCAGCTTCGACGTGGACGGCTACAAGCACGCCAATCGCGTCTTCTTCCTGGCGCAGGAGATCCTGGTCAGCTTCGCGTCGTACCCGACCGAGAAGATTGCGCAGCGGTCGTACGAATACCGGCCGCTCGGGCTCGGCTACGCCAATCTCGGCACGCTGCTGATGGTGCAGGGGCTGCCCTACGACAGCGACGCGGCACGCGCCTACGCCGGCTGCGTCACCGCGATGATGACCGGCGAGGCCTACGCGCTCTCGGCCGAGATGGCGGCCAGCAAGGGAACCTTTGCGGGATACTCGAAGAACCGCGACAGCATGCTCGACGTGATGCGGCAGCACCGCGAGGCGGCGCGCTCGATCGACAGCGCGTTCGCTCCGCGCGAGCTGCGCGCGGCGGCGATCGAGGCCTGGGATCGCGCGATGGCGCTCGGCATCATGCACGGCTACCGCAACGCGCAGGCCACCGTGCTGGCGCCGACCGGCACCATCGGCCTGCTGATGGACTGCGACACCACCGGCGTCGAGCCTGACTTTGCACTCGTCAAGTTCAAGAAGCTGGCGGGCGGCGGCTACTTCAAGATCGTCAATCAGTCGGTACCGCTGGCGCTGCGCCGGCTCGGCTACACCGATCAGGCCGTCGATCGCATCGTGCGCTACGCGGTCGGCTCGGGCTCGTTCGACGAGGCGCCGCACGTCAATCGCAGCACGCTCATGCACAAGGGGCTGCTCGACGAGGAAGTCGATCGCCTCGAGAACGCGCTGCCCGGCATGCTCGACATCCGCTTCGCGTTTTCGCGCGGCATGATGAGCGACGAGACGCTGACGCGCCTCGGCGTGAGCCAGGCCGAGCGCGAGAAGCCGACGTTCTCGGCGCTCCCGTTCCTCGGCTACACCGACGAGCAGATCGAGGCGGCCAACGCGCACATCTGCGGCAGTCTCACCATCGAGGGGGCGCCGGGACTCAAGGCCGAGCACTACGCGGTGTTCGACTGCGCGAATCGCTGCGGACCGAAGGGCAAGCGCTTCATCCAGCCGATGGGCCACATCCGCATGATGGCGGCGGTGCAGCCGTTCATCTCGGGCGCGATCAGCAAGACCGTGAACCTGCCCGGCGACTCGACGGTCGAGGACGTCGAGAAGATCTACTTCGATTCTTGGAAGCTGGGGCTCAAGGCGGTGGCGCTGTATCGCGACGGCTCGAAGCACAGCCAGCCGCTCGCGACCGCCAAGCGCGTCGAGAGCGCGGCCGACTCGGTGACGCCGCCCAAGCTGCGCCGCCGCCGGCTGCCCAAGCGCCGCCACGGCTTCACGCAGGAGGCGCGCATCGGCGGTCACAAGGTGTTCCTGCGCGCCGGCGAGTACGAAGACGGCACGCTCGGCGAGATCTTCATCGACATGCACAAGGAGGGCGCGGCGTTCCGCAGCATGATGAACTGCTTCGCCATCGCCGTGTCGATGGGGCTCCAGTACGGCGTGCCGCTCGAGGATCTGGTGGATCAGTTCTGCTTCACGCGCTTCGAGCC
>Ga0335084_10002047_pt1 | contig 19249 bp, 17 predicted proteins | sample Lox_Sample_44_FD_206721 | JGI IMG/M metagenome (GOLD analysis project Ga0335084, IMG submission 206721) | Soil microbial communities from Loxahatchee National Wildlife Refuge, Florida, United States - Lox_Sample_4.4 | ecosystem: Environmental > Terrestrial > Soil > Wetlands | place: USA...
ACCTCCTATCCTCAGTTTTGTAAAAACGGCTTTTTTCGGAAGGACACGGTGAGGAAGGAGGTGGGAAGTCTCCTCCCGAAGTTCCATATTATCGCCCCCGACACCTATGCCTTGGCGCGCCAACTTTCGGGCGGGAATCTTCAGAAGCTGATCTTGGCCCGAGAACTCTCGAAGGGGCCCAAGCTTCTCATCGCAGAGCAGCCGACCCATGGACTCGACATCGGAGCAACAGAAGAGGTCTGGTTCGAGCTTCTCAAGCAGAGAGAGACCGCCGGCATCCTCCTCGTTTCCGGTGACCTGAAGGAAGTCCTTTCCCTGAGCGATCGGATCGGAGTGATCTTCCGCGGCCGGTTGATGGATATCTTTTCAACAGAGGATGAGGATTGGATTGAAGAGATCGGGCCTTTGATGGCCGGAGTCAGGCAGGAACGGAAACGATGAAGCTGACCCTTGAACGAAGACTCGTCCCTTCAAAATTTGCGGCTTGGGGAGGAGTCGGGTTTTCCATCCTCCTCGCCCTGATCATGGGCGGGTTTGTTTTCTTGGGCGCAGGGGCAAATCCGTTTAAAGCCTATGGCGTGATGTGTCTTGGAGCGTTTGGAGACTTCTATAATGTTTCGGAGGTGTTGGTCAAGGCCATTCCCCTGATCCTTTGCGGCCTATCCATTGCCATCCCGGCAAAAATCCTTGTCTGGAACATTGGTGGAGAAGGTCAATTGGCAGTGGGTGGAATCGGTTCGGCTGCCGTCGCTCTCTTCTTAAGCCCCTTTCTTCCTCCACCCTTTGTTCTCCCCACGATGATCGTTGCCGGTTTCCTGGCCGGAGGCCTCTGGGCCTCTGTGGCGGGATTCCTAAAAGCAAGAATGGGAGTTAACGAAATCCTGACCACACTGATGTTGAATTATGTTGCCATCTACTGGATGGAGAACCTCTATTTCGGCCCCTGGCGGGATCCCACGGGAACGGGATTTCCGGGGACGGCCATCTTTCCGGAGGCGGCCTGGCTCCCGCGGTTTCCTCAGACAAGGATCCATCTCGGTTTGGTTTTTGGAATCCTGGCGGCCCTGGTCCTCCAATGGGCCTTCTTCCGAACCCGATGGGGCTATGAGATCCGGGTGATCGGGGAGAACCCCAAAGCCGCCAGGTATGCCGGGATGAACATCACCCGTCACATCCTCTGGGTGATGTTCTTGAGCGGGGGACTGGCCGGACTTGCGGGAATGGCCGAGGTCTCCGGAATCCACTACCGTCTGCAGCAAGGGCTGACCGTGGGATACGGCTATGTCGGAATTATTGTTGCCTGGCTGTCGAGGCTCAACCCCATGGCCATCATCGTGGTGGCCCTGTTTCTGGCCAGCCTGCTTGTGGGAGGAGATCAGCTTCAGTCTGTCATGCACCTTCCCTCCGCGGTAGGGCTGGTGCTTGAAGGAACGCTCCTCTTCTTCGTTTTAGGAAGCGATTTCTTAGGCCGATATCGAATTAGGTTAAGCATCAAATCAAAGGAGCGACCAGGTGTAGAGCAGAAGGTGGGGGCATAGAGCAGAGGGCATAGGGTTAAGACATTGACTGAAGCGGTTGAGATTTGGAGATATGGACACAGGAACATTGATCTTCATTCTTTCGATTACGATCCGTTCAAGCACGGCGGTACTTTTTGCCACCCTCGGCGAGATTTTTACGGAACGGAGCGGCGTGCTCAACCTCGGGGTGGAAGGAATGATGCTGATGGGGGCTCTGAGCGGATTTGCTGCCACGTTTTATTCCCATAGCCTTCTCCTGGGAATTGTGGCTTCTCTGGCCGTAGGAGGAGTCCTGGCCCTGATCCATGGTTTCTTTGTGATCACCCTTCGGGCAAACCAGGTCGTCTGCGGCCTCGCGCTGGCAATCTTGGGCATTGGTCTCTCGAGCTTCCTCGGGAGGCCGATCATTGGCAGGGTAGGAGAGAGATTTGTTCAGTGGCCTATTCCTTTTCTACAGGAGATTCCTATCTTCGGTCCCGTCGTATTCAACCAAAACCCTCTGATTTACTTCAGCTACTTCCTCGTCCCGGCGGCGTGGTTTTTCCTGTATCACAGCCGTCCCGGCTTGAACCTCAGGTCCGTGGGAGAGAATCCGGCCGCTGCGGATACGGCTGGAATTTCCGTCATCCGAATCCGTTACCTCTTCACCTTCTTCGGCGGCATGCTGGCAGGCCTGGGCGGCGCCTACCTCTCTCTTTCCTATACCCCTGGATGGAAGGAGAATATGACCTCCGGTCAAGGATGGATTGCGATCGCCATGGTCATTTTTGCTTTGTGGAACCCTTGGCGGGCAGTCCTCGGAGCGTTGCTCTTCGGAGGAATCAATGCCCTCCAGTTTTACTTCGATGCCCGGCAGTTTACCCTCATCCCTTCATACATCCTGCGAATGCTTCCCTATCTTTTCACCATCGCTATTCTGGTCATCATCACCCGCTGGAAGACAGTTCGCAAGCGGGCAGGGGCACCCGCCGGTCTCGGCCTTCCTTTCCAGAGGGAAGAGCATTTTTAGCAGGCTGCTGAAAAACGCCCATCTGCGGCTATCCGGCCCGCTCACCTTCTCGCGGGCGTGCCGAGAGTTGCTCCTTATCCGTCGCAACGGCACCCCTCATCCTTCTCCGTGTCAAGCACGGGGCAGGTTTTTGCAGCGGACACTATAGGGAACGGTTTCAAACCGTTCCCTATAAATGATTGCCTGCCTGACCGGCAGGTGATGAGCGCCGCGGGCGCCCCCGTAAACGGGTTTCGAAGACTCAACTTGCATCTGCCTGCCTGCGCGAAGCCGCTTCGGCGAAGGCAGGGGCATTTTTGAGCAGTCTGAGAAAAATGACTTTTTCAGTAAACGGTTAAACTCATTTACTCCCGAGGCCCAGCCACAGTTCATATATTCCAAAACCAGCGAGTGCAATGGCGGATACGCCAAGCAACACCCGATTCACCTTCGGCCCGAACTGTCGTGCGGTGCCGAACACGACGATGATCGTGCTCAAGCTGAGAACCATCGTGGCATAAAAGCTCACCAGAAATCCAACCCCGTTGACCGGAGCCTGTCGCCAGCCGGCCAGAAGGATCGGTCCGGTCACAAGACCCCAATAGAGGTAGGGACCGGGACTGAGTGCATTCATCATCGCCGCCCGGACCGCACTCTGCCGGCTCGCCGAAGGGTGAACGATCCCCGCTTCGTCAAACTTCCTCCAAGCAGCGAACGCGCTGTACGCCAGAAAGAGGATGAACAGCCCTCCGGCAATATACAGAAACCGTTCAAACCATGCCGGGACGTGACTCAACACAAACAAGGTGAGAACGAGGATGGGGCCGTCGCTGATCAGCGGTGCTAGGGCAGCGGGCAGGGTCTGTCGCCATCCGTGGCGCAGCGTCTGCGAAATGAGGTAGGTTTGAAACGGGCCAGGCTGTACAGCGGCGGCGAAACCATAGCCCATGCCTTGTATGAGGTAGGCCCACATGATCACGATCCGTCCTTGGAGCAGTCGTCAGCTTTATGAGCGCCGCTCGCTGTGTGTCCCCCGAATAATGATGCCGCAATAATCAATTTCTAAAATGCTACCCATTCAAATATTGCTTGTCAATGAGAATCCTTGTCTTAGTCCTGCAAGTGCGACACCATCAGCCAGAATCCGGGTAACTGCACCTGTGGCAAGAAGATGGTCGAAGTCAAGAAGTAATAAGCTGGTAGGAAAATCGTATAGAAGTGCCAAAGAAAAGGGGCGGAGCCAGAAATGGACCCGTCTCTTTTCGCAAGAACCCTATCCCGTTGGATCCTTGGATTCCGAGATCTCCCGGAGCTCCCTGACGATGGGGCCATCCTCTTTCCAAAGGTGACAGGTGTTTATAAATTTTTTTATGGTCTGTTCGGGGAGGCCCGTCTTCCTCGTTTCCGCGACGTAAGCGGTCCAGTATCCTTGGACGGCAGACTCTCCCATGGCGATAACGAGGCTCGTCAGGTGTGCGCACCCTCTCACGCCGCCGATGATTCTCTTTACCTTCATGCTGTATCCCGGGGCGATCTCCAGACCTTCGAGTTTTCGGATCCAGGGAAGCATCTCCGGACATTCCGCCCTGGGATGATGGGGCATGGTGGCTTCTGCTCCTTCGATCACCATGCCCGGCCCCCTGACCTTCAATTGGACAACCATATGGTGCACAAGCTCGGAATCCTCCGCGACTTCGCTGCGCCTCGTCGGGTAGCGATGGTCGATGAGGCTACCTTCCACAAGAATGGTGTGGTCCCCCAGGTCGGACGTTCGCATTGAAATTTCCCTGGTATGAACAAGTTTCTTCATGGGATCCCCCCAATGTCGGTGCTCACGGTTTTCACCCTGGAGAATTCAAAATGGATAAGAAATCGGTCAAAAAGCAAAACCGCTTGACGAATGATTTCCAGGGAATGAGTCAATCTTTCAGCTCAGGCGTCGTCGGAGCATCCATCTAAATCACTCGCCCGTCGCGGTGTTGGAAGCGTCCCGGTTTTGTTCTGAATCGTCCTTTCTTCTTTTCGGATAATCTTGATTGACCGGCAAGTTGACAAAAAAGGAAGATCCTTCGTTGAGCTGACTCTTCACATCAATATAGCCTCTGTGATCTCGGACGATCTGGTTCGAGATCGATAGTCCCAATCCGCTTCCCGCCGTTTTGGTGGTAAAGAAGGGGTTGAAGATCTCTTCTAAGTGATCCGGTAAAATTCCGCAGCCCGTGTCCGTAAACTCTATCCGGACGTAGGGCTCCCCCCCCGGTTTCACAAAGGATCCGGTCTTAACGGTGACCCTTCCTTTCTCGGGGGTGGCCTCAATCGCGTTCAACAAGATGTTCAGGAAAACCTGTTTGATCTGTTCCCGATCAATCTGGACGGCGGGTAAATTGGAGTCATAGCTTTTATGAACGGCGATCTGCTTCTTGTTCGCTTCTGTTGAAACCAAAAGAAGCATCCCGTCTAAGATGATGTTAATATTTTCCATCTCTAGCTTTGGGTCGGAGGGTCTTGCAAAATCGAGGAGTTCCGTGACCAATGAAGAAATGCGGTCAACCTCTCCGGAGGCAATGTGGAGAAATTTGTCTCGAAATTCCTCATCGTCGATCCGTTCAGGCAAAAGGTGAGTAAAAGTTTTGATGGCCACCAAGGGGTTTCGAATTTCATGGGCCAGGCCAGCCGTTAGGGTTCCCAAAGAAGCCAGGCGGTCTGCCCTCCGGATATAGGATTTCGATTTTTTCAAATCCTCATAGAGCCTCGCATTTTCGATAGCGATCGCCGTTTGATTTGCCAGGGTGTCAAGCAACTCAATATCTTCACGGGAGTAAATATCTCTGGTGAACTTATGGCTGAGGTTAATCATTCCAATGAGCTGCTCCTTCCAAATGAGGGGGATGCTGACTTCCGCCTCTAGCAAGGACATTTCATTGACGACATGAGATATCACTGGAATGTGAGCTCTGTTGGCCAATTCTTCCCGGACAATAATCTCTCCGACTTTTTGCAGGTAAAAAGGGAGAGGGTTGTCCTTTGAGAGATGTTGGGTCGAGGTTGTCATATTCACATTCTTCGATTCACACAAATCATACCCTCCTTTTTCTTCGCTCACCAAAAAGAAAGAGGCCTTCTCGACCCCCATCGTCTGGGTGATGGTATCAATAATCCGCTTTGAGAGGGATTGTAAATCGAGGATGGATACGAGGACCTTACTGAATTTTCCCAGGGTGTCGCGATAATCATAACGGTCTTTGAAGAAAAGTCGCTCTACCGCCCTTTCTGTCCGGAATTTGACCTTTTGAAAAAGGTTAGCCACAAGCAGGAGGATCAAAAGAATGATCATCAGGGAGAGAGAGTTGACCTCTTTAAAGAGATGCCTTTGAGCAAGAATGACCAAAGTAGCGGAAGGGATAAAGAGGAGCAGGGTAATGAGACCGTAAGTTGCCCCTTTTGTTAATACGATATTGATGTCCCGGTGTCTGATGATTGTATAAAAATGTATAAAGAGGCCGAGTGCAAGAAAATAATTTCCAATCGGCGGAACAGGAAGGACGTTAAATACGAGCAGGTAATTTGTGGACCCCCCTGCAAATCCAATCACAGACCCCAAGAGAACAAATTTCATCTGATTTCGTTTCATCCCAACCAGATTTCTTAGCTCCCTAATCATTAGGAAGAATGAGTAAATGAGCGCCAGAAAGAAGTAGGTAGCGAAGAAGGGGAATATCACTCCGGGAACAGAGGCATAATTGAACGAACCCTTAGGGACCACGTCTTTAACGAAGAGAGGGGTGAAATTAAAGACTAATAGAATGGTTGATATGATGTAGCATAAGGTTAAAAGGGTTCTTCTTATGCCACCCAAATAGGATTGAATAAATTGAACGAAAAACGTGGGGATAAAGATAGCTCCCGTGTATAACCATTGATTCCAGAAAAGCCCCCAACTCTTGTTGGGTGCTTCTATTTCCATCCCAATGCCAAAAATCCATACAAAAACGCTCATCAGGAAGAAAACATAGCTCCGGGAAATATCTTCTCCTCTTTTCCTGAAGAAGACGATCCCTCCTAGGATGAGGCATGTGATTGCTGTGAAAAAAGCGGATATGGCGAGAGGGTTCATCTGGAACAATCTTAGACTCTTAGCAAGAAAACCTCTTCAGAATGACGATCGAATTCTTCCCTCCAAAGCTGAAAGAATTAGAAACGACGACATTGAGCTTTTTCTCGATCGATTTGTTCGGAACATAATTAAGGTCGCAATCAGGGTCAGGGTGCTCGTAATTCATGGTCGGAGGGACGATGCCATGGTTGATTGCCAAGGCAGAGGCTGCGATCTTCATCGCTCCGGCGGCTCCGAGCGGATGACCGACCATGGATTCAATCGCACTGACCAAGATGGATTGCTTTGTAACATTAAATATTCTTCTGATAACCGCCGTTTCCACTCTATCGTTAAGAACCGTAGCAGACCCATGTGCAGACACGCAATCGATTTGATCGGGAGAAATGTGAGCATCCTCTAATGCCGACCTTATGGCTCTTTCCGCCTGTTGCCCGTCCGGCGCCGGCTCCGTAATATGGTAAGCATCGTGGCTCGTACCGTAACCTACAATTTCTGAATATATCTTTGTGCCTCTCTTGAGGGCATGTTGAAGTTCTTCCAAGAGCAGCACAGCCCCACCCTCGCTGAGAACGATCCCGTCTCTATTCTTGTCGAACGGCTTTGGGGTTTGATGGGGGAATTTGTTTCTTGTCGATAATATTCCGATTAAGGTGAAAGAACTGAATGTTAACGGAGTAATAGGAGCTTCTGCAGCCCCCGCTAACATCAGGTCTATTTTCCCATCTCTTATCATATTGAAGGCCAGACCAATATTATCTGGCCCCGTCGCACAACCCGTGGACATCGCAAAACAAGGCCCCTTAATCCCTAACTCGATGCAAATATTGTTCATGCAAGATCCTACAAACAGTCTCGTGCAAAAAAGTGGATAGACCCGTCTCAACCCCTTTTCCAAAAAGATGGAATGTTGCTCTTCCGCATGCGGTAATCCCCCGATGGCAGAGCCGACGGCAACGCCTATGGACTCTGGTCCAATTTGTTCCAATTCGACGTTAGAGTCCGCCAAGGCCATTTTAGAGCACGCAACTCCAAATTGTGAGAACCGGTCCATCCTTCTTAAGCTCTTTGAGTTGATATAAGTTGCTGGGTCAAAATCCTGTATCTCGCCGGCGATTTTGGAAGGGTATGACGAAGCATCAAATCGGCTAATGGTTTTAATCCCTGATCGTCCCTGGACTAATGCATCCCAGAAATTGTCCACCCCGATGCCATTCGGAGCAACAACCCCCATGCCGGTGATGACGACCCTTCTTTTTTCCAACGGTAGAACTCCTCCTCCATGGAAAAGATGGTCAAATCGTATACCTCACATATCATAAAAAGCTTTCTAATTCAAATCATTTGACGTTTCCCAATTGGGGCGGTCTCCCCGGGATGAGACGTGATCAAATAAAACACACGTCAACAAATTCATTGCCCGTTCTTGTCCAATCTTCGAGCCTGTGCTATGGTTCTCGTCATGGCATCAGGGCAGGAATCCTTGACCTGCCCCACTTTACTACTCTTCGGAGATTTTATTGCTTATAATAAGGGAGCAGGAGAGATCATGAGTGGGAAAAAGATCCGGGTTGAACGTATCTTAGACCGAAATTCAGGCAAAACAGTGATCATCCCCATGGATCACGGGGTTACCGTGGGTCCCGTAACGGGGTTGATCCATATGCGGGAGACGATTCGTTCTGCAGCCGTGGGCGGAGCAAATGCGGTTGTCATGCATAAAGGATTGGTTGAGATGGCTCTCAAGAACAGAGGGGGGATGGGGCTGATCCTCCATCTCTCTGCAAGCACGCAAACAGGCCTCGACCCGAATTCCAAAACCCTGATATGCACGGTGGAAGAAGCGATCAGACTAGGAGCGGACGCCGTTTCCATCCACGTCAACCTCGGGACCGAGGAAGAGAAGTCCATGCTGAGAGATCTGGGGGTTGTCTCCAGAGTGGCGATGAAATGGGGAATTCCCCTTCTGGCCATGATGTATTCAAAAAACCGTGAAGGGGAGGACGAGAAGAGTGTAAAGATCGTGAAACATTCAGCTCGTTTGGGAGCAGAATTGGGGGCAGACATCGTTAAGGTTCCTTATACCGGTTCCCCGGAGGGTTTCAGGGAGGTGGTCGAAGGGTGTTTCGTCCCGGTAGTCATTGCAGGGGGAGTGAAGATAGAGACCGACCAGGATATCTTAGAGATGGTGAAGGGGGCTATGGTTGCAGGAGGAGCGGGGGTCTCGATCGGACGAAATGTTTTTCAGCACAAGCATCCATCAAGAATCGTCCGGGCTATTTGTAAAATTGTCCACGACGGATCGACGGTCAAGGGAGCCTTAAAAGAATTAGGTCAAAAGGGATGAAGAGGGGTTGGGGCTGTACCGGAAAAAAAGGGAGACATTTCTGGGTTAAGATTGATGAGAGCGTTATCGAGAGATAAAAACGCGCGGAGGGTCTGTATCCCGATCGTCGAGACGACTGTAGAAAAGGCCCTGATCGCTGTCGACAAAGTGAATCGATGGGCAGACCTGATTGAGCTCCGAGCGGATTATCTGAAGAAAATCGAGTTGCCCCCTTTCCTTGAGAACCGGCGAAAACCTTTGATTGTCACCCATAGAAGAAAGGAAGAAGGAGGCAGATACGAAGGAGAAGAAAGGAAGAGGCTGAGTGTTCTACAGGAAGCGATTGACTTGGGGACAGATTACGTCGATGTGGAATTGGCCTCGGAGAAATCATTACTTCAGGGTTTCATCAGAAATAAGAAGGGGACTCGGATCGTCCTCTCCTTCCATGATTTTCGAAAAACACCTTCTCAGAAAGAACTTCAAAGACTCTTCGACCAAATGGTTCGACTGGGAGCGGATGTGATTAAGATTGTTTCGTTTGCCAGGTCGTGGGCGGATAATCTTACCCTCCTGTCGCTCCTTCCAATGGCTAAGACAAGAAAACAGAAGATCGTTGCCTTCTGCATGGGAGAGAAAGGGAAGGTCAGTCGTCTTTTTTCTCCCATGCTGGGGGCGGCGTGGACATACGCTTCGCTCAACAAGGTCAAGAGTTCTGCCCCCGGGCAGTTGACGGTAAGAGAGTTGAAGGATCTATGGGAGAAAATGAGGTGATGGACGCCCAAACAGAGCTTTACGGAGTGATCGGAAACCCGGTCCGCCACAGTCTGAGCCCGATGATTCACAATAGAGCCTTTAAGCGGCTGGGCTGGAACGCCGTCTATTTGGCCTTTGAAGTAAAAGACGTAGATGAGGCCCTAAGAGGAGTCCGTGGGCTTGGAGTCAGGGGAGTAAGCATCACCCTTCCCTTTAAGACGGAAGTTCTTCCGCTTCTGGATAGAGTCGAAGGGCTGGCGAAAAAGGTCGGCGCTGTGAACACGATCGTCAATCGAAAGGGGAAGCTGATCGGTTACAACACGGATTGTGAAGGTGCGTTAACCGCGCTGGAAGACAGGGTAGACCTGGAAGGAAAGAGGGTCGCTCTTCTCGGAGCGGGTGGCGCGGCTCGGGCGATTGGCTTTGGCTTAAAGGAAAGAGGCCTTCGGTTGATCGTCGTTAATCGGTCCAAAGAAAGAGGCCGGGCGCTCGGTGAAGCATTACGGTGCGACTATCTGCCGATGTCCTCGCTCACCGGAATGAAGGCGGGAGAGCTTGAAGCCGATGTCCTTATCAATGCGACCTCTCTTGGAATGCACCCGCGAGACGGCGAAACCCCCATGCCAAAGGCGTTGTTAAGAAAGGGGATGGTGGTAATGGACATTGTCTACGAACCTTTGCAGACCCGACTGCTTCGTGAAGCCAAAGAGAAAGGCTGTGTCACGGTCGATGGATTGGAGATGCTTATTCGTCAAGGGATCGCCCAGTTTGAAATCTGGACCGGCACACGGTTGGAAGTTGGAAAAATAAGAAAAGATCTCTGCCGGGCATTAAGTCGAAAATAACGCGACCGTCTCCTGCCTCCTGGCACGCAGGTCCGTCAGAAATGAATTTTCACGGTTCGAGGAGAGGCTCGTCCCCGAACCGTCTGGAAGAGAAGATTCCACCTTGAAGCCGAAGGCTGATGGCTCAAGGATTTTTCGAATACGATTAAGTTCTGAACAGAAAACCGTGATTGAGATCAAACCCCTTCACCACTGTAACGCGGTTATTGCTATTCCCGGGTCAAAAAGCTATACCCACCGTGCTCTGATTCTTTCTTCGTTAGCCGATGGAGAATCACTGTTGACCCATGCCCTTCGATGTGAGGATACCGAACGTACCGCTCAAGGACTGGTAAACGTTGGAGTAGAGATCTTCTGGGAAGGCGATGATGTGCGAGTCCTTGGGACAGGAGGAAAGCTTAAAGGATCCGGGGACAGGATCGATGTGGGGAATTCAGGCACCTCGATGAGATTTCTGACAGCACTGGCAGGTCTTAAGAGGGGAGTTACGGTGTTGGACGGGAATGAGCGGATGAGAAAACGGCCGATCCGCGAGTTATTGGTGGGTTTGGGCGAGCTCGGGGTTCGAGCTTATTCGCAAAAAGAAAATGACTTCCCGCCGGTGGTCGTGGAGTCCGAGGGACTCCACGGTGGCACGGCGAGGATCAAAGGGGAAGAAAGCAGCCAGTTCCTTTCCGGCCTCCTCCTGGTGGCGCCCTATGCCCAGAAGGATGTCACCCTACAGGTGGTGGGTCCGTTAGCCTCTAAACCTTATGTTGACATCACGTTGGCTGCAATGTCCGCCTTTGGCGTGGGGATCCGGAACCAGGGATATCGTTCCTTTTTCATTCAAGCGGGGCAGCGCTATCGCCCCCAACGGTACCGGGTCGAAGGGGATGCCTCGAATGCCTCCTATTTCTTTTCGGCTGCGGCGGTTTGCAGGGGGAGAGTCGAAGTCAGGAATTTAAACCCGGCCAGCCTTCAAGGAGACTTCGGATTTCTGGATATCCTGGAAAGAATGGGGTGCCGTGTGAACCGGGGGGGTGATTGGGTAGAAGTTCAGGGAGGGAAACTTCACGGGATCGAGATCAACATGAATGAAATGCCCGACCTCGTCCCAACGCTGGCGGTCACCGCTGCCTTTGCCCAGGGGAGGACGGTGATTCAAAATATCGGGCACCTTCGTCTGAAAGAATCGGACCGAATTCATGCCCTGGCCACGGAGCTGAGCAAGATGGGTGTTCGAGTCGACGAAAAAAAGGATGGGTTGGGGATTGAAGGAGGGAGGCCTCATGGAGCGGAGATCGAGACGTACGATGACCACCGCATGGCCATGAGTTTTGCGATCGCGGGGCTTGCGGTCCCCGGGATAAGAATTCTAGGAGAACGATGCGTGGATAAATCGTTCCCGGAGTTCTGGGAAACTTTGCAAAAACTCTACTGAAGTGAGCTAAAGTGTCTAAAGTAACTAAAGTTAAAATGATAACCTCATTGCTGAGTCGGGATTTGGGTGGAGCTACGAAACTTCGGGAAGTGCTGTTTAAGCACTTTAGGCACTCCCAATTTTAGGCACTTGAATCTCTTATGAATCTCGTTTTAATCGGATACCGTGGGTCAGGCAAAAGTACGGTCGGCCGAAAGCTGGCTTCTCGCCTCAAGATGAAGTTTGTGGACATCGATGACCTCATTGAAGACCACCAGGGAGTTCCGATCAGCGATATTGTAAAATCCCATGGATGGGGCCATTTTAGGAAATTGGAGAGAAGCGCGATTGAAGAAATTTCAAAGGAAGATCGTCTCATCATCGCTCCCGGAGGAGGGGCTGTGCTTGACTCGGACAATGTCGACGCTCTAAGGGAAAATGGGTTGATCCTCTGGCTGAAAGCAGACAGACAAACCCTACTCAAGCGATTGAATCAGGACCCGGGGACAAAAACGCGAAGGCCAACGTTGACGGGTAAAGGCACTCCAGAAGAACTAAAGGAGGTGATGTCCCTGAGGGAGCCGATTTACGAACGGGTTTCAGAAATCCAAATCGATACGTCAACGCTCGACGTGGAAACGGTTGTGGAAAATGTCTTAACCGTCGTGAAAGACAAACTGGGGAGGATCTAGGATGTCAGGAAATTCGTTTGGAACACTTTTTAGAATCACCACGTGGGGGGAATCGCATGGGGAGGCGCTGGGAGTGGTGATCGATGGCTGCCCCCCCAAGATGGAGCTTTCCAACGAAGACATTCAGCAGGAGCTCGATCGAAGAAGACCTGGCCGAGGGAAGGGGTCGAGTCCTCGCAGGGAGAGGGACCGTGTTGAGATTCTTTCTGGCATCTTCGAGGGAAAGACGACAGGGACGCCTATCTCCCTTCTGATCAGGAATGAGGACGTGGATTCTGTTCCGTACGAAGAATGGAAGGAGGTCTTCAGACCCGGTCAGGCTGATTTTACCTATCGGGCAAAGTATGGCATCCGAGATTATCGAGGCGGCGGCAGAGCCTCCGCCCGTGAAACTGCGGGGAGGGTTGCTGCTGGGGCCGTGGCTAAAAAGATCCTGGATAAAGAAAAAATCAAGATCATCGGCTATACGCTCGAGTTGGGAGGAGTTCGGGCGTTCAAGATAGATTACGAAGAAATTGAGAGAAATGTCTTACGCTGCCCCGACCAAAACGCCGCCGCAGGAATGGAGAAGAAAATCGAGGAAGCAAAGCTTCAGGGAGATTCACTCGGAGGAATTGTAGAGGTCCTTGCCCGGGGCTGTCCTCCCGGGTTGGGAGAGCCTGTATTCGATAAATTAGAAGCCGATCTCGCCAAGGCCCTGATGAGCATCGGCGCAGTGCGAGGCGTGGAGATCGGAGCAGGTTTTGGGGTGGTCCGGATGCGTGGGTCTGAGTGCAATGATCCCATCGGACCCGGAGGATTCGAAAAGAACGACGCCGGCGGAATTCTCGGTGGGATATCCAATGGAGCGGATCTCATCCTGCGCGTCGCCGTTAAACCGATTCCGTCGATCAGCCTGGAGCAGAGGACAGTCGATCAAGCGATGCGGCCTGTCTCGCTAAAAATCAAAGGGCGGCATGACGTGTCGGCCATTCCACGGATCAACGTCGTATGCGAGGCGATGGTGGCCGTTGTTTTGGCCGATCATCTGCTCAGACAAAAAGCCCTCACTTCATCCATCCGTCCGTGACGGGCGCATGATGATCCACGGGACGTCCAGTCTGTCCAGTCAGGGTCTTGATTCAATCGTTAAATTTCTCCATATAGGCGGTTAATCCCTTTCGAAGCCATTCGGGAAGATCGGTCTTCTCAAAGGTTTCCGGATGAACGCAAACCGTAACATTCTCCCCTTCTACAACCATCTCTTCTTCGCCGGCCATTCGGTAGCCTCTGTACCCCCAGGTAATGGAGGTCCGGCCGAGGGTAACCACCCTGACCTCGATTTGGATCTGGTCTCCATAACGCATTTTCCGTCGGAAGTCGGCCTCCACATGGACGGTCGGTAAGGAAAGCTTGCGTTTGTGTAACACCTCCGCATAATCGATCCCTATCTCGCTACTGAAGAATTCCTCCATGGCCAGATGAAAATAATGCATGAAACGGGGATAATAGACGATACCTGCATTATCAATGTCACCGAAACAAACCTTGATCGGTTTTCGAAAGGGCATGAATCCATTTCCTCCTTTCCGAACAGTTTTGGGTTTCAGAAAAAGTCAAACCGTCCTGATGCGTCTGGTAGGGTACGGTAGCATCCTTTTCCTCGTAGAATGATCAGGCCAAATTTATCGCCTTCCTGAGGACATTGTCAACCCCCTCTGCTTCTGTCTCAAGAAACCGAGCCTTTTCTGACACGACGTTCATTCATGGAGGAGGATTGACGTATTTCGGTCTTTAACAAGAGAAAGAACGGCTGGTCGGGGCAAGATTGCGATGTAGAATCTAAATCGGGTTGGAAGTTTCGGTGGGATAAAAACCTTGATTTCTGTCCTTCGGGGATCTACGCCGGCGGAAGAGGAAAATCTAATTGAAGTCTTCTCTATTTTCCGTCCTCTCGAAGAGTAATTGCACGACCGCATCGCCGAGATAAAACCTATCTGGCGTACCTTCTGCCTCTAAGACAATGGTGCTATTGACGATCTTCTTCACGACGAAGGACTGTCCGGTTAACCTGTCTCTGAGTCTGTCTCCTTCCAGAATTGTCACGGAGCCTTACCTCCTCTATCCCGTTAGGAATATTGGGCCCGCTAGGATTTCTGACGGGTTTATTCTGAACAGGTCGGTCTTAGAAAAAGCCTTTGTTAATAACGACCACGGACCTCGAAATTTCTTAAGCTGCCCTCGTGATTTGGACCGTTAGCCTTCCTCTCTCAACGACTGCTAATTCAGCTTCATTCGATGAATTTCTAGCGCCCGGTAATAAGTGGAAGCAATTTGAATGCCACGGAGGATAATCCAGGTAACAGCTTGATATTTAAGGTTTTCTGCAATAGGTAAAATCTCAGAGAAATGATAAAAATGACGCTTTTTGACTTTCTTATGTTGCTCATTTCCGACCAAAAGTCCGAGCCCCGGGAAAACACATCCTTCCGTCGTTTGGTTTTGTGATCCGTGGGGCCGGTCACAAGAATCACTTCAACAGTCCTTTCAGCAATTCGATAGTTTTATTATCATCCCATTTTGCACTGCCCGTATGTTTAAAAACTATTCTGCCATCGCGGGAGAGTATGAAGGTTGTTGGGACACGTTGAGTATTGAAAACTGCCGGCGGCGATCCGAGCATGATATAAATCGGAAAGGTGTATCTCTTCCTTTTGACAAACCGACCCACTTTGGGGGCATCTTCATTTGAAATGCAGAGGAAAACGATCCCTTTGTCCTTTAACTTTTCATAAAGTCGTTGAATACTCGCCATTTCAGCGACGCAGGGGGAACACCAGGTAGCCCAGAAATTGAGAAATACGACTTTTCCTTTCGCATGGGCCATCGGCAAGTCTTGGCCGTCGAGAGATTGAACCGTCCAGTCATAATTCCCCAAAACAGCGGGTGAGGAGGATGATGCCTCTACACGGGTGTCCAGGAATCTCTCAACTGGCGGCGTATGCACGATGGATTTCCACCCGATGCCTAACGCGGAGATCAGCATCGCGATGGCCATTCCTGCGCCAATCCTTAAGAAAAAGTTCCTGTTAAAGAATTCTATTTTTTTTCTCTTAGGGTATCTCATCTAGGCCCGATCCTTCATCTTTGCAATTATAATGAAACTCTTGCTAATTTAATAGGTTTTTGATATGAAAAGGAACATGTCTCTTCATAAAGAAGACCTTTCTTTCCGGAGAAATCTTGAGAAAGAGATAGACCTCTGGCTTAAGGAAGGCATTCTCCTCCCCGATCAGAAGGAACGCATCCTTGCGCGGTACAAAGTGCTTAAGGCGGCCGAAGAGAAGGCAGGTCCTGGAAAGCTCATCACAACCCTCTCTATCCTCGGCTCCATTCTTGTGGGTATTGGAGTGATTCTCTTCGTGGCCTCAAACTGGTCTGCCCTTCCAAATTGGGGAAGGCTTTTCATCGTATTTTCGTCCATGCTTGCGAGCTATGGATTCGGGTTCTACCTTCGCTATGAAACACGAAACTATCCGAAGGTAGGAACCTCTCTTATTCTTCTGGGCTCCCTGATTTTCGGGGCCGGGATGTTTTTGATCGCCCAGATTTACCACATCACGGTCCACTATCCCAATGGTCCCCTCCTGTGGGGATTATTCGTCCTCCCCCTTGCGTACCTTTTGAGATTCAAAAGTCTCCTCTCTCTTGCTATCCTTGTGCTGTTGATCTGGCTTGGGATGGAGGCCCACCTTCAGGCCCTTCAGTCCATCTCCCTTCACCCCGCCACCCTGATTCCTCTCTTTTTCATGGCAGGCATTGTCCTCTGGGGGATTGGCCTGGTGCACAGGGAACGAGAAAGTCTGAAGATTATTTCTAGCCCGTATATTCTGATTGGGACGCTGATCACATTTGTTGCGGGGTATGTTCTAACTTTCAGTCTTTACGGAGAGAGATTCAAGTCAGATGCCCTCTTCATATTTTATCCGGGCATCGGCGTTCTCTTCTTGTTGGCCGTGATTGCGCGATGTCTGCCCGGGGAGAAAGAAAGAGGATGGATTCCCGAAACACTCGGCCTGGTCGTTCTGATGATCATTGTCATTTTCCTTTCCCTGTTCTTTCCAAAGGCATCTCCCACGAGCGTGAGAGGGGACCTGAGGTTGTTCTTGAATATTCTTTTTGCACTCGAAATCGTTGGCCTGATCATCCTGGGGTTTATCAGAAGATTTCCCGTCTATGTCAACATCGGCCTGTTGTTTTTTGCTCTCGATGTCATCGCCCGGTACTTTGACTTTTTCTGGGAACTTTTGCCCCGCTCTCTGTTCTTCATCCTGGGAGGCCTTCTTCTTCTTTTCGGGGGGATTCTGCTCGAGAGAAAAAGAAGAAAGATCCTCTCCTCTTTCGATATCGAGGAGGTTGACGGATGAGGTGGAAATTCATCTTCCTGGTCCTCCTCCAGGTTGCACTCCTTGTGGGCATCATCGCCTACCGACAATACTGGGTGGCGACGGGAGAAAGAGTCTTATTGCGGACAGCCCCGGTGGACCCGAGAGACATCTTCAGGGGAGATTATGTTAGCCTTCGGTACGATATTTCGACCCTCGACCTTGACGGGTTGGGCGCGAAGGGTAGCTTCAAGTCGAATGAAAAAGTGTATGTCCTCCTCGAGAAAAACCAGGAGGGCGTCTTCAGCGCTGTCTCTATCAGCAGAGGGCTCCCATCCGGGAAGAGATTTATTCAGGGTCGTGTTGAGTATGAGCGGACGTTATCGAAGTGGGAGGTGACGTTAAGAGATGATTCGGATAATCTTTATGAGCTGAAACCTCAGTGGTTTGAGAACATGAAAAGGGGAGACAGAGTCACTTTCTGCCTTGATGAGAAGGGGAATGTGCTCCATTTGTACAAGGAGGAAGCAGATTATCGGCCCAAATGCAGGGGGCAATCGTTGACCGGGAGCGTCGAGGGGATTAAAGAGACAAAATCTCGGGTCCTGAACGTGGGATATGGTATTGAAAGCTATTTTGTCGAGGAAGGAAAGGGAAGGGCGGTAGAATCCTTACGCAATGCCAGGGAACTGAGAGTTGAGGTTTCACTGCGCAAAGACGGCAAAGGGATTATCACTGGGTTATTCGTGGACGGGAAATTAGTAAGGTAATATTTTTTTCGCTGATACGAATCGGGTAAATGTCAATAGGAAAAGGGAACGGATTGTCCCGCCGCCTCCAGCCTTTCTAAGAATTTTTCCTGCCCAATTCAACCCTGGCCATCGTCCGTAATCGAAATGAGGAACCTTTACAATCTTCTGTCATGCTGAAATCTGTTCGGATCTTTAGCTTTCGATAACCTATAGATCCTGACACAGGTTGAAGATGACGACTAAGGATCACGGACCGCATTAATTGTTTGACAAATAGCCGATATTCTATGAGAATTATAAAATTATCGAGGGACCCGTAAGACCATGGAAAATGGAGACCTTTCGAAACTAAGGATTGATAAGTCCAAGGTGGTGATTCGTCCGAGAAGGAGAAAAAAGCTGATTTATTGGACTTTGGCCGTCATCGCCATCGTGATCCTGGGACTGCTCTATGCCAAAGGGGTCTTCACCCCCTCTGTCCAGGTCCAGGTGGCTACGGTCAGCCAGTTCTACCCTTCCCAAGCCTTCACGTTGCTCAATGCGAGCGGCTATGTTGTTGCCCAGCGTAAGTCCGCCCTGGCATCCAAGGTCACCGGACGCCTGGTCTGGCTGGGCGTTGAAGAAGGAAGCCACGTGAAAAAGGACCAGGTCGTTGCTCGCCTTGAAAATCAGGATGTCAATGCAGCCAAGGATCAGGCGGCGGCAAACGTCAATGTGGCCCGGTTCAACCTCGAACAGGCTCAGGCCGAGCTTCGGGACGCGACGCTCTCTTTCAACCGCAATAAAGAGCTCCTCGCTCGGGGAGTTGTCGCCAAGCAAGCCTATGATGATGCTGAGGCCCGTTACGACAAAGCAGTCGCCGCGGTTGCTTCGGCAGAGGCGGCGGTAAAGGCGAATACTGCTGCCCTGGAGGGTGCGACGGCCCTGCTTGAATATACGCTGATCCGGGCTCCTTTTGACGCGGTTGTCTTAACGAAAGATGCGGATGTCGGGGATATTGTCACCCCTTTGGGCGCGGCAGCCAATGCCAAAGCCGCCGTAGTCACCATTGCCGATATGAGCTCCCTGGAGGTGGAGGCGGATGTTTCCGAATCGAACCTAAACCAGATCAGGCTTGGCCAGCCCTGCGAGATTCAGCTGGATGCTCTGCCGGACCGGCGCTTCCGGGGTGAAGTTCATATGATCGTGCCAACCGCTGACCGGAGCAAGGCGACCGTCATGGTTAAGGTGCGCTTCGTCGATAAAGACAGCCGCATCTTACCAGAGATGTCGGCAAAGGTTGCCTTTCTTGCTCGCTTGGCAAAGCCAGATGAGCAGAAGTCCCGAACCGCAGTTCATCAGACCGCCCTGCTGAATCGGAAAGACGGAAAGGTCGTCTTTGTCGTCAAAGGAGACAGAGCGGTTGAGACCTCTGTCAACCTCGGGAGCCCGATGGGTGACATGGTAGAAGTCCTTGGAGGCGTAAAAGTGGGAGACCGGGTCGTGCTGAA
>Ga0335084_10002048_pt1 | contig 19248 bp, 15 predicted proteins | sample Lox_Sample_44_FD_206721 | JGI IMG/M metagenome (GOLD analysis project Ga0335084, IMG submission 206721) | Soil microbial communities from Loxahatchee National Wildlife Refuge, Florida, United States - Lox_Sample_4.4 | ecosystem: Environmental > Terrestrial > Soil > Wetlands | place: USA...
TGGCGACCGGGATTCCGGGCGATCGTTGTCATTACTTGGTTTTTGATCATTGCGGTTTTGTGGTGTTGGCCCCGAACCGAGACGCGGGCGGTACCGATGGCTGTATTCTGGTGGTTCCGAGCAGTCGCCGTCTTAGGCGTCGTTTGCTTGACGTATGAGATGGGCCAGTTGTTGGGCAAGCGCATTGATGTTGGCGGAGTGATTCTGGATGCGGTGCTCGTGTTGCCAATGTTCCTTTTCTGGTTCGTTGTGGCCGCAGCGACTTTCTGAGACGTTTGTTCCACAACCATGAAAGCCAATCCCAAGCACATCCACCTGATCGGCATCTGCGGCACGGCGATGGCCTCGCTGGCCGGAATGCTCAAACAACGCGGGTTCCGCGTCTCTGGCTCCGATGCGGCCGCGTATCCGCCAATGTCGACATTTCTGGAATCTCTCGGCATCCCGGTGGCGCAGCCGTTTGCCGAAACGAACCTAAACCCTCGTCCCGATCTTGTCGTCGTCGGCAACGCCATGTCGCGCGGGAATGTCGAACTGGAGCATGTGCTCGACACGCGCATCCCGTTCTGTTCACTGCCGCAGATACTGCACGATGAATTCCTCGTAGGGAAAGAAGTGCTGGTGGTCGCCGGAACGCACGGCAAAACGACGACCACCTCAATGCTGGCGTGGATCTTCGAAACGGCGGGACTCCAGCCATCGTTTCTGATTGGCGGCATCGCGGAAAATTTCGGCAGTAGCTTTGGCCTAGGCGATGGCCGCCACTTCATCCTCGAAGGCGACGAGTACGACACCGCGTTTTTCGACAAGGGCCCGAAGTTCCTGCACTATTTTCCCGACGCTAGCATCCTCACCTCGGTCGAGTTCGACCACGCCGACATCTACAACGACCTTGATGCCGTCGAGACCGCGTTTAAGCGCCTGGTCAACCTGGTGCCACGGCGCGGGCGAATCGTTGCCTTCGATCAGGGAGAAAGCCTCGATCGTTGCCTGAAGAGGGCCTTCTGTCCAGTCGAGCTCTACGGCACGACTGATCGGGCGCAATGGAAAATCGCGAACCTCCAGTTCACTCCGGCGCGAACTTCGTGGACAGTCGTTCACGATGGCAGGCCCTGGGCCGATTTCGAATTTCCTTTGGCAGGGGAGTACAACGTCTGGAATGCCACGGCAGCGGCGGTCCTGGCGGCGGGCTGCGGAGTTCCGCAAGAGGCCATTGCGAGCGGTTTGGCGAGTTTTCAGAGCGTGAAGCGGCGGTTGGAAGTCAAGGCGCAGGTCAACGGAATCACCATCATCGATGATTTTGCCCATCATCCCACGGCGATCGAGCAGACGATTCAGGCTCTGCGCGCGCGATATTCCGGAGCTCGCTTGTGGGCTGTGCTCGAGCCACGTTCGAATACCATGCGGCGGAACCTATTGCAGGACGCTCTCGCGCGCAGCCTGGCGCTCGCGGATGAAGTGATCGTGGCCAGTATTTTCAAGTCCGATGCGATTCCCGAAGCCGAACGTCTGGATCTGAATCGTGTGGTCGGCGAGATTCGAAATCGTGGCAAGCGCGCCCGCGTCATTGCCGATGCCGATAGTATCGTCAATGCGATCGCGCCCGAACTGCGGCCGGGCGATGTGGTTGCCATCCTCTCGAATGGCGGATTCGGCGGGATTTATGAGAAGCTACCGGAGCGACTGCGTGCGCTCTCCGCGCCGGGATGAAACAGGTTCCCCCTGTGTTCCTCTGTGTCCTCTGTGGTAAAACAAAAATGCTTGAACCACAGGGAGCACAGAGGAACACGGGGAACAACCCGAAATGACCATGGAGAACATCGGCTCGACCGCTCGGGTGGATAACGCGTGCCAGGAGGGGAACGGTTCGGCGTTCCGCACGGTTCTCATGCTCGCGTTCTGGACATTCGCCCTGCCGGTCGCGGTGGTGCTGGGTTTTCCCTGGACCTATCTCACCAAGAACATTAGCTTCCTCTACCGCATGAGCATGTGGGCGGCCGGGACAGGAGTGCGTGTCGCGGGGGTGCGCGTGCAAACGCTGGGGCTCGAGAAGATCGACCCGGCGCGCAACTACATCTTCATGTCCAACCACATGTCGAATCTCGATCCGCCCATTACGCTTCCCTTGATCCCGCGACGGACGTCTGTCATGGTGAAGAAAGAGCTATTCAAGTACCCGCTTCTGGGACAGACCATGCGCATCGGTTCTCTGGTCCCGGTCGACCGCGGAAATCGCGATGCCGGAATATCGGCCGTGCGGGAGGCGGTCAAGGCGATCCAGGAGGGCTTGAATATGACCATCTACGTGGAAGGGAAACGTTCCTTCGATGGACGGTTACTGCCTTTCAAGAAAGGCCCGTTCTATCTGGCGGAGGAGTGCCAAGTCCCAGTTGTTCCGATCACGATTTCCGGCACGCAGGAAGTCATGCCCAAAGCGCGCTTTGCCATTCAGCCCGGGACGGTCACCGTCCAATTTCACGATCCGATCGAGCCGCGGGATTTCGGCGATCGCGATTCCCTGATGGCCAAGGTTCGAGCCGCGATCAATTCAGGTTTGCCGCAAGGCCTCCGCGAGTAGTGCAGCCCTCGAAAGACGCCGGGGAGATGATGTCAGCCGCGTGACCGCAGCGCTTTGGCCATTTCTGGAAGTTTATTGAAAACAGCGCAGCACCGCAGCCAAAGCCTATTGTCGATTGCGGGATAGCCGCTGACCGTCGCACCCGCGGGAACGTCATTGGGGATTCCACTCTGGGCGGTAGCGATCGCGCCATCGCCAATCTTGCAGTGACCGGCAACGCCCACCTGCCCGGCAAGAATCACGTTCTTACCAACAGCTGTCGAGCCTGCTAGACCGACTTGGGCGCAGAGCAGCGTATTTTCGCCGACGGTCGACCCGTGGCCAATCTGGGCCAGGTTGTCGATCTTGGCGCCGCGGCGGATACGCGTCTCTCCAACGCTGGCGCGGTCGACACAGGCGTTGGCTTGCACTTCGACGTCATCTTCGAGCACCGCGGGCCCCGACTGAACTATCTTGTGCCAACAGTTCACGTCGTCTTTCGCAAAGCCGAAACCGTCGGCGCCGATGACAACTCCGTTCTGCAAGACGACGTTGTTCCCAAGTTCGCAGAATTCGCGAACGATAGCGTGGGCGTGCGCGAATAATCGATGTCCGATCTTCGCGCCCCGGTAGATCACGACATGCGCCAGCAGGATGGCGTCATCGCCGATCTCGACCCCCTCGTCGATAACAACATAGGGTCCGAGATACGCGTTCCGGCCAATCCTGGCGGTGGGGTGTACAACCGCCGTCGGATGCTTTCCAGGTTCATAGCGAGGCGGCTGATAGAAAAGGGCAACGGCCTTGGCCCAGGCAAGATACGGGTTCTTGCTGCGCAGCATGCCGGTTGAGATCGCGGGGAAGTCGTCCGCGACAATCACGGCCGAAGCCTTCGTGGCCTTGGCCGCAGCCGCGTATTTTCGATTCGAAACGAACGTGATCTGTCCGGGGCCCGCGCTTTCGATGCCGGCCACACCTGTGATTTCAGCGTTAGCCGAAGCGTTTTGGAGGCGAGCTTCAAGAGCGGAAGCAATGTCGGAGAGTTTCATGGTGAAGTCTCGTTGGGGATTGTAATTGAGGGGGCAGGTGTCAGGTCGCAGGTGTCAGGTCTCAGGTCACAGGCGTCCGGGCACAAGCTGTCAGGTCATAGGCCTTAGTGGCGGGGCCCCGGAAGCCACTCAAGATGCGAATATTGACCCGTCGCGACGAGCTTCGTGAAAACCTTTGACCGCAGAGGCCGCAAAGGATTCGCGGAGAACGCGGAGAAGAACTTCTGGCGCCTGAACCCTGACACCCGCGACCAGCCACCTGATACCTGCGACCTGCTGTCTCACTGCTCGAACATCGTCGCCTGGCGCGTATCTGGAACTCCACCTTTGCGGCGACGGCGGGCAGCTCCGATGACGGCTAGAACTGTGATTGAGTTGAGCGACGTGCGCGGCACGAATAGCCTCTGCGTGTTCGAGCGCAGGTCGGGGGGGTTGAGGAGGAATCCCTCTGCGGGATTCTGGGCGAGGTCGTTGGGCATCATGCCTTCGATGACCTCGTTGTCTTTGAACTTCAGGCGTACCCACAGGCCTTCGGTGCGAGGACGGGTAGTAAACGTCTTCCGCGGCATCACGTCGGCGTCGGAGAATTCACGCACAAAGTAAACCGCTTTGATATCACGCAGATCGATGGCAACGACGTTTCCGGCAGTGTTGAGCAGCTCGAACTTGCCATCGACGATAAAGCTCGCCGGCGCTACGAATCCGTTGATGGAATCGCGGTCCGACTTGCGTACGATTACCTTCTTGTGGGTCGAAGGAGTCATCGGATCATTGGGCCATTGAGCGGCGGAAACAATCGAGTGATTGGATATTCAAGTGACGCAATGATTCAATCACTCAATGATTCAATTCGCTCAATCCGGTAAATTCTCGCATTTTTGCGCCTAGCCCATTCACATATCGTGTTGCAGTAGCCAAACGGTAAACGTTGTGTTATTTTTTGTAGCTTGCTTGCGATTGACGTTCGCTGTATAAGTCTAATGTCTAGAGACAGTTAGATTCCACCGGCGCGGAGATCCCAGGTCCTGACCCATCCGCCTGTGGAAAACCTGTGCATAACGTCCCGGTCTAGCCGCAGAGCGGCGAACTAGGAAGGCATGGCCGATTACATCTACACCTTAGAAACCCGGCTCTCGCCGGACCAGCAAAAAACAGTGGCCCTGGTGCAGGATGCCGCCAAAGCGGCGGGGATGAACCTGTACCTCACCGGGGGCGCGGTCCGCGACATCATTACCGGGTTCCCCATTCGCGATCTGGATTTCACCGTTCAGGGCAATGCGCTCAAGCTCCAGAAGGATCTGGAAAAGGCGAAGGCTGTGGTTGGCCATGCCGACGACGAAACCAAGACCTTGCTGCTGACCTTGCCCGGAAACGTGCGCGCCGAGCTGTCGATGGCGCGCTCGGAGCGTTACGAAAAAACAGGAAAGCCACCACTGATTGCGCCGGCGACGATTATCGAAGACTTGCGGCGCCGCGATTTTACGGTCAATGCGATGGCACTCTCATTGAATGAGGGATCGCGCGGCCTGCTCATGGACCCGTTCAACGGGATGGCCGACATTGAGGCCAAGCTGGTGCGGGTGCTCCACAATTACGCCTTCATCGAAGATCCTTCGCGGTTGATCCGCGCATGCCGTTTTGCGGCACGATTCCACTGGGCGATCGAGGAGCGCACGCAGCAGCGCTATGACGCAGCGAAAGAAAACAATTACATCGAGTACATACGGAACTCGACCATCGGCAGCGAGATCGAGCAAATGGCGTACGAAGACGACCCCTTGAGCGTCCTGAAGGTGTATGAGAAAGAAGGATGGCTCAATGTGCTCAGCTCGCACTGGAGTTCGGCGAAAGTGGACGCGGCCGGACTGAGCGGGCTGATGAAGACCCGGCAGCAGATGAACGAACTCGGGTACAGTCCCGATGTTGCGCCCGCGGTGCTCCATTTCCTGACCGCGCGCCTGGGAGACAAAGAGACGGCGGATCTGAGGCGGGCGATTCCGCGCAAAGACCTGGTCGAAGCGTGGAAGGATCTGGAAGACAACGCGAAGGATTTGGCGAAACGGCTGACTGGCAAGGAAGCAGCCACGCCGTCTCGGACCTGGCAGTTGCTGTCTTCGGCACGGCCGGAGATGATTTTGTTTCTTTCGGTGACGGCACGGCAGCAGGCGGTCGCGCAGAAGCTCAAGAACTACTTCACGAAGTGGCGCCAGGTGCAGCAGAAGATTCCGCTGCCGGAAATGACGGAACTGCACATTACGCCGCAACTGCCGTCGTATTCGAAGATCGCGAACGACGTGTTCTTGCTTCTGCTAGATGGCAAGCTGCGCTCGCGGACGGAGACGCTGAAGTTCCTGAAGCCGCTGGCGCCGCCTCCTCCTCCGCCACCTCCTCCGCCGCCGGCGAAGCGGGGACGTGGGGCGAAAGCGATGGCTGCGGCTGCGGCACCAGCCCAAGCTCCCGCCGGTAAGGGGAAAGGGAAAGGGCAGGCGGCTGCTCCCACAGTGGCCGACCCGAAGGCGAAGGGGAAACCTGCGCCTGCTCCGGCGGTGGCAGCGAAACCCGTCGCGCAACCGGTTGCTCCCAAGACCGTAGCTAAGCCTGCAAAGGCTGAGAAGAAGCCCGTCAAAATGGCTTTGAAGAAGCCAGCGAAACCAGCCAAGCCCTCCGGCAAGAAGGGCAAAGACAAATCCAAGGACACGAAGAAGAAAAAGAAGTAGACGAGTTTTGGGTTTGATCTATCGGGCGGCGCTTAGAACGGCCCGACCCACGGCTTGCGGGAGTTTCACCGCAAATGAAGCAGTCCTCGGGATAAAGATAATCTTCTCCGGACTCATCCACGATTCACAGCATTTTGGTACTTCGCAGCCTTGCCCTCTGGGATACCCTCATTGAGCTTGCGTACTTCCAGAGACGCCGGATTCTCATCTTCGCTCACTAAGCGCACGACCTGAGGCGATCGCCGAAACACTGGCGATCGAGCCGAGGGTCTCGAATGCCATGAAGCGGCGCCAAATGTCAACCCGAACTGCACAATTCTCTGGCGTTGGCGCTGAGCCGTCCAGCCTTTAGAATTGAGTGTACTTTCGCTCTTCGAGGATCGGTTTCTTCGCGGAGAGTCGCTGGCGATTCGCATCTCGATCATGAGCTCGCAATTCGTTCATCTCCATTTGCATACGGACTACTCGCTGCTGGATGGCGCTTGCGGCGTCGACTCGCTCGTGCAGCGCGTGAAAGAGCTGGGCATGCCCGCCGTGGCGATGACCGACCATGGCAATATCTTTGGCGCGGTTGAATTTGTGAACGCGGCGCACAAGGCCGGCGTTAAGCCGATCGTCGGATGTGAGCTATATATCTGCAAGAAGGACGACCACAACATCGAGCGCACACCTCCCGAAGGCGACACGTACAACCACCTCCTTGTACTGGCCGAGAACGAAGAAGGTTATCGCAACCTGGTAAAGATCACCTCGGAAGCCTCGCTGCATGGCTTCTACTACAAGCCACGGGTGAGCAAAAAGTTTCTGGCAGAGCACAGTAGAGGACTCATAGGGCTCTCCGGTTGTCTGAAAGGGGAAGTGGCCGAGCGCCTGATGGAAAACAGGTACGACGCGGCACGAGAGGCGGCGTCGTTCTATCGTGACCTTTTCGGCAAGGAGAATTTCTACCTCGAAATTCAAGATCAGGGGCTGGAGATGGAGCACCGCATTCATCCCGGCCTGTTCCGGCTCGAACAGGACCTCGGGCTGCCTCTGGTTGCGACCAATGACAGCCACTACCTGTGCGAAGGAGACGCGCACGCGCAGGATGTGATGGTGTGCATCCAGACAGGGAAGTCGATTCTGGACGCGAACCGGATGAAGTTCGAGGGCACGCAGTTCTACGTCAAGGATTACGAGGAGATGGCGCGCGTCTTCAAGGATTCGCCCGACGTGCTCTCGCGGACCCTCGACATTGCCGAGCGCTGCAGCCTGCGTCTGGAAAAAGTGCCGAGCCCATTCCCGGATTTTGGAGTTCCCGCAGGATTCTCGATCGACAGCTACTTCGAGCACGTGACGCGGGAAGGTTTTGCGCGGCGCATGGAGAATCTGCGGGCGCGGGCGGAACAAGGACGGCTGAAACACCCGCTGAGCGACTACGAACAGCGACTGTCGCGCGAGATCGCAATCATCCAACAGATGAAGTTTTCCGGATACTTCCTGATCGTCTGGGATTTCATCCGCTACGCGAAGGAGCACGACATTCCGGTGGGACCTGGCCGCGGGTCGGCCGCGGGTGCGCTGGTGGCATATTCGCTGGGCATTACCGATCTCGACCCCTTGCAGCACGAATTGCTGTTTGAGCGTTTTCTGAATCCCGAGCGCATTTCGATGCCGGATATCGACATTGATTTCTGCATGAACCGCCGCGGCGAGGTCATCGAGTATGTGACGCGCAAGTATGGGCGGGAAAACGTGGCGCAGATCATCACGTTTGGGACGATGGCGGCAAAGGCAGCGATCAAGGACGTCGGGCGCGTCATGGATATGCCCTACAGCGACGTCGACCGCATCGCGAAGATGGTCCCTACGACGCTCAACATCAAGCTCGATGATGCCATCCAGGAATCGCCGCAGTTGCGCGAGGCTTACGAAAAAGATTCTCAGGTGCGGCAGTTACTCGACACGGCGCGGAAGCTGGAAGGGCTAGTGAGGAACTCGGGGGTGCATGCGGCCGGAGTCGTGATTTCGCCGCGTCCGCTGATTGAACTGGTGCCGCTACACAAGACCAAGAACGACGAAATCGTTACGGCCTTCGACATGAATGCCATCGAGAAGATGGGTCTGTTGAAGATGGATTTTCTCGGGCTGACAACACTGACGATTCTTGACGACGCATTGAAGCTGATTGCGCAGACCCACAGCAAAGACGCCGGTATGCCTGTGCTGAGCAATGCGGAGGGATGGCCGAGTCCGATCCCGATGAGTCTCGATGACGTCCCGCTGGAGGACCAGGAAACCTACCGGAAGGTCTTCCACAGCGGCTTGACATCGGGCGTGTTCCAGTTCGAGTCGCACGGCATGCGCGATGTCCTGCGGCGCTACAAGCCGAATTCGATCGAAGATCTCACGGCACTGAACGCGCTCTACCGGCCCGGGCCGATCCAGGGCGGCATGATCGACGATTTCATCGAGCGCAAGCACGGGCGCCGGAGGATCGAGTACGAACTGCCGGAGTTGAAGGAACTGCTCCAGGAGACGCTGGGCGTCATTGTGTATCAGGAGCAGGTGATGCAGATCGCGAACCGGCTGGCAGGCTACTCGCTGGGCGATGCCGATCTGCTGCGACGCGCGATGGGGAAGAAGAAACCGGAAGAGATGGCGGCGCAGCGCGAGCGCTTTATGCAAGGCGCAGTGCAGCGCGGGTTTCCGCCGCGGAAGATCGAGAAAATTTTCGATCTGATGGCGCAATTTGCCGGCTACGGTTTCAATAAATCGCACTCGGCAGCCTACGCGTTGCTGGCATATCACACGGCCTATCTCAAGACTCACTATCCGGTGGAATTCATGGCCGCACTGCTCACGTCGGTGACGGGTTCGACTGACGACGTGGTGAAGTACATCAACGAGTGCCGCGAGATGGGGATTGCCGTCGAGCCGCCGGATATCAACGTCAGCGATGCCAATTTCACACCGCATGGGGCGGCGATCCGATTTGGATTGGCGGCAGTGAAGAATGTCGGGGCGAATGCGATCGAATCGATCGTTGCGGCCCGGGAGAAGCTGGGGCGAAGCTTGCGTTCGATTTTCGAATTCTGCGAGGAAGTGGATTTACGGCTACTCAATAAGCGCGTGTTGGAGTCGCTGATCAAGTCGGGTGCAATGGATTCTTTCGGGGGACGCGCACAGCTTATGCAGGCACTCGACAAGGCTATTGACCGAGCACAGAAAACGCAGCGCGACATGGAATCGGGGCAGCACGGGCTGTTTGGCGTGTTTGCGGATGAGGCGGTCGCACACCAGAATGAAGCGCTCCCTGCGGTTCCCGATTGGGACGAGCACACCCGGCTGTCGGCAGAAAAGGAGATTCTCGGGTTTTTTATCACCGGCCATCCGCTGGAGAAATACAAAGACAAACTGCTCGACCTGGACGCGAAGACGACGGAACAGATCGCGGCCTTGCGGAATTCAACCTCGAAAGACGAGGTGATTACGACAGCCGGCATTATCACGAATGTGCGGGTGCTGAAGTCGAAGCGCGGGGATTTCTATGCGCAGTGTGCGCTCGAAGACATGACTGGCTCGATCGACATGATCGTTTTCCCCGAGGCTTTCCGCAGGCTTCAGGAAAAAGTGCGTCTGGAGGTCCCAGTTCTAGTGAAAGCAGGTGTGCGAGTGGAGGAGGGCGCGAATCCGAAGATCACGGCAGCGGAGATCATTCCGTTAGATGAAGCTAAAATCACCCTTCCGAAAGCCCTGCGTATCACCATTCCGCTGGAAAGCGCGACGGAGAACACGGTAAGTGCTTTGCATTCGCTTTTCCAGGAGCGTCGAGGCGAGGCTAAAGTGCTGTTCGACGTGGAAAAACGCGGCGATTTCATGGTCGTGATGGAGGCCGAAGGCTATAATGTGATGCCGGACCGCCATTTCATTCGCCGCGTAGAAGAACTGTGCGGACGGGACAGCGTGCGGCTGATCGGTTGATCCGTTTTCAGATCTGACCTGATGAGTCGAACTAAGACAGAACGAGCAGGACGAACGGAAACCGCGGGCAGCAGCGCCGTGGCGGGAGTGGAATTTCTGCTCTCGATTGTTGAGTCGCATCACGCGAAAGGGAATGGGAACCTGATCAAAATGGACTCTGGACTCAAGGCGCAAAAAGACCTGGAAAAGATCGAGGAACAAATTACGCGTCTGGAGTCGATCGAAGGGCAGAACGACGAGACACGGCGCCAGATCCAGCGACTGCACGAGCGGGTGAGCGATTTGCGGCGGGACGTGACGTCGCGCGTGAACGCCTGGCAAAGAACCGAGATGGCGCGCCACCCACAACGGCCTTACACCCTCGACTACATTGAGCGCATTTTCACCGACTGGAGCGAGATTCACGGTGACCGGGCTTTTGCCGACGATCCGGCATTGGTCTGCGGTATGGCTCGCTTTCACGGCGAGGAAGTGCTGGTCGTCGGACATCAGAAAGCTCGGGACGCCAAACAGCGCGTGTATCGCAATTTCGGCATGCCCAATCCGGAGGGCTACCGCAAGGCGATCCGGGTCATGCAGGCTGCGGCCAAGTTCCGGCGACCGATTTTCACCCTGGTTGATACGCCGGGCGCGTATCCGGGGTTGGGAGCTGAAGAACGCGGACAGGCGGAAGCGATCGCCTACAACTTGCGTGAGATGGCTCGGCTGGAAGTGCCTATCGTCGTTACCATTACCGGCGAAGGCGGCAGTGGCGGCGCGCTAGCAATTGCAGTTGGAGATCGAGTCCTGATGATGGAGAACTCGATCTACTCGGTGATCTCCCCCGAAGGATGCGCGTCCATCATGTGGCGCGACGCCACAAAGCGGGAAATCGCCGCGGCCGCAATGAAGATCACAGCCACCGACCTAACCGAGTTCGGGATCGTCGACGATGTAGTTCCGGAGCCACCCGGCGGCGCCCATACCGACCATGAAAAAGCGGCGCAGTTGCTGGACGCATCGCTGCAACATCACTTCGCGGAACTGAAGAAGTTGCCGATGAAAGAACTGCTCGAAGCGCGTTACGCAAAATTCCGCAACATGGCGCAGTTCTTCCAGGTAGAAGCGTAGCTCAATATTCTCACGCGTGACCATGGTTTCCGCGCGGGTCTTTCAGCTATACTCCCAATGGCTGTGAAGAAGACAGCAAGAAATAAATGGATTCCTGCCGAAAAGCTTCCCGCTGGTGAGGAACACTTAGGTCGGGTCCGGCGCATCTGCAAGGCTCTGCCTGAAACCACTGAAGTACTCTCGCATGGCGAGCCGACGTTTTTTGTGCGCAAGAAGGTCTATGCGATGTTCGACAACAACCATCACAACGACGGGCACATTGCGGTGTGGCTGCCTGCGCCGCCGGGATTACAGGGCCACTTGATCAAGACTGAACCCGGCAAGTTCTTTAAACCGCCCTATGTTGGAGTGCGCGGTTGGGTGGGAATTGAACTGCCGCAAATCGATGACGAGGAGTTAGCTTTGCATCTGGGTGAAGCATGGCGGCTGATCGCTCCCAAGACATTGCAGAAAGCCAACGTGGGCCCAGCGGGAAGCCGGTCCCGGCCATAGGAGCGGTGGGTTGACTGCAATGCCGCTAACGTTGGATAGTTCCCGCTTCTGACTTGCGCTCAAGCTCCGTGGCGAGGCGGACCGCGATTTCCCGGCTCGATCTATCCCAAACACTTTTTGCTCTTGCGATCTGCTTCAGGATCGACTGCATCCGCTTCGGACCCAACACCACAAACCCGAGAGCAAGGAACAATGGAATTTCGCCGCCGAGTCCCATCAGGATGCCCCTTTAGCTGATTTTGTCGTCCCCGTTCGATTTCGCGGACGATTCCTCCGGCTCTCTCATCGCAGATCGGAATCCCCGAATCCCCTCGCCGATCCCCTTCCCAACCTCCGGCAACTTCTTGGGCCCGAACACGAGCAGGGCAATCCCGAAAATCACTAGCAAGTGCATAGGCTGAAACAACCCCTCGAACATTTGGAAACCTCCTCGTGGGGGTTAGACGCTCGGTTTCACGTCGGCGGTCTGGAAAAATCGGGCGCCGCAACAAATCTTCCTTGCTGCAGCGCCTCCCAGTAGAACAACGAAAGACCGTCGGTGCGTGATCACGACTCGCGCACCGCCAAGTCCGCTTCAATCGCCAGAGTCCTCATGAACTTGAAGAACTCTTTCGATTGGCCGACAAAGAGACCGTCGGCGGTCAGAGCGTTCACCGCTCCCATTGCGGCATGCTTCGTCGCAGTTGGACGAATGATCGAACATGCCGGGAGTTTCTTGCTGAGGAACACAGTGGGCTCGGGCATGATCAGGTTGGTCTGAAAATCCTCGCCGCCGAGCGGGGGAGAATTCAGGTCTGGGAACGTCACTGAGACTCCGGTGACGGGATCCACGGCCTTATCGATCGGCGGAGCGTTGCCGGCCTTATCCTGCCAGGTCTGGAAGTGCATGATCTCGGTCCCACCAATGCTGAGCAGGATTCGCAGCACTTCAAGGCTGGTTACGCGTTGCGCAAGTTGCGGGTAGAGGCTGGTTCCGCCCTGCTCGATGGTGGCGAAGTGAAAGCCCGCCGTGTTCGCAATCGCTTGCAGAAATTTGGAGTCCTGAACGTCGTCGTCGGTGCGTGGAATCGCTGTGTGCTGACCGACGGCCAGAGTCGGAATCGCCTGCGGCAGCATGTCACCGAAATCGGGATTCAACGCGCGGCTGCGATAGCGAGTGAACCAGGTCGTATCGACAGTAAGCTGCATCAGGTTGGTGAGGCGTCCGATCTGCTGCGCGCCCGTAGCTTTGCTGCTCGGCAACGTCTGGAACTGATCCAGGTTGACGGGTTCTGCGCCCCGGGAGATCAGGTAGGCATTAATGAAGACTTCATGGGAGAGTTCGTCCTCGGTGTTGTCGTGAATGTACTGGGCCATGTCTTCGTCGAGTTGCTCGACGGCTTCGGTGTAAGGTTCGTTTCCACTGCCACCCGGAACCTCGCTATCCGGGATTCCGCCGAGTTCGTTGTATTGCTGCCAGAGATCGGTTTCCAGAATTTCGGCGGCGGCCAGGAAGCGAAGAATGGCGACGTCGCCGACTGTTATGAAGCCCCGTTCTTTGGCCTCGGCTTCTCCACTCAGGAGTGAGCCTGCGGACAATGCAGCGCCAACCACCCCGAGGCCCTTGAGAAACGAACGCCGCTGAACAACATTTTTGGCTGTAGTCTCTACGTTTCCATTGGTGGATTGGGTTGTTTCCGACAACACGCCTCCGGGAGAAATTTCTTTTGCCATATTCTGCACTCCATGGTTTGAAAGTTGTCGGTGGTTCGGTGGGACGGCGAGACTCACCGTTTAGGTACGGTAGGTTGTCTTGCGGTGCGGCCGTGTCATGCTCCGGTCAACATGATGTCAAATGATTTGCACTTGACTTGGTTAAGGCTTCGTTGTTCAAGGGGCCGATTCCATCGGTACCAAATCTGGTTCTGTCAGGTTGCCTGCGTTCGAGCTCTTTCGTTCCTTGTATAATTAAGAGTTTGCCGCACCACTTCTACTCTCCGGGGCAAGGGGTTGGCCCGGACAAGACCAGAAAGGCATAGGGGATGGCCACTACCGATGTCGTGCCCCGGGAATCTTCCGGCCAGCCGGGGCAAGCGCCTGTCTTCAATGACATGAGCATTCAGGTTGCGACCGTGAACGGTTCCGGGTCGCAGAGTTCCAACAGCGTGCTGCTGCGCAGCATCTTCCAGATGGGCGTGCCGATCTCAGGGAAAAACCTGTTCCCCTCGAATATCGCCGGACTGCCCACGTGGTACACGATCCGCGCCAACAAAGACGGCTATATCGCGCGCAAGAAGGAGATTGATTTTCTGGTGGCGATGAACTCGGAGACGGCGCAGGAAGATGTGAAGTCGCTGGCTCCGGGAGCGGCGGTGTTGTATGACGAGCCACTGGGGCTCGACAAGCTGCGCAGCGATCTCATCTTTTACTCCGTCCCATACGACAAACTGGTTGCGCCGGTGTGTCCCGAGGCCAAGCTGCGCAAGCTGGTCAAGAACATGATTTACGTCGGCGTGGTCGCGCACTTGCTGGAAGTCGACCTTGCCGAAGTGGAAAAGGCGTTGCGCAAGCAGTTTGCGCGGAAGGCGAAGGCTGCGAATCTGAATTGGGCCGCCGCCAAGGCGGGCTACGACTACGCGGTAGCGAATCTGGTCAAGCGCGATCCGTTCTACATTCGCCGCATGGACAAGACGCAGGGCAAGATCATCATCGACGGCAATTCTGCGGCTGCACTGGGCTGCATGTTTGCCGGATGCACAGTGGTGACGTGGTATCCGATTACGCCATCGTCGTCGCTCGTCGAGACGATGATCGAGTACATGAAGGAATACCGCATCGGGCCCGATGGCAAGGCGACGTTCGCCATTGTGCAGGCGGAAGATGAACTGGCGGCGATCGGTATGGTGATTGGCGCAGGCTGGGCCGGGGCACGCTCAATGACAGCTACGGCAGGTCCTGGTATTTCACTGATGGCGGAGTTCACCGGATTGGCGTACTACGTCGAAGTACCGGCGGTGATCTGGGACATTCAGAGGGTCGGGCCATCGACGGGACTGCCGACGCGGACCGCGCAGGGCGATATCCTCTCGACCGCATTCCTCAGCCACGGGGATACGAAACACATCATGCTGTTTCCGAATTCGGTGAGCGAGTGCTTCACCATGGCGCAGGATGCGTTTGATCTTGCTGAACATTTTCAAACGCCAGTCTTTGTCATGTCAGACTTGGATCTGGGAATGAACAACTGGATGTCGGATCCATTCCCATATCCCGATAAACCGATCAAGCGCGGCAAAGTCCTGAGCAAAGAGGATCTGGAGAAGCTCGGTAGTTTTGCTCGCTACAAAGATATCGACGGCGACGGTGTCGGTTATCGCACGCTGCCCGGAACAGATCATCCGGCGGCGGCGTGGTTCGCGCGCGGCAGCGGCCACAACGAGAAAGCGCAGTACAGCGAGCGTCCCGACGACTTCGAACGCAACATGGAGCGAATCAACAAGAAGTTCGAGACCGCGCGGTCGTTCGTTCCGCGGCCAGAGCTTACAGGCACTGGGAAAGCGGAGGTCGGCATGCTAGCCTACGGCACGTCACATTGGGCGATTGTTGAAGCCTGCGATCAATTGCGCCGCGAGTACAACGTGGAAGCAGACTATTTGCGAATTCGCGCGTATCCGTTTACGCGCGAAGTGCATGACTTCGTCGAGCGGCACGATCGTGTGTACGTGGTGGAGCAGAACCGAGATGCGCAAATGGCCAGCTTGTTGAAGCTCGATATCAATGCGGAACTGGTGACGCGCGTCCGATCGATCTGCCACATTCATGGATTGCCAATCGACGCGCGCTCGGTGACCGACGAACTCATGATGATGGAGGGGAAGTAAATGGCGACTACTCCAACCAGCACACCGCCCCCCAAAGTGAATCGCATCGGGCTGCAAGTGGTGGACTACCGCGGCGGCAAGACGACGCTATGCGCGGGCTGTGGGCACAACGCAATCTCCGAGCGCATCATCGACGCCATGTACGAAATGGGTGTGAAGCCGGAGCGGGTCGCCAAATTCAGCGGCATCGGTTGCTCGTCAAAAAGCCCAGCCTATTTCATGAATCGCTCGCACAGCTTCAATTCCGTTCACGGACGCATGCCGGCGGTCGCGACGGGAGCCATGCTCGCGAACAAGGATCTGATCGCGCTCGGCGTAACGGGCGACGGGGATACGGTGTCAATTGGCGCAGGACAATTTGTGCATCTCATGCGGCGCAATCTGCCCATCATTTACGTGCTTGAAGATAATGGCTGCTACGGCCTAACGAAAGGGCAGTTTTCCGCGACCGCCGACATCGGATCGACACTGAAGACGGGCATCGCCAATGATCTCCCGCCCATTGACACGTGCGCGCTGGCGATTCAGCTGGGCGCGACGTTCGTGGGCCGCTCATTTTCCGGAGACAAGAAGCAGCTGCACAGCATGCTGAAAGCGGCGATCGCGCACAAGGGGACGGTGATGCTCGACGTCGTCTCGCCTTGCGTGACGTTCAATGACCACGAGGGCTCGACCAAGTCCTACAAATACATGCAGGCGCACGAAGAGCCTCTGCACGACATCAACTTCGTGCCGGCGTTCGAAGAGATCAACGTCGACTACGACCCGGGCACAACCTTCGAAGTCACCATGCACGACGGTTCACGCCTGCGGTTGCGGAAGCTGGAAGAAGCGTACGACCCGACGGACAAGATCAATGCCGTGCGCCGCCTGATGGAATCGCACGCCAAGGGCGACGTGCTCACCGGTGTGTTCTATATCAACGCTCAGGCGCCGAGCTTTATCGATATGTTGAACGTGACCGACGAGCCTTTGGCGACTCTGCCGGAATCGGCGGTACGGCCGGGCAGGGAAGCGCTGGACGCGATCATGGAGGAGCTGCGGTAAGGCTCTGGTCGCACAAGTCGTCTTGGGACGCTTTGCTTCGTTCCGCCGCTCAGGGTGGACTTCCTCAAAGACCTCAAGGGAAGCCGGTTCCCTAGGAGCCCATCGTCAACACTACCCGAAACCGCGCACGGCCGCTGATCATCTGTTCGTAGCCTTGCGCTGCTTTTTCAAGGGGATAGCGTTCGATCATGGGGCGCACTCCAGTCTGCGCGCTGAAGTTCAATGTGTCTTCGGAATCGCGGGCGGTTCCTGAAGGCCAACCCTGGACCGTCTTGCGTGCCACCAGTAGTGGAATCGCATTGATGGAAAGGGGCTCAGAGGCTGCGCCAAGCACCAGCAGTTTGCCGCCGGGCGCGAGGCCATCAACCAGAGCGGACATGGCTTTCGCATCGGGAGCGGTCGCGAGAATTACGCGCGCGCCGCCCAGCTTGCTCAACTCTTCGGAAGGATTGGCGGTCGCATTGTCGATGAAGACGCTGGCGCCGAGTTTGTGCGCGAGCGGCTCTTTCTCTTGTCCACGGCCGACCGCGACTGTGCGAAATCCCATTTGGCGCGCATACTGAATCCCCAAATGCCCAAGTCCCCCGATTCCTTGGACTGCGACTAGCTCGCCGGCTCGCGCCCCGGAATTGCGCAGCGGGTTGAAGACCGTAACGCCCGCGCACATGAGCGGCGCGGCGTCGGCCGCCGGGAGATCATCGGGCATAGCAGCGACTGCTTCAGCGGGCGTGACCATGTATTCGGCGTATCCGCCATCATGGTGAATCGCGGTGATCTTCCCGTTCCGGCAGAGAATGAAGTCGCCGCGCCGGCATTGCTCGCAAGTAAAGCAATGCCCCCCATGCCAGCCAACACCAACGCGCTGGCCAACTCTCCAATTCGTTACGTCGCTGCCGACAGCATCAACACGGCCAGCAATCTCGTGTCCAGGAACGCGCGGGTATTGGAGGCCGGGCCAGAGTCCTTCCTTGACGAGAACGTCGCTGTGGCAGATGCCGCAGGCTTCCACTTTGACGCGGACCTGATTGCGTCCAGGAGTTGGGATGTCTCGCTCGACGACCTCGAAATCACCTCCCGGCTTGGAGACCTGCACAGCTTTCATTTTCGGCATGACTTTTCCTCGATGAGTTTCCGCTGATTGAACCGAGACAGTCCAATCAGATGACCCTGAAGGCGGGGAGGACGCACGAACAAAAAAAGCCGACTTCGGGACGAGTCGGGATGCCCGGCGCTCAATTCGCGATTCGCGCTATTTCTTCGTGAGTTCCCCTTCGCACGAATGCTCGGGGCTCGATCCTGGCTCGGGAAAGTCGGAGTCAGCGCCGTCAACCATCGGGTGCTGATTGCGATGCGCCAGTTGGCCCTTCATAGAGTTGTTGCCGGGCTGTAGACGATCATCAGGCTCGAGCGAACCCTTTCCGCGGTCGGAGTCGTTTTTCAAATGGTCGGCGGCTTGGGGCATGAAAACCTCCTGCTTGACGGAGGAATAAGACTCAATACTGGCCGCTAGCCTACCCTGAAACCATCCTGGAATCAATAACCTTCGTTACCTGTAAGTGCATGAAATCACAGCGATCAGGAAATTTCATAGGCCTTTGACGGCTTGCGGAATCTAAAATAGTACATGCCAAAGAAAACACGGAAACACTATCTGTTTGCCAGCGATTTCGACCAGACCCTGACTTTCAACGACACGGGGTATGTTCTGAGCGAGATGCTGGGCGTTCCCATCGAGGAGTTCGAGCGCAAGGCCCACGGTATGGCCAAACTGAACCTGGTTCAGCAAGGCGCCGAACTGGCTTACCTGCTGCTGCATGATCCGGAGTTTCGCTCTCGGGTCCGAAAAGACCACCTTTACGACGTCGGCAAACGCATCCGGCTGAAAGAGAACATCAAGCAGGTTTACGAGATCCTGGATCGCCGGATCGATGGGTTCCACTTTGAGTTTTACGTGATCTCGGCCGCTCCGGTGGAAGTGATCAAGTCGGCGCTGGAAGGCATTGTTCCGCCCGATCACATTTTCGGAACCGAGTTTCAGTACAGCGCCTCCGGAGAAATCGAGACTATCCTGCGAGCGACCGCCGGCTACGGCAAGGTCGCGCGGCTGGAATTGTTGCAGGAAGAGCTTGGCCTGCCCGCGGATCATGTGGTCTATGTCGGCGATGGTAGCTCCGATATTCACGTGATGCTGCACGTCAACCGTCACGACGGGTTCACGATCGCGGTATCGGAATCGAAGCACGTTACGCAGATCGCTAAGCGCACGGTGCTGAGTGACAACGCGCTGGCCACGCTGGTGCCAATCCTCGAAGAGCTTGCGGGATGGAAGCGTCCGCAGATTCGTCAGCTTTTTGAGTCGTATGGGTTCTTGATCCAGGGGTGGGACCGTGTGCAAACGGACTGGGTGACACTACGAGCGGCCGGGGCGGATGTAACAGAGAAAGCTGTGGCAG
>Ga0335084_10002049_pt1 | contig 19247 bp, 22 predicted proteins | sample Lox_Sample_44_FD_206721 | JGI IMG/M metagenome (GOLD analysis project Ga0335084, IMG submission 206721) | Soil microbial communities from Loxahatchee National Wildlife Refuge, Florida, United States - Lox_Sample_4.4 | ecosystem: Environmental > Terrestrial > Soil > Wetlands | place: USA...
GCGCGTTCATGCTGAGCGTGGCGACCTTCGTGCTGTCGGTCGTGCCTATGGGTCCGGTGCTGATCTGGGGCGGCGCCGCAATCTGGCTCTACGCCAAGAGCGAAACGGGCTGGGCGATCTTCATGGGGATCTGGGGCACGGTCGTGATCAGCAGCATCGACAACTTCCAGAAGCCGATCCTGATCGCGCGCGGCTCGACGCTATCGCTCGGCCTGATCTTTCTCGGTGTGCTCGGCGGAGTCATCGCCTTCGGATTCATCGGCGTGATCCTCGGTCCGGTACTGCTCGCGCTGGGACTCGCGCTCGGCCGCGCGTGGATGAGCGGGCGCGACACGCACGTGGCCGAAGAGCTGGCCGCCACTGCAGGAGCCGCGACCGTTGCGGCGGTTCCCGGCGCCGAAGCGGCCGACGAACCGGCCGAACGCTAGCGGAGCGTCCCGCTCCCGAGCCACTGCGCCCGGTAGTGCTTCAGTTCGTCGATCGATTCGTAGACGTCGGCGAGCGCCTCGTGCCGGCTCTTCTTCTCGAACGACCGGTAGACAGCCGGATTCCAGCGCCGGGCCAGCTCCTTTAGCGTGCTGACGTCGAGGTTGCGGTAGTGAAACAGCGCCTCCAGTCGCGGCATCCAGCGTGCCATGAAGCGCCGATCCTGACAGATCGAATTGCCGCACATTGGCGACTTGCCCGCGGGCACATGCGCCTGCATGAACTCGGCGAGCCGCTCGCTTGCCGTCGACTCGTCGAGCGCCGACTCGCGCACGCGCGTGACAAGACCGGAGCGGGTGTGCGTCGCCGTGTTCCAGCTGTCCATTCCGCCCAGCACCGACTCGGACTGGTGGATCACCAGAACCGGACCTTCGGCGACGACGTCGAGATCAAGGTCGGTGATCACCATCGCGACCTCGAGAACGCGATCCGAGTCCGGATTCAGGCCCGACATCTCCATGTCGACCCAGACCAGGTTGTTGTCGCTGTAGCGCTCGCCGCGCGGCGGGGGATCCTGCAGAGGCTGTGACATAATTTTCTGCACGCTCGATCGCGTCGCAGCGATCGACAAGGAGCGGTCGATTGTCGCATGGCAGGCCGCGCACCCCGTGATCCCACTGCCGCGGAATGCACCGCAAATCGGATGTCCCAGATCCTCTCGCTCGCCTTCGTCGTGTTCCTGCTGCTGATGGTCGGCCTGAAATACTGGCTGTCGTGGCGTCAGGTGCGCTACGTCGCGCAGCACGCCGACGCCGTTCCGCGACAGTTCGCAGATCGCGTCTGCCTTGAAGCGCACCGCAAGGCCGCGTCGTACACGATCGCCAAAACTCGGTTGGCATCGATCGAAACCGCCGTCGGCGCCGGGGTGCTGGTCGTGCTGACCCTGCTCGGCGGGCTGCAATGGATCGCGGACACGCTGCATGACCTGATCACCGACGATTACGCCTTCCAGCTGGCGGTCGTCGGAGTGGTCGTGCTACTGCTGGCGCTCGTGGATCTGCCGTTCTCCTGGTTCCGGCAATTCCGGATCGAGCAGCGCTTCGGCTTCAACCGCATGACCGCGGCGCTCTGGGTCGCCGACCTGGCAAAATCCCTGCTGCTGGCGACGGTGCTGGGTCTGCCATTGCTCGCCGCCATCATTGCGCTGATGCGCGGCGCCGGCCCGCATTGGTGGCTGTATGCGTGGCTGCTGTGGGTCGGATTCAACGCGCTGGTGCTGGTGATCTATCCGACCGTGATCGCGCCGATCTTCAACCGCTTCGAGCCGCTGAAGGACTCGGGGCTGGCGGAACGCATCGGCGCGCTGCTGCAGCGAACCGGGTTCTCCAGCAAGGGCGTGTTCGTGATGGATGGGTCACGCCGTTCCGCACACGGCAACGCCTATTTCACCGGGCTCGGCCGGGCCAAGCGGATCGTCTTCTTCGACACCCTGGTCGATCGCCTCCAGCCGCAGGAGATTGAAGCGGTGTTGGCTCACGAACTCGGCCACTTCAAACTGAAGCACATCGCAAAGCGCATGGCGGTTTCCTTCGTCGCGAGCCTGCTGTTCCTTGTGTTGCTTGGCTGGCTCGCCGGGCAACCGTGGTTCTACATCGGCCTCGGCGTGACGCCGTCGCTGACGGGCGGCAACGAAGGCATCGCGCTTGTGCTGTTCATGCTCGTGCTGCCGGTTTTCACGTTCCTCGTCGCGCCGCTGGCGAGCCATCTGTCGCGCCGGCACGAATTCGAAGCCGATGCCTTTGCCGCCAGGCATGCCTCTGCGCAGGACCTTGTCAGTGCGCTGGTCAAGCTGTACGAAGACAACGCATCGACGCTGACGCCGGATCCGATCCACTCGGCGTTCTACGACTCGCATCCGCCGGCATCGCTGCGCGTCCAGCGGCTGGCGGCCGCGGCGCACGCCTGAGCGCCCGCATGCGCCGCGGCGCGCCGCGCGGCTCACACCATTTCAGCGCGCGCGTGGTGGCGACTTTCGGCCGCAACTGTCTGCTCGAAGACACCGCCGGAGTCGAGTGGTCGGCGGTTCGGCGCGGTCGCCGTGGCGACCTCGTTGTCGGGGACGAGGTGCGCGCGACCGCGTCGGCGCCGGGGCAGGCCGCGGTGGAGTCGATCGAACTGCGCCGCAGCCTGCTCTACCGCGCCGATGCTCACCGGACCAAGGAACTTGCCGCCAACATCGACCAAGTGCTCGTGGTCTTCGCGTCGCGCCCCAGTTTCACCCGCTGGTTCCTGTGGAAGGCGCTGCTGGCTGCCCGCGCAGCCGGCATCCAGGCTATCGTCATCCGCAACAAGATCGATATCGAGGAGGGCGCCGACCTGGCCCGGTCCGCGCTCGACGAAATCGGCGCGCTGGGGTGGAGGACGCTTGCCGTCGCGGCGCGCACCGATCCGGCGACGACTGTCGAGACACTGGCTCCGGTCGTTCACGGCGTCCACTCCCTGCTGGTCGGGCAATCCGGCATGGGCAAATCGACGCTCCTGAACCTGCTCGTGCCATCCGCGCAGGCGCGCACGCGGGAGTATTCCGAGCGACTCGACCTCGGCAAACAGACGACGACGGCCGCGCGCTGGTTCGCACTGCCCCACGGCGGAGCGCTGGTCGACACGCCGGGCTTCCAGGAGTTCGGACTGGCGCACCTAGACATCGCGCAGACGGTCGCAGGCTTTCCTGAGTTCGAGCCGCATCTGGGGCAATGCCGGTTCCTGGACTGCCGCCATCTCGCTGAGCCGGGCTGCGCTGTCGTGGCGGCACTGCAGGCGGGCGCGATATCGTCCGCGCGATACGAGTTCTACCGCGCCATGATGGCGCCGCTCACACAATGAAACTGCTCGCTCGTGCAGATAACCTGATGCTCGGCACGATCTGGGCCGAGTCGCTGCGGGCCGCGGGGATCCGGTGCGAATTGCGCAACACGACGCTGTCCGGCGCGATGGGCGAGATCCCGTTTCTCGAGTGCGCGCCGCAGCTGTGGATCGAGCGCGAGTTCGATGAGGCGCGCGCTCGCGAAATCCTGAGTCAGCTGCGGCAGCCGCCGCGCGGCCCGCAATGGCAGTGTCCGGCGTGCGGCGAAGCCCTCGAGCCGCAGTTCGGCGCCTGCTGGCGCTGCGGCGCGCCGCGGCCCGCATAGAACCCGTGGAAGATCACGCAAGCCATTTGGCGAGCGTCAGCAGTAGCAACAGAGCGAGCCAGAGCAGCAAGGCGCGCCAGACCAGTCCAACCACCGCGCGCAGGGCCTCCGGCCGCGGTTCGGCCAGACCGGCGCCCTCGTTGCCGGCCTCGTCGAACACCGCCGCCGCTTCGGCTTCGGGCAGCAGTCTCAGACCCAGCGCACCGCTGGCCGCGGCGAGGATCAGCGTGCGCGCATCCGGCGACGGCAGGTCGGATTTCGACGGATGCCGCGCCACCTGCCGCCAGCAGTAGATCGCGCCCTCGAAGTCGCCGACGATGGCATAGCCCAAGGCAGTCAGCCGCGTCGGTGCCCAATCGATCCAGGCAAAGGCAGTGCGGGCGAACTCGCCGAACCGGTCGGCCGGCGTCGGCGGCGCCGGCGGGCGGTTCCAGACGCGCGCCGAGTGCTCGGCCAGGCGATAGAACACCGCGCCCATCGGACCGGGCAACAGCACGAACCAGAAGAACACGCCGAAGACATGGCGCTGCGCCAGCAGCAGGCCGTGCTCGATCGCCTGCCGCACGACTTCGTCCTGCGACAGATCGGCAGCGGTGTAGGCCGGATCGCTCAGCCGCTTCCACGCCGTCAGTTCGCGCCGGGCTGCCGCGAGATCGCCGTTGGTAATCGCGATCTGGATCTCGCTGCCATGGTGGCTGAACTGGCGGAAGCCGAGTGCGAAGTACAGCACCACGACGTTCAGGGCCAGTCCGAGGAACCACGAAATCGAGAAGAGCAGAGACCAGACAGCGCCAACCGCCAGCATCAGCCCGACGACAACGAGCAGCCAGGCATAGACGCCGTGGCGCGGCTGGCCGGCGTTGAGATTGTGCTCGGCCCACGACGAAAACTGGCGCACGGACGCGTACACCGGATTGCTCGCGGGCAACGCGCGCAGCTGCTCAGCCAGCAGGGTGATGACGAGCGAAAGCCAGGCCAATTGCGTCCTCCTCGCGGCGGATTGTAGAGGCGCAGGCGACGCGGTCAGGCGCGCAGGAACTGATAGAGATTGCGCAGCATGCCGGCGGTCGCGCCCCAGATAAAGTAGCGCCGCCGTGACTGGTACGGCATCGCGTAAAACGTGCGCGTCATCTCGCCCACGGTCACGATGCGCCGCTCGTGGTGCCGCGGATTCATCAGGAACTCGAGCGGAACCTCGAAGACCTCGGAAACCTCGAAGGCGTCGAGCGCGAGTTCGAAGGGTCGCTCGATGAGGCCGACGACCGGAGTCACCCGGTAGCCGGTAATGGTCGTGTATTCCGGCAGTTCCCCGACGATGTCGACCGCCGACGCGGCGAGACCGATCTCCTCCTCCGTCTCACGCAACGCGGTGGCGCGCAGGCTGGCATCGCGCTCCTCGACGCGTCCTCCCGGAAAGCTGATCTGCCCCGCGTGATCGTTCAGGTGCGCGGTGCGTTCGGTGAGCAGCACCTGCACGTCGCCGCCTCGCACGATCAGTGGCACCAGCACGGCCGCAGGGCGTGGGGCCTGCACCGGCACGACCAGGCTCGGGTCCGCGCGCAACTCGGGATTCCATGAGATGGGCGCGGCGAACCGCTGCCGCAGCGCGGCGGGTCGCAGCCGTTCAGCGGGGACCGGTGCGCCGCGCGCGACGACGTCGGCGAATGCAGGATCGAGCGGAACTGTCTCCGGGTCGAACAGTGGACGGCGGGGAAATCTGGTCGATGAGTTCATCGACGTCAATGAGCAGTAGCTCGCAACAGAAGTACAAAGGGCCGCGCGCGGCGGCCCTTTGTCGCGACGCCGCGTTCAGTCCGCGGCTTCGTCGGCCGCGGCCTTTTCCGCCGCCGACTTGTGCGAAAGCTTCTCGCGGATCCGCGCGGACTTGCCTGAACGGTCGCGCAGGTAGTACAGCTTCGCGCGCCGCACATCACCGCGGCGCTTGACCTCGATCGACGCGATCGTCGGCGAATACAGCTGGAACGTGCGCTCGACGCCCTCGCCGCTCGAAACCTTGCGCACGACGAAGGACGAGTTGAGGCCGCGGTTGCGCCGGCCGATGACGACACCCTCGTAGGCCTGGACGCGCTTGCGGTTGCCTTCGACGACATTCACGCTGACGACGACGGTGTCGCCGGGCGCGAAATCCGGGATCGCCTTGTTGGCCGATACCCGCGCCAGTTCTTCCTGTTCCAGCTTCTGGATGATATTCATGTCAGCTCCTAGACCCATCATCGTGCAGCTCTGATCGTTGTATGCCGCGCGAGAGGATGGACTCGTTCACGCAGCGGACGCCTTCGCCGCTGCACCCATCTGCGCGAATTCGCGCAAATCTTCTTCGTCGCGCGCGCTCAGCCGTCCATCGGCCCGCGCCACGCCCAACAGTTCCGGCCTGCCGCGCTGAGTCGCGCGCAGTGCTTCGCGCCGCCGCCACACTGCGATGTCGCGATGATGCCCCGACAGCAGCACCTGTGGCACCGACTGCCCGCGCCACACTTCGGGTCGCGTGTAGTGCGGGCCGTCCAGCAGCCCTGTGACGAACGACTCCTCTCCCACCGACGCTTCCTTCAACGCGCCCGGCAACTGCCTCACCAGTGCGTCGATCAGCGCCATCGCCGCAAGTTCCCCGCCCGACATCACAAAGTCGCCGATCGACACCACCTCGTCCACGCAAGTGTCGAGGAAGCGCTGGTCGACGCCCTCGTAGCGCCCGCAGATCACCGCGAGCGAGCCTCCGAGTTCCGCCCACTGCCGGACGATCGCGTCGGTCAGCGGCCGCCCTCCGGGCGCAGTCGTAATCACGCGCGCACCGCCTCCGTCCGCGCGAATCGCGTCGAGCGTCAACGCCAGCGGCTCGGCCATCATCACCATGCCCGGGCCGCCACCATACGGCCGGTCGTCGACCGTCCGATGCGGATCAGCGGTGTAGTCGCGCGGGTTCCACGTCGTCAGAGACCACAACCCCTGCTCGCAGGCGCGGCGCGTGATGCCCTGCTCGGTGATCGCCGCGAACATCGCGGGAAACAGCGTCACCACGTCGAAATGCATACCGCACCGCCGCTCGCTCGCTTGCGGACTACCAGTCCGCCTTCCAATCGACCCGGATCAGCCGGTTCGCCAGGTCGACCGCGTCGACATACTGCTCGACCATCGGGATCAGCATGATCGCGCCCTGCCCGTCATCCACTTCCAGCCACTGGCCGCCGGCATTCTCACGCAGGCCGGTCACCTGCCCAAGTTCTCTGCCGTCGCGATCTAGCACGCGACAGCCCGGCAGATCGAACCAGTAAAACTCGCCCTCGCCCTCCGCAGGAAATTCGCTCCGCGGCACGCTGACCGTCGCACCCTTCAGTGCGTCGGCCGCTTCCTTTGCTTCGCAGCCGGGCCACTTGCCCAGCAACTCGCGGCCGTGGCGTCGGCGCCCGGTCGGCGTGACAGGCTGGACTACACCCGCCCGCGTCAACCACCAGCGCGCTGCATCCAGCAGAACCCTGCCTTCGGAGCCGAGCAGGTCGATTCGCGCCCAACCCTGCACCCCATAGGCACCGCGGACGGTACCGAGCTGCACCAGGTCCGGCGGGACGGCTGCGTTGGCAGCCGGTTCGCCGCGCCCGGCCACTGCGCTACGCCGTTGCCGGCGCAAATTCCTTGACCAGACGGGCGACCGTCGGCGACATCCGCGCTCCGACGCCAGTCCAGTAGTTCAGTCGCTCGTTCTCGATGCGGAACTTGGTCTCGTTCTCGGCCGCGACCGGGTTGTAGAACCCGACGCGCTCGATGAACCGCCCATCGCGCGGATTGCGCGAATCGGTGGCGACGATGTTGAAAAACGGCCGCTTCTTGGCGCCGCCCCGGGCAAGTCGAATCACGACCATTCTGTGTCCTCGCTGATTTCCGGTTCGACCCGCCGAGGTTGCCGAACCGCTTCTCTGCAATACGTGAGGCTGGTCGGGCGAGTCTTCAGACCGCAGGCCCGGCGCCAGCTCGGCGGGCGGTGCCTCGCGGAAAACCGGCAATTGTATCGGTGCACCGCGGCGGCAGGCAAGCTGGGGGTGGGATACGCCGCAGTCCGCTCCCCCTGCGTGCGCGCTCCGTATGATTCCGGCCGCCACCATCCGCCGACCCCGCATGACGAAATTCCGCCACAAGGCCCTTGCCGCGTTGCTTGCCGCCCTCGCCGGCGCCGTCGGCGCCAACCGCCTCTACCTCGGTCAACGCGGGTGGTGGTTGCCGCTGGCGATCACGGCGCTGGCCCTGCCGCAGTTGCCTGGCGTTCGCAACTGGTATCAGACGCCGGCGTTCTTCGTGCTGATGGTCCCGGTGACCGCCGGCTTCATCCAGGCGCTCGTGATCGCGCTGATGCCCGACGAGAAATTCGACGCGCGCTTCAACGCCGGCAGCGCGCGCCGCAACCACAGCGGCTGGGATGCCGTGCTGGTGGCGATCGCCACGCTGGCCGGCGGCGCGATCGCGCTGATGACGGCGATCGCACTGCTGTTCCAGACCTACTACGAAGCGGTGCTCCGCACCAGCGGCTAAGGACAACGGGACCACCTGGCCGCGTGCCCGAGGATGACCCGGTGCTCGTGCGATCCAGACCTCAGCGGGCGCTAGAACAGGTCGAGTTGCAGCCGCTCGGGCCGCGGCGGAACGAAGAGGTCGACGCGAAGCTTGGGCCAGGCATCGCTGAAGCCGTGGCGCGCGCTGGCGCGCTTGAACCGCTGCTCGATCAGCCTGGCCCAGGTGCCTTCACCTGTCATGCGGCGGCCGAAGCGGGCATCGTAATTCTTGCCGCCGCGCATTTCGCGGATGCGGTTCATCACGCGTTGCGCGCGATCTGGAAAGTGCGCGCCCAGCCACTCTTCGAACAGCGGGCTCACCTCCCAAGGCAGGCGCACGACCGTGTAGTGCGCGTTCTTCGCACCGGCGTGGGCCACCGCATCGATGATCGATTCGATCTCGGGTTCGTTGATGAACGGAATGATGGGTGCGAGATTCACACGCACAGGCACACCGGCATCGGCCAATGTACGCACGGTGCGCAGCCGTCGCTGCGGACTGGCTGCGCGCGGTTCCAGGACGCGTGAGAGCTTCGGATCCAGCGACGTCACGCTGATACTCACCGATGCGAGTTCCTGCTCAGCCATCGGAGCGATCAGGTCCAGGTCGCGCTCGACCAGCGACGATTTCGTCACCAGACCGAACGGATGCCGGGTCTCGCTGAGCACTTCGAGAATGCCGCGCGTGATCCTGAATTCACGCTCGATCGGCTGGTACGCGTCGGTGTTGACGCCGATCATCAGCAGCTCGGGGCGATAGGCTGGCGCGGCCAGTTCCTGGCGCAGCAGCTCGGTCGCATTTCGCTTGGCAACCAGTTTGGTCTCGAAGTCGAGGCCGGGCGAAAGGTTCAGGTAGCTGTGCGTCGGCCGTGCATAGCAGTAGACGCAGCCGTGCTCACAGCCGCGGTACGGATTGATCGACCGGTCGAAGCCGATGTCCGGCGAGTCATTGCGGGTGATGACGGAGCGCGCCGTCTCGAAGGTGACTGTCGTCGCGAGCGGCGGCAACTCGGCGTCCTCGTCGGTAGGCGCTTCGGCGTCGGTCGATCGCTGCACCGACTCAAAGCGGTGTGCAATATTCGACACCGCGCCGCGCCCCTTGTGCACGAACGCGATCGGCGCGGGCGTTGCGACGACGGGATCGTCCGTCGGTTCCCGCGTGGCCCGATCGTCAGCGGAAATCGCCGGCGAGCGCGGACTGGACCTGGGGGGCGACTTCATCGAGCCGAACCGCATAGTTCGGATGGTCGATTCCCAGGGCAACTGCTGCGCCCGATTTCCAGGCTGCGATCACCTCGGGTTCGAACTCGAAGCGCAGGAAGTGCACCGACGAGGTCTTTTCCTCGTTCTCGCGCTCCATGTCTTCGTCCGCGATCGCGTACACGCGCGGCTGTCCGTCAACCTGCACGTAGACGCGGTCCTCGACGCCTTTGAGCTTCGCGAGTTCGGACTTGCGCACCAGCGGGTCCTCGTACTCGATCATCATCGTCGCCTTGAGGTTTGCCCCGTCCGGGATCAGCGGCGTGTAGGCGTCGAGCTCGTCCTGGATGCCGGATTCCTCGAAGGTCTTTTCAATTCGCAGCATCTCCTGGATCTGGTAGCGGATTGTCAGCTCGTCCTCGAAGATCAGCGTGATGTGCCCGCCGAGCCGGACGGTGCGGCGCTTCTTGTGCGCAAGGACGCGCGCGCGGAACTCGGGACGCTGCTTCGCGTAGGCCTCGAGTGTCAGCAGGCTGTCACGCGGGATGCGGGCCGTCGTCATCATCAAATCCTTTCACTGCAGGCCGTAGGCCATGCGCAGCAGCGTGATCGGATGCGCCACCCGCGGCTGTTTGCCGGCATCCTTCGCCGCTTCTTCGATGCCCTGCGCGATGTGATGCCCGGCGAGCTGGCAGTCGGAACTGATGTAGTCGGGCTGCACGCTCGCCATGTTCTTGAACACCGGCCGGCCGATCTTCATCGCCATCGCGTGAAACTCCTTGCGGGTGCCCCAGAGCCCGGAATGGCCCGAGCAGCGCTCGACCGTGTGGATCTTCGTGTCGGGCAGCAGCTTCAGCAGTTCCTCGGTCTTGCGTCCGATGTTCTGCACACGGCCGTGGCATGGCACGTGGTACGACACGGTACCGAGCGGCTGCGTGAAATCCGTCTTCAGCAGGCCGTCCTTGTTGCGCGCGACGAGGTACTCGAACGGATCCCACATCGCCTCCTGGACGGCCCTTACGTCCGCGTCGTCGGGGAACATCAGCGGGAGTTCCTGCTTGTACATCAAGGTGCACGACGGGATCGCCGTCATGATCGCGTAGCCCTCGCGCGCCAGCTGCGCCAGCTGCGGGATGTTGATGTTCTTCAGCCGCTCGATCGACTCGATATCGCCGATTTCCAGCTTGGGCATGCCGCAGCACGCCTCCTTCTCCGCGAGCACGTAGGGAATCGCGTTGTGCTCGAGGATCCTCACCAGGTCGAGTCCGATGCCCGGCTCGTTGTAGTTGACGTAGCAGGTCGAGTAGATCGCCACCTTGCCGGGCGTCCGCTCCCCGTCGACGACGGCGGCGGTCGAATTCGAGCGCGCGACCGAGCGAAACTTAGTCGTCGCGATGTCCGGGCGCCAGGCGGTACGGTCGATCCCGGCCAGTTTCTCCATCGCAGCCCGGCCCGCCGTCGATCGATGCACAGCGTTAGCGGCCTGCGTCACGATCGGAATGCCGGCGAACATGCCGACCTTGTCCGTCGACGTCAGAAAGCGGTCCGTGGCGCTCGCGCCGTGCTTGCGGAAGTGCACCGCCTTCGCACGCAGCATCAGGTGCGGGAAGTCGAGATTCCAGGGATGCGGCGGCACGTACGGACACTTTGTCATGTAGCACATGTCGCACAGATAGCACTGGTCCACGACGGCCTTGTACTTCTCCTTCGGAACCCCGTCGACCTCGCCCGTGGGACCGTTGTCGACGAGGTCGAAGAGTGTCGGGAATGAGCCGCACAGGCTGACGCAGCGTCGACATCCATGGCATATGTCGAACACGCGCTCCAGTTCATGGTTGAGCGCGTCTTCGCGCCAGAAGTCGGCGGATTTCCAGGCCAGCGGATGCCGGGTCGGCGCCTCGAGGCTGCCCTCGCGCACGGTCATCTTTATTCTTCCGGAAGAGTATTGAGAACGAGGCGCTCTTGGCGCGAGTTCAAGCGACGAGGCGACCGGCCCGACGGCCGGCCGCCTACGCGGCAAACTGCAGCTACGACTTCAGTCGACGATGCCGTCCAGCGTGCGCTGGAACTTGTTCGCGTGCGAGCGCTCGGCCTTGGCCAGCGTCTCGAACCAGTCCGCGATCTCGTCGAAGCCTTCGTCGCGCGCGGCCTTGGCCATGCCCGGGTACATGTCGGTGTACTCGTGCGTTTCACCGGCGATCGAAGCCTTCAGGTTCGCCTTGGTCGGGCCGATCGGCAAGCCGGTCGCCGGATCGCCGACGGCCTCGAGGTACTCGAGGTGGCCGTGTGCGTGGCCGGTCTCGCCCTCGGCGGTCGAGCGGAATACGGCCGCGACGTCGTTGTACCCCTCGACATCCGCCTTGGCGGCGAAATACAGATAACGGCGGTTCGCCTGCGACTCACCGGCAAACGCGTCCTTGAGATTCTTTTCGGTCTTCGTGCCCTTCAGTTGCATGTCATCTCCTTGCTGGATCACAGGATGCAGCGCGCTCGGGCCGACGGGGCCGACGCGCGACTGACGGCCAGCCTACGCCGACGGGCTCGGTAGGGCAAATAAATTGTCCAAATGTCACCAATAGGCAGCGCCTATTGATAACGTCGTTATGGCGGGGCTCCGCGGGGGAGACGCTAGAACTCCTCGGCTTCGAGTGCGAGCGTCCCGGCGCTGCCCGCCATGGCACTCGCCGCCAGGCCGGACGCCGTCGTCAGCATGTGGTCGGCAAAGAAGCGGGCTGTTGCGATCTTCGCCTGCGCAAAGGACACGTCGCGCCCTTCCCGGACCATGCGCTGAGCTGCCAGTGCGGAACGGCCGAGCTGCCAGCCGCCGTGAACGATGCCGGCGAGCTTGAGGTACGGCACCGAGCCCGCAAACACCGCGCGGATGTCGCTTTTGAACTGGTTGACCACGTAATCGACGACCGACTCGTACGCACTGATCGCGGCGGCCAGCCGTTCTCCGATCACAGCCAGTTCGCCCCCGGCGTCCTTCAGTTCGCCGACCGTGCTTCGCATCTGGCCGATGAAGCGGCGCGCGGTCGCGCCGCCGTCGCGCGAGGTCTTGCGGCCGACGAGGTCGTTCGCCTGGATCGCCGTCGTTCCCTCGTAGATCGTGAGAATGCGGGCGTCCCGATAGAACTGCGCAGCGCCGGTTTCCTCGACGAAGCCCATGCCACCGTGCACCTGGACCCCCGTCGAGGTGACGTCGATCGCATTCTCGGTCGACCAGCCCTTGACAATCGGCACGACGTACTCGTAGGCGGCCTGCGCTTCCTTGCGGATCGCCGCATCGGGATGATGGTGCGCGACGTCGTGGTAGCCGGCCGCGACGTAGGCGATCGCGCGCGCTGCCTCGGTGTTGGCGCGCATGAACATCAGCATGCGCCGCACGTCGGGGTGGTGGATGATCGTGACCGGTCCGGTCGAGCCCTCAACGGCGCGGCTCTGCACCCGCTCCTTCGCGTAGGCGGCCGCCTTCTGGTAGGCGCGGTCCGATACGGCGATGCCCTGCATGCCGACCTGGAAACGCGCGGCGTTCATCATGATGAACATGTACTCGAGGCCGCGGTTCTCCTCGCCGATGAGGTAACCGATCGCGCCCGGCCCCACCTCGCCCTTGCCATCGCCATACAGCAGCACGCAGGTCGGGCTCGCCTTGATGCCGAGCTTGTGTTCGAGCGACGCGCAATACACGTCGTTGCGCTTGCCGAGCGCGCCGTCGGCTCCAACCATGACCTTGGGCACGATGAAGAGCGAGATCCCCTTCACGCCTTCGGGGGCCTCGGGCGTGCGCGCAAGTACGAGGTGGATGATGTTCTCGGCCAGGTCGTGGTCGCCGTAAGTGATGAAGATCTTCTGCCCGAAGATCCGGTAGCTGCCATCCGGCTGCCGGACTGCGCGGCAGCGGACCTGTGCCAGGTCCGACCCGGCCTGCGGCTCGGTCAGGTTCATCGTGCCCGTCCACGTACCGTCGATAAGCCGCGGCAGATACGTCTGCTTCTGCTCGTCCGAGCCGGCCACGAGCAGCGCTTCGATCGCACCGTCGGTCAGCAGCGGGCACAGCGCAAACGACAGGTTGGCAGCCTGCATCATCTCCATGCAGGCGGCGCCGACGACCTTCGGCAGACCCTGCCCGCCGAAATCGGCCGGATGCTGGATTCCCTGCCAACCCGCTTCGCCGAACGCCTTGAACGCGGCACGAAATCCCGGACTCGTCGTGACCTTGCCGTCCGACCAGCCGCCCGGCTGCGTGTCGCCGCTGAGGTTCAGCGGCGCGACGACTTCCCCCATGAAGCGTGCGTTTTCCTCCAGCACCGCCTGCACGGTCTCGTCGGTCGCTTCTTCGCAGCCGGGAAGCTGCTGGATCTGTTTCAGTCCTGCCAGTTCATGCAGGACGAAGAGCATGTCCTTGATGGGTGCCGTGTAGCTCATGGAGTTCCGCCTGTGTATGCGTGAAGAGTAGCCACCGACCCGATCAGCCGAGTTCCTTGACGAGTTGCGGCACCACCTCGAAGAGATCGCCCACCAGGCCATAGTCGGCCACGGAGAAAATGGGCGCTTCCGGATCCTTGTTGATCGCGACGATGACCTTGGAGTCCTTCATGCCGGCGAGGTGCTGGATCGCGCCGGAGATACCGACCGCGACATAGAGCTGCGGCGCCACGACCTTGCCGGTCTGTCCGACCTGCCAGTCGTTCGGTGCAAAGCCCGCATCGACCGCGGCGCGCGACGCTCCGAGCGCAGCGTTCAGTCGATCCGCGAGCGGCTCCAGCAGCTTGAAGTTCTCGGCCGAACCCATGCCGCGGCCACCCGACACCACGACCTTGGCTCCCTGCAGCTCCGGCCTGTCGGACTTCGCGACGTCACGGCCGACGAAGCGCGAACTGTCACCCGCGGCGGCCGCTGAGATGTTTTCGACGGCTGCGGAGCCGCCTTCGCCCGCCGCGTCGAAGTTGGTCGGGCGCGCCGTGATCACCTTGATGTGGTCGCCCGATTGCACGGTGGCGATCGCGTTGCCGGCGTAGATCGGCCGCGTGAAGGTGTCCGGCGATTCGACACTGATGATGTCCGAGATCTGTGCGGCATCGAGCTTCGCAGCCACGCGCGGCATGATGTTCTTGCCGAACGCGGTGGCCGGGGCGATCACGTGCGAATACTGAGGCACGACCGCGAGCACCTGCGCCGCCACCACTTCCGCGAGGCCTTCGGCGAACTGCGGCGCGTCCGCAACGAGCACCTTGCTGACGCCGCTGATCTTCGCAGCCGCCTGCGCGGCGCCGCCGGCGTTGTGGCCGACCACCAGCACGTGAACGTCGCCCCCCGCCTTTGCGGCCGCAGTCACCGCGTTCAGCGTGGGACCCTTGATCGATGCGTTGTCGTGTTCGGCAATTACGAGTGCAGTCATGGCAGTTCCGATCAGATGGCTTTGGCTTCGTTGCGCAGCTTCGCGACCAGCGTGGGTACGTCTGGCACCTTGATGCCCGCCTTGCGCGACGGCGGCTCTGCAACCTTCAGCGTCTTCAGGCGCGGCGCGACGTCGACGCCGAGATCAGCCGGCTTGACTGTCTCCAGCGGCTTCTTCTTCGCCTTCATGATGTTCGGGAGCGTCACATAGCGCGGTTCGTTCAGCCGCAGGTCTGCGGTGATCACTGCGGGCAGGCTGACGGAAATCGTCTCCAAGCCGCCGTCGACCTCGCGCGTGACTTCCGCACGACCGTCGGCAATCTTCAGCTTCGAGGCAAATGCGCCCTGGGGCAGATCCAGCAATGCCGCCAGCATCTGCCCGGTCTGGTTGGCGTCATCGTCGATTGCCTGCTTGCCGACGATGATGAGCTGGGGCTTTTCCTTCTCGACCAGGGCCTTCAGCAGCTTCGCGACCGCGAGCGGCTGCAGTTCAGCGTCGGTTTCAACGAGGATGCCGCGGTCGGCGCCGATCGCCATCGCAGTGCGCAGCGTCTCCTGGCATTGCGCGACACCGCACGACACCGCAACGATCTCGGTCGCGATGCCGGCCTCCTTCAGACGCACGGCCTCCTCGACCGCGATTTCGTCGAACGGATTCATCGACATTTTGACGTTCGCGATGTCGACGCCGCTGCCGTCCGACTTGACCCGAACCTTGACGTTGTAGTCGACCACGCGTTTGACAGAGACGAGGATCTTCATGGCTTTTCGGGCAGGTAGGGCCGCGGTCGCGAACGACGCTGCGGACGTTTAGGGATAACCGAGGAATTATAGGAGTCGACGGTGGGTAGGCCTCACCCCCCCTGCGGAGGGGGCTCAGTGGCTCATCGCCACCGCGGAGAGCCAGACCATAGCCACGAAAAGATAGCGCGCGCCCTTGCCGATGGCGAAGGCCAGCGTCGCGAGCCACGGATTCAGCCGCAACCAGCCCGCAGCGATCGCGAGACCGTCGCCGACCAGCGGCAGCCAGGCGAACAGGAGTGCCCAGTAGCCATAGCGGTGTAGGTGGGCAAGCCACCTGACATCCACGCGGTTCGGTATCAGCCAGCCGATTCCGTACGAGGTCAACGCCCCCAGTGTGTTGCCTACCGTCGCGACCGCGATTGCTTGCCACAGTGCCTCGGGATATCGGTGCAGCACCGCGATGAGAACCAGCTCGGACCCGCCCGGAAATATCGTCGCAGCGACAAAGCTCGAGAAGAACAGCGCTGCGAGTCCGGCGTCTGCCGTGAAGTCGAACATCGGTGGCGATCTGCCGGTCGGGCAGGGACCTTCGCCCGAGCGGGTGACTTCTAGCGCAGGTCGCGCAGGATTTCGCGCGCCGCGTTGTGGCCCGGCGCGCCGGTGACGCCGCCGCCCGGATGCGCGCCGGACCCGCAGTGATACAGACCATTCAGCGGCCCGCGATAGCGGGCGTAGCCCAGCAACGGCCGCATCGAGAACAGCTGGTCGAGCGAAAGCTGGCCATGGAAGATGTCGCCCCCGACGAGCCCGAATTCCTGCTCGAGATCGGCCGGCGACAGCGCGCGGTAGCCAAGCAGCACGTCCCGGAAGTTCGGGCAATGCGCTTGCACGACCTCGAAGATGCGCTCGACGGCAACCGGCTTCAGCCTCGGCCAGTCGGCGTCCGGCTGGAACTGCTGGCAAAAGAGGCTGGCGACATGCTGGCCCTTGGGAGACAGCGTATCGTCGACTACGCTCGGGATCAGCATCTCGACAATCGGCGCCTGAGCACAACCGTGCGCCTCGGCGTCGTGCCATGCGCGATCCATGTAGCCGAGCGAAGGTCCGAACACGATGCCGCTCGCGTGATGCGGTTGGGACTGCGTGCCGGGCGCAGCGCGGAAGTCAGGCAGCGCCGACAGCGCGACATTCATGCGGAACGTTCCCGAGCCACACTTGTAGCGGCCGATCGCCTCGTTGAACTCATCGGGCAGCTCGCTCGGCGCCAGCAGGCGCTGATACAGCAGCTTCGGGTTGACGTTGGCCGCCACGGCGCGCGCGTCGATCGACTCCCCCGATTCGAGTTCGACACCTGTGGCCGCGCCGTCGCGGACTCTGACCTTCGCGACCGGCGCATTCAGCGTGATTTCGACGCCACGCGCCGCAGCCTCCGCGGCCATTACCTGCGTGATCGCACCCATCCCGCCGATCGCATGACCCCACTTTCCGGGTTTGCCGTTCACTTCGCCGAAGCAGTGGTGCAGCAACACGTAGGCGGAGCCCGCCGCGTACGGACTCGCGTAGTTGCCAACAACCGCATCCCAGCCGAGCACAGCCTTCAGCGGCTCGGACTCGAACCAGTCGTCGAGCCAGTGGCCGGCGCTCTTGGTGAAGATATCGATCAGATCGCGCTGGCCTTCGCGCGGCAGCCGGCCGAACTGCAGCAGCAAGCGCGCTCCAGCAACCAAGTCGCGCCAGCCCTCGACGATCAACGGCCCGCCGAGGTTGGGCGGAGCCTGCAGCACCCACTCCTTCAACTGCGTCGCCAGGCGATCGAGGCGCGCGTAGTAGCGCGGCAGGCGGTCGGCGTCGCGCGCCGAGAAGCGCGCAACCTCCGCCCGTGTCGCCGCCAGGTCGCCACCGAAGCGCAGCGCACGCCCATCCGGCAGAGGCAAAAAGTTCGAGTACGGTCGCTCGACGATGCGCAGCCCGTGCTCGGCCAACCGCAGGTCGCGGATCACGGTCGGATTCAGCAGGCTGACGGTGTAGCTCGCGGTCGAATTGCGGAATCCCGGGTGGAACTCCTCGGTGACGGCCGCACCGCCCACGATCGCGCGCCGCTCGACCATCCGCACCTTGAGCCCGGCTGCGGCCAGATAGCACGCGCAGGTCAGCCCGTTGTGACCGGCTCCGATGATGACGACGTCGATCGAGGGACGCATGCCCGAATGTTACGGGCGCGCCCGCGGCACCTGCCGGGCTACGAGCCGGGCGAATCCATCTGCGACTGCAGGTAGTTCTGCAATCCAACCTTGCCGATCAGCTCGAGCTGGGTTTCGAGGTGGTCGATGTGCTCCTCGGTGTCGTCGAGGATGTCGACCAGGATCTCGCGCGAAACGAAGTCCTGCGCCTGCTCGCAGATCGCGATCGCGCCCTTCAGCGTCTTCTGCGAACCGCGCTCGAGCGTCAGGTCGCCGTTGAGGATCTCCGGGACGTCCTGGCCGATCAGCAGCTTGCCGAGGTCCTGCAGGTTCGGCAGTCCTTCGAGCAGCAGGATGCGCTCGACCAGCCGGTCGCCGTGCTTCATCTCGTCGATCGACTCGTCGTACTCGTGCTTGCCGAGGCGCCCGAAGCCCCAGTGGCGCAGCATCCGCGCGTGCAGGAAGTACTGGTTGATCGCGGTGAGTTCGTTCTTCAGCTGCGCGTTCAACTGCGCAATGACGCCCTTATCGCCCTGCATCGATGCCCCCGCCTCAGTTGCAGAGCGTTAAGCGTAGCGGAGATCGTCACGCAGCGGCGACTTCGCGCCGAACGCAGGTAGCGCAGTCGCCGCTGCACGCACTGTCGTGGATGACGCGCTGCGCGGCCTCGCGGCAGCAGCCACAACCGGCGCCGACGCCGAGCTGCATCGACAGATCACTCAACGTCGCTGCGCCGGCGCTCACCGCGGCGCGGATCTGCCGATCGGTGACTGCGTTGCAGATGCAGATGTACATCGCCGCTTCCGTTTGCGCTCAGCGATAGCCCACGCGATCGAGGATGCGCTGGGCTGCGATCTGGTTCTTGCCGATCGTCGCGATCGGCACGTTTTCGAACTTCGGCGTTCCTAGCGCGGCCAGCGCCGCGTTATCGGTCTTCACGCCCTTGACCACCGGCCACTCGTTGTTGCCGTCGGCGAAGTAGGTCTGTGCAGACGGGCTCGCTAGGTATTCGAGGAAGAGCACCGCATTGGCGCGGTTCGGCGCGTTCTTCGCGACCCCGCCACCTGAGATGTTCACGTGTGTCCCCGATGTCGCCTGGTTCGGCCACAAAAACGCGACCTTGGCCACCACTTCCTTGTCCTTCGGATCATCGGAGCGCACCAGGCGCAGCCAGTAGTAGGTGTTCGTCAGCGCCACTCCGCATTCGCCCGACGCAACACCCTTGATCTGGTCGGTGTCGCCACCGCGCGGCGGACGGGCCATGTTGGCGACCATGCCCTTCGCCCACTCCTCGGTCTTCGCCTCGCCGTTGCGCTCGATCATCGCGCCGATCAGCGACAGCATGTACGGATGCGAGCCCGAGCGCGTGCAGACCAGGCCCTTGAGCTTCGGATCCGCCAGCTTCTCGTAAGTGTCGACATCGGTGGGCTTGATCCGCGCCTTGTCATAGACGATCGCGCGTGCGCGCGTCGAGAAGCCGTACCAGGCACCATCATTGGATCGAAGCCGAGCCGGGATCTTCTCGTCCAGCACCCTGGACTGCACCTGCA
>Ga0335084_10002051_pt1 | contig 19245 bp, 23 predicted proteins | sample Lox_Sample_44_FD_206721 | JGI IMG/M metagenome (GOLD analysis project Ga0335084, IMG submission 206721) | Soil microbial communities from Loxahatchee National Wildlife Refuge, Florida, United States - Lox_Sample_4.4 | ecosystem: Environmental > Terrestrial > Soil > Wetlands | place: USA...
TTGCGCTCCAGGCGGTAGCGCAGCACGTGGGTGCCGTGGCCCTCGGCGGACTTGCCGACGCCGACCCAGCCGCGCTCGCCCATCACCGCCTCCTCGCGCCGCAGCAGCATCTCGCGGCTATTGCCGTCGATGAGGAGGAAGGTGCCGTTCGAGGACTGGTCGGCGATGACGAAGTTGCCGTCGCGGCCGAAGATGCGCGCGTGCACGCGCGAGGCGCGCGTGCTCTCGATGATGATGTCGTTGCCCTTGTCGCGGCCGATGAGCACCTCCTGCGCCGGGCCCACCGTGAACGACTCGCCGCCGTAGGAGATCTTCAGCACCGCGACCACGTTCTTCGCCGCGGCCGGCCGCGCCGGCAGGTCGCGCTCGGTGATGTCGGGGTCCAGGCGCCAGAGCACGTCGTGCACGGTGACCTGCTCGGCCTTGCCCTTCACCTTGAGCGGGTAGAGCTGGCGGCAGCGCACGCGCAGGCCGGGCGAGAGCGCATCGACGGTCTGCTGCGTGGTGAGCACCTGCTCGGGGCTGCCGAGCGTATTCAGCCGCGAGCACACGTTCACCGTGTCGCCGAAGACGTCGTCGCCTTTCACCACCACCGGGCCGTAGATGAACGCGACCTTGATGGCGAAGCGCGGCGCGCTGCGCGGCTTGAGCGACGCGGCGGCGGTCTGCATGTCGCAGGCGGCGCGGAACGCCTTGTCGGCGTCGCCGAACTGGCAGATCAGCGCGTCGCCGAGCGTCTTGATCACGGTGCCCTCGTGCGTCGAGGTGATGGCGCCGAGCGTCTCGAACAGCGTGTTGATCAGCCCCAGCGCCGGCGCGTCGCCAAGCGACTCGTAGAGGGCGGTGCTGTCGCAGACGTCTGCGAACAGGACGGCGCGCTGCGCGCTGTGGACGCCGGCATCCCCCTGGTCGGACATAGGTCAGATTCTAAGCGGCGGCGCAAGGTCTGCGGGAGTATCGATGTCGCGTATCACGCCCGGATCGCCGACCGGAATTTTTACCAGCCGGCGCGCGTTGGCGGCGAGCAGCGCTTTCGCCCCTTCGTCGCCGCGCAGCGCGAGAAGCTCGTGATAGAAGCTGCCGGCGATGCCGACCGGATGGCCGCGCCGCGCGCGCCAGAACGGGGCCGCGAGCGCCGCGCCGCCGGCGAGCGCGTCGCGCACCGCGGCGATCGAGCTGGGCCGCACGAACGGCATGTCGCCGAGCGCCACCAGGTAGCCGTCGGCAGCGCCCGCGGCGCGCGCCGCGCAGGCGAGGCTCGCACCCATGCCTTCGGCGGCGTTCTCGCATACGGCTACTTCACAGCCTTCCGCGCAGAGGCTTTTCGCAAAATCATCCGAACCGGGCCGCACCGCGGCGACGACCCTCGATACCTGCGATTTGAGGTGGCGCGCGGCTTGAACGGCGATGGCCACGCCGTGCGGCAGGCTGTGCTGCAGCTTGTCCGCGCCGAAGCGGCTGCCCGAGCCGGCTGCGAGCAGCAGCCCGACGATCTTCAAGGAGTCTTTACTTCACACGCCGAAGGATCGAACCGGCGCTCAGGCTTCGCCGCCCACGACGGCTCGCTCACGCCGTGGCGCACCGCGGTCATCTCGGCGAGGATCGCCACCGCGATCTCGGGCGGCGTCTTCGAGCCGATGTACAGGCCGACCGGGCCGCGCAGGCGAGCGATCTCGTCCTGCGACACGTCGAACTCGCGCAGGCGGATGCGGCGCGCGTCGTTGTTCTTCTTCGAGCCGATGGCGCCGACGTAGAACGCGGCGGACTTGAGGCCCTCCATCAGGGCGAGGTCGTCGAGCTTCGGATCGTGCGTGAGCGCGATGAGCGCGGTGTGGCCGTCGAGGTTCAGCTCGCGCACCACGTCGTCGGGCATACCGCGGTTGAGCGGCACGCCGGGCAGGTCCCAGCCCGCCGCGTACTCCTCGCGTGGATCGATCACCGTGACGTGGTAGTCGAGCATATGCGCCATCTCGGCAAGGTAGCGCGTGAGCTGACCGGCGCCGATCAGCACCAGGCGCCAGCGCGGGCCGTGCACCGTCGAGAGCACGCCGCCGTCGAATTCGAGCGCGTCCTGCCAGCGCCCGGCTTCGAGCGTGGCGCGGCCGCTGTCCATCTCGAGGCGCCGCTTCACCAGCTCCTGCTTGCCGATGCGCTCGAGCAGCTCCGCCACCTCGCTCTTGTCCGAGAGGGGCTCCATGACGAGCTGCAGCGTGCCGCCGCAGGGCAAACCCCAGCGCGTCGCTTCCTCGTTGGTGACGCCGTAGGTGAGCAGCTCGGGCTTCGTCCACGCCGGGAGCTTCGCCTTCACCTTGTCGACCAGGTCGTCCTCGACGCAGCCGCCCGAGACCGAGCCCTGGATCTGGCCGTCGTCGCGGATCACCACCATCGCCCCGACCGGCCGCGGCGCCGAGCCCCAGGTCTTGACGATGGTGCCGAGCGCGACGCGATGGCCTTGCTTGCGCCAAGCCTCCGCGGAACGCAGAACTTCAATATCCACGCTGTCCATAGGTCATTCCTCTCCGGGAAATGTTATCGCAACCCGGCAGCCTTTCCCGCCCGGGCCTGCGCCGAGCTCGATGCCGGCGCCGTGGCCGGCCGCGATCTCGCGCACGATGGCGAGGCCGAGGCCGCTGCCGGTGCCGGCCGTGCCAGGCACGCGGTAGAAGCGCTCGAGCGCCCGCGCGCGCTCGGCCGGCGGGATGCCCGGCCCGTCATCTTCGACCTCGGCGAAGGCGGCGCCGTTCCTTGCGCCGGTGCGCACCGTGACGTGCCCGCCGCGGTAGGAATATTCGATCGCGTTGTGCACCAGGTTGGCGAGCGCCTCGCGCAGCAGGAACGCGTCGCCCTCCACGGGCGCGCTCTCCAGCTCGAAACCGAGGTCGATGTCGCGAGCGAGCGCCTGATGCACCCAGGCGTCGGCCTCCCCCTCCACCACGGCTTTCAGGTTCACCTGCGAGGGCTGGCCGCGCGCGCCGGGCTCCGCGCGCGCGAGCGCGAGCAGCTGGTTGGCGAGGCGCGCGGTGCGGATGGTCGCCTGGCGCACCTGGTCGAGCTCCGCGCGCACCGTTTCAGGCAGCGGCTGGGCAAGGGCGAGCTCGGTGTGCGCCTGCAGGCCGGCGAGCGGCGTGCGCAGCTGGTGCGCGGCGTTGGCGAGGAAGCGCTGCTGGTTGCCGCTCGCCTCCGCCACCTGCTTGAGCAGCCCGTTCAGGGCCTCGAGCAGCGGCCGCGTCTCCTCGGGCGCGCCAGCGGCGTCGATCGGATGCAGGTCGCGCGGCGAGCGCTCCTTGATCTCCTCCGACAGGCGCGCGAGCGGGCCGAGGCCGCGCTTCACGCCGAACCAGACGATCACCAGCGTCGCCGCGGCGAGCAGCATCTGCGGCATCAGGCTCGACACCAGGATCTCGCGCGTCAGGCGGTTGCGCTTGACCGTGGTCTCGCCGACCAGGATGTTGCACGCGCCGCCGCCGCAGGGCGATAGCACCGAGACGACGTGCACGCGCTGGCCCTTGTACATTGCGTCGTAGGAGCTGCCGCTGTCGTCCGCCGGCAGCGGCAGGTCGGTCTCGCCGGCGATGTTGTTGCCGTCGGGCAGCACCACGCGGTAGTAGATGGTGTCGTAGCGATCGGTGCGCAGCACCTGCTCGACCGCGCCCGGCATGTCGAAGGCGTAGCCCTTCTCCGTGACGCGCACGTAGCTGCCGAGCGCGATGGCGACGTCGACCAGCGCCTGGTTGTAGGCCTCGGTCGCCGGCTCCATCGACGGGTAGTAAGCGATGACCGCGCCTACCGCGAGCAGCGCGGCGAGCGGGGGAAGCAGCAGCCGCAGCAGGTGCGCGCGGAGGCTGCGCGCCATCAAGCCTGGCCTTGCGCCACCCGCGGTTCGCCCTTGAACTCCTCCAGCATGTAGCCGAAGCCGCGCACCGTGCGGATCTTGATCCCCGCCGGCTCGAGCTTCGAGCGCAGCCGCGAGACGTAGACCTCGATCGCGTTCGGCGAGAGGTCGTCGCCCCAGCCCGCCACGGCCTGGATGATCGCTTCCTTCGAGACGATCTTCTCCACCTTGGCGAGCAGCACTTCGAGCACGGCCCACTCGCGTGCGGCGAGCTCCAGGGGCTCGTTCCTCAGGAAAGCCCTTCGCGCCACCGTATCGAGCGCGAGCGGCCCGTGCACGATGCGCGGCCCGCCGTGCGCCTGCGAGCGGCGCAGCAGCGCGCGCACACGCGCGGTCAGCTCCGGCATCGCGAACGGCTTCACCATGTAGTCGTCGGCGCCGAGGTCGAGGCCGCGCACGCGGTCGTCTACGGCATCGCGCGCGGTGAGCACCAGCACCGGCATCGGCTCGCTGCGGTCCGACGCGGCGGCGCGGAAGCGCCGCAACACCTCGAAGCCGTCCATCTGCGGCAGGCCGATGTCCAGGATCACGAGGTCGAAGCGCTCCTGGGCGGCGGCGGCCACCGCCTCCTCCCCGCGCCCGGTGACGTCGACGGCATGGCCTTCGGCCTCGAGAATGCGCCGTAGCCCGGAGGCGAGCGGCGCGTCATCTTCTACGATCAGGAGTCGCATAGGGAGTAGCCTAAATGATATTGGCGCGCTAGGATATTTTCCCCCCGAGGAGGACCCGCATGGCAATCAGAGTATCCATGAAAGTCAACGGCAAGCCCGTTTCCGCCGAGGTCGAGGAGCGCACGCTGCTGGTCAGCCTGATCCGCGACACGCTGCGCCTGACCGGCACGCACGTCGGCTGCGACACCGCGCAGTGCGGCGCCTGCACCGTGCACATGAACGGCCGGGCGATCAAGAGCTGCTCGATCGTGGCGATGCAGGCCGAAGGCGCCGAGATCCTCACCATCGAGGGCGTGGCGAAGGCCGACGGCACGCTGCACCCGATGCAGCAGGCGTTCAAGGAGAACCACGGCCTGCAATGCGGCTTCTGCACCCCCGGCATGGTGATGAACGCGCTCGATTTCGCGAGGAGCCATCCCAATCCGACCGAGCAGGAGGTGCGCGAGAGCCTCGAAGGCAACCTGTGCCGCTGCACCGGCTATCACAACATCGTGAAGAGCATCGTCGCCGGCGCGAAAGCGATGGGAGGAAAACTGTGAACGCCCCACTGATCGGCGCGCGGGTCGCGCGCAAGGAAGACTACAGGTTTCTGACAGGCGCCGGACAGTACACCGACGATGTCTCCCTTCCCAACCAGGCCTACGCCGCATTCGTGCGTTCTCCCCATGCGCATGCGCGCATCAAGGCCATCAGACTCGAAAAAGCCCGAAAAGCTCCCGGCGTGCTGGGTATTTTCACCGGCCAGGATCTGGCGAACGCGAAGGTGGGAGGTCTGCCCTGCGGCTGGCTGATCACCGACGTCAACGGCCAGCCGATGAAGGAGCCGCCGCACCCCTGCCTCGCGCAGGGCAAGGTGCGCCACGTCGGTGACCAGGTCGCGGTGGTCGTCGCCGAGACGCTGGCGCAGGCGAAAGACGCCGCCGAGCTGGTGGAGGTGGACTACGAAGTGCTCCCCGCCGTGGCGGACCTCGCTTCCGCCACCAGGCAGGCGCCGATCCATGACGGCGTGCCGAACAACACCTGCTACGTCTGGGCGCTCGGCGACAAGAGCGCCTGCGACGCGGCGTTCGCCAAGGCGGCGCACGTGACGAAGCTCGAGTTCGTCAACAACCGGCTGGTGCCGAACGCCATCGAGCCGCGCGCCGCGATCGGCGGCTACTCGCGCGCCGACGATTCCTACACCCTCTACGTCGCCAGCCAGAACCCGCACGTCGAGCGGCTGCTGATGACCGCGTTCGTGCTCGGCCTGCCCGAGCACAAGGTGCGCGTAATCGCGCCCGATGTCGGCGGCGGCTTCGGCTCCAAGATCTATCTCTATGCCGAGGACGTGGTGGTCACCTGGGCGGCAAAGCAGCTCAACCGGCCGGTGAAGTGGACCGCCGAGCGCAGCGAGTCGTTCGTCTCGGATGCCCACGGCCGCGACCACGTTACCGTCGCCGAGCTGGCGATGGACAAGGACGGCAAGTTCCTCGGCATGCGCGTGAAGACGACGGCGAACATGGGCGCCTACCTCTCCACGTTCGCTTCGTGCATACCGACCATCCTCTACGCCACGCTGCTCGCCGGCCAGTACACCACGCCGGTGATCTACTGCGAGGTGACGGCGGTGTTCACCAACACCGTGCCGGTCGACGCGTACCGCGGCGCCGGCCGCCCCGAGGCGACCTACGTCGTCGAGCGCCTGGTCGAGACCGCGGCGCGCGAGATGAAGCTCGATCCGGCGGAGATCCGCCGCCGCAACTTCATCCGCAGCTTCCCGTACCAGACGCCGGTCGCGCTGCAGTACGACACCGGCAATTACGATGCGACGCTCGATGCCGCTCTCAAACTCGCCGATGTGGCTGGATTCAAGAAGAGAAAAGAAGAATCCCAGAAGAACGGGAAGCTGCGGGGCCTGGGCTACGCCGCCTACATCGAGGCCTGCGGCATCGCGCCCTCCGCCGTCGCCGGCTCGCTCGGCGCGCGCGCGGGCCTGTTCGAGGCGGGCGAGGTGCGCGTGCACCCGACCGGCAGCGTGACGGTGTTCACCGGCTCGCATTCGCACGGCCAGGGCCACGAGACGACCTTCGCGCAGGTGGTGGCCGACCGGCTCGGCCTGCCGCTCGAGAACGTCGACATCGTGCACGGCGACACCTCGAAGGTCCTGTTCGGCATGGGCACCTACGGCTCGCGCTCGCTCGCGGTCGGCGGCACCGCCATCGTGAAGGCGCTCGACAAAGTCATCGCGAAGGGCAAGAAGATCGCCGCGCACCTGATGGAGGCGGCGGAGGCCGACGTCGAATGGGACCGCGGCACCTACAAGGTGTCCGGCACCGACAAGAAGAAGACCTTCGGCGAGGTGGCGTTCGCGGCCTACGTGCCGCACAACTATCCGCACGACAAGCTCGAGCCCGGCCTGAACGAGAACGCGTTCTACGACCCGGCGAACTTCACCTTCCCGGCCGGCACCTACGTCTGCGAAGTGGAGGTCGACAAGGACACCGGCGCGGTGAGGATCGAGCGCTTCACCGCGGTCGACGACTTCGGCAAGATCATCAACCCGATGATCGTCGAGGGCCAGGTGCACGGCGGCCTCGCGCAGGGCATCGGCCAGGCCCTCACCGAGGGCTGCCGCTACGACGCCGACGGGCAGCTCGTCACCGGCTCGTTCATGGACTACAGCATCCCGCGCGCGACCGACGTGCCCTCGTTCGCCCTCGACACGCGCGAGACGCCGTGCACGCACAACCCGCTCGGCGTGAAGGGCTGCGGCGAGGCCGGCGCGATCGGCTCGCCCGCCGCGCTGATGAACGCCATTACCGACGCGCTCGGCGTGAAGGACCTGCCGATGCCCGCCACCGCGCAGACCGTGTGGCGCTCGCTGCAAAAAGCGGCTTAAGGAGAAATCACATGCACGCATTCCAATACCACCGCGCGTCGAACGCCAAGGACGCGACCTCGCAGATCGGCAAGGGCGACGAAGCGAGATACCTGGCCGGCGGCCAGAGCCTGGTGCAGGCGATGAAGCTGCGCCTGTCGTCGCCGACCGATCTGGTCGATCTCAATTTCGCCAAGGACCTTTCGGGAATCAAGGTCTCGGGCGCCACGGTCGAGATCGGCGCGATGACGCGCCATGCAGATGTAGCTTCTTCTGCCGAAGTAAATAAGGCCATTCCTGCGCTCGCCAGCCTCGCCGGCATGATCGGCGACCGCCAGGTGCGCAACATGGGCACCATCGGCGGCTCGCTCGCCAACAACGATCCGGCGGCGGACTACCCCGCGGCGGCGCTCGGCCTGGGCGCGACCATCACGACCAACAAGCGCAAGATCGAGGCCGACAAGTTCTTCACCGGCCTGTACGAGACGGCGCTCGAGCCGGGCGAGCTGATCACCTCGGTGAGCTTCCCGGCGCCCAAGCGCGCGGCCTACATGAAGTTCAAGAACCCCGCTTCGCGCTTCGCCATCGTCGGCGTGTTCGTGGCCGACTTCGGCGGCAAGGTGCGCGTCGGCGTCACCGGCGCGGGCGCGTGCGCGTTCCGCCAGGCCGAGATGGAGAAAGCGCTGTCGGCCAAGTTCGCGCCGGAGTCGGTGGCGAGCATCAAGGTGAAAGCCGACGGGTTGAACAACGATCTGCACGCGAGCCCGGAGTACCGGGCGCACCTGATCACGGTAATGGCCAAGCGCGCCGTCGAGGCCGCCCTCAAGTAACGATCAGCCGACGACGTCGTCGGACTTGAGGAAGATGTCCGGCGGGATGATCAGGCCGAGGCGGTGGGCGGTCGCGCGGTTGAGCACCAGCTCGAAGCGCGTCGCGCGCTCCATCGGCAGCTCGCCCGGCCGGGTGCCCTTCAGGATCTTGTCCACGAAAGCGGCGGCGCGGTAGTACATCTGCGGCGTGTTGACGCCGTACGAGGCGAGGCCGCCGGTCTCGACGAACTGGCGCGAGTTGTAGATCGCCGGCAGCTTGCTGCGCGCGGCGGCATCGACCACTGCGCGCCGGTTGGCGGGAGTGAGCGAGCCGAAGCGCACCACCGCCGCGTTCGCGCCGCGGCCCGCCGCTGCGGCAAATCCGCGCGCCGCGTCCTCGGGCTTGCGCGCGTCGATGAGCAGCAGCTCGATGCCGAGCCGCGCCGCCGCCGGCTGCATCGCCTTCCAGGCTTCGGCGAACGCAGGATTGCTCATGTCCATGATCGCGGCCACGCGCTTGCGCTCGGGCGCCAGGGCGAGCAGCAGCTCGAGGCGCCTCGCCTCCAGCTCTTCGGTCAGCACCGCCATGCCGGTGACATTGCCCCCCGGCCTGTCGAGGCTGACGACGACCTTGGTATCGACCGGGTCGACGACCGTGGCGGTGACCACGGGAATCTTCGCCTGTCTCGCCGCCAGCGTCGCCGGCGTGCCGCTGGTGACGATCAGCTCGACGCCGCGCCTGGAGAGCTCGGCGGCAAGCTGCGCGAAGCGATCGCTGCGTCCCTCCGCCGAGAGGTATTCGATCGCCAAGTTCGCGCCCTCGGCGTAGCCGAGCTCCTTCATGCCCTTGCGGAACTGCTCCATGTTGGCGCCGTTCGCCTGCAGCGAGACCGGGTCGAGGAAGCCGATGCGCCGCGCCGGCGCCGCCTTGTCCTGCGCGGCGAGCCTCGCCGAAGCGAGCACGAGCGCCGCGGATAGGAAAGCGCGCCGGGACGTCATTTGGCACCACTATAATCCTTTCCATGGCGCGCCCCCTCCCGCAATCGATCGACGAAACGCAGGCCCTGCTCGCCTCCGGCGAGTATGTCGCCGACCGCAGCCTTGCCACTTCCCTGTTCCTCGCCCTCGCCATGAAACGGCCGCTGTTCCTCGAGGGCGAGGCCGGCGTCGGCAAGACCGAGATCGCCAAGGTGGTGGCCGAGGCTCTCGGCCGCGAGCTGGTGCGCCTGCAGTGCTACGAGGGCCTCGACATCGCGCAGGCGGCCTACGAGTGGAACTATCCGCGGCAGATGATCGAGATCCGCATGGCCGAGGCCGAAGGGGTCAAGTCGCGCGAGGGCCTGGAGCAGGACATTTTCTCCGAGCGCTTCCTCATCCGCAGGCCGCTCGTTCGCGCGTTGCAGCCCCTTGGCGAGCCGCCGGTGCTGTTGATCGACGAGCTCGACCGTACCGACGAGCCCTTCGAGGCCTACCTGCTCGAGGTGCTCTCCGACTGGCAGATCACCATCCCGGAGATCGGCACGCTGCGCGCCGCCGAGCCGCCGGTGGTGGTGATCACCTCCAACCGGACGCGCGAGATTCACGATGCCGTCAAGCGGCGCTGCTTCTATCACTGGGTGGACTATCCGGACGCCAAGCGCGAGCTCGAGATCCTGCGGCGCAAGGCGCCGAAGGCGGCCGCCGCGCTCTCGCGCGAGGTGGTCGCGTTCGTGCAGCAGCTGCGCAAGGCCGACCTCTACAAGCTGCCGGGCGTGGCCGAGACCATCGACTGGGCGAACTGCCTCGCCGCGCTCGACCGCGTCGCGCTCGATCCCGAGACCGTGAACAACACCCTCGGCGTCCTGCTCAAGTACCGCGACGACCTCGAGCGCGTCGCCGGCGAAGAGGCCGCGCGCATGGTGGCCGAGGCGCGCGCCACCGCGGCGGCGTGAACACCGCCTCGTTCCTGCGGCGGCTGCTCGGCGGCAAGAACGACGCCGTCGACCGCAGGACGCAGCTCCTGCTCTCGCTCTGCGGCCAGCTCCTCGCCGAGCGCGGCGAGTACGCCAGCACCGCGCTCGCGCGCGACGCGCTGATCGCCTGGCAGGGCCTCGACGAGCGCTGCCGCGACGAGTTCTTCGACGCGCTCGCGCGCACCTATTCGCCCTCGCCGGAGGCCGTGGCGCGCGCCGCGGCGGCCTACCAGGCCGATCCCTCGCCCGAGAACCTGGCCGAGCTGCAGGACGCCGCCGAGCCGCCGCGCCAGGAGCTGTTCCGGCGCCTCAACATGGCCCAGGGCGGCACCGCGGCGCTGGTGGCGATGCGCGGGCTGCTGCTGAAGAAGCTGAAGCAAAACCCGGTGTGGCGCACCATCGACGCCGACCTGCTGCACCTCTTGCGCTCGTGGTTCAACCGCGGCTTCCTGCGCCTGGAGCGCGTCGACTGGCACACCTCGGCGATGGTGCTCGAGAAGCTGATCCAGTACGAGGCGGTGCACGCGGTCGAAGGCTGGCGCGACCTGCGCCGGCGCCTCGAGGCCGACCGCCGCTGCTTCGCCTTCTTCCACCCGCAGCTGCCCGACGAGCCGATCATCTTCATCGAGGTGGCGCTGACGCGCGGCATGAGCGCGCAGGTGCAGCCGCTGCTCGACGTGCGCTCGCCGGTGGCCAACCCGCACGCCGCCGACTGCGCGGTGTTCTACTCGATCACCAACTGCCAGGAGGGCTTGCGCGGAATATCGTTCGGCAACCTGCTCATCAAGCAAGTCGCCGAAGATCTCAAGCGCGAGTTCCCGCACCTGCGGCGCTTCGCCACGCTTTCTCCGATTCCCGGCTTCCGTTCCTGGGTTTCAAAAAAGGAATTCAATTCTGAAGAAAAACAAATTCTGAGCCGCATCGACGATCCCGCCTGGCACCTGGGCGAGGTGCCCGAGCGGCTGAAGAGCCTGCTGACGCGCCTGTGCGCGCACTACCTGCTGCACGCCAAGCAGGGCGATGACCCGCTCGACCCGGTGGCGCGCTTCCACCTCGGCAACGGCGCCTCGCTCGACCGCATCAACTGGCTCGCCGATTGCTCCGAGCAGGGGCTCGCCCGCTCCGCCGGGCTGATGGTGAACTACGTGTACTGGCTCGCGGAGCTCGAGCACAACCACGAGCAGTACTTCAAGCACCACCGCGTCGCCGCCTCGCCCGGCGTCGAAAGGCTGGCGCGCGAGTGGCGCTAGCCGCGGCGAGCGGCCGCCTGGCCGAGAACGTCCTGCACTTCGCGCGCCTGCTGCGCGCGGCGGGGCTGCGCATCGGCTCCGACCGCGTGATCGATTGCGTGCGCGCGCTCGAGATCACCGGCGGCTCCTCGAGCGCCCTGCGGCGCGACGACTGGTACTGGACCATGTCGGCGGTGCTGCTCTCGCGCGAGGAGCAGCGGCCGATCTTCGACCAGGCCTTCGGCATCTTCTGGCGCGACCCGAAGCTCGCCGAGAAGATGATGCAGATGCTGCTGCCGCAGGCCTACGGCCGCGCCGCCAAGCCCGAGCAGGAGCAGAGCCAGCGCCTCACCGATGCTCTGTTCGATCAAAAAAAGAATTTGACGGAAGAAAAAGAACAAAGGCTCGAGCTCGAGGCGAGGCTCACCTTCTCCGCGCGCGAGGTGCTGCAGCGCATGGACTTCGACACCATGTCGGCGGCCGAGCTCGCCGAGGCGAAGAAGATGATCGCCCGGCTCCGCCTGCCGCTGCCGATCCTGAAGACCCGGCGGTTCCATTCGCATCCCGCCGGAAAAAGAATCGACTTGCGCAAAACCATGCGGGAAACGCTGCGCGAGGGCGGCGACATCATCCCGCTGGTGCGCGCGGCGCCGCGCGAGCTGCACCCGCCGCTGGTGGTGCTGTGCGACATCTCCGGCTCGATGAACCCCTACTCGCGCATGTTCCTGCACTTCCTGCACGCCATCACCAACGACCGCGACCGCGTCAGCGTGTTCGTGTTCGGCACGCGGCTCACCAACATCACGCGCCAGCTGAGGCACCGCGACGTGGACGTGGCGATGGCCAGGGTGGCCGACGCGATCAAGGACTGGTCGGGCGGCACCCGCATCGGCGCGTCCTTGCGCGAGTTCAACTTCAAGTGGGCGCGGCGGGTGCTCGGCCAGAACGCCTGCGTGCTGCTGGTCTCCGACGGCCTCGACCGCGAGGCCGGCGAGGGGCTCGGCGAGGAGATGGAGCGCCTCGCGCGCTCCTGCCGCAGCCTGATCTGGCTCAACCCGCTCCTGCGCTACGACAAGTTCGAGGCGCGCCCGGCCGGCGTGCGCGCCATGCTGCCGCACGTGGATCTGTTCCTGCCGGTGCATAATCTGCAGAGCCTTGTCGACCTCGCGCATGCGCTGAACAAGGCGAACCAGGAGAAGACGGCATGGAAATGAAAGGCGAGCAGCTCGTTCCGGCCACCCAGCAGCAGGTGTGGGACGCGCTCAACGATCCGCAGATGCTGAAGGCCTGCGTGCCCGGCTGCGAGTCGATCACCCCGGCCGGCGACAACGCCTACGAGGTGCTGATGGTGGCGAAGGTCGGCCCGGTGAGCGCCAAGTTCAAGGGCAGGCTGACCCTTTCCGACATCGTGCCGCCGCAGTCGTACTCGATCACGTTCGAGGGCCAGGGCGGCGCCGCGGGGTTTGCGAAGGGCGGCGCCAAGGTGAATTTGCTGCCTGAAGCCAATCAAACAAAATTGAGCTACGACGTGAAGGCCAACGTCGGCGGCAAGCTGGCGCAGATCGGCTCGCGCCTGGTGGATGCGGCGGCGAAGAAGGTCGCCGACGATTTCTTCAAGAACTTCAACCAGAAGATGTCCTCATGAGCGAAGAGCATCGCGTAGAACCGGTGCCGCGGGATCCCGACCTGCCGACGCTCTCCGACACGACGCTCGGGTTCTTCGCAGCCGGGTCGCTGCTGGTATTCTTCGTCGCCCTGCTAACCCTGCTCCGCTAGACGCCATGCAGACCGAGCGACGCCCTTCCGCGATCGTCCACGCCGAGCTGCGCAACTTCACGCGCATGTCGGAGATGCTCGATGCAGCGAGAGTGCTGGCGCTGGCGAACGAGTTCTTCACCCTCGCCGGCCGCATCGTGCTCGAGCAGGACGGCAAGGTGCTCGCGGTCCACAACGACACGCTGCTCGCCGCGTTCACGGACGGAGCGCCGGCGCAGTTCGCCGCCGCCGCGCTCAAGGCGTCGCAGGAGCTGCAGCGCGAGTTCGGCAACCTGGGCGAGCGCTGGCAGAGCGAGTACGGGCTGCCGGCGGCGGTGTCGCTCGGCGTCCACGTCGGCCAGACCGTCTACGGCATGGCCGGCCCGCGGGGCGCCCAGCAGTACGTGGCTTTCGGCGACGCGGTGAGCATCGCCGAGCGCCTGGTGCACCGCGCCCGCAACGGCGAGATCGTCCTTTCGCTGCACACCATGAAGGCGCTCGGCCCGGCGGCGCAGGGGCTCAGCATCGAGGAGCTGCCGCCGCTCGAGCTCGCCAAGCGGCCGGCGATCCCGATCTACGGCATCGTGCTGGAAACCCGGCTGGACTTTACTTAAGCGCTTCCTGGATCGCCTGCGCCAGCGCCTCGGGCGGGTGAGCCCCGGAAACGCCGAGCTTGCGCCCGAGGATGAAGGTCGGCACTGCGGAGATGCCCAGGTTGCGCACGTCCTCTTCGAGCTCGGCCACGGTCTTCGCGTCGGCCTGCTGCGGCCAGCCGACGACGCCCGCCTCGCGCGCGATCCCGGCCAGCACCGACGCATCGCCGATGTCCCTCGCCTCCTCGAAGTAGGCCCTGAACAGCGCGTCCACGACCGGCCCGGCGCGACCTTGCTTCTGGGCGAGATCGATCAGTTCGTGCGCGGCGACGGTGTTCGGGGTGCGCTCCATCTTCTCGAAGGCGAAGGCGATGCCCTCGCCCGCTCCCTCGGCGGCCACGCGCGCGTCGAGGCTGCGCGAGCGCTCGACCGAACCGAACTTGGCCTTGCGGTATTCCGCGCGCGGGATGCCGTCCCTGGGCATCTGCGGATTGAGCTGGAACGGCAGCCAGCGGATCTCGGGCTTCACCTCGTCGCCGAGGAGCGCGAGCGCTTTCTCCAGCCGCCGCTTGCCGATGTAGCACCACGGGCAGACGACGTCCGAGGCGATCTCGATGGTCAGGGTTTTCATTTGCCCTTCTTCTCCGGGATGGTCCAGAAGTAGATGCGCCGGCCGTTCAGCTCGACGGTTTTCTCCGGCTTCCAGTCGCCCATCTCGAACTGGTGCGAGACGACCCGCGTGCCGGGCTTCAGCTCCTTCCACAGCTTCGGCCGCAGCCTTACGTTGAGCTCGGGCAGCAGGTAGAGGGTCACCACCGTCGCCTCGCGGAAGTTGGCGGTGAACAGGTTCTCGTTGCGGAACTGCACCTGGCCGGTGACGCCGTTGCGGCGCGCGTTCTCGTTGGCCTCGGCGATGCGCTGCGGGTCGATGTCGATGCCGACCGCGCGCACGCCGTAGCGCTTCGCCGCGGTGATCGGGATGCGCCCGTCGCCCGAGCCGAGGTCGTACAGCACGTCGCCCTGCTTGACGTCGGCGAGCTTGAGCATCTCGTCGACCACCGCCTGCGGCGTCGGCACGAAGATCACGTCGGGCTGGGCGAGCGGCTTGCGCGCAGGCTGCGCTTGCGCAAAGGCGGCGGACGAAACGAGCAGCGCGCCGAGCAGGAGGACGGTTCGCATCCGGCCGATTATGCCGCTAGTGCGAGAAGCCGGTCGCCCAGCGGCTGGTGGCGGCCTGGTCCTCGGCGGGCACCGTGAACGGCTCGAAGCCGTGCAAACGGACCATGCACAGGCTACGCGCCGGCGATGGTCATGTTCTCGACCAGGATCGAGCCGCAGGTCCGGCCGCTGCGCACCAGCGTATCGGCGCCGACGGCGGCGATGCCGCGGAACATGTCCTTCAGGTTGCCGGCGATGGTGATCTCCTCGACCGGGTAGCGGATCTCGCCGCCTTCTACCCAGTAGCCGGCGGCGCCGCGCGAATAGTCGCCGGTCACCATGTTGACGCCCTGGCCGAGCAGCTCGGTGACCAGCAGGCCGCTGCCCATCTCGCGCAGCATGCCGCGGAAGTCGAGCTTGCCCGGCCGCACCAGCAGGTTGTGGTGTCCGCCCGCGCTGCCGGTGCTTTGCATGCCGAGCTTGCGCGCGGCGTAGCTGCCCAGAAAATAGCCCTCGACCGCGCCCGCGCGGACGATGGCGCGGGTGCGCGTCGCGACACCCTCTTCGTCGAAGGCGCCGCTCGACATGCCCTGCGGCTCGAGCGGCCTCTCGTCGATATGCACGATCGGCGCGAACACCTGCTTGCCGAGGCTGTCGACCAGGAACGAGGTCTTGCGGTACAGGTTGCCGCCGTTGACGCCGGAAAGGAAGTGGCCGATCAGGCCGATCGCCACCGGCGCCTCGAACAGCACCGGCGCCTGCCGCGTGCCGATCTTGCGTGCGCCGAGCCGCGCGAGCGCGCGCTCCGCGGCGTAGCGACCCAGCGCCCGCGGCTCGGCGAGGCGCTCGGGCACGCGCGAGGCGCTGTGCCAGTCGTCGCGCTGCATCAGGCCCCGGTCCTCGGCGATCACCGAGCAAGCCAGATAATGGCGCGAGCCCGGGTAGCCGCCGACGAAGCCGAGGCTGTTGGCGAGCACGAACTGCGAGTGCTGGGCCGACACGGTCGCGCCCTCGGAGTTGCCGATCTTCTTCGACACGCCGAAGGCGGCCGCCTCGCAGCGGCGCGCGAGCTCGATCGCCTGCTCGGTATCGATGGTCCAGGGATGGAACAGGTCGAGATCGGGCTGCTCGCGCGCGAGCGCGCCCGGCTCGGGCAGCCCGGCGCAGTCGTCTTCGGCAGTATGCCGCGCGATGGCGGCGGCCGCGTCCACCGTCTGCTCGAGCGCGGCGCGCGAGAAGTCCGACGTGCTCGCGTGCCCCCGGCGCGCGCGCGGCCGCTCGCCGAGGTAGACCGTGACGCCGATCGAGCGGTCGCGGTTGTGCTCGATCACGTCGGGGCGGCCCATGCGCACCGTGACGGTCAGGCCGTACGCCTCGCTCACGTCGCACTCGCAGCCGCTCGCGCCGGCGCGCCGCGCGCGCTCGAGAACCGCCTGCGCGAGTTCGCGCAGCTCTTCGGGGCGGCAGCTGAATTCGGCGCGAGGGGTGGGGTGCGACGGAGAACGCTGCAGGGCCTTCGGCATGCCGCGCTATCATAGCGCGCGATGCAGGACGAAATCGTCAGCAAGACGAAACGCAAGAAGGAGATGCACGAGCTGCAGGCGCTCGGCGCGGCGCTGGTCGAGCTGCCCGCTGCGCAACTCGAGGCCATGGGGCTGGAGGCGGCGCTCGCCGGCGCGGTCCGCGAGGCGCAGGCGATCTCAAGCCACGAGGCGCGACGCCGCCAGCTGCAGTACATCGGCCGCCTGATGCGCGAGGTCGATCCCGCGCCGATCCGGGCGAAGCTGGGGGAGCTCACCGGCCGGTCCGCGCAGGCGACGGCGCGGCATCGGCGGCTGGAGGCGCTGCGCGAGCGGCTCCTCGAGAACGACGATGCGCTGACCGAATTCTGCGCGGCGCACCCATCGATCGACCTTCCTGCCCTGCGGGCCCTGATCCGCAATTCGCGCAAGGAACAGAGGGAAGGCAGGCCCCCGCGCGCCTATCGCGAGCTGTTCAGGCTCCTCAAGTCCATTGAATCTGGCGCCTCTCTTCCGGGCTGAGATCACGCTCGCCCCGGCGCAGGAGCTGGGCGAGGCGCCGCACGGGCGGCGCCGCATCATCCCCATCACCGGCGGGCGCGTGCGCGGCGAGCGCCTCGCCGGCCGCGTGCTGCCGGGCGGCGCCGACTGGCAGGTGATCCGCGCCGACGGCGTCGCCGAGCTCGACGCGCGCTACACGGTGGAGACCGACGACGGCGCGCTGGTCTACGTCGCCAACCGCGGCGTGCGGCACGGCCCGGCCGAGGTGATCCGGCGCCTCGCCGCCGGCGAGCCGGTCGATCCCGCGCTCTACTACATGCGCACGACGCCGTGGTTCGAGACCGGCGATCCGCGCTACGCCTGGCTGAACCGCACCGTCTGCGTCGCCACCGGGGCGCGCCGCGCCGCGGCGGTCGAGCTGGAGGTATTCGAGGTTCTATGAGCGAGCTGATCGTCGGCCTGGTCTCCATCAGCGACCGCGCTTCCGCGGGCGTCTACAAGGATGAAGGCATCCCCGCGCTCAAGGACTGGCTGAACGCCGCGATCGCCTCGCCGGCCTGGCGCGACGACACGCGGCTCATCGCCGACGAGCAGCCGCTGATCGAGGGCGTGCTGGTCGACCTCGTCGACCGCAAGGGCTGCCACCTGGTGCTCACCACCGGCGGCACCGGCCCGGCGCGGCGCGACGTCACGCCGGAAGCGACGCTCGCCGTCGCCGAAAAAGTGATGCCGGGGTTCGGCGAGCAGATGCGGGCGGTCAGCCTGAAGTACGTGCCAACCGCCATCTTGTCCCGCCAGGTGGCGGTGGTGCGCAAGCAGTGCCTGATCATCAACCTGCCAGGACAGCCCAAGGCGATCAAGGAGACCCTGGACGGCATCTTCGCCGCGGTCCCCTACTGCGTCGATCTGATCGGCGGGCCGTACATCGAGACGCACGAGTCGGTGGTGAAGGCGTTCCGGCCGAAGTCGGCGCTGAGGAAAAAATAATCCGGCTGGATCAGTGTCGTGTAAACGGGGACACGCTCATGGCTCACTACCATGACAGCCATCCCCATGAGCAAGGTCGTTCTCGTCGCCGACACCGGCGACGCGCGTCTTTCCGGCATTCTCGCCGGATACAGTCCGAGCTTCGTGCGCACGCTCGACGAGGCCATGTCCATCCTCGCCGTCCGCAACTTCGATCTGATCATGATCGGCGTGCACTTCGACGAGTCGCGCATGTTCGATCTGCTGCGCTACGTGCGCGGCCAGGAGCGCCATCGCGCGACGCCGGTGGTGTGCGTGCTGACCGTCGATTTCACCCGCCATGCGGTCGCCGCCGAAGGCCTCGAGATCGCCGTCAAGGCGCTCGGCGGGACCGCCTATCTCGACTTGAAGGCATTGAGCGACGGCGAGGCGCGCCGCGTCATCGAGGATCTGCTCGGCGCCTGAACCACGCCGCCTCGGCCGCCTCGCGGCTCGGTCTTGCGCCCGTCAGCGCCGCCGCGGCCCGCGTACGTGGGGGTTGAGCCGGTCGATGTCGGCCTGCACCTCGCCGCGGCTGCGCTCGTAGACCAGCTCGCGCCCCTTGAGGTTGCCGACGTAGGCGAGGCCGTTGCGCGTCGGCGTCAGCGTGCACTTCATGTTGTGCACGCCCTCGCCGAGGATCACCTCGATGCAATCGGCGCGCTTGCTGAACACCACCACGTCGAGCGCCTGCCCGGTCTCGGTGACCTTGATCCTGATCTTCTCGTCGTTCACGACCGCCAGACTACCGCGTTTACTGCTTCGGTGCGGCCGCCTTCGGCATGCCCCTGACGACGTCTTTCGGCGCGCGCGCGCTCAGGTACGAGATCTGCTCTCTGGCGAGCGCCAGCTCGGCGCGCAAGCGCACGCCGGTCGCCTGCTCGTTCTCCATCGCCGCGCGCACGGTATCGCGCTCCGCGGTCAGGCGCTCGGTCGCCACTTTCAGCTCCTTTGCGTCTTTGGAGGCGGCGGCGAGATCCTGCGTCGCCTGCCTCAGCTCGGTGCGCGCCTTGCTCAGGCCGGTCTTGGTCGAGTCGAGCTCGATCTGCAGGCGGCCGAGCTGCTCGCTGTTCTGCCAGGCAAGGAACCCGGCACCCGCGGCCGCCAGTACGGCAACTGCCGCCACCACCGCGATCGCGGTAACTCCCGATTCTCTGCGCATCGAAACGCTCCCCCGAAGTAGTGCGGCATGATGGTTGCCTTCGGCGACGCGCGGGTGCTTTCTTACGTTTTTTAATAAACTGCCGGGCTCATGGATAAAATCGAAATCGAAAGCGGGCCGCACCCGCAAGCGGCGGTGATC
>Ga0335084_10002053_pt1 | contig 19228 bp, 15 predicted proteins | sample Lox_Sample_44_FD_206721 | JGI IMG/M metagenome (GOLD analysis project Ga0335084, IMG submission 206721) | Soil microbial communities from Loxahatchee National Wildlife Refuge, Florida, United States - Lox_Sample_4.4 | ecosystem: Environmental > Terrestrial > Soil > Wetlands | place: USA...
AATCTGATCGCAGGTATACCGAAACACCGGCAACCCGAACTCATCTTCCATCCACTCGCCAAAATATCCCGAGCCGTAGGCCTTCTTTTCATTCTCAGCAGGAGTGACTGGGCCCAGAAAAGCTTTCCCGAAATCATGCGGAGATAGCTTTGCGGCTGCGATAGTGAGAGTAGCGCTTTGCAGAAAACGGCGGCGGTCAACGGACATGGTGGTTTCTCTTGACAGGACCCAGAAGGGCTAATTTGCTGGAGACAACTTGTAGAATTTTCGCGTGCGTCTGGCCCGGTGTGCCGCGGGCATCAACCACGACTACACGGCCCGGTTCCCGCTTCGCAATCGCAGCAAACCCATCGCGCACGCGAGCGAAGAATGCCCGTGTTTCCTGCTCGAACCGGTTCTCGTCGTGGCTTCGCCCTGCGCTCTTCGAGTTGCGCCGGTTTCTCCGCCGTGCCCGGCTCACACTGGCTTGCGGATTCGAATCCATCAGGATGGTCAGGTCCGGCTGCAGGTTCGCACACAGCGACCGATGCAACTCTAGCACCGCATCGCTTCCCAACCGCCGACCACTGCCTTGATATGCCTCGGTCGAATCGGTGAACCGATCACACAGGACAATCGCCCCCGAAGCCAATCCCGGCTCAATGACTTCCGCAATGTGTTGCGCCCGCGACGCAAACATCAGAGCCATTTCTGCATGTGGGTCCAGCCCTCCAGTTCCGGAATCGAGCAACACTCTGCGGATCTTTTCTCCTGTCGCCGTCCCGCCCGGTTCTCGGGTCTCCACAACCTTGTGGCCCGCCTGGCGCAGAACGGCCGCGAGCTTCCGCATTTGGGTGCTCTTGCCCGTCCCGTCGAGCCCTTCGAAGGTAATGAACTTTCCGCGCCGCGACATTCAGCCGAATGATACCAGCGCAGAAGCCTGTACGGTGTCCCTACTCGGCTGCTATCCTTGAGTCATTCGCACGACATTGACACTACTTCCATCGCAAGCACTCCGGGGGCCCACCGAATGAAAGCTTTGAAAGTGTTGGGAATTCTCTGCGTCATCGCCGCTTCGATTTCCGTTTTCGCCGCCACTCCCAACGTCACCATTGCGGTTGATGCCACCACCGCACCCCGCAAGATCTTCCATGCCACGCTGAAGATTCCCGCTGCGCCCGGCGACTTGACGCTTTACTATCCCAAGTGGATTCCCGGCGAACACGCTCCCGACGGTCCTGTAGTCGATCTCGCTGGCCTTTTCTTCAAGGCCAATGGCCAGACTCTGAAATGGCGGCGCGATTTGCAGGACGGATTCACCATTCACGTGGAAGTTCCTCAAGGTGTGAGTGAAATCCAGGCTGAACTTGACTTTCTGTCTCCAGCGACCTTCGAGGGTGGATTCTCTGCTGGTTCATCGGCGACGGAAAAGCTCGCTATCATCAGCTGGAACCAGGTGCTGCTATATCCCAAGGGCTACAAGTCCGACGACATCAATTACACCGCCTCCTTGAAGATTCCCGACGGATGGAAGTTCGGCACTCCGCTACCCATTACAAGCGAGAGCGGCAATGAAATCCATTTCGCCACGGTCTCGCTCACGACTCTCGTTGACTCGCCGGTGATCACTGGAGAATTTCTGAAGGTCGTCCCGCTCGCGCAAGAGCCAGTCACCGAGATGGACATTGCCGCCGATAGCGCCGCGGCCCTCGACGCTCCAGCCGCCGTGTGGGATCAGTACAAAAGCCTGGTCGATCAGGCACAAAAACTCTTCGGCGCGCATCATTACCGCGATTATCATTTTCTCTATACGCTCAGCGACCATGTCGCTCACTTTGGACTCGAGCACCATGAATCCGATGATAGCCGCGTGGACGAGCGTTCTCTCGTCGATGACACGGCGCGAAAACTCGCAGCGGGCTTGTTGCCTCACGAGTACGTGCATTCCTGGAATGGCAAATATCGACGCCCCTCCGGCCTCGCCACTCCCGACTATCAGCAAGTCATGCAGGGTGATCTGCTATGGGTCTACGAGGGTCTGACTAACTATCTCGGATGGGTGCTGACTGCGCGCAGCGGCCTGCTTAGTGCTGATCAGAATCGCGACGACCTCGCTCTCACCGCTGCGGCCCTCGATCATCTTCCGGGCCGCCAATGGCGCAACCTGCAGGACACCGCGGACGCTGCACCAGAGCTTTATTTTTCTCCGCAGGCATGGTACTCCTGGCGTCGTGGGACCGACTTCTACAACGAGGACACGCTCAACTGGCTATGGGTCGACGTCATCATCCGCCAGCAGAGCAAGGGCAAGAAATCCATTGATGATTTCTGCCATCTCTTTCACGGCGCACCCAGCTCGGGCCCCGCGCTCAAAACGTACACATTTGACGATGTTGTTAATACGTTGAACCAGGTTGTGGCGTACAACTGGCGCGGCTTCTGGACCGAGCGCCTCACCAATCACGGCCCCGGCGCTCCACTCGGAGGCATCGAAGGCAGCGGCTGGAAACTCACGTACGACGACACGCCCTCGGAGATGTTGGCGGCTGCAGGTGCCGCATACCACTTCGTGGCCGCAGGAACGTCCATCGGGCTCAATCTCCGCGACGATGGCAGCATCGCTGATACGATCGAAGGAGAAGTCGCGGCGAAAGCTGGGATCGGGCCCGGCATGAAAGTCGTCGCGGTAAATGGTCGCCGTTTCTCACCCGAACTGCTCCGCGATGCAATCAAAGCTGCGAAAGGTACGAGCGCAACCGTCGATCTTCTTGTCGAAAATACCGACTATTACAAAACCTACAAACTCGACTATCACGACGGCGAGAGATATCCGCACCTGGTCCGCGAGGAATCGAAACCAGATTTGCTAGCCGACATCCTGAAGGCAAAATAATCTTGACCGAGATGTCATCGTGAGCGGCGGGGCCGGCGCGAAGGACCGTATGAACGCTAAGCAGCGCTGATGCAGTCGAAAAGATCACCACACTGCACGCTGCCGGCGTATTCCCTTCCACCTCATTAAAGCTCTCCACCCTCGTACGGTCCCTCACGGCGGCTTCGCCGCCGTTCAGGATGACATCTCGCAGAATCCTGTTAGCATGGTTCCCACTAAGACCATGACCCAGAATCGGATCGCGCTGCTTCTCACAGTCGCATTATCTACAACCGTCGCCCAAGCTCAAATCCTCGGCTTTACCGCCGCTTCCGCCGCGCGCGAGACCACCGTTGAGAACAAATTTAAAACTATTCCGACTCCCGACGAAGAACGCCGCCAGCACCGCATCTTCACACAAGAGCCGCACGTCGCCGGATCCAAGCGCAATAATCAACTCGCGGAATACATTCGTGATCAATGGAAGAAGCAAGGCCTTGAAGACGTTGTGATCCACCACTACGAGGTCTACAGCAGCAATCCCAAGAGCGCGTCGCTTGAGATGATCGCTCCCACCCACTACACTGCGATGCTCCGCGAGACTCCTCTTCCTGGCGACGACGATTCGAAAAACCCAGCCATCTCCGGTGCCTGGCTCGGCATGTCGGTCTCTGGAGACGTGACCGCACCGGTTGTCTACGCCCACAGCGGCAATCCTGAAGACTACGATCTGCTGCGGAAGAACGGAATCGACCCGAAGGGCAAGATCGTCATTGTCCGCTACTCGAATCCCTACAGCTATCGCGGATTCAAAGCGCTCACCGCGCAGCGTGAGGGCGTGGCCGCCCTGCTTATCTACAGCGACCCGCAGGAAGATGGTTACAAGAAAGGAAAGGTCGACCCAGACGGACCGTGGGGCCCGGAGTATCACATTCAACGTGGCGCTATCACATATGACTTCATCGTGCCCGGTGACCCGCTTACGCCTGGATGGGCCTCAATTCCGGGCGCTAAGCGTATCAAGATCGAAGACGCGCTATCTGCACCCAAGATCATGGCCCTACCCCTGAACTGGCACGACGCAAAACCCCTGCTTGAGAATCTCGATGGCCCCGTCGCCCCGAAAGAATGGCAAGGGGGATTGCCTTTCGAATACCACCTCGGCGGCGACCGCGTGAAAGTCCATCTCAAAATCGAGATGGATAACGGCACACAACCTTACTCCGTGGTTGAAGGTCGCATCCGGGGCGCAGAGCTTCCCGATGAATGGGTCGTGCTTGGCAACCATCGCGACGCCTGGGTCTTCGGCGGCGTCGATCCTTCCAGCGGTACGGCCAGCATGATGGAACTCACACGTGCCCTGGGTGAACTCAAGAAGCAAGGCATGCGTCCGCGCCGCACCCTCGTCGTGTGCAGTTGGGACGGAGAAGAAGTCGGTCTGACTGGCTCGACTGAGTGGGGAGAGCAATTCGCAGATGACCTGAAACAAAAGGCCGTGGCGTACATCAACGTTGACGAAGCCACCTCCGGACCTAACTTCCACGGACAAGCGGTCGCCTCGCTCGTTCCCATGCTGGAAGAAACCACTCGCACCCTGCGGGATCCGTCTGGAAAGAGCCTTTACGATGCGTGGAAGGAGACCGTGGAACGGGAACGAGCAGGCCAGCAGTCGACACAATTCAGCTCATCGGGCGTGGCGAGCGGCACTCTCGCCGACACACGTATCGGCAGCGGTAGCGACCACACCGTGTTCCTCAACTTCATCGGAATGCCGGTTCTGGGCCTGGGTTTCGACGGAGACTACGGCGTCTATCACTCCGCGTACGACGATTTCTTCTGGATGAATCACTTCGGCGATCCGGGTTACAAATATCACACGCTGATGAGCCAGCTCTGGGGAGTTACCGCGCTCCGACTCGCAAATGCCGATCTCCTACCCTTCGACTTCGCCAGCTACGCGATCAACGTTCGTCAATTCGTAAATGATCTTGCACGAGCCAACGAAAGCAATATGAAGAGGCAGGCGGAGCTGGATCTCAAACCAGTGCTGGCAGCGATCGATGCCTTCGAATCCGCTGGCAAGAAGTTGAACGATTCAACCACCCAGAAGCTCGCCGCGGGTGTGATCGATCCCCAACTCGCCGGCGCTCTCAACCACGGCATGATGCAGGTCGAGCGCAACTGGCTCAATCCCGAAGGCATTCCCGGTCGCCCCTGGTTCAAGCACATGCTGTATGGCGCAAGATTCACTTACGCGCACCTTGAGCTTCCGGGCCTCACCGAAGCAGTGGAGAAGCAGGACTGGACCACGGCCAAGCAACAAGCCGCGATTCTCGAGCGCGCGATACAAAACAATACCCAACTGCTAGAGGAACTAAATCAACGCACTCAACGTTGAAGTGATCTGAAGCGCGCGACGATACGCGTCTGCGTGAAGAAACCCCGGACAATTTCGTCCGGGGCATCTTCAGAAATTCTCAGCTCCAGTAAACGGTTGGACCTCTCAGCGACCCAGCAACCTATTGCCAATGCCTGGACGCAGCGCTAGGGCCTAGTCAAGAAGATTGGCAGCCCAAGTTTACGGTCATACGTTGGCCGGCAACGATCGATGTTGTACATCGATGCGATGTCGACCTTCCGTGGTCCGAGCTTCGGATCGGGGATCGGCACCATCGCATAGCGGCCTTCGTTGATCGCAGTCATCAAGCCGGACTTCTCTTCTTGCAGCGCGTCCATAGCCATGCCTGCAAATGTGAATCCCACCATGCGGTCGACGAAATCGGGGCTGCCCGAGCGCAAATCGTAAGTAAGATCACTCACGACCGTTTCTTCCCCGGTCGCGCGCTTGATCTCATCGCTCAGGTCTTCAGCGACGCTCATCTTCTTTCGGTGGCCGAATGCATCTGCCTCGCCGTATTCTTTCACCGTGTAACCCTGCCACTCGGCGCCTTCGGAAAGGATCACGAGCGAGTAGTTGCTCGGGTTGTTGCGCTTGTCGTTGATCAGCAATTCGATCAGGTGCTTTAGATCGACCTTGTACTCGGGAATGCAGCAGCGCACAGCCGTGACGTACGCCGTGTAGAGCGCGGTGTAGCCCGCGTCACGACCGAATACTCGAAAGATACCAATGCGCTCGTGCGAACCGACCGTTGTACGCTGGCGATCGATCGCATCCATGGCGCGTGTAATCGCGGTCGAGAATCCGATGCAATATTCGGTGTTGCGGACATCGTTGTCCATCGTCTTGGGGACCGCAAGCACCTTCATTCCGTGACGATCGAGCTCCGCGGCATAACTGAGGGTGTCATCACCGCCAATCGCAATCAAGTAATCGAGGCCGAGTGTCTCAATATTTTTCAGCACCGCAGGCGTCACATCGAAGACCGTGCTGGTTACACCCTTTTTGGTCGATTCCTTCGCTTCAAACTTCTGCCCCTGCAGAACCGGGGGAAGCTTTTTCATTTTCGAGGGATTGGTCCGCGAACTGTGCAGGAATGTTCCGCCCGTGCGATCGATCGTCCGGGTATTGTCCCGGTTTAGGGGCAAGACATATCGAGACTTGCTCGCCGTATCGTTCAGATCGACATGAGTCAATCCTTCCCATCCCCGGCGAATTCCGACGACCTCGCATCCGATTTCAGCCCCGCGGTAGACCACCGATTTGATTACGGAGTTCAGCCCGGGAACGTCGCCGCCCCCGGTGAGTATGCCTATGCGCTTCTTTGCCATGATGACTCCTTCGATTTATTTATGAAGACCAGACTCGAGACGGAATTCACGGGCAGAGCAGCCGCCCACAAAGTCGCCCTCGTTATTGCGGAACGTTACATTCTAATCTGTGGAAGGCCTGTCGTCTTAGATGTCAGTTTTAGAAGTTACTCATCTTGGACCAAGCGATTGAATTGTGTGGGAAGGCTCGGCGCGATCGATGTCGGGGAGCAGACGATGTAAGGAAACACACTCTCGCTATCCTGCCAGATCCTCAGCTGCAATCACTTCCACCTCATCCTCGATCATGAACGCAAAGGCTTCCTGCGGCACGGGATTCTGCCAAACGGGCGCGAAGGATTGCCGGTGCAGCGGCGTCGGGCCGAGTTCCCGCAGAGCCGCCAGATGCTTCGGGGTGCTGTATCCCTTGTGCGATGCCAATCCATATGCGGGAAAGACCGTGTCCCACTCGCGCATCATGCGGTCGCGCTCGACCTTCGCCAGAATCGACGCCGCCGCAATCGAGGCCGATAGTGCGTCGCCATGAATGATCGCTTCCTGAGAGACCTCGCAGTCTAACTTCAATGCGTCTACCAGCAAGTGGTCTGCTGCTGGCGCAAGGCCCAAGACGGCCTCGCGCATCGCAGCGCGCGACGCATGATAGATGTTGATCTGATCAATGCGAGCTGAATCTACCGCCGCCACCGACCACGCGACGGCATGCTCGCGAATGCGCTCCGCCAGCACCTCGCGCCGCTCTCGCAGAAGTAGCTTGGAATCGCGCAGACCGCGTATCCGATACGCCGGATCGAGAATTACCGCGGCCGCCACGACACATCCAAACAGCGATCCGCGGCCCACTTCATCCACGCCGGCAACCAACCGCGCCCCCGTTTCCCATGCTTTCTTCTCATAGCGCAATGTGCAGCGCAGCCGCTTGAGCAGGCGCAACTTCGCCGCCGAAGGCGAGAGCGCACATCCAGACGCAGATTTAACACGAGACTTCATTCCCGGGAGTTGCTCTCATCTTCACCGAGTCCGCTGAATCCTGCAAGCGGAAGATTGTGGAAACTCTTGCAGCCGCGGCTCGTTCCGCATTCCGGTTGTGAAACCCCACAAAGTAACCCCTCCTTGATTACGAGAGTACATTGCCCAGTCGTACATGTACTGCTAACGTTCTCCCAGGATTCGCGCTGTGGAGACCAATCTCAACCCAACGCCTGAAAACGGCCTGCTAACGGGCAAACTGGTGCATCTGGCGTTGCCTGTCCGATGGACCTTAGTCGGCCAGGAGGGCCGGGCCGGAGCTGAGATGGCCTGCACCTATGACGTTCATCCACAGGGCGCACGACTGCTGAGCTCGCGTGCAGTCAATATCGGCGATCTGGTGTTGGTCGAGCGAGGCCGCAACAAGGCCATCTGCCAGGTTGTCTGGTCCGCCGATCCGGCGTCTCCGTTGCGCGGACAGTTTTCAGTACGGTGCGTCGAGGGCCGTACTCCTTGGGACGAAGAGTTGCGTCAACTGGAAGAGCAGTACCAGCCCATCATTATTGATGGACGCACGCGCGGCACGTCGTCGAGCGGTTTCCGCCAGACGGACGCTAACCGGCGCCGGCGCCCTCGCTTTTATGTCGAGGGTCAGGCGGAGGTGATCGACGGCGTGCAGCGCGTTGCCGGAGAAGTGCAACAGATCTCCGAATATGGCGCACGCCTTGCCGCCATGGAACCGCTTCGACCCGGCACCGACTTCCGCCTCATGCTCAATGTCTTCGACGTCAGCCTCGCGCTCAAGGCGCAAGTGAGATATCTGGTCGACAATCTCGGCATGGGCGTCGAGTTCCATCAGATTCGCCGCGGTGACCGTCCACTCCTCAGCTACGTACTGAGCAAGTTGAAATCAAAACGAGTTGAAGATTTTGTACCCATCGAAGTTACTCGCGAACCTGCAACCGTCGTAGTGTGATCGTTGACGCCGGGCAAGCCTTAAGGCTGTTCGATCGCGCCATGCTATCCTTCCGCGCATGCGACGCCTGCTTCCACTCACTTCCCTACTTCTCCTTCTGGCATACCTACCGCTGCACGCACGTGTTATCCGCGTAGAGATCACCAGCCGCCAGGACGTTCTCAACGGCAAGCCCTTCGGCAACTCCGGGGGCTACGAGCGGCTCACCGGACGGATCTACTTTTCTCTTTCGATTTCCAATCCGCACAACCAGCGGATTGTCGATCTCGCGAATGCGGTCAGTTTGAAGAACGGCAGCGTCGAGTTCTCCTCCAACTTCATGGCCCTAAGACCGAAGGATGCGCACAAAGGCAACGGCTCAATGATCCTGGAGAATCCGAACCGCGGCCACGGACGCATCGTCTCCCTCGTTGACGGCGGGGACTGGGACGCATCGAACGATGCCGGAGACGCATGGCTGCTTCGCAACGGCTTCACCATCGTCAGTCTCGGCTGGCAGTGGGATGCCTATGGCGCTGATGCGCTCCGTCTGGAGGCACCCATCGCGAGGGAAAATGGCAAGGCGATCACAGGTCTGCTGCGTGGTGACTTCATGCTTACGAAGGAAATGTCAGAAGTTCCTCTGGGCCATCTCATCTCAGGCACGATCGGCGGCACAGAGTACCCAGTTGCTGCGCCCGAAGATCCCCGCAATGCGCTTACTGTACGCGATTCGCGGGAAGCACCTCGCACCACGGTTCCGCGCGCAGAGTGGCAGTTCGCTCACATGGTCGATGGCAAACTCACTCCCAGCAATCGCCACATTCATCTGAATGGCGGCTTCAAGGCTGGCAAGATCTATGAATACATCTACGCCGTGGCTGATCCAGTCGTTGCCGGCGGAGGCTTCGCCGTCTTTCGCGACTTCGCTTCCTACGCCAAGCACGATACAGACTCCATCACGCCGGTCGAGCGCGTCTACGGCGAAGGCATTTCGCAGAACGGTCGCTTCTTGCGCGACTTTTTGTACCAGGGATTCAATGCAGACGAAGACGGCAGAATCGCACTCGATGGCGTGCTTGCTCATGTAGCTGGAGCAGGACGTGGAAATTTCAACTACCGGTTCGCGCAGCCTTCTCGCGATGCACAGCCAACGTCATCTATCTTTTTTCCGACAGATGTCTTTCCGTTCACGGACTTGCCTGAGACGGATCCCGAGACAGCAGAAACTGTTGGATTGCTCGACCAAGCAATGGCAGATAAGGTCGTGCCCAGGATTTTCTTCTCGAACACGTCGTACGAATATTGGGGACGCGTTGCCGCTCTGATTCACATCAGCGCCGACGGCAAGACAGACGTACCCATTTCCGATAACGTTCGCATCTACCACTTCACCGGTCACCAGCACTTCCCGGGGCCGTTTCCCCCCGCAAAGGGACAAGACTTTCTGATGGGACAACAGGCGCAGTCGGGTCTGCCGATTCGTTATCTCTGGCGCTCGATGATCGCAAATATGGATGCCTGGGTTCGCAATGGCACGCAGCCTCCTCCCAGTAGCTATCCCAAGATCGCTGACGGCACCCTGGTTCGGTTCCAGGACTACGCGTTCCCGAACATTCCTGGCATAAATAGACCGCACGAAGCAAACGTAGCTTATCGCCTCGACTACGGCCCGAAGTGGCGAGCAGGAATTCTGACCGTTCAGCCGCCGAAGGTGGGCGACGCCTTTCCGCTATTAGTGCCGCAAGTTGATTCCGACGGAAATGAGCGAGACGGAGTTCGCTTGCCCGAGATCATGGCACCATTGGGAACCTACGCAAGCTGGAATCTTCGTGATCCCTCAATCGGCGCACCCGATCAGCGCGTCGCGTTTGAGGTGTCCTATATTCCGTTCGTGAAGACGGCGGCGGAGCGCGAGAAGTCGAGCGACCCACGAAAGTCAATCGCGGAACGCTATGCTAGCCGCGACGATTACTTGCTGCTCTACAGCAAAGTGACCGACGAGTTGGTAAAACAGCGGTGGATCCTGCCGGAAGATCGCGAAGCGGTGATTCATCGCGGCGAACAAGAGTGGGATGCCGCGATGAAATAGTGCTCGACTCAATACTCACGATTCTCACCCCGGAATCGCAAAGCGTGCGATTCCAGGATGAAGGACGCAGCGTTTAGATGCTTACGCTTTGATGAACTCGACATCCAGCGTGATGGTGACTTCGTCGCCCACCAGGATGCCGCCGGTTTCCAAAGCTGCGTTCCACGTCAGACCAAAATCCTTGCGATTGATACGAGTGTTCGCGGAGAGTCCCACGCGTGTGTTGCCCCATGGATCTTTCGCCGGAGCAGTCGGCCCTTCGACTTCGAAGGTCACGGGTCGCGTTACCCCGCGAATCGTGAGGTCTCCCGTAACGGCCAGCCCGCCCTCCGCTGTCTTCGAAATCCGGGTAGATTTGAACGTCAGCGCCGGATGCTCTTCCACGTGAAAGAAGTCCGAGCTTTTCAAGTGCGCATCGCGTTGTGTGTCGCGCGTGTTGATGGTGCCCGCGTCGATTGACGCCTCGACGTAGGAATTGGTCGGATCTTCACTGTCGTGCTTGAGCGAGCCGGTGACGGCTGTGAACTCGCCTTTCACATTCGAGATCATCATGTGCTTGACTTTGAACTGGGCGCTGGAGTGCGTCGGGTCGATATTCCATGTGCTGATGCCGATTTCCGGTGCGGTAAGGGTGTTCATGAGAAGTCTCCTTTTTCAATGTTGCCTGTTATATCGATGATCGTTATAACGACTATCGATGCAAAAAAATTAACTGAGTTTCTGGCGCGCTTTTTCCAGCATTTCCTGCAGAGAATGTAGACCCTCGCGCCCCAGATGTCCCAATTGGCTACGGTGAATTTCGGTCATTGGACCATCGAGCTCCCCGAGAAGCCGCAGGCCCTGCGGACTGATGCGGGTCAGTACCAGGCGGCGGTCCTTCGTCTCTCGACAGCGGGAGACGAGTGCACGCTTTTCGAGGCGATCCAGCAGCCGGGTAATATCGGGATCGCGAGTGATCATACGGCGGCCGATCTCGCTGCACGTCAGCCCCTCGGGAGATCCCCTCAGAATTCGCAATACGTTGTACTGGGTCGGTGATATATCGGCGGCCTTCAGCAGCTTCTCGATGTTCCGCGCCAGCAAGTCCGCTGTACGGAACAGGCTGACGCAAACGCGCTCTTCCAACCCGCTCACCCTCGTCTTGGCTTTCTCTGTCACAAATCCATATTAGTCGTTATAACGATTATTGTCAAGACGGTAATACTGACCCTGTGCCGGCGCGACGGAACGCATTGAAAACCTGTGTTTGTGTTAGTTTTTGATACAGGCAACCAATCAGGGGCCCGTAGCTCAAGCGGATAGAGCATCGGATTTCTAATCCGAGGGTTGCAGGTTCGAGTCCTGCCGGGCCTACCAGCGTCCAGGCTCATAACTCTCTCTAACTCCACAGCCGGTCCCACGAACGCTCTTGATCCCATTGCGTCGTAGGCTCGAAATAACCCGTGCCTGGGGCCAAGTGCTGCCGCACAACCTCTTCATTGAGAGTCACACCGAGCCCCGGACGGTCAGGCACGTCGATCCATCCATGATTGACGATCGGCATTTTCGCTCCTTCCTCCACGAGCGACGACCACCACGCCACGTCGAGTGAGTGGTTTTCCAGGGCCAGGAAGTTCTGTGTCGCCGCTGCACAGTGAACGTTGGCCATACAGGCGATCGGCGTGCCGGCGAAGTGCAAGGCCATTGGCACTCCGAACTCCTCGGCCATGTCGCCGATCTTGTGGGTTTCCAGAATGCCTCCAGCGGTCGCGAGATCCGGCTGGATCTTGCTCACGGCATGCCTTTCGCAGAGCACGCGAAACGGCTCCTTAAGATAAATATCTTCTCCCGTCAGGATCGGCGTCGGGCTCTGCTCCGAGATTTCCTTCAACAGGTCTGTGTACATCCAGGGAATCACGTCTTCCATCCACGACAAGTTGTACTTCTCGTACGCTTTGCCCAGACGGATGATCGATTTCACCCCCAAATGGCCCAGATGGTCCATGGCCAGCGGGATTTCCATGCCCACAGCGTCGCGCACCGCTGCGACGTATTGCTCGAGCATTGCGATTCCTTTGTCCGTCACTTCCATGCCCAGCAAGGGATGCGGAAGCTGGCCAGCCTGCCACTGATCCAAGTCGGTCGGATTGGTGACCGTCCCGGGTGTGTCGGAAACCATTTCAACTCCCAGGTCCATTTTGAGCCAGGTGAGGCCCATGACTTCTTTGCGTTCTTTCATCCGTTGCGCGTAGACCTTGGGATCTTTCGATTCGGTCGTGTCGGCATAGATGCGAATGCGATCGCGAAATTTTCCGCCGCCGATGAGCGCGTACACGGGAGCGTTGTAAACTTTGCCCGCAATGTCCCACAGCGCCATTTCAATCGCGCAGACTCCTCCGCCTTGACGGGCGTGTCCGCCGAATTGCTTGATCTTGCGGAAAATTCGGTCGAGCTGCAGCGGATTTTCTCCCACGATTCGGCTCTTCAGGAAGAGCGCATAGGTAGGGCTCGCGCCGTCACGCACTTCACCCATGCCGTAGACACCCTGGTTCGTATCGATACGGATGATCGGACACGGGCTCGGCCCAGGCTTCACCACCGTCGCCACTCGCAAATCGGTGATCTTCAACGTGGAGGGACTTGAGCTCGTGTTAACTGCTTTGGGATAAGCTTCGAGCGGACCGGCCAGCGCGGCCCCGCCAAGCGCGATGGCGGAAGACTTTAGCAGGTCGCGGCGAGTGAGGGTGGATTGATCGAATTTGCTCATTGTGTTCGCAACTTCTTCGGAAGTTGATTTCGCGACATAGAATTGTAAGCTCGATGTCTACGCGACCAAAGCGGGGCTCACCAAAGTTGAAAAATACTTCGCCGGAGGAGATCTGAGATGAAACTGTTGAGACGAATAACTATTGCAGGGTACGGCGTAATTGTTAGCGCTCTGGTTCTCGCATCATCGACCGGCGTCCAGGCACAGCTCTTCACTTTTTCCAAACAGGAGCTGATCGATTACACTGCAAAATCTCCTTTCGACAGGCTTCCTGACGGGCGACCGAAAGTCCCTGATTCCATGATTGAGAGAGCCCGCGGACTCTCCTCGGAAGAGGTGTGGGCCACGCTGCATGAAGAGAAAGGATTCGTTAACCAGTATGCCGACGGATTTCAGGTTCTACATCCGGGCAAGACTTTAGTAGGGCGCGCGTTCACGGTGCAGTTCATGCCGCTGCGTGGCGACGTCGAGGCGGTCGCTGAAGCAAAAGCGAAAGAACATGGCCTCGGGCCGCTGATGAATCAAACCGCAATCGACATGCTGCAACCCGGAGACGTGCTCGTCGTCGATCTGTTCGGCAAGAAGGTGGACGGCACAATCGTCGGCGACAATCTCTTCTATTACGTCATGAAGGCGACCCATGGCGGCGGGCTGGTGGTGGATGGCAGCATTCGGGATCTGGAGGGGATTTCTCAAATGGACATGCCCGGATACTTCCGTTCGGCTGATCCGACACCCATCGGCAACGTCATGCTCACGGGAATCAACGTACCCGTACGCATCGGCGGCGTCACCGTGATGCCAGGGGATCTCGTTGTGGGCGATCGCGAGGGCGTTTACTTCGTCCCGCCACAGTTTGTGAAAGAAATGCTCGACCGCGCCGATGAGATTCATGTTCACGACGAATGGACCCGGAAGAAATTCGACGAGGGCAAATACAAGTCCGCAGACATTTACGGTTCGCCGAAGGATCCGAAGATGCAGGAGGAGTACCGCCAGTATCTCAAGAGGCGCCTGGAGGAAATCCGGAAACAACGCGGCGAGCAGTAGGGCTCCCCAAAAACCTGATCAAAACGGAAGCCCGAGCGCGCTGCTCAGGAATTCTGTGAGCGGCGACATCTTCTTGCAGGCTGTGGCAAATGTCGTCATAAACTTGGGGCCGCACACTTGAGAATCAGTGAATTCGATTGCCGTCCCAAGGTCGCGCAGCTTCAAGTCCTCCACGAATTCGTGATCACACGGGAATCCGCGCGGCGGCCGCGAAAGCTTCGTCGCATCGTCCCAGTTCAACAGCTTGCGGATCGGACGCCACTCGTCGCAGCGTCCCACGATTGCATTGCGCACCTTGAGCAGCGTGGGCGGCTCGGGGTGCCATAAGCCTGAAGCAGCAAAACATCCTCCTGGCTCCAGATGCAGATAGAAGCCGGGCGAATGGACGTCTTTGCCGCGGTGCGAAAACTTCATAGCGATATGAGTTTTGTAAGGACGCTTGTCGGACGAAAACCGTGTGTCGCGGTAAATCCGGAACAATGATCCTCGCGTCGTGCGCGCATCACAAACCAGATATGGCGTGATCTTGTACAACGGCACCGCGAAATCATTGATGAAGCGAACCGCGGGCGCGTGAGCCACCGCTTCGTACTCTTCTTTGTGCGCCTGAAACCATTCTCGATTATTGTTTCGTTTGAGCCGAACGAGAAACCGGAAGAGGTTGGGGACGAAGTATGAAGGCATGGCACTCTAAGGTAAGAGTGGAACGCAAGGAAAGTAAAGACGAGCCGCTGTTTTCACGGACAGTTTTTGACCGCGAAAGTTCTCAGCTTCTCTTCGGGGAACGGTGTTCGCAGCTTTCCGTGTTCAGACACTCGTCACGCAAGCGCAATCGATCCACGGGGCTTCCGCCGATGATGTGCGATTCGACAATCTCATCGACATCCGCCTCGGACACATTTCCATACCAGACCGCATCTGGATACACAACGATATTTGGGCCGTGCTCGCACTGATCGAGGCAGCCAGACTGATTTGCGCGAACGCGTCCCTTGAGCCCACGGGCGGCGAGCTTCTGTTTAAACAGCTTCTGCAGCCGGGCTTCAGCGAGGGGATCGCAGCATCCGCGGGGATGCCCCGCGGGACGCTGGTTTCCACAAACAAAGATATGTCGCTCAAATTTTGCCATCAGACTGCCGCAGCCTCCTTAGATTTATCCAGTCACAAGATTGCGTCTCTAATCTTACATAAGCGAGTCAGCAAGAAGGTCACAACTGAAGGCTCGGTTTCCTTCGTGTTCCTTCGTGCCCTTTGTGGTTGAGAGGGTTTCCTTCGTTGCTATCAACCGAGCGAACACGATAAGATACCTCGTACACGCTTCTCCGCTTATATCCCAGTAATTTTGCGAAGGCACCCCGCGGGTGAGCCGTGTGCGAACCCGGAAGCGGCGCAGTCATGTGCCTGCTCGAATTTCCCTGACGGAGCTGGAATTGAAAAAAGGTACGACCGCGGTGATTGTTGGCGCCCAATGGGGCGATGAGGGCAAGGGGAAGATCGTCGACGTCCTGTCGGAGAGCTTCAAGGTCGTTGCCCGTTATGCCGGAGGACACAATGCCGGCCACACCGTCATCATCAATGGCAAGAAGTTCATTCTCCAGCTCGTACCTTGTGGCGTGCTGCGCAAAGGATGCCGAAGCGTCATTGGCAATGGTGTAGTGCTCGATCCTCTGGCGTTTCTGAAAGAAGTTGGCGCGCTCCGCGAAGCCGGTGTGCAGGTCGATGGCAATCTCTTCGTCTCCAACCGCGCACAGGTCATCCTTCCTTATCACCGCATGATCGAACTCGCGTCCGAAAATGCACCCGGACGCGTGAAGATTGGAACAACGTCGCGCGGAATCGGCCCGGCATATGAAGACAAAATGGGACGCCGTGGATTACGCGTGGCCGACCTGCTCGACCTCAAGTTGCTGAAGAAACACATTGAGAACGCCGTGCGCGAGAAGAACATGATCGCTCACGCGCTGTTCAACTCCGAGCCGGTCGATGCCGACAAGATGTACACCGAGTATGCGCAGGCCGCGGAGAAGGTTGCCCCCTTCGTCGCGGACACGGCGGTCCTTTTGAACCATGCCCTGAATGATGGCGAGTCGATCCTGTTCGAAGGCGCGCAAGGAACGATGCTCGACATCGATCATGGGACTTACCCGTTTGTGACGTCATCGAGCGCAACCTCGGGCGGAGCAGTGATTGGAACCGGCATTGCGCCGAACAAGATCAACTCCGTCATCGGCATCACCAAAGCTTATTGCACGCGCGTAGGTGAAGGGCCTTTCCCGAGTGAGGATCACGGTGCAACCGGCGAGAATCTGCGAAAGCGAGGGAATGAGTACGGCGCCGTCACCGGGCGTCCTCGCCGCACCGGATGGCTTGATCTGCCGTTGCTTCGCTACTCCGGGATGATCAATGGAACATCATGGCTTGTGGTGACGAAGCTCGACGTGCTCGATGATCTGCCCGAGATTCCGGTTTGCGTGGGATACAAGATTGACGGCAAGCCGACAATCGAGGCTCCGGCACAGGCCAGTGGCTACGAAAAGATTGAGTGCGTCTACGAGAAATTTCCAGGCTGGAAGACATCGACTGAAGGTATTACGGATTACGACAAACTCCCGAAGCAGGCGCGCGAGTACCTGTCGTTTGTGGCGAAAGAAACGGGCGCAAAGATCGGCATGATTTCAACCGGCCCCGACCGCGACCACACCATCCTGATGGACGAATTCACTACACAGTTGAAGGCGGGCGCGTAGAAGGCCTAGAATTGCTTCCCCCGGCAGTCTTGCTGGACTGGAAGGAGCACGTGATGGTGGTGTTGGTAGTCACCTGGATGGCGAAAGTTGGACACGAAGCCGAAGTTGCCTCACTCTTCGAAAAGCTGACCGAACATTCCCGCAAAGAACCTGGCTGTGCCATGTACCAGGTGCACCGTCATAAGACTGAGCCTCGACGATTCTTTATCTACGAGCAATACAAAGACGACGCAGCGCTTGAGGCGCATCGTGCCGCGCCGCATTTCCTGCAGCACGCGAAAAAAGAACTGCCCAAGATCGCCGATCGCGTCGAAGGGCACCTGTTCGAACCTCTTGGATAATTCATATAAAAGCCGTGCACACTCGTTCGGGTGAGGGCCTCGCTCCCTCCCGGTTCCCCACGGCGACGCCTCTTAGCTCAATCCTGCGGCGTTAGGACTCAGCTATTTCTCCAGCATCCAGGCGTTGGCACTACTGCTGTTGACGTGTAGAGCTAGATACTTCCCATCGCGCGATGGAATGGCCCAACGTACTGAGACTTCCTTTGGACGCCATACAGCACGGGCCTTGCCTCGCATATCAATCCGCAGCAGCGTATTGTCCTTGTCGCCGCTGGTGGTAGCCCAAATACTCTTGCCGTCCGCGGCCCAGTCCAGTGCCTGGACCCCGGGCCAGCCATGTATCTCGAGCCACCTTTCCGGGTCGCCGTTCAGTGAGACCAGGTGAATCCTGGGCTCCCCCTCATCGAACTTCCCTTTCGCAATTGCAAGTGTCGTCCCATCGGGTGAGAGAGTCCAGTTGTAGAGTTGGGCAAGTTCGTCCTTAACTTGATACACCTGCGCGCCCGGTCCCTTTAGCGGATCGAACGTGTAGAAAGTGATTCCCGTCTCCGAGATAACGCTGTAGATGCATACATTGGCGGGCGCATGCGCGCACTGATGGTTACTGATCCACTTCGCTTTCACGAGCTGTTTCGCAGGGCCACCCGCGAGCGGGACGGTCATGAGCGGAACTTCAGCGTCAGCCTCTCCCCAAGTGGAGTTCAGAAGGTACTGAATCTGCGTACCATCGGGACTCAACCGGGGTTCCACCGTATGCTTCGTACCTGATACCAGCAATTCCGGGACGGTCTGATCCAGCGCCTGCTTGTAGATATCAAAGGTTCCCGTACGATCTGAAACGAAGATGACGTTTTTGCTGTCAGGAGTCCAATCAAAGGGCAGGTCCTGATGATCGTCGAGCGTGAGCCTCCGGGGTTCGTCAAGAAGGCCGGAAGATCCCAGTTTCGCGACGTAAACGTCCGGCTGGGGGACCCCGCGCACATATGCGATATGTTTGCTGTCGCTGGATGCGCTGACGCTGTAGACCGCGCCCTGATCGTTGGTGAGGCGAACCGGCGCGCCGTCCGGCTTTCCCTGACTGTTCAGGCGAATCCACCACAAGTTGGAATCTGCTTGCCGCGGACGCGGCTCGGCCTCCGAGTAGTAGAGACGCCCGTCAGGAGCCCACGCCAAAGGAGCATTGAGACCAAAGTGCGATAGAACATTGGAGGGCAGCATTCGCTCTCGTCCAGCGGAGGCGTTCTGGACGTCGACAACATCGATCATTCCCTTCGCGCCGTAGCCGTAAGTAAACTTCGCCGTCGTGTACGCGATCTTCTTTCCGTCCGGCGACCAGCAGATCGAGCCGAACATGTCGCTATCTTCGCCGCCCAGTTCCCGGGATTGTTCGCCCGTGATCTCTGCCAGCCAGATTCGCTGCTTCAGTGGCTTGCCGGCAACGAAGGCGATTTTCTTCCCGTCGGGCGAAACTGCCGGAGCACGGCCGTCTTCGATGAGCATGCGAGGAAAGCCGCCAAATGCCGAGAGCTCCCACAGACTCATCTCGTGTCCTTTTTGAAGGGCGACGACCATGTGTGTGCTATCGGGAAGCCAGCTGATGTCGACAATCTCCAATCCCTCAGGCAAAGAAAGCGGGTGGGTCTCAGATGTGTCGATCTGCCGCAAGTAGAAACCGGTATCGTCGGAATAGGCCAGATACCGTCCATCGCGGGAAATGGCCGACGCGTGAACGGGATCGTCCACCGGATTCG
>Ga0335084_10002054_pt1 | contig 19226 bp, 16 predicted proteins | sample Lox_Sample_44_FD_206721 | JGI IMG/M metagenome (GOLD analysis project Ga0335084, IMG submission 206721) | Soil microbial communities from Loxahatchee National Wildlife Refuge, Florida, United States - Lox_Sample_4.4 | ecosystem: Environmental > Terrestrial > Soil > Wetlands | place: USA...
CGTTCATGCCGAAGGCCTTGCCGTATCCGGCAACGACGGCGCCGATCTTCCCGTAGCCGAATATGCCCAGGGTCTTGCCGCGCAGGGTATTGCCGACGCCGGCCTGCCACTTGCCCGCCTTGAGCGATTCCATCTGCAGCGGGATGTCGCGCATCGCGGCGAGGATCAGGCCCCAGGTGAGCTCGGCGGTCGCGTACGAGGGTCTGCCGAAGCTGGTGTTCGAGGACAGCACCACGCCAAGGCGCGTGCAGGCGTCCACGTCGATGTGCGGGTAGATGCTGCGCTGGCTGATCAGCTTCAGCTTCGGCAGCCGCTCGAGCAGGGGCGCGCGGATCTTGGTGCGCTCGCGGATCAGCACCAGCGCCTCGGTGTCCTTCAGCCGCTGCGCGAGCACCTCGGTGTCCTGCGCGTGGTCGTTCCAGACCGTGACCTCGTGGCCCGCGAGCTTCCCGAAGGCCTCGAGGGTGCGCAGGGTGTCGTGATAGTCGTCGAGGATGGAGACTTTCATGGCGGGGAGACGGGAGCGTCCGCTATTGTAGGGCAGAGAATCGATGTCGACGCCCCGATCGTAGATCGTGCCGAAACGGTTACACTAGCGCCCGCCGGATGCGGATGAGCGCATCGGGTGACGAAACACTCCAGGACCAGGACTCGAGATTGTTCGCGGTTGTTGCCGGTCGCCATGCGACTCACGCGCACCCGGGCGCGCGGATCGCCGCCCGGCGATCCGCTCGGGCCGCTCTCGCATGCCTCCTGCTGCTCACCGCCGCGCCGGCGGGCGCATGGAGCTGGAGCTGGGACGAGACCCAGCCCGCATTGCGCCTGTCCCTGGGCCTGGACGTCTACCACGCGCCCGGCACCATGGTCGCCGCGGCACGCTACGGCGGCAGCTGGAACGTGAAGGCCGGCGCCTGGGTGCGCGATGTCCACGTCCAGCCGGAGGCGCCCAACTACCTGCTCGGCGCCGGCTATGTCCTGACGAAATCCAGGTGGCGGCTCGGGGCGGGCGTGGTCTGGATCGACGAGGACAACGACGTCAACGGAACCCGCTGGAATTTCGACGCCTCGGTCGCCTACGATCTGTCGGAGCGCGTGTTCCTCGAGTACCAGCACTTTTCCCACGGGGCGATACTCGGCCTGAAGAAGGATTCATCCAACGGCGGCTGGAACCTGTTCAGCGTCGGTCTGATCTTCTAAAGGCACCCCTCGATGCCTTCAGTAGACCTCCGGCACGATCAGCTCGGGCGGGATCAAGGTGCGCCGGTAGCCTTCGTGGTGCTCGCGGGGTGGAAGCGTGACGGGCTCGCGCTGCACCTCCTGGTACGGCATCTGCCCCAGCAGGTGGTGCATGCAGTTGAGGCGTGCCTTCTTCTTGTCCACGGCCTGCACCACCCACCAGCGCGCCTCGGGGATGTGCGTGCGCTCGAGCATCACTTCCTTGGCCTTGGTGTAGTCCTCCCAGCGGCGGCGCGACTCGAGGTCCATGGGGCTCAGCTTCCACTGCTTGAGCGGGTCGTGAATGCGGCACCGGAAGCGCAGCTCCTGCTCCAGGTCGGAGATCGAGAACCAGTACTTGATCAGCTGGATGCCCGAGCGCACCAGCATGCGCTCGAACTCCGGGACGGTGTGGAAGAATTCCTCGTACTGCGCGTCGCTGCAGAATCCCATGACGCGCTCGACGCCCGCGCGGTTGTACCAGCTGCGGTCGAACAGCACGACCTCGCCCGCGGCGGGGAGATGCGCCACGTAGCGCTGGAAGTACCATTGCGTGCGCTCGCGGTCGTTGGGCGCGGGCAGCGCGGCGACGCGGCAGACGCGCGGATTGAGGCGCTGGGTGATGCGCTTGATGACGCCTCCCTTTCCGGCGGCGTCGCGCCCCTCGAAGAGGACCACGAGCTTGTGCCCGGTGTGGACGACCCAGTCCTGCAGCTTCACCAGCTCGCCCTGCAGCCTGAAGAGCTCCTTGAAGTAGTGCATGCGACGCGCGCGGTCCCGCGCCGTTTCAACCGGGCCTCCGGGCAGCTCGTCGCGTCCCTGCATGCCGGGCGGCACGCGGTCGTCGAGCTCCATCTCGAGCTCCTCGTCGAAGCTGTCGAGGGTGTCCTCGTAGATGCGGCGGAAGGATTCGTCCTCTACTTTGCTTTCTAGGTTCATGGCGTGTGTCCTGAAGAACGAGAAAGAAAAACTAGCGGCCGCCCACCGGCAGGGTGAGCACCGGACCGGGGCCGCTCTTGCCGTTGAGCTCGAGACGCGCGAGCTCCATCAACAGCGAGAACGTCGCCTTGCTGACCTGATCGGTGCGGTCGATGTAGAACCAGTACCCGAGGTAGGGAATCGCGACGTGCGCCTGCGGCGGCCGCTGGTCGGACGGGACGCTTCTTACGCGGAACAGGCCGTTCGTCAGCTGCTGCCAGTCGAAGACGCGGCCGATTTCGTCGCGCGTCACCGTCACCAGACCGCCCGACATGTGCTCGGCGGGGACCTCGATTCCATGGGAAACGTAGTACAGGGCCTGAAGCAGGGAGCGCGTTTCAAGATCCAAGCGGGAGACGCCCTCGGCGGGGTAGGTTGCCGGGAAAGGGCTAAGCGCTTCCTGGGTGATTTCGTACTTGGCGAGGCCCGGTTTCAGACGGAAGGTGCGCGCGACTTCGCGCATTTCCTCGGAGGTCACGGCGTCGGGGTCGACGAGCAGCACCGGTTGCTGGGTCTTCCTCAGCAGCGTCCAGCCCGCGCCATTCTCGTCGAAGCGGTAGGTGTAGCCGCTCTTGGCCGCCTCGATCACGTCGCGCGCTGCGACCGCGGCGGCGGGAAGCGGATCGCCGAGCGCCTCGTTCCGCTCCTCGACAGCGAAGACGATCCTGCCACTGGCCTGCAGCGACTCCAGGGCGTCGACGCCGCGCCGGAAGTCGGCAAAGGGGGGCGCAATCCTTGGCGTGGGGCCGCTCGCGGTCTGGGCGTTGGGCACCCAGTTGAGGTTTTCGAGATAGAGGCGGAACACCGTCGAGATTGGCCAGGTGGTCTTGGCGAGGTAGATGATCCCGTCGAGCGGGAGCGGCGTAAACAGCTTGCGCGTGAATTCCTGGTCGTCCAGCGGTGTCAGGCTGAAGGTCGGTCGGTCGGCCGCCGCGATTCCCGCCTGGGGCAGGACGGCCGCGTAGCTGCGGTTGACGTCCGCCCCGGCGGAAGTGAAGAACGGGATCAGCTGGACGCTCTGGGAGCGCTCGAACTGGGCGGCGATGGCGGACACAGACAGGCTGCTCGGCGTGTCGGTGTAGCGCAGGCGGACGATGTTGAGCAGCAGCTGCTCTTCGGCGGTCGTCTTGACGATCTCGTTGTACTGCAGGCGGCTCTGTTGCAGTGCTTCCGGGCCGAACGAGCCGCAGCCGGACGCAAGAGCGCAAAGTGCCGCCGCGACCACCCATCGCCGCTCATTCCCGTCGCTTGCCATGCTCCCCGTCCCCACGAGGCCCGCGCAGTCGCCGTCAGAGCCGGGCGTCCATCCTGCGCAGGCGCTCGGCCATCACCTTCATGATCTGGAGCGCGAAGTGCGGCGTCTGCTGCACCATGAACATGAAGCGCTTCTCCGTGATCGGCACCAGCGTGCAGTCGGTGTTTGCGCTCGCCGTTGCCGTGCGCGGCGCGTGCTCGATCAGCGCCATCTCGCCCAGCACGCCGCCCGGACCGAGTGCGTCCACGAGCTGGCCCTTCACGCGCAGGTCCACCTGTCCGTCGTGCACCACGTACATCACGTCGCCGGGATCGCCCTCGCGGAAGATATCCTCGCCGGCCCGGAAGGAAACGAGCTCGGTGTCCTCGGCGCGAAACAGGTCGACGGTCGCCATGGTCAGCAGTTTGTGACACCGAGGTTAAGCATGGTGCATTGCGATTTCGTTACAGGTGATAACAGGTCAGCTATCGCGCCTTGGGCTTTGTAATCTTTCGACGCGCACACAAAGCCCGCAGAATGGCCTCCAGTCCGGCGCACCGAGGCCGGTGACCCAGGGGTAGGGCCTGCGATCTCGATACGGAGGCACTCATGAGCACGCAAGATTCAAGCGGCAACGACAGGAAGTCCAAGCGTAGAACCTTTCTCAAAATCGGCGGGGCGGCGGGCCTCACCGGTGCGGTCGGCGGTACCGCCGTCCTCACCAGCCTGTTTCCGCGGGTCGGACGCACCCAGGCGCGGCATCACCACCGCACGCCGGTGCAGACGAACACCGCGGCCCAGCAGGGGCTGGCCAAGTTCGTCGATCCTTTGCCGATCCCGTCCACGATCGCCCCGAGCGGAACGCTGAACGGGGTACCGTTCTACGACGTGAAGATGCGACCGTTGCAGAAGAAACTGCACCGGGACCTGCCGGCGACGGCGCTGTGGGGCTACAACGGCCAGTATCCCGCGCCGACTTTCGAGGTGCGGCGCGGCAAGCCGATCGCGGTGAAATGGGAGAACCAGCTTCCCGGCACGCATTTCCTGCCGATCGACCAGACGATCCACGGCGCCGAGCCGCCCACGCCGACGGTGCGCACCGTGGTGCACCTCCACGGGATGAAGTCGATGCCGGCGAGCGACGGCTACCCCGAGGCCTGGTTCACCAACGGTTTCCAGAAGACCGGCCCGTTCTTCGAGACCCAGGTCTACCGCTACCCGAACGACCAGCAGGCGACGACCCTGTGGTACCACGACCACGCGCTCGGCATCACGCGCCTGAACGTATACGCCGGTCTGGGCGGCGGCTTTTATCTGATCCGAGACGCACACGAGGACTCGCTCGGCCTGCCGAGCGGCCGGTTCGAGATCCCGCTGGTGATCCAGGATCGCTTCCTGAATACGGACGGCTCGCTGCTCTATCCGGTGGAAGACAACGGTGGCGACCCCGACCCGCGGGTCCCGCCCGTCTGGATTCCGGAATTCTTCGGCGACACCGTGCTGGTCAACGGCAAGGTCTGGCCGTTCCTGGAGGTCGAGCCGCGCAAGTACCGTTTCCGCATCCTCAACGGCTCGAACGCCCGCTTCTATCACATGACGCTGCAGGAGGCCTGGGCGAGCGGGCAGGCGATCGGCGGCCGATCCGGTCCCGTGTTCACGCAGATCGGCAGCGACGGCGGGCTGCTCCCCGCACCCGTGAAGCGCACCGACCTCCTCGTGGCCCCGGCCGAGCGCCTCGATGTGGTGATCGACTTCTCCGGGCTGGACGGCAAGAGCTTCCTGCTCACCAACGACGCCAAGGCGCCCTACCCCGACGGCGACGACATCGTGCCGACCGAGGTGATGCTGTTCAAGGTGAACCAGAGGCTCTCGTCGCGCGACACGAGCCGCGTGCCGTCGACCTTGAACAGCGTGCCCCTGATCAACCCCGCCAACGCGGTGAAGATGCGCGACCTGGTGCTCTCCGAGCTCGACTCGGCGACGCCGTTCGAGAATCCCATCATCGCGATGATCAACGACGCGCACTGGGACGACCCGATCACCGAGACTCCGAAGGCGGGGTCGACCGAGGTGTGGCGCATCATCAACACCACCGGGGACGCGCACCCGATCCACGTGCACCTGGTGCAGTTCCAGATCATCGACCGCCGCCTGTTCGATCCCGAACAGTACCCGGGCAACCTCGTCTACACCGCCCCGGCGGAGACACCGGGGCGCGACGAGCGACCCGCGTGGAAGGACACGGTGATCAGCCTGCCGGGGACGGTGACGCGCATCATCGCGAAGTTCGATCTGCCGGCCGAGGCCAACCCTCGTCCGGGCGACAAGTTCCTGTACGTGTACCACTGCCACATCCTCGAGCACGAGGAAAACGAGATGATGCGGCCGTACGTGGTCGTGGCCTGACCACCTCGCAGCAAGAGCAGTACGGCGCGCCCCGGAAGGGGCGCGCTTGCTTTGACGCTCCCGCGGAATCACCGGAGGCCGTCCGGTCTCGAGCAGCGATTCGAGCTCGCGGGTTCCGGAGGCGAGGGCACTGTACTCGGAACCGGTGCCGGGAAAACGGGTCTATGCAGCTTCGGAGAAAGGAGAAGCAGATGACACTTCGAAACCTGGTCCTGGCTTTGACCCTTGCAACGGTGACACAAGTGTCGCTTGCGGACGACACCGGCAAGACCACCGCGAAGGACGTCTCACGGAAAGTCGAGGACACCGGAAAGACGATTGGCAGCTACACCATCGCGCAGCGCGACCAGGCGATCAAGAGCGCCCAGGCCGAGCTCGCCGAGCTCGATGCGCGGCTTCGCCGCATGGAGCGGAAGCTCGACAGCGAATGGGACAGGATGGACGCGGTCGCACGGAAGAAGTCCCGCGATACGCTGAACGAGCTGCACCGGGAACGCGACGAGGTTGCCGAGTGGTACGGTGGACTCAAGCACAGCTCCGCCGAGTCCTGGGAAGAGGTCAAGACGGGGTTCGCGAAAAGCTACCTGACCCTGAAGGAGTCCTTCGTCAAGGCGGGCAGAGCGTTCTAGCCTAGCCGCACACTCCCACCGCTCCGCAGGCGCTGCAGAAGTCGCAACCGTCCTTCCGGATCACCGCGTAGTTGCCGCACTCGCTGCACTTCAACCCCTTCATCTTGGGCGCCGTGCCGGGCCTGGGCGCTTCCAGCAGGCCCATGGCCTGCACCGGGTAGCCCTCCTCGTCGAGCAGGCCGAGCATGGCGTAGCGATGGATGATGAGACGCGCGACATACGAGACAGTCGAGGGGTAATTCTGCTGCCTGCGGCTGCCCGGCACGAAGGCGAGGAAGTCGCCGAGCGGCTCGGGGTAGACGAGCAGCTTCCTCAGCTTCATTCCGATCCATGCGGGATCGATGACGCGCATGTCGAGCGACAGGATCTTGCACAGGCCGTCGAGCGCGCGCGGATACTCGCCCGAGAGCCACATCGAGTAAGGCCGGGTCACGCCGTCGGGGAGGGTGATCTCCTTCAGGCCCAGGACGAAGTCGTCGCGGGTTCCGGGATTGAGCACGTCGACCGTCCAGGACATCGTGCCGTCGGCGCCCGTCTTCGGCTCCTTCAGGCTGAACATCGCATCGAGCACCGGCCCGTGCTTCTCCTCGGGCAGCGCGCGCAGCTCCTCGCACTGCCAGCGCACCAGCTGCGCCACTGCCGAGCACACCGAGGGCATGCGCTTCAGCTCGCCGTGGGGAGGGAAGGGCATGTCGAAGGCGTCGTCGGAGGCGGTCTTGGCGAGCGTGTCGAGCTTCAGGCGCAGCCACGCGGGGTCGTTGGCGCGCATGTCCATCGAGAGCGTCTTCGCAACCGCGCCCAGGCCGCGCGGCTGCTCGGCGCCGTTCACCCACACCTCGAACGGATGCGTGCGCCCGGGCGCCTCGACGTGGCCGACGAAGATCGCGAATTCGCCGTGGGGGTGCTCGATCATGTAGGTCCAAGCCGGGTTGCCCCCGGACAGCTTCGGGCGACCCGGCCAGCGCAGCGACGCGAGCACCGGCTCGGGAATCGCCTTGATCTCGATGCGCCGGTTGCGGTCGCTCGAGACGAAGTCCTGGGGCTGGGACGCGGAGACCACCGAGAGCACCGACCCGATGACGTTGTTCGGACGATAGGTCGCCAGTCCCTTCAGCCCCGATTTCCATGCCTCGAAATACAGATCCTGGAAATCGGCGTAGGGATAGTCCTCCGGCACGTTCACCGTCTTGGAGATGCTCGTGTCGATGTACGGCGCCACCGCGGCGACCATCTTCTCGTGCGCTGAAGCCGACAGCTCGAGCGCGGTGACGAAGTAGGGGGGCAGGGCGCCGACGCTTCCGCCGTGGTGCCGATACAGGCGCCACGCGTAGTCCTCGACGGGGAATTCCTTCATCGTCCCGTCCGCCATGCGCTTCTTGCGCGCATACGTCCAGGAGAATGGCGGCTCGATGCCGTTCGATGCGTTGTCGGCGAAGGCGAGGCTGATCGTCCCGGTGGGCGCGATCGACAGCAGGTGCGAGTTGCGCATGCCGTTCTTGCGGATCAGCGCCTTCAACTCGGCCGGCAGGCGGGCGGCGAAGCTCGCACCGGAGAGGTACATGTCGGCGTTGAACAGCGGAAAAGCGCCGCGCTCGAGCGCGAGGTCGCTGGAGGCGCGGTAGGCGCGGTCGCGCATCGCCTCGGAGATCCTCGACGCCATCGCGCGCGCGGCCTCGGAATCGTACCGCAGTCGCAGCATGATGAGCGCGTCGCCGAGGCCGGTGAATCCCAGTCCTACGCGGCGCTTCGCCATCGCCTCCTCGTGCTGGGCCTTCAGCGGCCACGCCGTCACGTCGAGCACGTTGTCGAGCATGCGCACGGCGATTTCGACGATTGCGCCGAAGCGCTCGAAGTCGAACACCGCGGATTCCGTGAACGGGCTCGCGACGAAGCGCGTGAGGTTGATCGAGCCGAGGCAGCAGCAGCCGTAAGGCGGCAGGGGCTGCTCGGCGCAGGGGTTGGTCGCCTCGATCGCCTCGCAGTAGCCGAGGTTGTTGTCGCGGTTGATGCGGTCGAGGAACAGGATGCCGGGCTCGGCGTGATCGTAAGTGGAGCGCATGACCTGATCCCACAGCTCGCGCGCCCGCAGCTTGCGGTACACCCACAGGCCGTCGTCCCGCTGGAAAGCGCCCGCGGCGATCGCATCGGGGTGCGGTCTGGCCTTGTGCACCAGCGCGACCTCGGTGTCGTTCTCGACCGCCTGCATGAAGGCGTCGGTTACGCTCACCGAGATGTTGAAATTGGCGAGGTCGCCCCGGTCCTTGGCGTGGATGAATTCCTCGACGTCGGGATGGTCGCAGCGCAGCACGCCCATTTGCGCTCCGCGGCGCGCGCCCGCCGACTCCACCGTTTCGCAGGAGCGGTCGAACACGCGCATGTACGACACCGGACCCGAGGCGCGCGAATGCGTGCCCTTCACCTCGGCGCCTTTGGGGCGGATCGACGAGAAATCGTAACCGACGCCTCCGCCGCGGCGCATCGTCTCGGCGGCTTCCTGGAGGGCAGTGTAGATGCCGGGCCGACCGTCGACGACTTCCGAGATCGAGTCGCCCACCGGCTGCACGAAGCAGTTGATGAGCGTCGCCTGCATCGCGATGCCGGCGGCGGAGTTGATCCGGCCGGCGGGAATGAATCCGGCCTGCAGGGCTTCGGCGAAACGGCGCTCCCAATGGGCGCGCTTTTCCGGCGCCTCGGCGGCGGCGAGAGCGCTCGCGACGCGCTCGCGCACTTCCTCGACGGTCTGCTCGCTGCCCTTCGCGTACTTCTCGAGCAGGGCCTCGCGGCAGATCTCCTGCTCGGCCATGGCTGGGAAAGCGAGGGCCGGGTCCAGTGTTTTTTCTGCGGACATGGGATTGACCGATTCAGGCTATGCGTTTTCTAGGCTACGCTTATCGCGGCAAGCTTGCAATTCAGATGAGAGAGAAGTCACAACCTCTTGATATTGAAGCATCCGGAAAGCACCACATCTAGTGGTAGTGTTCCCGAACGGCACCCGCAAGCTCTACGCTCGGGCGGCGCACCGCGGGGTCACGGCGCCGTCCGCAATCTGTAATTATATACAGTAACCGGCCCTGCGTCCCGCTTGGCGCTTCCGCCAGCGATCAGCTCGTTCGGCAAAAAAAAGCGGCGATTCCGGAATAACGCCACCGTCTCAGGGGTTCTACTAGGGCATCATGACGAAGGAAGGCCCACGGGAGCGTAGAAGCCATGAGCAGCGGTGTTGCGGCCTTGAATCAGCGCCTGCACGGAGTGCACCGGCAGGTGCGGGAGTATTTTCCGTTCGTCGTACGCGTCGCGGTCGCTCTCTACGACCCGAAGACCGACGACATCAAGACCTTCCTTCACAGCACCCGCGGGGACTCGCCCCTCGAGCATTACCGCGTCAAGCTCGCGAGCGCGGGTTGGCTGGACGAGCTGCGCCGGACGCGGCGCTCGCGCGTGATCGAAGAGCTTGCTCCGGCGGTCCTCGGCGGGCAGCCGCACTCGCTCCGCATACTCGGGGCGGACTACAAGTCGAGCTACACGGTGCCGGTCTTCGACGAACGGACCTTCCTCGGTTTCGTCTTCTTCAACGCCGACCGGAGCCACGTTTTTACCGAGAGCGCCACGCGCCAGCTCGACCTCTTCGTCAAGATCATCTCCCTGACGATCGAGTACGCCCTGCGATCGGTGACCGTCCTCGCGGGCAGCCTTCATCTGCTTCACGAGATCTCCCGCTTCCGGGACGACGAAACCTACAACCACTTGAGCCGCATGTCCTATTACGCGGAGCTGGTCGCGCGCGGGATGGCCGCCGAGATCGGGCGCGACGACGACTGGGTGGAGCACGTGCGCCTGTTCGCGCCTTTGCACGATATCGGGAAGATCGCTACGCCCGATGCGATCCTGTTCAAGCCGGGCAAGCTGACCGAGGCCGAGTTCGAGGTGATGAAGCAGCACACCGCAAAGGGCGCTGAAATCCTGATGGCCCTGATCGAGAACCTGTCGCTGGAACAGGTTCCCTACATCGAGAGCCTGCTGCATATCGCCCGCCATCATCACGAGCGCTGGGACGGGACGGGCTACCCCGACGGTCTCTCCGGCGAGCGCATCCCACCCGAGGCCCGGATCATCAAGGTCGCGGACGCGTTCGACGCGCTCACTTCCAGGCGTTGCTACAAGCAAGCGTGGAGCCTGGAGAAGGCCGCCCGGTTCCTCCGCGAGAGCGCCGGCACCCAGTTCGATCCGCGATGCGTGGAGGTGCTGCTGTCGCAGGACCGCGAGATCCTCGGCATAATGAGCCGTTTTGCGGACGAGTCTTCGGAAGCAGCAAGCTAGACCGGCGTCCCCATATTCCGCAGGACCGGAGCGAAAGATCATGACAGTCGAAAACCCAGCAATCCGCGAAGCCGCCCGCGTCGTCACCGCCCACCGCCAGCGCGAGGGCGCCGGCTTCATCGTGCGCCGTCCCTTTCCCACCCAGGGGTTCGACCTGGCCGACCCCTTCCTTCTCCTGGACGAGATGGGGCCGGTCGACTACCGCCCGGGCGAAGCGGTCGGCGCGCCCGACCACCCGCACCGCGGCTTCGAGACCATCACCTACATGCTCGAGGGGCAGTTCGAGCACGAGGACTCGGCCGGCCACAAGGGCGTGCTCCGGCCGGGCGACGTGCAGTGGATGACCGCCGGCGCCGGCATCGTCCACTCCGAGATGCCCTCGCGCGAGATCCGCGAGAAGGGCGGGCGCGTGCACGGCTTTCAGATCTGGGTGAACCTGCCGGCGAAGCTCAAGATGACGCGGCCGCGCTACCAGGAGGTCTCCGGCGGCAAGATTCCCCAGGCGGCGAGCGCCGACGGGCGTGCCCGCGTGCGCGTGGTCGCCGGTGAGGCGCTCGGAGTCAAGGCGGTGATCGACACTTACATCCCGATCGTCTACCAGGATTGGACGCTGGACGCGGGCGCCGACGTCACCGTCGCGCTGCCGCGCGAGCAGCAGGCACTGGCTTACGTCTTCCAGGGCTCCGCGCTCGTCGGCAACGAAGGCGGGGAAATCCGCGACGGGCAGCTCGCGATGTTCGCGGCGGGCGACGCGGTCCGCCTTCGCGGAGCAGCCGGGGGAGGGCGCCTGCTGCTCCTCGCCGGCGTGCCGATCAAGGAGCCGGTGGCGCGTTACGGCCCCTTCGTCATGAACACGCAGGCCGAGATCGTCCAGGCGGTGCGCGACTACCAGAGCGGCCGCATGGGCGAGATCACCCGCACCGCCGAAGTGGTCTGAACCCGCGGCGCGGAGCTGGCGGCACGATGGAGCTGCTCGCCGATCCTCAAGCCTGGATCGCGTTCGCCACGCTGACCGTGCTCGAGCTGGTGCTCGGCATCGACAACGTGATCTTCATTTCCATCCTGGTCGACAAGCTCGAGCCGGCACGGCGCGAGGTCGCGCGGAGACTGGGCCTTTTCCTCGCCATGTTCATGCGCATCGGCCTGCTGTTCCTGCTCGCGTGGATCGCCGGGCTGACCGCGCCGCTGTTCACGCTGCTCGCGCAGGAAATCTCCGGCCGCGACCTGATCCTCATCGCCGGCGGCCTGTTCCTGCTGTGGAAGAGCACCGCGGAGATCCATCAGCTGCTCGAAGGCGAGCGGGGCGAGGCCTCGGCGGCGTCGGGCGCGACGTTCGCCGCCGTCGTCCTGCAGATCATCGTCATCGATATCGTCTTCTCGCTCGACTCGATCGTCACCGCCGTCGGCATGGTCGATCATCTCGCGGTGATGGTCGCCGCCGTGGTGGCGTCGGTCGCGCTGATGATGGCCTTCGCCGGCGGCGTCGGGCGCTTCGTCTCGGCGCACCCGACGGTGAAGATGCTGGCGCTCGCGTTCCTGTTCGTCGTCGGGGTGGTGCTGATCGCCGACGGCTTCGACCACCATATCCCCAAGGGCTACGTCTACTTCGCGATGGCCTTCTCGGTCGCGGTCGAGGCCCTCAACATCCGCATGAGAAAGAAGCACGGCGCGCCGGTCGAGCTGCGCGAACCCTATACACGCGACGGGAAGTGAGACGCTTTGGATCTCGGCAGGCTGATCGATGAGCTTACGAAGGACTGGGAGTGGCTGACCTTCCTCGCGCGATACTGCGCGGGAAAGAATATCGGCAAGTCCTTCTGCCAGGACGTCAAGTGGTGGGCGCTCGGGGCGGCCGCGCTCCTCGCGCTGCTGCTCGCGTGGTGGGTCCTGGGCCGGCTCACGCGAGCCTATGAGAACTGGAAGCATCGCCGGCTGCTCGCCAGGGTCGCCGACGCCGAGACCATGAAGAAGCACGTGTGGACGGGCCACGACGCCCACCGGTCCGAGAGATGACAGGCAAGGTCTACGCGGCGCTTCCCGCCCCGTCGAGTATTTGCGCTCTAGGGTAGGCCGGCCGAACGAACCACGAAGGTGTCACAGTTGTAAGCTGTCGACGCGCGTCCGCATCGAACTCCCGTGCTCTAATGCGGTCTTTCGTCCAGCGGCGGAGGTCCCGATGAGCGGCCTGCCTCAGGTGAGGCGCGCGGACAGACTGATGGCGGAAGGGCGTGCCCGCGAGGTGCTCGAGCGGGGATTCTGCGGTCGGCTGGCGACCGTTGGCGAGGACGGCTGGCCCTACTGCGTTCCGCTTCTCTACGTCTGCACGGAAGGGGATATTCTGGTGCACAACACGCGCGCCAAGGGCCACTTGCGCGCCAATGTCGACCACGAGCCGCGCGTGTGCTTCGAGGTGGATGAGGCGGGCGAGGTATTTCCCTACGGCCGCTTCGAATGCGACTCGACCCTGGCCTACGCGAGCGTGGTAGCGTTCGGCAGGATACGCGTGGTGGAGGAGCTGGAGGCGCGGCAACGTTTCTTTAATGCGTTGATGGCAAAGTACGCCAGGCAGGACTGGGAGCGCCCGAAAGGCTTTTTTCCACGCATCGAACAGATCACGCTCTACGCCATCGCCATCGAGCGGCTGAGCGGGAAGGAAACCCCGTTGCCGGAGGCGTCGAAGCGCTGGCCGGCCGTGGACCTCACCAAGTCGCCGAACGCGCAGCCTTAGGAAGGCGGTACGGCTTCCCGGAGATAGACCGGGAGGTCGGTTGTCGGCGGATGGGCGCCGGGCACCTGGTAGAACAAGTCGGCGACGAAGCCGCGGTGATAGCTGGTGTGGTTGACGATGTGCAGGAGGATCTCGCCGCGGGTCATGACCCCGCGGTTGCCGCCGATCAGGGTGAAGTGTACGGCCTCGGCGAGCGCGGCCTCCGACAGGCCGTCGCTCCACGCGATGTACCAGTCGTCGAGGGTATGCTGTTTGCGGCGCAACTCCTCGAGCGGAGGGTGCTCGGGCGTGTTGCGGGCCTTGAACCCGTGCTCGCGGCCTTCGAGGTGCGCCTGCCAGATGAGGTCGATGACGTAGTTGTGATTGAGCGTATGGACCATGTTCTTGAACAGGGTGGGGCGCTGTTTGGTCGCCTCGCCCTCGGGCAGCGCCGCGACGGCCTCGAAAATGAGCCGGTTGGCCCAGCGGTTGTAGCGCGTGAGCATGCGCGCGGATTGCGGGGTGATCATGACTTGCCTCTTGGAGATGGACGCTTGCTGATTATCGCAGGAGTGACGGAATGAGCTTCTTCTCGTGTAAGATGAAGGGTTTATAGGGGAAACCGGCACTGCTTCATCAGGTTCTCGAGCCCAGCCCATGACAGCAGCACTATCGGTTGCACAGCGTTTCATCCCCTCGGCCGGGCGCATCCAGGCCGCACTGACGCACCGCGCCGTGCCGGCCGCGGCGGCGGCCGCGGCGCTTCTCTGGCTGTGCTGGGCGCTGGCGCAAGGGACCTGGCGCCTGATCCAGCCCGGGTCGCCCGCGCTGGCTCGCAGCAGCGCCGAGGCGGTCGATCTCAGCGCGCTGACCCGCGCGCAACTGTTCGGGCCGGTGGCGGCTTCGAGGGGCCCCGAAGAAGCCAGCCTCGCTCCGACCAATCTGAACCTCACCCTGACCGGTGTCGCGGTGCGCCCCACGGGCGGGTGCGCGCTGGTGATCGTGCAGGGCCAGCCCGAATCGGCGTTTTGCGCCGGCGAGGAGCTGACTCCGGGTGTGCGTCTCGACGCGGTGGAGCGCGACCGCATCGTGATCCTGCGCAACGGCGCGCGCGAGGCGGTACCCCTGAAGGACAACGACAAGGCGCTCTCGCTGGCCGTGCCTCCGCCCCCGCCACCCATCGTGCAGCCGGGCGCAACCGGCGGATCCGTGGTCGACCGCAGGCAGCTGCAACAGCAACTTGGTCGTCCGGAGTTTCTCAGCCAGGCCCTGATCGTTCCCAATGCCGACGGCGGCTTTCTGGTGCGCCAGATCCAGCCCGGCAGCCTCTACGAGAAGCTCGGCCTGCGCCCCGGCGACGTGATCCGGAACGTCAACGGCCAGGCGCTGACCAGCATGGAGGACGTCATGCGGCTCTATCAGCAGTTCGGCACCGCCCAGCGCGTGCTGGTGGAGGTGCAGCGCCAGGGCCGCAACGAGACCCTCTACTACGACATGCGCTGAACCGGTACCCGGAGCTCCAAGACGACCGTCATGAAGAACAACTATTCGATCGCCGCGCGAATCCTCGTCGGGGCGCTTGCATTCGGCCTGCAGCTGGCAGCGGCACAGACCGCGGATACGGCGGCCGAGTCCGGCGAGAATACGGCACCGACGCCACCGCCGGGGACGCCGGCCTTGCCGGTTCCGGGGATCGCTCCGGGCGCACCGCCCGTGGCGGCGCCCGCGCCCCGGGGGACCGGAACGGCCGCGGTCGTCCCGCGAGCGGGCGAGGTGCTGCTGAATTTTCAGGCGGCGGACCTCCAGGCCGTGGTCAAGGCGATGGCGCAGATGACCGGCCGCAACATGCTGGTCGATCCGCGGGTGCGCGGCCAGGTGACTATCGTATCGGCGCGCGCCATGCCGGTCGCCGCGGCCTACCAGGTATTTCTTTCCGCGCTGAAGGCGCAGGGGTTCACCGCGGTCGAAGGGCCGGGCGACACGGTGCGCATCGTCCCGGTGGCCGAAGCCAAGGCCGCCGCCCCGGTGAACGAGCAGGCGGGACCGCCGCGCGGCGGCGAGCAGATCGTCACGCAGGTCGTGATCGGGCAGCACGTCGCCGTCGCCCAGCTGCAGGCCGTGCTGCGGCCGCTGATGTCGCCGACCAGCCAGCTGTCGGTCTACGAGCCGGGGAACGCCCTCATCATCACCGACTACGCCGACAACGTGCGGCGGCTGCTGCGCATCGTCGAGCGGGTCGATCTGCCGACGAGCACCGACGTCACCGTAGTCCCGGTGCAGCACGCCTCCGCCGTCGATCTCTCCGAATTGGTGATCCGTCTTTCGGGAACCGGTGTCACCACGCCCGGCGGCGTGCCGGGCGCGCCGCCTTCGCAGATCGCCGCGGGCGGGGACCGTTTCTCCGTGGTGGCCGACACGCGCACCAACAGCATCCTGCTGCGCTCCGACAACCCGGGGCGCATCGAGCAGCTGCGCACGCTCATCACCAAGCTCGACGTGCCCGCGCGCGCCATGGGCAGCAGCCGCGTGATCTACCTGAAGCACGCCGAAGCGATCAAGCTGGTGGAGGTGCTGCGCGGAATGCTGGCGGCGACGGCTGCCGGTGCGCCGGGGGCTCCGGCCACCGGCGTGCCCGGGCGCCCTCCAGGCGCTCCCGGGGCCGCCTCCGCGTCGCTGATCCAGGCCGACGAGGCGACCAATTCGATCATCATCAACGCTTCGGACACGGTGTACAACAACCTGCGCACGGTGATCGAGCAGCTCGACGTTCGCCGCGCCCAGGTCTACGTGGAGGCGCTCATCGCGGAAATGAACGCCGACCGCACCGATGAGCTCGGTTTCCAGTGGGCAGGGGTCACCGGCGTGAACCAGGCCTCGGTCGGAGCCTTCACGAATTTTCCCGCGGCCAATCCCAGCATCGCCGGCGCCGTCGCCGCTCCGGCTGCTGCCGCGGCCGCGTCGTCGGGCCTGACTCTGGCGGTGCTCGGCAAGTCGATCACGCTGCCCGACGGAACCACGGTGAGGAGCATCGGGGGGCTCGCCCGGGCACTGACGGCGAACCAGCTCGGCAACATTCTCTCCACGCCCACCCTTCTCACGCTCGACAACTATCAGGCGAAGATCGTCGTCGGCCAGAACGTGCCCTTCATCACCGGCAGCTTCACCACGACGGCGACCGTCGCTGCGCCGACGACCGGAGCGGTCAACCCCTTCCAGACGATCGAGCGCAAGGACGTGGGCATCACCCTGCGCATCAAGCCGCAGATTTCGGAAGGGTCGACGGTGCGCCTGGAGATATTCCAGGAGGTCTCGGACGTCGCCACCACTACGACGCGCGGTGCGAGCGACCTCATCACCAACAAGCGCTCGATCGAGACCAAGGTGGTCGTGGACGACGGCAGCACCATCGTGCTCGGCGGCCTGATCCAGAACACCCTCAACGAGACGACGCAGGGCGTTCCCTGGCTGAGCGAAATTCCCTTCCTCGGGGCCCTGTTCCGCTTCAAGAGCGAGGAGCGCAAGCGCACCAACCTGATGATCTTCCTGCGACCGGTGATCATCCGCTCGCCCGAGGACAGCTACCGGGTCACGGTCGATCGCTACGAATACCTGCGCGGCTACACGCGCGGCGAAGGGCCCGAGCGCGAGAACATCTACGACCGTCTCGAGCCGGCACAACCGGGTCCGGCTCCGGCGCCGCCGTCGCATCCCGCTGCGCCCGGCGCGGCCCTGCCGCCCGCCACGCAGCCCGGGCCGCAAGCGGCCCCGCCCGCGGCGCAGTAAAGCGCATGGACATGTCATCCAACACCCTCTCGGCCGACGCGCGCTGCGTCGAGCGGCTGCCCTACGCTTTCGCCAAGCGCCACGGCGTGATCAGCGCCCGGCAGCTGGAGGAGGGCATCGAATTGTGGGTGCGTCCCGGCGTGAAGGCGAGCGTGCTCGCCGAGGTGCAGCGGGTCCTGGGCGGCCCGCTCGCGCTGCGCGAGCTCGCCAAGGAGGCGTTCGACGCCGCCCTCGCCCGCGCGTACGAGCGCGGCACCTCGCAGGCCGCGGACATCGTCACCGATCTCGACGCGAGCCCGGACCTCGCCGCGCTCGCGGAGAACCTCCCCAAGGTCGCCGACCTGCTCGAGAGCGAGGACGACGCGCCCATCGTGCGCCTCATCAACGCGCTGTTCTCCCAGGCGGTGCGCGAAGGCGCATCGGACATCCATATCGAGGCCTTCGACCGGCGCTCGGTGGTGCGCTTCCGCAGGGACGGCATGCTGCGCGACGTGCTCGAGCCGCCGCAGGCTGCGCACGGGGTGATCGTGTCGCGCATCAAGATCATGGCGCGGCTGGATATCGCCGAGAAGCGCCAGCCGCAGGACGGACGCATCGCGCTGCGCATCGCGGGCCGCTCGGTCGACGTGCGCGTCTCCATTCTGCCGACGGTGCACGGCGAGCGCGTGGTGCTGCGCCTGCTCGACAAGCAGGCGGGAAGACTCGACCTCACGGGCCTGGGGATGGCGGATACGACGCTCGCGACCCTGCGTGAGCTGGTGCGGCAGCCGCACGGCATCATTCTCGTGACCGGCCCGACCGGATCGGGGAAAACCACCACGCTGTATGCGGCGCTCTCCCAGCTCGACTCGAAGCACACCAACATCGTCACGGTGGAGGACCCGATCGAGTACGACCTCGACGGCGTCGGACAAACGCAGGTCAACCCGCGCATCGACCTGACCTTCGCGCGCGCGCTGCGCGCGATCCTGCGCCAGGATCCGGACGTGGTGATGATCGGCGAGATCCGCGACCTGGAGACGGCGCAGATCGCCGTGCAGGCGAGCCTCACCGGGCACCTGGTGCTGGCCACGCTGCACACCAACGACGCGGCGGGCGCGGTGGTGCGCCTCGTCGACATGGGCATCGAGCCCTTCCTGGTCGCGTCGAGCCTGCTCGGGGTGCTCGCCCAGCGCCTGGTGCGCAGGCTGTGCCCGGCGTGCCGGCGCGCGCACGCCCCCGACGCCGCCGAGCGGGCGCTGCTGGCGAACGGCAACGGCGGCGGCGACACTCCCTTGTTCACCGCGCCCGGCTGCGAGGCGTGCGCGTTCACCGGCTATCAGGGCCGCAGCGGCATCTTCGAGCTGCTCCTGATCGACGACGAGTCGCGCCGGCTGATCCACGACCGGGCCGCGGAGGCCGACCTGCGCGATCACGCACGGGAGCGGGGGATGAAAGGCCTGCGCGAGGACGGGATGCGCTGGGTGCGCGCCGGCGAAACCAGCCTCGAGGAAGTGCTGCGCGTAAGTCGAGAATGAGTCGCGGGTAGGCGATGTCGGGCTTCGAGTACAGCGCGCTGGACCCTGCCGGGCGCGAAAAGAGCGGCGTCATCGAGGCGGACACGGAGCGCCACGCGAGGACGCTCCTGCGCGAGCGCGGCCTCGCGCCTCTCACGGTGCAGTCCACCCGCGAATCGGCGGAGAAAACCGGGCTGCGCGAGCGCTTCTCGCGCCCCGGGCTGTCGCGCGCCGAACTGGCGCTCGTCACGCGCCAGTTCGCCACCCTGGAGCGCGCGGGTCTCACCATCGAGGAATGCCTGAACGTGCTCATCGAGCAGACCGAGTCGGCGGGTGCCCGCAGGCTACTCGCCGAGGTCCGCGCCCGCGTGCTGGAGGGCCAGTCGCTGTCGCGCGGCCTCGCGGCGTTTCCCTCCGCGTTTCCGCAGATCTACCGCGCCATGATCGAGGCGGGCGAGCAC
>Ga0335084_10002055_pt1 | contig 19226 bp, 18 predicted proteins | sample Lox_Sample_44_FD_206721 | JGI IMG/M metagenome (GOLD analysis project Ga0335084, IMG submission 206721) | Soil microbial communities from Loxahatchee National Wildlife Refuge, Florida, United States - Lox_Sample_4.4 | ecosystem: Environmental > Terrestrial > Soil > Wetlands | place: USA...
TCGATGGCGATGGGCTCCTCGCTGAGATTGGCGCTGGTCATGACGAGGGCGTCGAACTTACCGCTGGAGAAAAGCAGGTGCTGGAGAGGCGTGTAGGAAAGGTAGAGGCCGAGGTAGCGGTTCTGCGGAGCGATGCCTGGCGCCAGTCCAGTGTCGAGCTTCCGAGGAAGAAGCACGATCGGCCGTTCGACGGAGAGCAGCAGCTTTCTTGCGGCATCGTCGACTTCGCAGAAGCCGTCGGCGTCTTCAATCCGGCGAAGCATGACGGCAAATGGCTTCTCGATGCGGCGCTTGCGCTCGCGGAGCAGGGCCACGGCCGACTTGTTGCGCGCATCACAAGCAAGGTGGAAACCGCCCAATCCCTTGATGGCAACGATGGAACCGCCTTCAAGCAGCCGTGCGGCCTCGCGGACCGGTTCGGCGACATCCACGCGCGAGCCGTCGTCGGCCCAGAGTTGGACTTGAGGGCCACAGTCCCAACAGGAATTGGGTTGCGCGTGGAAACGCCGGTTGCCGGGGTCATCGTATTCGGCCTGGCAGGCTGCGCACATCCGGAATCCGGCCATCGAAGTGCGCGCCCGGTCGTAGGGAATCTCACGAATGATGGTGAATCGCGGGCCGCAGTTGGTGCAGTTGATGAGGGGATAGCGAAAACGGCGGTCGCGCGGGTTCATCATTTCGCGGAGACAGTCTGCGCATACGGCAACATCGGGCGAAATCAGCGCGCGGGGCGGCGAGTCGAATCGGCTGGAGAGAATCCGAAAGGACGTATCCAAAGGCTGGAGTTCGACATCGCTGGGAGCAACGGAATTAATTTTCGCGAGCGGCGGAGCTTCGGTTTGGAGGCGGGCAAGGAAGGATTCAACGGTAGCATCGTCGCCCTGAACCTCAATCGCGACGCCGGAAGGCGTGTTGGCGACAAAGCCAGTCAGGTTGCAGTCATGTGCAAGGCGATAGACGAATGGGCGAAAACCTACGCCCTGGACGATTCCGGTGACATCGACGGCTTTGCGTACGGCGACTCCGCTGGGAATTTCCGCCATAGGAGAATTATCGCAGAGTCTTCAGAGATTGGTAGCGGCGGCGCGAAACTCACATTTGTGCTGCAAGGCGTTGAGCCAGTGGAGCCAGAGGTCGAAGCCTTCCCCGGTCCGTGAGGAGAGGGCTATGTGCTCGATCGCAGGATGAATCTTACGGGCGTTTTCGAGAGCGAGGTCGGGACTGAACTCGACGTGTGGGAGCAAATCGGTTTTGGTGAGCAGCATGAGGGAAGAGCGGTGAAAGATGCCGGGATATTTGAGCGGCTTGTCTTCGCCCTCCGTGACGCTCAGAAGGACGACCTTCGCATGTTCGCCGAGATCGTAGCTGGAGGGGCAGACGAGATTGCCGACGTTTTCAACGAGCAGCACGCCGGGGCCGTGGAAACCAAGTTCATTGAGATGGCGTTCGATCATTCGGGCGTCGAGGTGGCAGGTGCCGCCGGTAACGATCTGGCGGACAGGAAAGCCGAAACGCGCGAGACGGCGCGCATCGTTGTCGGTCTGCAGATCGCCGGTCAGGACCGCCACCGGATGGCCAGGCAAATAAGAGGCGAGGGTGCGCTCGAGAAGGGCGGTCTTGCCGGAGCCCGGCGAACTGATGATGTTCACACACAAGATGCTTTCGTCGTGGTAGCGCTGACGGAGTTCGGCGGCCAGGCGGTCATTTTCGCTGAGAACTTTCTTCTCTACGGTTTCGCGCATGAAGCCTCCTCGAGTTCGATATAGGCAATGTCGAGTTCCGTGCCGCTGACACAGGTGGTTTGCGCGCTGGCGCATTTAGGGCAGGCGAGCTCAAGATCCTTCACGGGGAATTCTTCGGAGCAAACCGTGCACTTCTGGCGGCGCGGGCACCACTCGACGGCCAGCTTCAGCTGCGCGAGATCTGTATCACGCGTGAGAGCTTCGAAAGCAAATTCGAGCGCATCGGGGTCAACATTGGAGAGTTCGCCGATGCGGACACCGACGGCGACGAGTTTCGCGCCGGAATGCTTCTGGGCTTCGGCAGCCACACATTCGAGGATTGAAGATGCGATTCCAACTTCGTGCATACTAACTCTAGCAAATCCTTGGCAACTGATCTCCTGCGAGCATATCTACGATGCGCGTCGTCCCGAGTGGTGTGCGCATCACGACCATTCGGCGGTGATCTTCCGTCACTCGGCCAATGATTGCGGTGTCCCTGCCGAGTGGGTGAGTTTGCAAGGCCCTGACAGCGGCGTGGGCAGCCGATGGCGCCACAATCGCGACCAGCTTCCCTTCATTCGCGACATACATAGGATCGAGGCCGAGCATCTCACAAGCCCCGCGGACTTCTTCCCGGACCGGAATGGAGACTTCGTTCAGTTCCATGCCGACGTTCGAAGAACCGGCAATTTCATTGAGGGTGCTGGAAAGGCCGCCACGGGTAGGGTCACGGAGACAACGAACTTCCCTCGTCGAATCGAGGAGTGTGCCGACCAACGTGTGGAGCGCCGCGGAGTCGCTTCGCACCTGTGTTTCGAATTGTAGACCCTCACGCTCGGCGAGAATCGCGATTCCGTGATCGCCCAGGTAGCCGGAGACGAGAATGCTGTCGCCGGGCTGCGCCTGAGAAACGGAGAGTGAAACACCGTCGCGGACGCGGCCAATGCCCGTGGTGATGATGAACAGGCCGTCGGCACTCCCCTTCTCGACGACTTTTGTATCGCCGGTGACAATTGGGACGCCTGCGTTCGCCGCGGCTTCGCGCATGGAGGCCACGACGCGACGCAGCGTCTCGGTGGGGAGTCCTTCTTCCAGGATAAATGCGGCGCTGAGCCAGAGCGGTTCGGCAGCCCCCATGGCCAGATCGTTGATGGTGCCGTGAATCGCGAGCGACCCAATGTCGCCGCCGCGAAAGAAAAGCGGTTTAACGACAAACGAGTCGGTTGTGAGAGCGAGTCGCGCGCCGTTCAGCGAAACAATAGCCTGGTCCTCCAGTCGATTAAGGACGGGATTGCCCAGCGCGGGCAGAAACACCTCTTTGAGAAGGTCAGCGCTGAGCTTGCCCCCACTGCCGTGGCCAAGAAGGATGCGATCCCGCGCAGGCAGCGGCAACGGGCAAGAGGAAGCGGCGAAGTCCTTGGGTTCGTCGCTCACGTTTTTACCGGGTGACCGCGTGGCGGCGATATTGGTAGTAGGCGGCACAAGCACCTTCCGAGGACACCATGGGAGCGCCGAGCGGCCTCTCAGGAGTGCAGCGCGTTCCGAAAGCCGCACAGTCCGTGGGCTTTTTGTGACCGAGAAGCACTTCGGCACTGATGCACTCGGCGGGCTCTTCAGTGCAGACTGTGGCAAGTTCGAACACACGCTCGGCATCAAAGGCAGCGTATCGCTCCCTTATGCGCAATCCGCTTACCGGAATCGAGCCTAGGCCGCGCCACTTACGATCAGCAATTTCAAACACGCGCGCAACGGCTTCCTGAGCCGGCTTGTTACCTTCGTATTGGACGGAGCGGACATACTGATTTTCGACTTCAGCACGGCCTTCTTCGAGCTGCATGACCAGCATGCGAATCGCTTCGAGCAGATCGACAGGTTCGAAACCGCCGACAACGATGGGGACATGGAACTCGCCGACCAGATCGTCGTATTCGCGCATACCAACGACCGTGCAGACGTGACCCGGGGCGATGAAGCCTTGCACGCGATTCCGAGGCGAACCGAGCAGAGTGCGAATCGCAGGTGGGACCAGAACATGAGAAGCCAGGATGCTGAAGTTTTTCAGCGTCAGGCGATCCGCCTGCAGTACAGCCATTGCGTGGGCGGGAGCAGTTGTTTCGAAGCCAACAGCGAAGAACACGACCTTGCGCTCAGGCCGGCTGCGAGCCAACTGGACAGCATCCGTCGGCGAATAGACCACACGAACGTCACCACCTTCTGCTTTCACATGGAACAGATCGGTTTCGGAGCCCGGAACGCGCAGCATGTCGCCATAGGAAACCAAGGTGACGTCGGGGCGCCGCGCCAGGGCCAGAGCGCGGTCAATCGTTTCGAGCGGAGTTACACAGACCGGGCAGCCAGGACCATGGACGAGCTGCACCGCGTCTGCGAGAAGCTCGTCGATGCCGTAGCGCATCAGAGTATGGGTCTGACCGCCGCAGATTTCCATCAATTCTGGAGTCCCGGTACTCGTCTAGGTACTTCATAGCAGGGAAGGGTCGCTGGGCTTATCCAGAGCTAGTTCGTCTTCGAGAACACCCATGCTCTCCAGTAGGGCGTAGGTGCGTTCGGCCTCATCCTTATCGACGACGCTGATGGCAAAACCGACGTGGACCATCACGTAGTCCCCTTCTTTAGCTTCGGGGACGAAGTCCAGACACGCTTGGCGGGTGATCCCACCGAACTGGATCCGGCCGGTCCGGATACCGTCGTTAAGGTCAATTTGGGCCACTTTACCGGGGATTGCCAGGCACATGGTCTTCCTCTGCCGGACAGCTTGAGGATACGTTTTCCTGCCACCAAATGGAAGGTGTGAGTTCGCATTCGCGGAGGCACGGTTCAGCACCTAGCCGAGCCAACTCGGAGAGGATGGCGGCGGTGGCGGGCACGACAGAATCGCGGACGCGGTCGGAGATCGCGCAACCGAGTTCCACCGTGGCGGGAACGATTCCAACAAGAAGCACGTCCCGGGGGCATTGGCCGCTCAGTTCGGAAAACAGAAGCGCTTCGACGAGCGCAGGATCGTGTGGGCTTACGCGGTGGGAGACCGGCACACGAACAAGTTGGTCCTTCCGATAGAGATGAACGTCGCCCGCCTCACTCTTCGCATTAACAGCATCGATCAGGATGATCGCATCATAGTCGGCGAAAAACGAGGTGATACCCAGACCCGGTGTCCCGAGGTCAAGCAGCGTAATACAGGGCGGAAATTCGTAGCGCGATTCGAGGATCTTGAGAATGAACGGACCAATGCCATCGTCGCCCATCAGTACGTTTCCGACGCTGAGTACACCGATGCGATGAGCGTCACTCACGCGGATTCGCCTTCCTTTCTCTTGAGGAATTCGCCGAAAGCGACGTCTTCGGTGGCGATGTGGGTGATCAGCCAATCGCGCAGTTCATGAACGAGCTGAAGGCTCGGCTGCTGCTCCCCACGAAACAAGCAGTCGCGAATTTCGCGGACCTTTTTCATCAGCCGCGTGTGTTGTTCCAAGTGAGTTTCGTAGGCTGGATAGGCGTGCAAACGCATCACGAGTTGCTCGGAAAGAAAATGCATATCCGAGAACTCGATGAATTGCTCGAGAATGTATTTGACCGGGGCGAAATCGCCGCCTTTCTCAAGAGCCATGCTGAGCGAGTCCAGCAACTGCATCTGCAGATCGTGCTCGGCATCGATGGTTGGTTCACCCAGCCGAACTGGGTGTGTATGAAGAGTCTGACTCATCGCTCACCTCGCATCTGACACAGAAATAACTTCTTGCCCATCCGGATCGAAGGTGTGAATTGCGCACGCCAGACAAGGATCAAACGAGTGGATCGTGCGCAGGACTTCGAGGGGTTTCTCGGCATCGGCGACGGGATTGCCCAGAAGTGACGCCTCGTAGGGGCCGTGGGAGCCATGTTCGTCGCGAGGCCCGGCATTCCACGTGGTGGGAACAACCGCCTGGTAGTTAGCGATCTGGCCGTCCTTAATCACAACCCAGTGCGAAAGGGTGCCGCGGGGCGCTTCGTGGAACCCAGCGCCGTGGAGTTCTTTCTCACCGAACTGCGGCTTAACGTAAATCTTGGCGTCCCCGGAAGCAATGTTCTTCACGAGCAGGTCCCAGTGCTTGTTGGCCAGATCGGCCAGCATGGAAGCCCGAATTGCACGTGCGGCGATGCGGCCCAGCGTGGAGTGAAGCATTGTTGGGCTGACCTGCTTCTTGGAAATGGCGGACACACGATTTATGGCTTCGCCAGCCCACTTGTGCGTGAGCTTGTGCCCTTGCGCATATCCAACAAGAACCTGCGCCAATGGGCCAACTTGCATCGGGTGCCCTTCAAAACGCGGCGACTTGACCCAAGTGTACTTGCCGTTGTCCTGGAAGCCAGTGTAATGCGGATGCGTCTCCCCTTTCCAGGGATGTAAGGTTTTGTCGCCCTCATACCAGGCGTGCGAAACATTCTCCGTGACGCCATTCAGCAAGCGCTGGTCCGTGTGCGTCTTGATGGCATAGACCTCATCCAGTTTGCCTTCGAAGATGACGCCGCCGGGAAGGTCAAAATTGGTCATAGCGCTATCGAGCGGGAGGTCCGGGACGGCGAGATAATTCATGATCCCGGCGCCGTAACTGAACCAGTCGGGATAGAGAGCCGCGACGGCGCAGGCGTCAACGAAGTACACCTCGTGCACGAAGCGGATCATGTCGTCGAACAAGCTCTTGATCATGTACAGCTTGTCCATGTTGAGGGTGGCCTGATTGTCAAGATTGATAGCATTCGCCACACCGCCGACGGCAAGATTCTGAATGTTGGGAGTCTTGCCACCGAGAATCGCGACGATCTGGTTCGCCTGACGCTGGTATTCCAAAGCCTGAAGGTAGTGGGTGACAGCGAGCAGATTCACTTCCGGAGGAAGCTTCATCGCGGGGTGACCCCAGTAGCCGTTGGTGAAAATCCCGAGTTGGCCGTTTTCGACAAACGCTTTTATGCGATCCTGCACCTGTTTGAATTCCTGAAAACTGTTGCGAGGCCAGGGCGAGAGGCTTTGAGCCAGGAGAGCGGTCTTCGCCGGATCGGCTTTCAGTGCAGACACGACATCAACCCAATCGAGGGCGCACAAGTGATAGAAGTGAACCGTGTGGTCCTGGAGAGCGTGCGCGATCAGGATAAGGTTGCGAATGTACTGAGCGTTGAGCGGCACTTGAATGCCGGCAGCGTTTTCGCATGCGCGCACCGAGGCGATGGCGTGAACGGTGGTGCAGACACCGCAGAACCGCTGCGCGAAGAGCCAGGCTTCACGGGGATCGCGCCCCTGCAGAATGGTTTCAATGCCGCGAAACATCGTGCCCGAGGCCCAGGAGTCGTTCACCTTCCCTCCGTCGATCTGGACATCGATGCGCAAGTGGCCTTCGATGCGTGTGATTGGATCAATCGTGATGCGATTGCTCATGGACCATTTCCTTCGCTAGAGAGTGTCAAACGGCCGAATTGCGGCTTCAGAGGCGATTTTCCCTTCAGATGCAGGCAAAATCGCGAATCTTTTCACGGTAAACAGAAAGATCACCACGGCTAGAGCAGTGAAGCCTACGCTCATCAGAATCTCGATCACCGTCGGGAAATAGGTGTAGTTGCCGAGCGGAATGAAAGCGATGCTGGTCGGCGTGAAGCGATAGAGCAATCCGCCAATCGTCAGCAGCAAGGTGAGGCGGAAAAGCCGGAACGGTCTGGAGCGGACGGCTTCGACCTGCAGGGCAAGCGCCGGGACCAGAAGCAGGATTGTTTCCGCCAGGAACACAAGGCTATAGCGATCGAATGCAAAGGCCATTTCGAAAACACCGCGATATGCCAGATCGACAAATTGCAGGACGAGCCAGGAGAGCGTGAGCCAGGACATCACCATGGCGAGGCGGCCGAGGATGGCTGCGTCCCAGCCGAGGTTCCACACGTAGGTGGAGAGGACCAAAACGAGCAGCACACACGCGAAACCCAGGATGTACGCCATCGAGAGATAGAGAAGAGGCAAACGTGCGGTCTGCCAAAGCGGATGAACGCGTTCACCCGCGAGAAACATCAACGATCCGAGAGACGACTGGTGCATCGACGGGAGCACGAAGGCCAGCGCAATCCAGAATGGGAAGCTCTTCTGCATGTAATGGAAGATCTGGAGGGCGCGCTCGCTGCGCTGCGGGTCGCCGCTTTTGTACATGCGCTCCAGGAACGGCGGCATGTTTTCAAAATTGAGGGCGAGGATAACATAGGCCGTCATGCAGACAGCCACCTCGAGCAACACAGAGTGATGGTTCCAGGTCTTCGGATTGAGGATATGGATGAAATTCCACGGACGGCCAACATCGAAGCCAAGTGAAATCATGCCGGTGCCGTAGCCGACGAGGCTCGTGAGCACCGCGGTACGCATGATGGGATGAAATTTGCGTTCATTGAAGATCCACGCCATCACCGCTACGGCATAGCCACCGGAACCCAAGGCCGTCAACGCGGTGACATTCCAATTCTTGAATAGGCCCCAGGCATAGCCGTCGTTTAGTCCGGTCACATAGCCCAGGCCGCTGACTTCGCGGAGAAGTCCGAGCAGCATGGCGAATCCGGCCAAGCCCACGAATATCTTGAACGGCTTGGTTCGCAGCGGTTCTTTCAGGCGAATGCACCTTTCCCAGTGATCGGTCATGCCTGAGCTCCCTTGGATTGATTCTTTTCGCGCCCGTGCGCAACGTGTGCCAAGTGATCTTTCCAGCGGTCGCGAATAATAGCGACGAGTCCTCCATAGATAACCACAGGGGTCAGGAAGCCTTGATAAATGACGTTGGTGACGCGCCGCACGCGAGAGGCGTTGGATTCGGGCCCCATCGGGGGAAGGCCGAGTTTCGCATAGTCAACGCGCGACAGAATGAGGCACTGGGTGCCTCCGCCCTCCGTCTCTCCGTACACTCGATCCTGATAGTAGTGGCCGGGATTCTCTTGAATTCGGCGGTGGGCTTCGGCCAACAGGTCGGAACGCCTCCCGTAAATGACGGCATGGGTCGGACAAACCTTGGTGCACGCGGGCTGGTCCTGTGTTTTCCCGACAATGTGGCGGCACAACTCGCACTTCACGATCTTTGGGTTGACTCGGTACCACTCGAATTTCGGAATGTTGAACGGGCAAGCAATCTGGCAATAGCGGCAACCGATGCACAGGTCCGCATCCCACCCGACAACGCCTTTCGCTTCCTTGTGCAATGCCTGCATCGGACACCCCGACACACACGAGGGATCGACACAGTGCATGCACTGCTGCTTCATGAAAGACCGTTCGTGGCCGTCTGGAGCGACATAAAGTTTAATCAGGTTTTTCGTCTGAGAATTCAAGTTGTTCGGCTGCATGTACAAGCCATGGGACGAACCCCGGTCGGCAGCCAGACCGTTGGCGTTCTGGCACGCCGGCATGCAGGCGCGGCAGCCGATGCACTTGGATGCGTCATACAACAGACCGACAGCATCCTCGAGGGGTTCGACTTTGTCAGGCGCGGCTTGGGCAACATGTGCGGTGGATGCTGTTACAGCGCCTATGGCGGTTCCACCGAGGAGCACTTTGAGGACGTCTCTGCGATTCACGTCCATGGCTCATTCCTTGTCGGAGGGCGGAGGAGGTGGTGGTGGGGCAGGGGGCTCGGGCTCTTCCTTCATGCCGCGTGAAGCCATCCAACCGGCACCGAGCAGCGCGCCGCCGATGAGGCCGCCTACAGCCGTGGCTAGCGGACTGATGAATCCTTGGGGAGCAGCAACCGGTGCGTAGGTTGCGGGAGGGGTGGGCCTTACGATTTCCGCGGGCTTCAGCATGGGTACTCGGAACGCCACGGCTTGTTCTGTACAGCCGAAACAAGGATGCCCCAACCCAATCGGCCAGGCGTCGATTACTTCACAGAATTGAAGCGTTGAGCAACTGGCATGAGTGGAAGGACCTTTACAGCCTAGCTTGTAGAGGCAGTAACCGAGGCGGTGGCCTTCATCGCCAAATTCCTCGGCAAAGCGACCGGCATCGAAGTGCGCGCGACGGGGGCAGTGCTCGTGTATGGTGCGGGCATACGCAAAGCGGGGGCGGCCGAGTTCATCGAGTTCGGGCAACTTGCCGAGGGCGACATATTGCAAGAGAGTGCCGAGCAAGATGTAAGGATTGGCGGGACAACCCGGCAACGTAACGACCATTTTGCCTTCCAGGATCTTGTTGACGCCGCTTGCGCCCGTGGGATTCGGATCCGCGGAGGGGACGCCTCCCCACGAAGCGCAGGAACCGATGGCCACAATGGCTCCGGCAGAAGCGGCGACGTGCTTGACGATGTCGAGGCCGGTCTTCTGCCCGATCTGCATGTAGATGCCATTTTCCTTTGTGGGAAGGGCTCCTTCGACCACCAGAATAAACTTACCCGCGTTCTTCTTGATTGCAGATTCGAGAGCTTCTTCTGCCTGGTGACCTGCGGCAGCCATCAGAGTCTCGTGATAGTCGAGAGAGATCAGATCGAACAGTACTTCCGCAAGTCCTGGATGCGAGGTGCGCAGCAGGGTTTCGGTGCAGCCGGTGCACTCCTGAAAGTGCAGCCAAATGACGGAGGGGCGCGCGCCTTTCTCGACGGCAGCAAGGACTTTCGCAGCCATCGTGCTGGTCAATCCGATCGCAGCCGTGGCTTGTGCAACGACCCTGAGAAAGGTGCGGCGGTTGACTCCGCCGCGAAACGACTGGGGAACAGGAAGACTAAAGTCATCACGCACGTGCATGCCTCCCATGAGAGGGGCCAGAATTTTGATGGGACAAGTGAACGGTGGTCGCGCAGCCTGAGCAGGTAGCCACCTACGGCAGCTGCGAACTGGCATGAGTCGAAGAGAACCCTGAACCGAAAGCGCGTTGAATAAGCTGCGACCGTCGTCCCACGAGACGGTACGAATGGCAAGTCGTGTTCCATCCGGCAACGGAGGGTCCGGAGCGGGCGGAAGCATAGGGCAGAAAAGGAGTTACATGCGGCCTGAAGGGCTGGGGCTGGACGCGTGGTGGACACATAGCTGTGTGATTGCACTCAGCTGGCGTTGTGATTTTCATCGCCCCTGCGTGTTTATCCGCAGGGACTTGAAAGCAAAGGAATTATCCAGACCATTTGAGTCTGAATTACCTCCTCCCTTTCTCCTGCTTTGTTAGGGAACGCGGGAAACCCTGTGCTATCGTCGGAGGCCATCCATGTTCTCAGACCGAACCAGCTGGGATTTCTCGGTTAATCGCTACACAGCCGCCGTGGAAGAGATGCGGGCATCGGGCGCTGATTTCATCGACCTAACCGTGTCGAATCCGACGCAATGTGGATTCCGTTACGACACGGAGAGAATCCTGGCGGCGTTTCAGAATCCAACGGCGCTCGAGTATGAGCCGGAGGCTAAGGGGCTGGCCGTGGCGCGCGCGGAGGTCGCGCAGTACTACTGCGAGGACCACTACACCACGATGGATCAGGATTCCATTCTCCTGACCACAAGTACCAGCGAGGCATACTCGTACGTATTCCGCCTGCTCTGCAATCCCCACGAGCAGATTCTGGTGCCAAAGCCCAGTTACCCGCTGTTCGACTTCCTTGGCGATCTACAGGACGTTTCTCTGATTCCCTATACATTACAGTACGCGCACGGATGGTTTATCGACTTCCCTTCTCTGGAGCGTGCGCTCAGTCCGCGTACACGCGCGATCCTTCTGGTGCATCCAAACAATCCGACGGGCTCGTTCGTTCGGGACGAGGAGTTGCGGCGGCTGAATGAGGTGTGCCGCCAGCACGACCTCGCACTAATCGTCGACGAGGTGTTCTTGGACTACACGACGGACGGGCGAACGCGATGGTCGTTCGCAAGGAATCAGGAAGCCCTGACATTCACGTTGAGCGGGCTTTCGAAGATCGCCGGACTTCCCCAGATGAAAGTTGCGTGGGTCGCGGTAACCGGCCCCGAACCCCGCGTGAAGGCAGCCCTGCAGCGTCTGGAGATTATCGCGGATACCTATTTGTCATTGAACTCTCCGATTCAATGGGCTTTCCCCGCTTTATTCGCGCAGAGGCGGCAGATTCAACCGCAAATTCTCGAGCGCGTGCGGCGGAACCTAAGTTGCCTTAAAGCAGAACTCGCCGGCGCTAAGCGCTGTCAATTGCTCGATTCGGAAGGGGGCTGGTACGCGGTTGTGAAAGTAAGTGGAGAAGCATCCGACGAGGAGCTGGCCATTCGAATCCTGCGCAGCGCTCGCGTATTGATTCATCCCGGACATTTCTACGATTTTCCGGCCGATGGACACATTGTACTGAGCCTGATTGCAAATGAAGGAGCATTCGCCACGGGTACAAGGAAATTGCGCGGGCTCATTGAGAACGCAAGTGCTTAAGGGGCGTCGACTCACAAATCCACCGCAAAAAAGTTTGTGGAAAACCTGCCATCTCCCGCATCTACTAATTACTTCCCGTTTGAGGTAAAACTACGCGATGCAAAGTGGCATCCATGCCTTGGAAATCGTCTTTCTGCTTCTGCTGCTCTTCATTGTGGTGTTTGGGGCACTGGCGCAGAAGCTGAAAGTGCCGTACCCGATCGTACTGGTGATCGCGGGCTTGCTGCTCAGTTTCGTTCCTGGAATCCCGAAAATCACGCTGAATCCGGACGTGGTCTTTTTCGTAATTCTGCCCCCACTTCTATACAGCGGCGCGTGGCTCACTTCCTGGCGGGAGTTTTCGCACAACCTGGTGAGCATCTGTTTGCTGGCTTTCGGACTGGTAACCTTCACAGTGCTGGGAGTGGCACGAACGGTTCCGCATATTGTTCCCGGGTTTGATTGGCGCGTGGGATTGGTGCTCGGTGCGGTGGTGGCTCCGACGGACACAATCGCAGCGACGTCGATCGCCCGGCGGATTGGCTTGCCGAAACGCATCGTCGACATTCTGGAGGGCGAGAGCCTTTTGAACGATGCCAGTGCACTGCTGGCCCTCGAGTTTGGAATTGCCATCCTTGCGGGAGGGCACGAACTCACTCTGGGATTCGGGTTGCAACGGCTGACGTACCTGACCGCCGCTGGAATCGCAGTCGGCCTGGGGATCGGCGAGATTGTGCACCTGATCGAACACAAGATTGACGATGCTCCGATCGAGGTAGCACTGAGCATCCTGACACCGTATGTAAGTTATCTGGCCGCACAGACAATCAACGCATCCGGTGTGCTGGCCGTTGTCGCCTGTGGCCTGTACCTTAGCCGTAAGAGTTCCCACTTCTTCTCGCCGACTGTGCGGCTCCAGGCTTGGGCAGTCTGGGATTCGTTCACGTTTATCCTGAACGGGCTGGTGTTTGTTCTCATCGGCCTGCAACTCCCGTATGTTGTGGAAGCCATCCGGGATCACAATCTGTATACGTTGTTGGGCTACGGGCTGAGCTTTAGCGGATTCCTGATCCTGTTGCGCCTGATCTGGCTATTCCCTGGAGCCTATGTGGCGAACATGATCAGGCGACGCGTGCTCGGACAAAACGAGCCGATGCCGGGTTTGCGGCAGATCTTTGTAGTCGGATGGACCGGGATGCGCGGCGTGATTTCACTGGCGGCGGCGATTGCCCTTCCCCGAATGATCGGCGGCAAGGAGTTCGCACAACGAGACATGATTATCTTCCTGGCCTTCAGCGTGATTCTGGTCACGCTCGTGCTCCAGGGTCTGACACTGCCGCCTCTAATCCGGAAGTTAGGGCTTGCCGGAGTCCCGATGCCCGACCGGGAGGAGGAAGAAGCGAGGCGTGTGATCCTGCAGGCAGCTCTCAGCAGCCTGAAAGACTCGCGAGACAAAAGTCAGTCCGCATTTGCGGAGGTTTACGACGACTTAGAGCAGCATTACCTGCGGAGGCTTGCCACACTCGAAAAGGAGCAGAAGGCGGAAGAGGCATCCCCAGGCATTGCCTTGCAGAAGTATTTTGTGGAGCTTTCGCATGATTTGCTACGAGTGGAGCGGCAAACTGCAGTTCGACTGCGGAACGAACGCCGTATCAGCGATGAATTCCTTCGCCAGATCGAACGAGAACTGGACTTGAGCGAAGCTCACCTCGAGGCAAAGTCCAAGTAGCATCGCGATCCGCACATTGCTCTTTCATCTTACTTCGGCAGCTTCCATACCTGGAGTTGGTTATCCCTCTGGATAGCAAGGAGGCCGCCGTCCGGCGATAACGCAAACCCGAGTTTTACATGCGGCACCGGTGAAACGGGAACAATGAAGACGAACTTATGCCGCGAAAGGTCGTACACGCACAGCTCCAGATTGGTGATTTGCGGCGAACGGATTCGGCCCTTCGACCGGGCCAGGGCAAACCGGTGGCCGTCATGCGAAGGACGGATGTCGGTGCCGAACCGATAGTCACGGGCATGCAGTTCGTGCAGGATTTCGCCGGCGTGGGTGATAAAAAGAGAATCGCAGTCGCCCGATATCGCCAGCGTGGTATCAGACAGAAAAGCAGCCATAGAGCAATGGGATTCGGCGATGGCCCTCGCGGTCACTCCATTCGGAACGAACAGGTCGCCCGTTTCCGAGGAATCGTCCACATTCTGAACCATCAAGCGAAGAGGTCCGGAGGTCATGGCAAGCGAGTAGACAACCTGCGTATCAGAGACCGTTGCGAAGCGTTGGCCGGGTGTCAGCATGGACTGCTTCGCTGAAAGGTGACTCGTGTCCAGAAGATCGAATCGCGTGAGCCAACCGTTCTTGTCGTCATAGCTGTCGATGAAGGAAAAGAGCGAGCGACCGCTGGGAGAAGCGGCGAAGCGCGGCAAAAGGTCACCAGGCACTGTAAGCTTCATGGAAACCAATTGCTGTAGTTCGTTGGATAAGATAGCCACTTGGTCGCCGGCCTGAACGAAGAAGCCGACATCGGTTAGGGGAAGGATGGCAATCACATTGCCGGCATTCCCCCACGATTGCCGCTGGCTGATGCGCCCGCTCGCCGCATCGACGATTACGGTGTGGAACTGGGCAGAAGTGCCGGCAGTCACGCTCTCTGACGACGCGCCTGCACCATTCGTCAAGGTCAGGAAGGAAATGGCCAGGCTATTTCGATCCAGAAAGACAACTGGTGAATTCAGGAATTCAAACGCGTGAGCATCTCGGTCCGTGACCGGAGAAAAGTACCCGAAGCATTGAAGATCGAGGGCGTAAAGAAGCTTGGCGGCACCATCGGCTGCCACCGGCGACGCGGTCAGAAGGAAGAGACAGCCGAAAACGAACAGGTTCCAAATCGCGTTCATGGGAACGGCAAGGACTCGGGTCTAACGAAAGTGCACCGTCAGGGAGCCCCCGCGGGATCGTACGCTGTGACTTAGGATAAGCCCACACGGTGCAATCCCATCAGACCATATTTTCAGCATCGTTGGGAATGCGTCCTGCTCGGGTCAAAGGCGCAGTGGGGCCGGATATCACTCCGCCGGTGAGCAGGAGTGCGGCCAGGAACAGTGCGGCGCCAGCAACGGCGGGCGCCCGGAAGTGAAGGATTGCCGCAGCGCCAACTCCGGCGCCCAATACAAAGCTAATCCAGATTCCCAGCAAGAGTTTGATGCCAGGCGCTGTCTGCGTTTCGGTCTTGGCCCTTTGGGGAAAGTGTCTGTCAGTTTCCGCCGTGATGAGGCTCATGAGCATTCCAGTCACGAAACTAGTGTGAACGCTGATTCCTCCGGAGCGACGGACAGCACCATTTTGCAAGCCGAGTGCGAGGGCGAGGCATATCACCAACAGGCTCGCCGCCGCTGGGGCGCCACGGGCGGCCGCGAGGGCAGCCGCGCCGATAAGTATGATCTCAGTTAGTAGCACTTGCCGAAGGGACCGCAGGCTTGACACGCGTGAAAGCAACGCGCTAAGGAAAACGCCGGTTAGGAAGGTGACGATGGCTAGGAGATTCCTCAACGTGGCTCTCCAATCGCCACCTGCAACACCGATCGCCATAAGTACGAGATTACCAGTCAAGTGCCCCGTGAAAGTTTTGGCAACCAAGTAACCGGCGGCATCGCCATAGCCGCCAACAAACGCGAGCCCGCAGGAAAGCCAAGACGGGATTCCGCGAGCGTTATCAGGCATAGTCTTACTGAAATCTTCGGCGCGAATTTGCGATGAGTTCGGTTAAGATTTTGTGGCGCTGATCGCCACCGATGCTTCGGAGGTCAGAAGCAGGAACGTGAACGTCTCCTGGAGATAAAGGCGAACCGCGGTATCGGTATGGCTCAGGTATCCGATCGAAAGGTCCTGGCCAAGATGAAGCTCAAAATCGCCACCGCGAGTCGTGAGGACAAAAGCGCCCTCGATGGCCGGCGCCCAGATGATCTTGTCGTCGACGAAACGCTTGACGTGCTCTAGTACGGGATAACCATGATCGCTGGTCTCCGCGAGTGCGGTGTAAGCTTCCGCTCCCAGCAGCACCGTGTATGGACCATTCACACCGACGAGCCGCAACTGGCTCAATCCTTGGGCAATAGCATATGGGTATTCGCGAACATCCGCTGGAAGCGACATCTTCGGATTGCTGGTTCCCTGACGGATGCCTTCAATAGCGGCGTCCGGGTAGCCTTCGAAGATGGCGCCGTCTTCCGCAAACGCGATCTGGCGCGCTGCATCCTTCGCGGGCTGCCAGTCGGAATCGTCAGCACCGCGTTCGACGTCGTCGATCGCCGCGCGACTCAGTTCGAATGGGGCGCGCAATTCGACGAGTTGCTTCACCTCGCGTTGCCGTGCCAGAACACCATCGCGCGATGATGCGATCGTTCGCAAATGGCCGGTACCGACAGCGGCCAGGACCGGGCCGGCCGGGCCTTTCACATCAACCGCTCTTCGACCGGCGACGTACCTCTTGAACGTCCGTGTGATCTCTTCTTCGATCTGATCCCACGCGGCATCAGAAATCGGCGCAAGCTCCCGGTGCAAGTTATTCATGGAATGAATCTCCTTTGAGAGAACCGATGTTGAGCGAGCCTTCGCGCTTGGGATCGTCGTTATTCGCCGTGACTGTCGCTGCAGGCTGAGTGGAGTCGTCAGCTGGGACCGCGTCCAGAAAGCTGGCCGACGGCACAAAGAATAGGCTCCCGGTCAAGGCACGGCTGAAATCCAGCAGTTTGTCGTAGTTCCCTGGCGGCTTACCGACGAACATGTTCTCCAGCATTTGCTCGGTGATGCGCGGAGAACGGCTGTAGCCGATGAAATAGGTGCCAAACTCGCCGTGCCCGGCACGACCGAAGGGCATGTTGTCGCGGACAATCTTCTTCTCTTCGCCGTTTTCGACAATGTTGGTCAGGGCGTTGTGGGCGGAGGTGGGCTTCACCGAATCGTCTAATTCAACGTCAGAGAGTTTTGTCCGACCGATGATCCGTTCCTGGGCTTCGGTGGGGAGTGTGTTCCATGCGTCTAGATCGTGGACGTATTTCTGGACGATCACATAGCTGCCGCCCGTAAACACAGGGTCTTCGGCGCCGATGAGAACCGCGTCAACAGCCTCCTTGCCCCTCGGATTCTCTGTGCCGTCGACAAATCCCAAAAGATCGCGATCATCAAAGTAACGGAACCCGTAAACTTCATCGGCCGGGAGGACGGAGCTACCTATGCGCGACATAATCTGGGTGGCCAGTTCAAAGCATAGATCGATGCGTTTTGCGCGGATGTGAAAGAAGAGATCACCCGGAGTGGAGACCGCATGACGGCTGCCGGCGCGGATCTCGCGAAAAGGATGAAGTTCCGCGGGACGGGGAGAACCGAACAGCCGGTCCCACGCTTCCGACCCAATCCCCATCACGCAAGACAAGCCAGCCTCGAGGTCACGGAATTCGACGGCGCGAAACAAACCCGCAAGCTCACCGCAAAATGCTCGGATCGCTGCGCGATTCTCCCGGCCGGAATGAATCGTCAAAACAAGGAAGATCGCGGCGCGTGTCAGAGGTGCAGCCACAGGTTGCGGCAGCGCACGGAGCGGGTCTGTTGTGTCGGGCATGCTCATTGTTTCCGTTTTCATTCAAAGAGATCGCGATATGGTAGCACAGCGCTGAAGCGGGAATGCACGGTGCATCCGGTGGAACAAACCTGACTCCGGAGTTCGTAATGTGTTTCATCTCGCGCGGTCTTCCAGACCCGAGTCGTAAACAAGCCAGCGTCGGTTGGAGCATCGAATGGCATTCGCGGAGGAGTAGCCGTCACTGCGAGCGTGCGGTCCCAGCATGACCTTTGCGGCAATCGAAGTATCTGACTGCATGCGCGATGCCAAGGCGGTGCCGAGCAGCGCAGAACAAGTCAGCTTTTGTTTTTCGTAGGATACAAACCACGCGAGTTGTTCTGCTGCGGGCCTTTATTTGTGGAGAGTCAGGACTTGGACGGTTTTGTCTTCCGGTTGACATGCCAGTCGAGACAATTAGGATGGCCCGGATGTAAAGCCACAGAAAAAACAACAGTGCCGAGAGGGCAGCAGCGAGACCACAATGACGACGATCGGCAATTGCTGAACATCAGAAAATGCCGAATGCGATCAAAGCACTAATAATAAAAGGCTTATATTTGGACCTAAGAATGCCAATTACTCTGCAATGACCCTCAGGATCACCCGGGATCGGGATGCGCCATCCGTCTTAAAGCTGACGGGGCGTATTCGATCAGGGGAGTTGGAGGAGATCAAGAGCGAGATGGAGCGAGCTGAAAAGATAGTAGCCTTGGATCTTGCGGAGGTAACGCTCATTGATCTGGACGGAGTTCGGTTCCTGGCGTCGAGTGAAATCGCCGGCGTCAGTATTATCAACTGCTCGCCCTATATTCGCGACTGGGTGGCGCGAGAGCGAGCTTTCTTGGGAGAGAAGGGAGTATGAATGATGCCAAACCAAAACATGGCTCCGTCGTTTGAGGATCGATCCGAAGGAATCTGGTTTCAGCCGCCAGGAACGCAGCCATTGCGCACCGACTCTGTGGAACTTTCGTCCGATGACTTGCCGTTCGACCTGCCGGCGCTGGGGGAGCGTAGGCGCGCTTTGGAGCGAGTGTTTGAAGCGATCGTCGGCTCCAGCACGCGACTGATGGAGGCACTAGACCTCGTCCGCCTTGTGGCTCCGACCGACTCGACCGTATTGATTGAAGGCGAAACCGGGACAGGCAAGGAACTGATCGCCAGTGCGATTCACGAGAGCAGCCGACGCAACGGTCGGCCTTTCGTCCGGCTGAACTGCGCCGCGATTCCGGCCGGACTGCTCGAGAGCGAACTTTTCGGGCACGAAAAAGGTGCTTTCACAAGCGCTGTGTCCCGGAAGATCGGCCGCTTCGAGGCCGCCGATCGCGGCACTCTATTTCTCGACGAAATTGGCGACATCCCATTGGAATTGCAGCCAAAGTTGCTGCGGGTGCTCCAAGAAGGCGAATTTGAAAGATTAGGGAGCACGCAAACACAGCGCGTGAATGTTCGGGTCATTGCCGCCACAAATGCAAACCTGCACGACATGGTATGTGAAAAACGTTTCCGTAGTGACCTCTACTATCG